>Ga0307430_1000292_pt1 | contig 47135 bp, 38 predicted proteins | sample SalMarWE160130MG_FD_202159 | JGI IMG/M metagenome (GOLD analysis project Ga0307430, IMG submission 202159) | Salt marsh sediment microbial communities from the Plum Island Ecosystem LTER, Massachusetts, United States - WE1603-130 | ecosystem: Environmental > Aquatic > Marine > Intertidal zone >...
ATAGTTCAGCGAGGATGTACGAAGCCCAACGTTCATTTGCTGAACGCCCCATAGCGAGAATGGCGGATTGCTGCATCTCCTCGTTTTCAGAGTTGTAGGCTTCTTCGATGTGTTGTGGAACTTGGTCATGCGATGAATATCCGATAGATTCAAGAGATCTTTTCCGAACATCATGAGCATCGTCGTCTCGGCATGCAGCGAGCAAGCCAGATTCGATTTGTCGTAAGAGTTCAGGGGTGATCTTGACGATCTCGCCAAGCCATACGAATTTCCCTAAGGCTGTCGCTGCGACTGCGCGAATTTGGGCATCGTCTTTGCATGTCAAGGATTCTAATAAAATCGGGATGAGAGAAGGGTCTTCGCTTTCCCATAAATTCTCAATCGCGATCGATCGTACTTCTGAAGCGGGATCAAGAATTGCGATTCGATTGATCGCTTCGAATGATAGTTCGAAATGATCGAATGCTTGCTGTCCCATGACCTGAAGAAGTTGCATTTTTCGCTGCGTTGGAATGGAAGTCCACACAGTGGAAAATTGTCGGCAATGTTCTTTATCGAGATCGGATAATTCATCGAGACGTTGAGCCGGAATCGATTGATTTTCATCACGCAAGATCTCAAGCAGTTCTAGAAACGATTTTTCCATATCGATACCATCGGATTCAACTACGGCAGGGGCAGCGGATCGGTGAAATCCTTGAGGTTGATGTAGATCATCAGCACGAGTAAGAAAGCAAATCCGACAGTGTGGATAATTGCCTCAAATTTTGGTGGGATTCTTCTTCCCAAAATTGCTTCCGCAAAGACGAATAAAAGCCTTCCGCCATCAAGCGCGGGAAACGGAAGTAAGTTCGCCAGGGCGAGTCCGACACTGATGACGCCAATCAGGTTGAGTGTCAGAAAAGGTCGTTGTGCAGAACGGTCGATCTCGTTTGCCCATGCCAGCATATCGTGGATCCCTTTTAAGCCACTGAGACGTGTCTCTTCCGGTTCTGCGATGCCTTGAATCAGTCGGGCGGGTAAACTGAGCAATGCGTCGACTTGCATGACGATAGAATCCGCGCCAAGCCGTACAGCTTCAAACCAGCTCGTTTCGAGTGCGGGATGGCCAAGCGTAACACCGATTGGACCCTGGTCCGATGGATAATCGAGGCGAGGGGCAAGTTCGAAGGTGAACGATTGGTCCTCTCGTTCGACAACAATTCGAACGGTATCTTCCGGTCGATTTTGAATGGCATCAATCATGGTTTCAAAACTGGTGATTGCATTATCATCCACGTATTTGACCAGGTCGCCGACCTGGACGCCGAATTCATCTGCGGGAGCTGATTCAACCACATCCGCGATAATGACACGGTTTACATCGGGGGCAGCGAATTTAAACGCCAGGACAAACGCCAATAGACCAAGAAGGATGTTCGCAATGGAACCAGCGGAGAGAACTAATACGCGCACACGTTTGCTGGCTGATGCAAGGCCATCCGGGATTTCGGGATCATCTTCGCCAGCGATTCTGTTGAAACCTCCAAGAGGGATTAAATTAAGCGTGAACTTGGTGCCACCCGCTTCAAATAGTGACAAGATGCGAGGCGGGAATCCAATTCCGAATTCATCAACTCTGACCTTGGTTAATTTGGCTGCAATGAAATGGCCAAACTCGTGGGCTAGAAGCAATGTTCCGAGAACCACAATGAAAAGAAGAAAATCAGGCACGACAAATATCCTTTAGGCTTTTGATCTTATGGATTATATCACTGTGGCAAATGAGCTTCTTGGTTTTGTGGGGGTAAAGAATACCAAGTAAGAAGTTAGCGATCGAGCGTAACGGCACCATCACCGGGTGGTGATTCGAGAATGTCGACGACGCCAGGGATTTTCTTGAGGACATCATGAGCAGAATGGGCATGTTCGCGCGTGCAGATACAATGCACGTTTGGGCCGGCATCAATGGTGTAACAAATATCGAGGCCTTCGTGACGCAAGCGGGAGACGGTTTTCATGATCTCGATCGTCGCCGCAGACCAATACAGCAGCGCAGGTTTCGATGTCATCATCACGGCATGCATCATGTTGCTGTCCAGCTCGACGATCGAAGCCAATGCGTTGAAATCGCGGTCCATGATCGCTTGCTGGCAAATCTCAAGCCGACGGGGAGTATCCTCAACGCGGATGATCTGCAGGGGGCTGGTTTCAGCCAGCAGATGTCCTTCGGAGGAGCCTACAGTCTTATGGCTGGTATTGACAATGGTGATTAAGTCGACAATCGGCCAATGATACTTATCCGCGATGGATTCTGCGTAGGATTCCGCATCCGTCTTGCCGGCGTACCAAATAACGAATCCGCCAAATATTGAGCGACTTGCAGACCCGGAGCCTTGACGAGCCAGGCGAGAAAGTGCGCGCGAATTGATTTCAAGGTTGCAAGCCGAGCAAGCAGCAAGCGTGAGGGCGGCAAAGGCAGATGCAGATGAGGCAATACCTGCACCGGAGGGAAAGTTACTGTTGCTTTCCACATAAGCATACGTCTTGATGTCTGCCAAACGGCGAATACGGTCAAGATGCAAACAAACACGCTGGCTGGCTGAATCGCTAGCGGGAACATCATCGATGACGACCCGATCCGAAGTCAATTGCTCATCGAACTGAACTGTCGTTTGGGTCTCGAGGGTGCCCAGAGAAAACGAAAGTGAACTGTTGGCTGGTAGGCGTAGTTCATTATCGAGGTTGCCCCAGTATTTGATCAAAGCAATATTTGGATGCGCTCGCGCAGTAGCTATGTCTTTACTCGTTAAATCCATTAACCTGCCATGCCATTTTCGTACGGGAAGCGTGATGAATTACGCCTCTTCAATCGATATCTGCGTTCCCCCGGGCATTCCGACGGTAACGTCTCCAGGATCTGCGGTTACATGAGGCGTAGTCCAACGAAAAATCCACTGCGCATCTTCCGGAAGAGCGTTGACGCAACCGTGGGACATCGGAACGCCGAAATTGTTGTGCCAAAATGTAGAATGAATCGCCACCCCATTAGCAGCGAACAACATCGTCCATCCAATGCCAGGCAGATCGTACCCGCCGACCATTGTTCCACCACTCATATGGAGCGAAGTCAACTTTCGCCAGATGGGGTGAGGGCCTAAGGGTGTAGACCATTTATCGTTGGGACTTCCCTGTGCATCATACTTCCCACCCGAAGAAATCCGACAGAAATAGACTTCGTCATTGCCTTCATAGCAAGAGAGTGTTTGATAGGTGAGATTGATTGCTACACGCTTATCCTCAACATAAGGGTGGATTGGTGAAAAATCTTCGTCCTGTAATGGACGAAAAGCTTCCGATGCGGCCCATAGAATATCGCCAGATCCATAACGTTCATTAACACGGTAATACGAGCGACCAGCTGAATCCGTATCAATCTGGTCGATCCATAAAATTTGACTGTAGTACAAGCGGGGATGCGGCGCAACTTTAAGCCAGGGCGATCGTGCGGGTGGATTGTCGAGTGCTATATCAACGTATGGAACAGTTACCTCTGCCCACATTCCTTCGCCCAAACTCGTAGAAGGCAACTCAAGAATGGGTTCTTGGGGTAGGTTTTTAACGGGCTGGAGATGCGGCGACCAAATGTAACCTCGATCCGTCTCAACCCAGCGGACGTTCGGAGCGAAGATTGAGACAGGTTGTCCAGGAATCTCGCGCAGCCAGGGAACGACGCCGTCTTCGTAGAGGACTTCCACAGTCGAGCTGTTGTTATCGGGCTTCGTTTTGATTTCTGTCTTTCCAACAAAAACCCTCCCGAGTCGTTCGGATGCAGGGAATTCGGGAAGGAGTGGGGGTAAATAGGTTCTGAAGGTTTCATGACGCAAAGCAAGACTGGCAACGCCAAGGCCAGCAAGTTTCATCATGTCTCTGCGATTAATCCGTGATGACTCTTTCATGATTATTTCCCGCATAAGCATACCGTCTATCTATTGGAGAGGTCAATAGTAGATGAAATTTGACAGCAATTGTATATGATATTGTAATCAATTATCGGCAAAGTTCCGTCGGTTGAAATAAAATACATTATGATTTCTTCGCTTTACAATATAAAGGAGCAGGTAGGAGTTACATCGGAATGGATATAAAAACTAAAACCGCAGGTCAATTTATCAAGCAGGGCTCATTACATGCCTTCGCGATTGCAGCTGTATTCGTGATTCTGTGTACAAGTTGTAACTTCCCGGGAAGTGGTACTGAGGCGACTGAAGCGGTGCGGATGATTACATCTACTCCGACAACTACAAGCGATGTCGGGGAAACGATTGAACCAGTCCAACGAAAGGTGCTGTTTTACGCCGCCCAGGAATCTGAAGATTGGGCGATGCGTAAATTAATGGGTGAAGTAATTTTACTGGCGGAAGAATCTGGTCTTGTTGTTGAAAACGTAAATCAAATTAGCGAAGAAGATATCCAGAGTGATGTGTTCCTCATATTTGTCTTTGAGGATGATCCCGGGATTGAGAATTACGCATCCAGGTTTACGGAAATCCAGTTCATAGGTGTAGGAATTTCCAACATCACCCCCAGCAGCAATATAAGCCTCATTGGAGAAAATGGGCTGCGGAAGGATCAACAGGCGTTTGTTGCCGGCTATATCTCTGCGATGGTTGCCGAAGATTGGCGGGCAGGAGTTGTGAGCATTGGGGAGAGTGAAGAAAATGGCGCCATTGAAGAGGGTTTCCTAAACGGCGCGCGGTACTTCTGTGGATTATGCCGGCCCGCGTTTCCGCCTTTCTATGAATACCCTCAGTCAACGCATCTCGATTCAAACGGACAAGGCTGGGGATCAGTTGTTGGGATTATTCGCGAAAACAAACTCGGAGTTATTTATCTGGCGCCGATAGGTGTGTTCGAATCGACAGTAAGTGAATGGACACAGATCGACAGCGCGATTATCGGAGATGGACCGCGACCGGAAATCGTGCCGGAAAGCCAATGGATGGCGGCAGTGCAATTTACCGCTCTTGAAGGCCTGCAAACCATCTGGAATGATCTGCTTGCAGGGAAAGGGGGTTTCCAAATCCAGTGGGAGTTGCAGATTGTCGAGGTCAATCGTGATTTGTTATCATCAGGGCGAGAGCAAGAGGCATTGGCATTGATCGAAGATCTCGCAGCAGGATTTGTTGACACAGGATTTGAACTGCAGGATGAATAGAAGGGTGTTAAAACTCCAAGGTTGATCGTTCTTATTATTTGTATTTGACTCTCAATCATTGATACTGCATACTCAATTCGGGATCTGATCAGTTACAAGTGTTGATTTTTCATTTTCTCGTAGAGTGAGATTCGATCGATAGACACAACTCAGGTGATCTATTGAAAAAACAATGGCTTTTCTTTTGTATTGCAATAGTCCTTATACTTCTGCTTACTGCATGTGGCAAGGATAACGTATCGGTTGCTGGCGTTTGGGAACGCCAGATCGATGAATATATCGTCCGCATGAATTTCAACACAGACGAAACCTTTATACTTCAGGTAGGGGAGCGTAGTAGAACGATAAGCGGGGAATATGATGTTCGCGGTAACGTAGTCTTATTCGTAGATGATGATTGTGGCGAAATCGAAGGCAAGTATCGTGTTGGAGTGCGAGGGAATACAGCGACGTTCAGCGTGCTAAATGATGCATGTGAAGGGCGCGTTGAGGTTGTCAATGGAGAATGGCAAGGGGCAGGGAATCAATAACGCCCATTTCTGGGCGTAATGTGGGTGCCCGAAGGGACTTGAACCCTCAACGACCGCATCCACAGTGCGGCGCTCTACCGGTTGAGCTACGGGCACCAAGATCGGACACATTCTAACACGAATTGAATATTTCGAGGAAATCTATACAAGGGATTAGAGTTCTATTAAGAAAAAAAATCGCCGCCTTGGGATCGAGGAGAGCATCTCTAAATTTTTGAGGCGCAGGCCGATGGCTACAATGTAGTTCGGCTCTAGTCGCTCTCCGTTTAATATACTGTTCTCTCCCGATCCGTCCAGGCGGCGACTTAATTTATCCTATCATAGGAACATCTTGAGACAACTTACATACAGCTATCATTTGGATATGGATTAGGATTCCAGGAGCTCGCGAATTTTATTTATCATTTCTGCACGAGGAAAAGAATCCTGTGTTTTCGTGCGTAAATCTTTGATCGTGATCGATTCGGATTGAATCTCGTCTGGCCCCAACACAACGGCAATTGGAATGTCATTGCGGTCTGCATATTTAAACTGCTTTTTAAGCTTGTCGGGTTGCGGGTACCATTCCACACGCAAACCTGCGCTGCGGAGTTCGGAAGCGAGACGCAGGCTATCGGAAAGCGTTGTTTCGTCAAAGAGGGGGAGAAAAACATCTGATGGATTGGGCTGCAACGAAGGTTTGCAACCGTGCTTCTCAAGCACGATACCGAGGACGACGTCGCCCATGGCAAAACCGACACCAGGTAACGGATCGCCGCCCACATCGGCAACGAGGTTGTCGTAGCGACCGCCACCCAGAATCGCACGCTCTTCGCCGGATGCGTCCCGTGCTTCAAACACGGTTCCTGTGTAGTAATCCAATCCGCGAATGACCTTGGGATCATATTCGAAGTAATCGGCCACGCCCATCATTTCGACAGAATCGAAAAACTCGCGGAGTTCATCAAAATCCTTCCATGCATCTTTGTCTGCGAGAATGTTGCACAAAACGGAAAATTGATCCTTGTCGATACCAATCGATTTCGCTTTATCTTGCCAGGCGCGATCGTCCATTTTCTCCTTGCGATCGATGAGACGAAAGACGGCAGGGCGATTCTCCATAGCGATCCCGACCGACTCCAATTTTGCGTCCATAAGACGACGATTGTTGATTTGCAAGCGTATCATTTGAGGAGATAGACCGACCGCTCGAAAGAACGTGGCCGAGATGGCGGCGAGTTCGGCATCTGCCTGAGGAGAGACGATGCCGAGAAGATCGACGTTCCATTGGAAGAACTCACGCGTACGCCCTTTCTGGGGACGTTCGTAGCGCCAAAAAGGTCCAAAAGACCACCATCGAATCGGCTGGATTAATTGGCGGCTGCGAGCCGCAACCATGCGAGCAAGCGTGGGGGTCAGTTCCGGACGTAATGCAACCATATCGCCGCCGCGATCTTCAAATACGAATGATTGTTCGTTGACTAACTCTTCACCGGACTTCGCAGCATACAATGCCATTCTTTCAAGGTATGGGCCATCATACTTTTGATAGCCAAATTGTTCCGATACTGAACGAATGGTATCAAATAGCCAATCATGGAATGCCATGTCGGACGGGTAAAAATCCCGGGTGCCTTTTACTGCAGTAATCGTGGACATGTTGTATCTCCCGATCAATAACCTAAAAGACGGCGTGGTGTTCCCCACGCCGTCTTTGAATGCATTAAAATATTACGAGTAGGGCGGGGATTTTTTCCCGATCAATTCTCCTCATAACAGTAATGATGCCTCGATGGGTAGAAAGATTTCCGAGAGCGACGAGAAATCACGGACAAGATTATAGCACATTGAGTGAGCCATATCGAAAAGTTTCTATTTGTAGAATGAGAATTTCATAGATAGTTTTTCTACGGATTCGATAAGATGAAGATTAACTACCTTGAAGCCAGCCATGGTATGCTTGTTGCCAGGTTGAAGAAAGATCGAAAGATCTTGAGGTGGGAATGGTATTTTTAACAATCATCATTTTACTTCTTGGCGCTATCGCAACATGGTACGTTCGAAATCGGCCGGCTCGAATTGGCTGGACAATTTCGACATCCACGGCATTGCTTGTTTGGTTGCTCAGTTTGGCTTTGATTACAATCATTCCCGATGTATACGAAGTATCGGTATGGAGACCAGAATCATTATTTATATCGCAGATTGAGTTAAAGCTTGATTCGATAAGTTGGCCATTCGTATATGCTTCTACAACGCTACTATTAGTAATCGTACTCACACACCCTGCAAGATATAAAATGAAAACTCGCAGGCAAGCATTGTTGTTGATTTATTCAGCATCTCCGATTGTATCGATGTTGTCAGGAAACATACTCACATTTGCGATGACATGGATGTTAATGGACGTGGTGTCGATCGTCGTAATGCTTGATTTGTTCGATCGAGAAAGCCGTATTTCATCCTTGATACCCCGTTTATCGATCGATGGAGCAAGTTTGATCATGATTCTGCTGGCTGCGATGATAAATATATCAGAGGGCGGGAACAGCTCCTTAACAGGTTCATTCGTTTCATCTGGTTCTGTATTATTCCTCGCATTGGCGGCCATGTTGCGACTAGGGTTCTTCCAGTTCCAATTTGGGGCAGTGTCTTATCCGACTGAACGACACGGAATAGAAATTTTACAAAAATTATTACCGGCAGGAGCAGCTTTTGCATTGCTTGCCAGAGTTTTCGACAACGGTGTGCCCGAGGATGTCGTGCCATGGCTGAGTCTGGCAGGTGGATTAACTTTGTTGATTGGCGGTGTGCAATGGGTATTCGATCGTGACGAATCAAGAGTTCAACAAGCTTTTATATTGGCAATTTCCGGATTGGGTATTTTTGTTGCCAGTTTAAGTCCTGGCGATGCCAGTGTGATCACAGCCGTGGGTACTTTATTGATTCTAATCGGAGGGGTGTTCTACTCAATTGAAATATTCTCGCCGCCTCACCGGATATGGCCGATTTTATACGCAATTATTATCGCCGGCTGCCCATGGACGCCAGGTGGGGTAGTGTTGACGAACATGATCGTTTCGATCACAGGCCTAAGTTCTATTATTAAAGTTGTCATTGGCATCATCGGTATGGTTTTGTTGGGTATGGGAACCTTGCGTTATTTAAATTTACCTTCTGTAAGGTGGCTAACTGCCGAAAGCTCGGTCCGCTTTATGTATGGCGTTGGTTTAAGTTTCCCGGTCGTTGTTTTAATCGGACTTGGATTGAGAATGTTTGACGAGGTTACACTTATCGGATTCATTGGGTTTCTCGTAATAGGTGGTTTGGCCGTGGTGTTCACACTGGCGATACGAAAACTTCCAATGAGAGACGTAGATCGTTGGGGAAGACTTCTAGCCTGGTTCGATATGGGTCCCATTGTACGTCTATTTGCGTTAATCGGTAGGGCGATAATGAGAGTAGCCTGTGGAGCAAGCGATGCGTTAGAAGGAGAGGGCGCAATGTTGTGGATTGTCGTAATATTGTTGCTCACTTATTTGGGCGTGCGAGGAATTGCATGATCACAGCGGATATTTGGATCCAGATAGCGGTGATCGGTTTAGGGATAACTGGTGGTTTGATCGTGCTGCTCGACGATCGACGATTGTTGGTATTGATACTGGCCGTGCAGTATGTCTTTGTTGCCCTGCTGATATCGTCCACGCTTAACATGCAAATCGCAGGTTCGAAATGGCTCGCAGGAATGGCCGCCTGTGCGATATTCTTAATCTGCATAAGAAATACAGACGGGAAATTTGATATTGGAGAATCAAGGACAATCCCGTTCAATAGTTTTTTTCGAATCATTGCAGTGTTATTGGTCACGCTCGTCGCTATCGGTCTTGGCGCTGTAAATCTGATAAATCTTGAAGGCATCGCTCCTGAAGTAGGTCTGGGTACAGCCCTGCTGGTTTGTCTAAGTTTTCTTCATTTGGGATTATGTGAAGAACCAATGCGCGTGGGCATTGGTCTGCTGACACTTTTATCCGGTTTCGAAATAACCTACAGTTTGATTGAACCATCTTTGGCGGTGGTAGGATTGCTGGCGTGTGTACATATCGGTATCGCGCTTGTTATGGGATATTTATTGATGATCCAGGGTGTCGATCCATCAGAAACGAGGGAAATATAAGTGAGTGCGCCATTCATCATTTTATTAATGACGGGTATTATGGCGATTGTTGTCTTGCCATTTCGAAGAAGATTAGGCTTGACGGCATCTATTGCCTCGATTGGTGCATTGTTAATTGGCGGATTTACATTATTGGCTTCACTTGAAGAGCCGTTTGTCTTTCTGGGTGCATCATTGAAGTGGAGCAGCACATGGCAGTTACTGGGAAGATCGATGATACTCGATCAAGGCAATCGTGCTGCTGTGGCGTTCATGTACCTGGCAGGCGCATTGTTATTCGGTGGGGCATGGATCGCTCGTCCTAATCGGACTTTTGTTTTTGTAGGAATTATTTCAATTGGTGTAGTCGCTGCGTCTTTTATGATTCAACCATTTCTATTCGCAGCAATCTTCCTGGAGCTGACCGCAATGGGGGCTGTGCTTATTCTATCTACGCGGGAGCAAGGAAACCGTTCTGGAAGTGTCAGGCTTCTCGTTCTATACACCTTCGGCATGATCGCAATTCTCATCGCAGGTTGGATTCTTGAAAGCCAGGGAGTGACACCAGCAACACCTGAATTGGCAGCACGAGCAACCATTCTACTTGCGCTTGGATTCTGTGTGCTCATGGCGGTACCGCCATTCCACATCTGGCTGCCAGGTGCTGCGCAGCAGTCCAATCCGTATGCACTGGCGTTTGTTACGATTCTACTTCAGAGTGCGGGGATATTCTTTCTGCTTCGATTTATCGATACATTTGTGTGGCTTCGTGAAAATGTCGCCTTGTTTGACGGCATTCGAATAGCTGCGATGATTATGATTGGTGTAGGAAGTATCTGGGCGCTGGCGCAACAATCCCTTCGTAAGGTCATGGCCTATGTACTCGTATCAGATTTTGGGGCTACCTTACTCGCGATTGGAACAAATTCTCCGGAAGGATTCCAATTGGCCCTGGGAATGACAGGAATTCGTGTAATCAGTCTGACCGTTTTGGGCATCGGGCTGGCAACAATTGAGAAATACAAAGTGGAAACAAGTGAAGACCAATCGTTCATGGGCGCGGCATATTATTGTCCGATTTCAGTAATCGCGATTCTGACGGGTTTATTATCTCTAGCAGGATTTCCGTTATTCGCAGGTTTCCCAGGACGATGGGCTTTAATTGAAACGTTACTCACATCCGATAGCATGGCTGGATTGTCACTGTTATTATCGCTGACTTGTATCGGTGCAATTGTATTGAATTGGGTGCGGATTTTCTTGTCGCCAGAGAATGAAGGAAAGCCGATAGCGATTCCAATTGTCGAGAAAGGCTTTATGGTCGTTGGTGTGATATTTTGCTTGTTATTGGGAATTTTCCCCCAGTTGAGTTATCCATGGGTGGTTGAAGCCGTGGCAGGAATGAAGCAATTGTTCCCTTAAATTCAATTATCGCCACGTGCTATAATCCGCGCGCTTCTCAATTAAAACGAGGTAATAGTATGGAACAAAAACAAATCGAAAAACGCCTCGAATGGCTGGATGAAAATAGAAGAAAGGACGCCGATTCCATCAGTAGATTGATGGAGCGTATCAGCAATCTGGAAGAAGACACTGCCAAACAAGAACGGCTTGGCCAAGAAATGACAGAAGAGCTTACTCGAATGACATCATTGGCCGCTCGGATCAATCAATTCGATGATATTCTCGTGCAACATCGGAAAGAAGTCTCCGTGCAAATCAAGGATGCTGAAGAGAGACGCACGAAAAAAGAGAAAGAAATTGAAAAAGTCCGGCGTGAAGATCTCAAAGAGAATGCAAACAAGTTAGATGATATTCTGGGACAGCTTCAAAGCCTGCAGAAAAATCAGGAACATGCAATAGAACGAAGACAAGAAGAAGTTCGAATCTCGAAGGAATTGGATAATTTTCGAAAAGAAATTGACGATTTCATCGCCAATGACGATCTGAGGTCCAGGTCATTGGCTTCGATGGAAGAAGGGAGAAAGCAGGACGCGAAGCGTGTCGCAGATGTGCAATCGGATGCATCCAATGTTCGTAAAAAGATGCTTGAGCTTCATGGCGAGTTCGACAGTGTAAAAGATCGTATCCGAAGAGTGGAGATTCATATCTCAGAGTTAAAAGCCGGAGAAGATGAACAGAAAGAAGTTCAGAATATATGGGCTGAGCAACAGAACCTAAAACAGGCTGAATTTGAACGGATTTGGAAGGGGCGAGAGGAGAAGTTCGAAGAGTATATCAATAGAGGTGGCGAACTAGAAGAGCGCTTACTGGCATTCGAAGTATCCTATCAAAATCTAAAGCAAGTGAAAGAAGATTTAGATAAAGCGCTGGATCGTTTGGATCGAAGAATTAACGAAGTTACGGAAATGCATCGCATAAATTCCGATCGGTCGAAACAAGAGTGGAGTTCATTTCAGGCAGACGATCAGAAACGATGGAACACGTATAAGCTGACTGTAGACGAGCAATGGCGAGAGCATAATCGGCTGCACGAAAAAATAGGAGCACAATTAGATCTTCTCGAAGAAAATTCCTCAGAGGCGCTGCGCTTACTGAACATTATGCGCGAACATGAACTCGAGCGGTTGACACATATGATGTCGATGTTCCGTGAGTGGGCAGAAGATATTAAAGAGTAGCTAGAAAAGAATAGAATTTTGACGCAGGATCGAGGAAATCCTCATACCCATGATAATGCCCAATTTTGACTTTAATCAAAGCGATTTTCAAACCCGGGCATTTCCATACGAGCATGAAAATTCAAGGGGCAAAATGAATAGAAGTGGGTATTCATGTCTGGATACTCGCATTTCTATCACTCTGGATCCAATCTGCGTACATGTTATCAGGAGTTGGTCCGAAAGATGAAAGTAATAGGAACGGCCGGACATGTGGATCATGGAAAATCGCGATTGATCCTGGCGATAACGGGGATTAATCCGGATCGATTGAAGGAAGAACAAGAGCGTGAAATGACGATCGATCTCGGATTTGCCTGGTTGGAAGCGTCTGGTAAAGAGAAGATCGGCATCATCGATGTTCCCGGACACATCGATTTTATTGATAACATGCTCGCAGGAGTAGGAGCGATAGACGCCGCTTTAATCGTCATCGCTGCGGACGAAGGGATAATGCCGCAAACACGCGAGCATTTGTCCATTCTAGATCTTTTGGATATCGAGCGTGCGGTCGTAGCACTTACGAAAATCGATCTCATTGAAGATGAAGAATGGTTGGGACTTGTTGAGGAAGAAATCAGCAGCATGCTTGCGCAAACAAAACTTGCTTCTTCGCCGATTATTCCCGTATCGAGCGAGACTGGTGTTGGCCTCGAGCGGCTGGTCATGACCATCCATGATGTATTGAGTGAAAGTGAAGCAAGAAGAAATGTCGGAAGGCCAAGGCTTCCTATTGATCGAGTTTTTTCCATATCCGGATTCGGGACAGTCGTGACGGGGACCTTGATTGATGGGGATTTGAATGCAGGGCAGGAAGTTGTAGTGCTACCTGAAGGGAGAAAATCCCGCATCCGTGGTTTGCAAACGCATAAACAAAAGATAGAGACTGCGGTGCCAGGGAGCCGGGTTGCAGCAAACCTTACGGGTGTCGAAGTGGGTGAGTTGGAGCGGGGTGATGTTGTATCAATTCCTGGCGCATATTCGGAAACTCGTAGTGTAGAAGTCCACTACCGACATTTAAGGGACGCAGATACGAAACTTCAGCACAATATGAAATTAAAAATGTTCACAGGATCTTCGCAGCGGGAAGCTCGAGTTCGTCTGTTGGGGTGTAATGAAATCAAACCGGAGGAAACCGGCTGGCTGCAAATAATGCTAGAAAAGCCAATTGTCGCGGCACGCGGGGATCATTATATTCTGCGAAGGCCATCTCCGGGCACTACATTGGGGGGCGGTGTGATTGTTGAACCGCATCCCAGAAGAAAACGAAAAAGGTTTGATGAAGGCAATATTAAGAGATTGAAGGAATTGCTGAAAGGAAAACCCAGTGATTTACTTTCACAATCACTAAACGATTTGGGGCCGACAAGACTCGCAGAAGCCGTGCGACATGCGAGTATCGAAAAAGAGATGCAAGATCAAGCAGTCCGCGAACTGAGCGAAAAGGGGGATCTCATCAATTTGGAAGATGGTCAATCAGGGGACACTCCCAAGATGAGTGCGCTGGTTGTAAGTCGTGAAGTGTGGAACGATTACATCGATAGAATAAATCAAATTCTCGGTTTGTTTCATCGCGAAAATACGCTCAGATTGGGCATGCCATTCGAGGAGCTAAAAACACGATTAAAGATTTCGGATAAAGCCAAGTTATTTTATTTGATCCTTCAAAGAGCGGAAGATATAGGTGTTATAAAGATCGACCAAGATCGAGTGGCGCTTTCGGGTCACGAGGTTGTTTTGACGAAAACACAGGAAAAGGCCAAATCGGAAATGCTCGATGTTTATAAAAGTAAGCCATACACAACGCCAAGCGTGAAAGAGAGTATTGAAATGGTTGGCGATGATTTGTACCAATGTTTGCTAGAAACAGGAGAGTTGTTGCAGGTATCGAAAGATGTAGTCTTGTGCTACGAAGATTATCAGGAAATGTCCGATTTGATTCAGAAAGTTATTAAGAGAGAAGGAAGCATTACCGTTGCGGAAGTGCGCGACTTATTTAACACCTCGAGAAAATACGCGCTGGCGGTAATGGAGCATCTCGATGCGGTCGGAATTACCACTCGAAAAGGGGATAAACGCGTTCTCGCTTGATGGCTTATCCAGTCTTTTTAGAAAATAGATGTGGAGCGGAATTAAGGTTTACGATTTCCCAGGTTGCAAATTTATCATTGTATTCCAGATGCGCATACCCTGTATTATTGAATCGGAATCTCGGAGGATAGGTGCGCCCGCCGGGGGGCGAGAGCCCCAGAATTACTCGCAGAACAGCGTTCAAGAAACCTCCATGTGAAACAACGATATACGTTCCGTTTGGCTTTTCCAATAGCGTGAGTAATGCTTGCCCGGCACGCAAATACACTTCGAGCCAACTCTCTCCATCGCCATGAATAGGTTCGTAGGGTGAAGGCAGCCCATTGATTTCATTCCATGAACGAACTGTTTCATAGTCAATACCTTGCGCTTTCCCCAAACGTCGTTCCATCCATATCTCGTTGTATTCGATCCCGCAGCTAATATGCTCGGATAGAATTTCTGCTGTCTCTCGCGCACGCAATAGCGGGCTCGATATGATGTTTGTTGGATTTCCGATTGTGTCTGAAAAATGATGTGCTAGTTGCAGTGATTGAAGACGTCCTTCGTCTGAAAGCGGATATTCCGATTGACCCTGCACGATCTGATCGCGGTTGGCCACCGTAAGTCCATGCCGCGTGAGAAATATCTTCATGTAATTATTCCCATGGATCGTGCCATGATTTCGAGAGGATGATAAGCAGGCAGTTTCGTATGTTTAGAAATCCACCAGCGGCATGTTTCCGAATCCGAAATAATGAAATCGACATTCATGGCAAGAGCTTTCTGGAATAGTTGTTCACCAACGGCATATGCCACTTGATAACGCTCGGATTTTACGCCGTAAGTTCCTGCAACTCCGCAGCAAGCAAAATCGGATACTTCAAGCTGGAGCCCGGGGATTCTTCTTAGGATCGTCAATGCAGGGGTACCAATACCATGACCCCGCAGTTGGCAAGGTGGATGGTAGAGGGCGTGCGCGACGACCTTTCTGTAGCTAATCCGGTTTACTTCTTCAGGCACGAATTGAAGAATAAATTCAAAAAAATCATACGTAGAGTTCGCAAGCAGGTTGGACTCTTCCGTATCAATTCCCAGGATGGCACGATAATCGTGTTTGAAAGCCAACATGCAAGATGGGCTTGTGCCCACAATGGGGATCTTTTCGCGAAGAAAGGGCGTAAGAAGTTTTATATTTTTATTTGCGAGTTTGCGTGCCGCATCGAACAGGCCATTAGATTGTAGTGGTAAACCGCAGCAAACTTGGGGGGGTAAAAATACATATAAACCCAATGATTCGAGAATTACAACTGCAAGTTCTCCGAGCATTGGTTCGAAAAAATTTGTGCTACAGCCATGAAAGTACCCAACTGTAAGCCGAGAGATTTCCTCGAGACGATTTGGGGATTTGACGTAATAATCACGAAGCGATTTATTTAAACTCGTTCGTGCAATGGTTGGGAGAGGTGCCTTGCTGCTGATACCGAAATATCTTTCAAGTGCAGCGCGAACTCGCGAAGAATTAATCAGTGGATTAACGATGCTTGCAAACCTTGTGGCGAGGCGGCCAAGCATCTCTGGGCGTGAAATAATTCGATCTCTCCAAGAAGCTTCACGATTCGGCCGCTCCTTCATTTTTGCGATCATTTCAGCAACAGGGACATCATGTGGGCAAACAAGTGTGCAGGTTCCGCAGCTCGAGCACCATTCTTCGCTGACATCCGGAAGTTCGTAATGTGGATGCTGGAAACGGTGTGCCTGCGGGCCAACGGCCTTCGGTCCAAGAAATCGATCGGTAACACTGGCTACGGGACAAGACGCCGTGCAAATGTTGCATTTGAGGCAGTGATCCGTTGGGAGAAATTCCTGGTTCATTCGAGTGCAGCCTCCACGGCGCGCTGCGCAGTTGCGAGATCAATGCCCTGACGCGATCCTTCGGATTGGCGATCTGCACCAGCGATGATGCCGCCTGCGGAAAAAAGGTTCTCGTAAACAGGTTCACCTTTGAGGTCAAGCGGTTGCATTCGAGAATTGACACGCACGCCGTGCATTTCGTATGGTTGTTTGTCGAAAAGAGAGGGCGCAAGTAAGGCCTTACGATTTTCAGGGTAATCGATCGGTAGATTAAAAACCGATTCTTGGATGCTGCCATCTCGATGGGCGATTAGACCGCCATGCAGAAAACCGCCCGTCGCAAGAATAACTTTTTGTGCTTTTAGTTGACGTGAGTTGCTTGGAGTTTGCAATGTTATTCCGGAAACACGTTTCAATTTTCGACTTCGGTCGATACGTCCAATTGCTGATGAGCCAAGTATGATATTGACACCGAAATGAGCTGCAGTGCTGAAAAGCACCTGTTCTAAACGCAATCCCGGCAAACTTGGTGGGGGTGTCGGTATTTCGAAAAGTTCAATACCAAGTAATACTTGGATTGATTGATAGACCTGGTTGGGTTGACGAAGACCAAGAATCGCTGGAATACCAAGACAATGAATGCCCGATAAGCGAGGTTTCCATAGTTGTGCGATTTGATCTCGATATGCGGAGTCTTCAAACCGATAGGCGAGGTCTGTTGAATATAGATCGCGATATGGCTCGGAGCCCGGAAGTGATAATGATATCGATCGCTCCACCAAATATCCGTTTGAGCGAAGGTTTTTTACGAGCATTTCAGGAAAACAATCCCGCAGGCCTGCAATCGAAGCAATGGCAATTGGGGTGCCTTTCGTCATTTGGGAATGCGCCAGAGAAATTGGCGCGTATGCGGTGCAATGGAGCGAGCCAATCGCTGTAGGAATGAATAATTGCTTAGAAAGCGAGCCGCTGAAAGGATAGCTTGCGTCATGCATGATATCCTCGAAAGCTTCCATTGCGATATTGAGGGCGCGTTTTCCTGCTATTCGGTATGGATGATTCTTCTTGAGACGGGAAAGGGACAGAGATGATGTAGCTTTTGACCAAACATCGATACAGCCATGCGAGATAGAAAGACCACCATGGCCTGCGGAAACGAGCGTAACATCAGCATTGCGTTTTGCAGCAAGGATGGAGGCAAATAATCCCGACAATCCTGCACCGATAATAAGGATATCTGTCAAGATTTATCTCCCGATACTTGCTGGATGCCGAGTAATTCCAAATATAACCGACGTGAAAACACAATTTGACGCATGCTCTGGCCCCAGGCCAGTAGTGATGTCCCTCGCCACCGCCGATCGATGAATGATGTGAGATCAATCAAAAGGTCTTCTGTTTCATAGGATGAGAATGCGATTCCGGTTGCACGTACCGAACAAAAAGCGGACTGGCATGGACCCATTCCTAAACGAGTTGTACAGCGCAGGTTGTCGAGTTCGAAATGATCTGATGATTGAATATAAGCCTCGATTTCCGATCGCCTGACATTTTCGCATTCGCAAATCACAGAGTCACGTGCGTTATTTTCAGATGGGAGTAGACGCGTCGTGCGATTGGATAAAATGATAAATTCTTTTTCTTCCGGCTCTATGGGAACGGTATCGGTACAGCATTGATCATCGATTTGTAATTCCTGGGCAACGAAATCAGCTACACGCTGTGCCATAAGTCGGAATGTGGTCAATTTCCCGCCAAAGATACTCGCCAGACCAGATATGCCATCCGTTTCAGCGTGGTTGATGAGAACATGCGAGCGTGAAATTCCCCGGGTCGAATTCATATCGTCATGGAGAGGATTGTAAAGGGGACGTATTCCGGACCAGGCTCTCAAGGGTCGTCTGTTTGAAAATCCGGGGATAAGCTCCTCGCCTTGGTCAAGAAGAAAATCAATTTCAGATGGTTTAATGGGCAGGTCATTGGCAGATGAGACGGGGATGTCCGTTGTGCCGATGATCATAACGGAGCCGGCAGGAACGATCGCATCTCCACTTGAAGGAGGTCTGCATCGATGGATGACCGTGTGGGTAAGGCGATTGGCCATCGCGATCATTGTGCCTTTGCTGTGGGTGATGGGGATTTTAACACCTGCTAGCGCGGCGACTTGATCTGACCAGGGCCCAGCAGCATTTATAAAAATCTCAGCGCCGATTTGCATCGTAGTCTGGTCAAGTTCTGATACCAGTTCGGCGGCAACGACGGTGTTGTCCTCGATGATGAACTCATTCACCCGATGGTGAAGTAAGACTTGCCCTCCGGTTTTGCGAATCGAGTGGGAAAGAGAATTCAAAAGGTCGAATGAATCCAAAGAAGCGGCGTTTACCTGAAAAGCCTGAGAAATAGATTTGGTAAGTGCAGGTTCGCGCCTAAGTACTTGATCCAACGATTGCGGCTCGACATCAATACCGATTTCCTGGCAGGCGCGCTGCCATTCATGCGCATAATCTGCGGGGTCAGTTCGCAAGGCAAGATAGAGGCCACCTGTGTCTTCGATTGCATGTGGGATAATTCGACGGAGAATCGAGTTCTCAGATGCGCATTCCTGCGCTGAAATGGGATCCGTGACGGCATATCGGCCGCCTGAGTGGAGCAATCCATGGTAGCGACCTGAAGTTCCTTGGGCAATATTGCTTTGATCAACGACGACGACTTTTATTCCGCGCAGACAAGCATCCCAGGCTATACCTAAACCCGTAGCGCCGGCGCCAATGACAAGTAATTCAGTTGATAAAGAGGGCATAGCACGGCCATTCTGCCATATAAAATTAGATTGTCAACAAAAACCGGGGATCAAACTACCGTATTATTAATTGAAAGGCGGATCACGATTCAGTATCGAGATCGCGTAACAATTCAAGCAGATTTCTATCCTCCTGATAATCCATCGCGATCGAAAACAAAAGCACGTCTTCCTTGTTGTGATCGACGGTAAGAAGGACACGAGATAGGCCAGATTGGCGCGCCCAGATTTCTGCAGCTTTAAGCAACCGTCGACCGATGTATTGCTTTCGATACGGTTTACGAACGAGGATCGAAACGATTTCAGCGGCTTTTTCATGGAAGAGATCGAAGGTTACGCGAAGATGCGCATAGCCAAGTAGATGCTCGCCAGACACCGCTAATAAAAGACGGTCGGAGACGGGTAAATCATCGATGCGTTTTTTTATCTCGGTAGAGGTGACCGAAAAGCCTTCTTCTGTGTGAAGCAAAGCAATTTGTTCGAGAAGTGGGGCCGGAGGATGGAGCGTTCGGAGTATCTGTAGTTCCATTGGTCCAGAGAGTGGTTTAGATGGGGACATGGCGTCACCTCGAGATCATTTTACTCAGCAACGATTTATTCAAACACGATTTTTGAGCCAACAAAGTCTCTCGCACCTCTAAGAAATACAGTGCCTGGCATGGCTTTCTTGCCGGAAATTTGTAGTTCATCGAGAACAAGCACGCCTTCCCTCATGCAGATGGCTGGCTTGTCATTAACCTGAATGATTCGGCCAATACTGTCTTCCGCAGTAAGAATCGCGTGCGCTTTGCGAACACGAACGATCTTGCTATCCCAATGGAAATAAGAACCAGGCCAGGGCTCGAACGCGCGAACTTGCCTTGCGACGTATTCGGCAGATTGATCGGGCGTAAACATGCCATCCTCTTTTTTGATTAGCGGTGCAGATGTTGCCTCATGATGGTTTTGTGTTGTCGCTTTGATATCGCCGGCGAGATAGGATGGAAGTGTATCGACTATCAATTGAGCGCCAAGATGGGATAATCGAGACAGAAGTTCGCCGGCGGTCTCTTCTTCGTCAATTGCTACCTTCGATTGGGCAAGAATCGGCCCGGTGTCCATGCCAGGATCCATTTGCATGATGGTGATACCGGTAGTCGTATCGCCGTGCAGGATAGCGGCTTGTACGGGCGCAGCACCACGCCATCGCGGCAGCAATGATGCATGTAAATTGACGAATCCATGTAGTGGAATATTCAGCAGTGAAGACGGGATGATTTGGCCGTAGGCGGCGACAACAACAACATCGGGATTCCAAAGTTCGATTTGAGAGTGCGCATCTTCATCGCGTATCATTCGAGGTTGGATTAGTGCCAGATCGTTCTGAAGCGCAAAAGTTTTTACAGCAGAGGGGCGCTTGTTGCGACCTCTGCCAGCAGGTCGATCTGGCTGTGTGATAACACCAACAACCTGAAAATGATTGTGTAGTGAAGTAAGACTGGGAATTGCAAATTCAGGCGAACCAACGAATACGATGCGCATATCAATATCTTAACATGTAATGCGGTTGAAGAAAAATGCAAGGTGAATTCGCGCATTCTTCGGAGAGATTTCGGATAAGCAGCAAATAATATTAAATAGGCAAGAAGCAGGTAGAATAAAGGACACACGCAACTAAAGGGGGGAATCTGATGACGGAAGGGGTTACATTGGAAAAACGTTGGATACTGCCGAAAATTCTTGACAATGTATTATCAAGCGAACTCAATTCATACTCTGAAATTGAGCGGAGGATTCTTGCTAATAGAGGTATCTGTACGAAGGAAGATGCAGAGGATTTTTTGAATGGATTACAACAAGAAGGAACTGATCCGTTTAATCTGCTTGGTATGAAGGAAGCAGTAGACCGGTTAAAGAGGGCGATCGAAAATAGCGAAAAAATCGTCGTATACGGTGATTACGATGCCGATGGTGTAACGGCAACGGCATTGCTTATAGAGAACTTATCATATCTTGGTGGAAACATCTCCCACTATATACCTGATCGGTTCTCTGAAGGCTATGGCCTCAACAAGGACGCAATAGGACAAATCAAGGAAAGCGGAGCGCAAATAGTGCTAACGGTCGATTGTGGGATTCGAGCCATCGATGAAATTGTGCATGCGAATGAACTTGGTTTGGATGTCATTCTTACTGATCATCACCAACCGGGTCCGGAACTACCAGATGCGCTTTGTGTGATCGACCCAAAGCAGGATGGTGACAAATATCCAAACAAAGGGATCGCAGGTGTTGGTATTGCATACAAGTTGGCGGAAGCAGTGTGCCGTACATTAAATTCGAATTCATACAGGAATAGCCTTGATTTGGTTGCGATTGGAACCATTGCGGATATGGCGCCTCTAGCTGCCGAAAACCGATATTTGGTAAGAGAGGGGTTGAAGGTTATTCGAAATACAAAACGACCGGGAGTTGTAAATCTGTGCGAGGCGGCTGGGTACGGCGTCGATCAAATTGATGCGAATAGAATCGGCTTTGGTATTGGCCCGCGTATCAATGCGGCCGGAAGAATCGATTCGGCAGAGCATGCATTACGTTTATTGTTGACGACTGACGATAAAAAATCAAAGGAACTGGCAGAGACGTTGGAACAATTGAATCAAAAGCGAAGAATAATTATGCAGCAAACATTCGAGAAAGCTCGAGAAATCAGTTCATCTATACAAGAGGATACTAATTTTATATTTGTCGCAGACGGATCATTTCATGAGGGAATTGTTGGACTTGTGGCATCCAGATTGGTTGATGAGCATTACCGGCCTGCGGTTGTAGCAGTAAAAGGAGAATCCAGCACTCGAGCATCTGGAAGGAGTGTGCCCGAATTTCATATAACGAACGCACTCGAAGCTTGCGCAGACTTGTTGGAGCGATATGGGGGGCACTCTGCTGCTGCGGGATTTAGTGTCGCAAACGAGAAACTCGAAGCGTTGGAAGAAAGATTGAAAACAATTGCCGAAGAGCAATTAGCAGGTAAAGATATTCGACCTTCGATATCGCTGGATGCGGTTGTCGATTTCAATGATCTAACCTGGGAGTTGCAGGAATTTATTGAACGCATAGAGCCATGCGGTGAAGGAAACCCGGTTCCGCAATTTGCAACTGCTGACGTGAAGGTATTGGGAAAACGCAAGGTGGGCAAGAAAGGGACGCATTTAAAGCTGACGCTCGAGCAGGGCGGTAAAGTGTTTGATGCAATTGCATTCCGAAAGGGAGAGATGTTTTCTGACTTACGAACGAGAGTCAACATCGCTTACAAATTGGAACGAAGTGATTATTGGAATACACCGAGTCTCGAGTTGAATGTCGTAGACATTAAAGAAGCGGGGACCATCGAAGCTGGAAAATGAATCAGGATGTGTATCCTGACCTAATCGATGAAACGATACTTGAGTAATGTCCAAACAGCTTCAAAGGCATCCTTAAGTCCGATCTTTTTACCATCTGCATACTCGCGGGGATAGAACGAGATTGGTACTTCAACAATACGCAGGTTTCTCTTTAATAGCTTAGCCGTAATTTCCGGCTCGAAATCGAATCGATTGGCGCGTATCGGGATGGATTGGATGATTTCCCTGCGGAATAATTTATAACCGGTTTCCATGTCCGTGAGAATGCTGTTGTAGAGGATGTTGGTCATAAAGGTAAGGAGCTTATTCGCGACCATGTGCCAAAACATTGCAGAACGATGGGGTGCGCCCAAGAATCTTGAACCAAATACGACATCAGCAACCCCGTCAGAAATTGGTTTTAGGAGAGCAGGGTAATCTCTCGGATCGTACTCAAGATCGGCGTCCTGGATTAATACAAGATCGCATGATGCGGCTTCGATGCCTGTGCGTACTGCGGCACCTTTCCCTTTATTCTTCTCGTGGAGAATGAGCTGAACTTTTGGATGCGCGGCTTGTATCTTCTGCAAGATATCGCGAGTGCCATCTATGGATCCGTCATCGACAATAACGATCTCGTTAACCAAATCTGTTGATTTAACGCGACTGAGTATTTCTTCGATTGTGTTACGCTCGTTGTATACCGGCATTACGATTGAAAGTGTCATGGGCGTGATTGTACTCGCTATTTGTTTATATGGGAATAAGTGGGCATTTGCTTGCATGGCTTGCTGTATATATAATCCAAGATGTGCGTTATCCAATCGATGATTTTGGAGACGTTATTATCGAATTATTTGGTAGGCAGGGAGGTACGGAATGTCATTACCTCGAAGCTCAGTTGTTTCGAAGCGGCGAGCGCGAACTACAACAACTTCTAATCTGCGATTTTCACCGGAACCAGTAAGTCGCGTCGAAGATACAGGACTAACACAACTTTGGCTACAAGACCTCGCGCTGAAGGTTTTATATTTCCAAGGTTATCTGACCGGATTCAGCGTAGCGGAGGCAATCGCGCTCCCGTTCGCGGGAATTGTGGACCAAATTCTCGAGGCCTTGAAACGCGAAAAGTTTGTAGAAGTCAAAACCCAAGTTGGCTTTGGAGAAGGTTCTTACCAATACGCGATTACGGGCGCAGGTATCGCACGAGCCCGGGAAGCATTAGAGCGAAGTCAATATGCGGGACCGGCACCTGTACCTCTGGATGTATACAATGACTCGATTCTTCGACAGAGCCGAGGAAGGCCGACGGTTCATCCAAAAATGATGCAGCAAGCATTATCTGAATTGATTTTATCCGACAGGACTTTTAAAAAAATTGGTCCGGCCGTAAATTCGGGGACTTCCATATTCTTATATGGACCTCCTGGAAATGGTAAAACCTCAATTGCTCAGGCAATCGGTGAGATATTGCTCGAAGAGGACATGTATATTCCATTCGCGATAGATATCGATGGACAAGTTGTCAAGATGTATGACTCAGTTAATCATCAGCTTGCACATGAAGAGGATGTGACTGAATCCGGAACGGGAAAGTCGGGCTCAAAACGTGATCCGCGCTGGATCAAGATAAACCGTCCCTTTGTCGTTGTCGGCGGCGAATTGACAATGGCGGGGCTCGATCTGGTTTACGACGATGTCAACAAGTATTACGAAGCGCCGTTTCAAGCCAAAGCAAATGGCGGTGTATTTCTTATAGACGACTTTGGAAGACAGCAGGTAAGGCCAAGAGACCTGTTGAACCGCTGGATCGTACCGCTGGAAAATCGCATCGATTATCTTACATTGCATAATGGCAGAAAGGTCGAATTACCCTTCGACGTATTGGTCGTCTTTTCAACGAACCTTCCGCCTCGCGACTTGGTGGATGAAGCATTCCTTAGGCGACTGCGCCATAAAATCGAGGTCGGTGATCCTACCTACGATGAATATCGGCATATTTTCAAAAAGGTTGCCGAAGGGAAGGGCGTGATCTATTCGGATCAAGGTCTGGCTTATATGCTTCAGGAATGGTACATCAAGAGGAACCGAAAACTACGAGCATCACATCCGAGAGATATTTGCGACCAAATACTTGATATTTCAAGGTATCTCGATGTCGAACCAGAAATGACGAAGGAGATGATCGATCAAGCCTCTGAGGCGTATTTCGTTGAAATATGATCTCATTTCGAAATTGCATGTGGCACGTTAACGCCCCGTTGGTGATCGCACACCGCGGGGCGTCTTTACAAGCTCCTGAGAATACATTGAGAGCGTTCCGGTTGGCAGCGGATCTTAGAGCGGACGCCATAGAGATGGATGCAAAATTATCCGCCGATAAACACGTGGTAATCCATCACGATCTAACGCTTGAAAGAACGACGAATGGAAAAGGGCGAGTAAGTTCACTGCGCTTGGATGAACTTAAGCGGTTGGATGCAGGAAAAAAATTCGATATAAGTTACTCGGAAGAACGAATTCCTACACTTGAAGAAGTAATCGAATTGGTTGGCGATCGGTTGCTCTTTAACATTGAATTGACCAATTACGCCTCGCCGTTTGACAATCTACCAGAGGTTGTCATCAATATCATTCGAAAATATGGCATCCAATCAAAGGTATTGATATCTTCTTTTAATCCGATTGCACTTATACGCGTAAGAAAAATTGCATCTGATATGATGTGCGGACTTTTACTGAAGTCTTCTGAGCCAAGATGGATGAGAAAATTGTTGCGGCGTGTCGTAACGTATAATGCTATTCATCCAAGCTATGACTTGATAGATAATGAGTTTATGCAAACGTCGATCGCTTCGGGCGAGCTTGTAAATACATGGACGGTTAATGATCGTGAAAAAATAGTCGAAATGCTTGAGTTAGGTGTACACGGGATCATCACGGACGATCCCGGGCTTGTGCGGGATATCCTAACGGAAAGATAAAGGCGAAGTAGTATTTTAGTCTACACGTGGCATGAAAAATACTAGGGAGGCGTTTTGAAGAAGCATCGAAATTGGACGGTTGATGATCTAATCTGCGTATGTATCTCGCGCCAGGTAAACAACGGCGAGATAGTTGCGCAAGGTTTAGCTACGCCACTCGTGGCGGCCGGATACCTGCTAGCATGGCATACGCATGCACCAGATTTGTATTTCGCGTCGGCGATAGGGCAAAGTATTTGCCGCGAAGGCTCGTCACTTGGCCTGGCAGATGTTGAGGCCTTGTGGTTGGATAAGGCGCTAATACATTTCAGTTTCGCACAGGTCGCGGTTGATTTTTTACCACGCATGCGTCCGAAAGAATTCTTCCGGCCTGCTCAAATCGATCAAAACGGAAATTTTAATAATATCGCGTTCGGCAACAATTATCAGAAGCCGAGAATGAGGTTGCCCGGTTCCGGCGGTATACCGGATGTAACCCCGGTTCTGTCGGATATATTTCTATATGTTCCACGGCATTCGAGAGTGACCTTTGTAAAGCAAATTGATTTCATGTCCGGGTTGGGGCATCATTCCAACAGAAGGCGAGGGCATGGGCCACGGTACCTGGTTACTGATTTGGGACAGTTCGATTTCAAAGACGAGCGGATGCGTTTGACTCATATTCATCCTGGAGTGGACCTCGAAAGGGTTGTGGCGAAAACAGGTTTCGAGTTGGAAGTGTCTTCGGATCTATGTGAAACCAAGCTGCCATCTAAAGAAGAAATCGATTTGCTAGACAATGTGATTGATCCCTTGGGGATACGTAGACTCGAATTGTTAAGTGGCCCGAAAAGACGAGAAGCTATAAGAGAAGCGCTAAATCTGGAAAGTGCGCATAGACATATATAGGCGTATTGTTTGATTTCAATAATGTCAATTCCATAATATGAAACTTGTGACGAGTTAATCACAGGGATATACTAAGATATATGAGACGATATTTGTGGTTTATTACATTAATTTTTATAATTTTCGCCCCGCAATGGCAAGGAGGCGAAGCTTCTGATTCTACACAGACAAGTCGCGTTGCGGAATTGTTGGAAGATATGACCCCTGAGGAGAGGGTGGGTCAACTTTTTCTCTTAACTTTCCAGGGGAAGAGTATTGAAGAGGACGACCCGATTTATATGCTGATCGCAGATCATCATATTGGGGGTGTTTTGCTCGAGGCGAATAACGATAATTTTGGCGAAGATCAAGATGCACTTACAAATGTACGAAATCTAATCTCGACATTACAAGATATTGAAACCGCAGGATCATCCGATAATCTAGATCAACAAACGTATGTCCCTCTGTTTATCGCTACTCGCTATGAGGGTGGGTGGCCATATTCGGAGATACTATCAGGTTTATCCGAGCTGCCTACGCAAATGGCGATCGGAGCAACTTGGAATTTGGATTATGCATACGAAGTAGGAAAGGTGCTAGGAAAAGAATTAGACGCACTGGGATTCAACTTTCTGATCGGACCGTCGTTGGACGTTCTTGAAGAGCCTCGCTTGGTTCAGGAGGGTGATCTTGGTGTGCGCAGTTTTGGAGGGGACCCGTATTGGGTAGGGCAGTTGGGACGTTCCTATATTGCTGGTATTCATGATGGATCAAACAATGGCATTAGTGTGATTGTAAAGCATTTTCCCGGGCTTGGGAGTGCAGACCGGCCGATTGAAGAGGAAGTTGCGACGATCAGGAAGTCACTGGAGCAGATTAAGCAGATTGAATTGGCACCATTTTTCTCGGTCACAGGTGCAGATCCGGGTTCAAGCGAAGAGATCGCTGATGGCTTGCTGGCATCCCACATCCGCTACCAGGGATTCCAGGGAAACGTGCGTGCAACAACTCGTCCGATCAGTCTCGATCCGCAGGCTTATTCGCAATTAATGGAACTCGAGCCGCTGGCAGTGTGGCGAGAGGCAGGCGGGATTACGGTGAGTGATTCATTAGGTACACGTGCAATACGACGATTCAGGGATCCGACTGAAAGGATTTTTAAATCCCACCTTGTTGCACGAGATGCATTTCTAGCCGGGAATGATGTTTTGATCATTTCCGATTTTATTAACCCGGAGGATCCAGATGAGTTGACGACCATTCAATTCACCCTGGATTTCTTCGCGCAAAAATATCAGGAAGACTCATCATTCGCTCAACTCGTAGATGAAGCTGTAATGAGAATTCTGAGTTTGAAACTGAGATTGTTTGGGGATGACTTCCGTAGATCTCAAGTTTATCCGTCAGCATATTTGCCTCAAGATATTGGTGAACAGTCCAGCATTACCGCGCAGGTAGCGATGGCGGCATCTACATTGGTAAGCCCATCGCAAGATGAAGTGATTCAAAGATTAGGAGGAGCCCCTCAATTGGGGGAAAAAATCCTTTTCTTCACTGACGTTAGAATGGTACGGCAGTGTACGACATGCATTGAACAAGAATGGATGGACGTACGGGGTTTGGAAAAGAATGTACTGAACCTCTATGGTCCAGCGGCTACTGGAGAAGTTGGATCATGGAATTTAAGTTCATACAGCATGGCTGATTTAGCGTATTTTCTAGGAGCGCCCGTCAATGGCGTATTGGAAACAACACTCTCTCCACCAGAAGAAATTGAAGAGTTATTAATCTCAGCGCATTGGCTGGTGTTCTCTGTTCTGGATGGTAGTGAAGATGTATACGGCTCCAATGCGTTGAAATTACTGCTGGATCAACGGCCTGATATAGCACGTAATAAACAATTGGTCGTTTTCGCTCATGATATTCCATATGGTTTGGATGCAACTGATATCAGTAAAGTGGATGTATATTACGCGCTTTATGGTGGAAGCCCAGTATTCGTAGATGTCGCAGCGCATCTGCTATTCTTAGAACAATCTGCTCCAGGTGCATCACCTGTTAGCATACCTGGCATTGGATATGATTTAATAGACGCAACTTCCCCCGATCCTAATCAGGTGATAACGCTTGTGCGGGTTAGTGAATCCGATAGTGGAGAGGAAGAAAGTCCTGAAGGTGATTATCCAGAGTTGGCGATTGGCGATGTTGTTACAGTACGGACTGGACAAATTGTCGACACAAATAGTCATCACGTACCAGATGGTACTGTCGTTGAATTTGAACTTACGCAGCAAGGGGAAAATATCATTTCTTCAACCGTTGATGCAACCACGCAAATGGGGTATGCACAAATAAACATTACCTTGGAGCGGTTGGGATTGTTGACCATTAGTGCGAGAAGCGATCCGGCGCGTTCGTCCGAAATTCTTCAGATCAATATCAAAGAGGGTGAGGTCGAGGAAACAACTGTAACGCCAACAGCGGAACCAACAGATTTCTCAGATGAAGCAACTATAGATCAGCAACCAACGCCAACCATTAATCCAGATGGCGATGCAAATGGAGGATCTTCAAAGATCGATGCAATCACCATTTCACACTTTTTCCTTGGAATGCTTGGCGTATTCTTGTCTGGAGGATACGGATACGCACTTGTTGATAGGAATGGTGGCGTCACGGCAGAAATCAAAGTGCGATGTGTACTCGTGCCGATCATCGCGGGTTTGATTGGCTACAACTACGTGGCTTTCGGTTTTCCAGGAAGTGATAACCTATTGAATTCACTCGGGGTTTTTGCTGGAATGATAATAGCGATTGCAACGGGAGTTGTCAGCTTGATTGGAGTAAACATTTGGTGTATGACATTCGATACATCATCGGATAGTGGACAGGGTTGAAAGTAAAAGCAGGATCATTGCGCCGCCGATTAAGGCACGGTCGACCTTTGATTGAAAGATTTCCTGATATTTGGAAGGCAAAGATTGTTGAATGCGTATCGTCACCGGTAGAGCGTTGCCAAACAGCGCATTTTGAAATTCGCCGACATTCTGAGGTCGATCATCGGGATGAAGCGCAAGAGCCCACATAATCGCTTCACTAACTTTGTTGTCAATCGCATTGTTGATGCTCTTGGGAGGGGATAGTCCTTCTGGCTGTAAGAATCGTTGCTTAGCATCCATTGGAGGGTGGTTGGTAAACAAATGGTAGAGGGTAGCGCTAAATGCGTAAATATCACTACGAACATCTGTGTGCCCTGTATCGCCGCCATATTGTTCGAGTGGGGTGTATAGCGCCGTGCCTCGGCCCTGTATAACAGTAACGGTCATCTCATCTGGAGCCATTTGCTTGACAAGACCAAAGTCAACCAGTTTTACAAGACCAGAAGGAGTTAGTTTAAGATTGCTTGGCTTGATGTCGCGATGAATGACAGGAGGGGATTGGTCGTGGAGGTAATCTAGCGCATCGGTAAGTTGAGACGCCCAGGAAAGTACGTCTTTTTGATTTAGAAATTCGCCTTTGCGGCGCGCTTGATCCATAAGTGTCTTTAAGTCGTCGCCTGGAACAAAATCCATTACAAGATAATCGCATTCGTTAATGGAGAAGAAGTCGGATACTTTCGGTAAATTCGGATGATCCAAACGAGCAAGCACAGAAGCTTCACGATAAAATTGCTCGTGCGCTTGATTACGAAGATCTTTTGGAAGGTCCTGGTCTTGCTGAACTTCTTTGACGGCACATTGCCTACCGGGGAGTCGAATATCTTCAGCAAGATAAATAGAGCCCATTCCGCCGCGACCGATAATGCGCAGTATTGTGTAACGCTCTTTGAGAATCTGATTCTTTGAAAGAGGTTTCAAGTTACCCTCACTGACGGAGCACGTCCATAAAGATCGAAGACGAGCACCGATAAATGGATTATACTCAGTTATGCGTATGCAGCTAGTAGTACTGTCGGAGAGGTGGTTCTGTGCCAGATGATGAACTAAAAGTCCCTAATATTTTATTGCAAACAGGCAATTTAGCTGGCGATAGACTATCTCTTGATAACGCAACTTTTATTATTGGGCGGGGCGAAGATTGTGATCTCGTGATTCAAGATCGACAGGTATCCAGATATCATGCAAGAATCTGTAAAACGAAAGAAGGATATGTAGTCGAGGATTTGGGCAGCAAGAATGGAACCCATTTAAATGGTGTAAGGATTCCAGGTCCAGTCTTGCTGCAGGATGGAGATTTAATTCAAATCGCGTTGGCGATGGAAATTGTATTTATCGGAATTGATGCAACGATTCCGTTATCTGAACAACAGGCAACACAGATGGGGCTGGGTAGATTGAAGATGGACCCTCAAGCCCATCGCGTCACCATATACGATGAGGAAATTGAACCACCGTTGTCTCCACCGCAGTATCGACTTCTTGAATTACTTCATAGAAATGGAACTCGTGTGGTCACGCGGGATGAAATCGCTGAGGTAGTTTGGCCAGGCACGAATGGCGTTGGCGTATCCAATCAAGCCATCGATGCTCTTATTAGGAGGTTGCGCGATCGTATTAGTGATGTAGATCCAGATCATTTGTATATTGAAACCGTTCGTGGCCTGGGGTTCCGTTTCAACAATCCAGTGTAATGAATAGGTCATGAAATCGGTTTGTTTTATCAAGCAGCAAAGCGCACTGCATTAGCAGTGCGCTTTTGTGGAGATGGCGGGAATCGAACCCGCGTCCGAAGTTGTTGATTGCTGAACATCTACAAGCGTAGTCGATCGTTTTTATTCGCCCGGTCCCTTCGCTGATCGACAAGCTGCTGGGCGGGCTATCCACTAGAGTCCGAGAACTCTACTTTCATACGAATCGTGGCCTTTCGTATAGCGCCTTGACCATCTGTCGCCGAGCCATTCACCGGTCAAGGGAGGTAAATGGTGGCGGGTCTTGTTTCTACAAGACCAGAGCTCTGCAAATAGTGGCTTACGCCGCTAAAGGAAGAGCCGCAAATTCAGTGCGTTTGGCACTTGAAGTTTTGCACTGATTTAGCGAGATCGGTGCCTCTCGGCTTGCAGTTCAGGATCATCCAGCTCCGTCGAAACCGATCATCCCCAAATGAATTATAACATTCAAACGATAGGCAAAACAATTAATAAGGTAATGCGCATAGCCACTCATATTCATATAAAAAATATTTTTTATTATTTCATTAATATATAAATAGGCTATGCGAAATTTGAATTACTTGATTTTATGATCAAGTAGATAACATTAATTGCTACCAGATGCTGTCGGGGAAGGTATTAATCAAAGCTGTGGCATTAATCGACTTATACATCGTGACGTTTGTATAAGGTTCTCCTAAAATGCCGTCATGAATCGACCAGCTTCTACCACGTATAGAACGTTCCATTCCTTGCATTCGAAATGGAGTGCTGTTGTCTAGTTGCAAATAAAGATTCCCGCCTTCAGTAAATTGCTCGTTAATTTTGTGCATTCGATTTAAGCCTTGCTGATAAGCAAATCCGTATCGTTCGAAAATAGTCGCATTATGGTAATACAATGGCTCTACAAAATACATCGAATGGCCCAAAGAAGACGCAAATTCTTCAAACGCATGAATCGAGTGCTTTAAGATTCTCAGCCCTTTTCGCACTTGGCCTGGAGCAAGTCCCGCCGACATGGCTAACAGTTCCGCGTCGATATTTCGCTTGAGCGTTCCAAAATCGGTCTTTGTTCCATCCGGCATACGATCGACTTTAAACCGTGGGGATTCTGGATCGTTTACGATATACAGCAAAATATGCAGCTGACCATTGATCGTGTCGGTAATGTGTGCATAAAGCAGGGGGTCTTTTGCATCGTATGTATGACGTAAATCCAAAATGACTTCCGTGCTTCCTTCTTGACATTCAATACGGAGCAACTCTCGCCCATGTTTGTCTTTGAAATCAGGAGCAAAACCAAAACGCTCATTCAAAATCCCTGGGATGAAACGACGGTAAATTGCAACCTTCTCATCAGCTGCAAGTTGATTTACGGCAGCAATCGATTGGGGGGTCACTGCTGACGATTCCTCTTCGATATTGATCGCTCAATCTCACGCTGCGCATCCCGCTTTGCGATCGTTCGCCGTTTGTCGTACTTACGCTTGCCGCGCGCAAGTGCAATCTCGATCTTGACACGGCCGCGTTTGAAATACATCCGTGTCGGGATAATCGTGTATCCGCGCTGGCGTATTTGATCCTGTAGCTTCGATATCTCACGTTTATGCAACAAGAGTTTACGCGGACGCTTCGGGTCATGGTTAAAACGGCTCGCTGGATCATATGGCGCGATATGGGCGTTAAGTAGCCAGGCTTCCTTAGCTTCAATATCCACATAAGCTTCCCGCAAACTTACACGACCAGCGCGAATGGACTTTATCTCTGTTCCTTGCAATACAATTCCCGCCTCATAAGAATCGAAAAGAAAAAAGTCATGCGTTGCTTTCCGATTGGAGGCAATATTCTTCGTTCCTGATTTTTTCACATTCCACCTAGCAATACTTCCTGGAGATAATTCGCAGCAGCGTGTAGAAATACATCGCCATCACCAGATTGAACAGGCACAATAATATCCGGTTGTAATCCCTTTTGATCCAATATCTCCTGATTCGGCGTCAACCAGCGCGCTGAGGTTATGTGCAGACTCGAGTCATCCTCTAAAACAAGCACGGATTGAATTGACCCCTTTCCAAACGTAGGGCGACCGATTAATAGAGCACGGCCATTCGCTTGCAATGCTGCCGCTACGATTTCTGCTGAACTCGCAGTCGCTTCATTGACAACAACAACCAATGACGCATCTTGTGCTTTTCCGGGATTCTCGACTTCATATTCAATGCGAGTCTCGTCCTTTTGTTCTTCATATAAAATCGTTCCTTCATGAAGAAAGAACTCTGCTACGGCTACTGCGGAATCCAGCATGCCGCCAGGATTATCCCGTAAATCAATGATAAAGGCCTTTGCGCCCATCTCAACCAGCTCATCATACGCTTGCGTAACTTCTTGGGGCGTCTGTTCACTAAAAAACGTTATCGCAAGAATCGCAATGCGTTGATCTTCCGTATACAAATAACGCGTAACAGATGGTATGGAGAATATTACGCGCTCGATAACGAGCTCGATCTCTTCTCCTTGCGATTCTTGATCCACTAACTTAATTACAACGTCCGTTCCCGCCAACCCACGTATTAGGGAAAGGACTTCATCCTGATTCATTTCAGCTGTGATCGTCACTTCATCCACAGCGATAAGGATATCGCCATCTTTAATGCCAGCTTGGGAAGCGGGACTTCCTTTAAAGGGATATAGACGATATTGGCCACTTTCATCCATACTAAAGGACGCGCCAATTCCGCCATATTCTCCGGCAAGCATGTCTTCCCGAATTTCGAACGCAGCGGGCTCGATGTAAACTGTATATTGATCTCCGATCTCTGCGATCATACCTCGTATCATTCCACGCTCTAATTCAATCTGCGCGGGTAGGTCACCGAAATAATATGAATCGATCAAGCCCTGCGCTTGCTGTAATAATGCATACTGCGCGTTTGTCGGAGGCCACAATGTGCGGATTTGATATCCGACAATCACCGAAGGAACAATTAGTAGAAAACTATATAGCAAGAATAATAAGAGTCTCCGTTTTGGTGAAAGCATAGCAAATCTCATGTGTGGCATTGTAGCATGAGTTAGGTTGTCGCTGAGGAGTAACCTCCGTTTCTTTTTCGGCTATAATTTCAGACACCCTTATCGTAACCAGAGGATACATTGTCACGAATAATTCAAACCGATAGTCCAGCACGAAACAGGGAAAGGCTGCTGAAAACCTTGGCAAGCGCGTATCGTTATTACAAACAAGAAAAGATGACGGAAGCACAGCACAAAGACCTTTGCGCCTTCGCATTGCTTACCCTGAAGGCTCTTAGCGAGTCGATCGATCGAACCGCCTCAGCATGGGAAAAGCGTGATTATTGGTTAAAAGCGGATCGGCTCAGAAATGCATGGAAATGGACATCAAAAGCATACGATGAAATGCGTGCCGCACTTAAGGCGAACGATGTGATAGCCGCACTGCAATGCCTCAACAAGGCCTCCGATCATTTCGACTCGATTACGCTTCCTAAAAAGCCGTCTGGTCAAAATCTATGGAAGGGCGCTTGGGCAAAATGGAAGCATCGTTAATTAAGTTCTTTCATTCGGATGATGGTAATCCATCTCTGTTGACGAGAGGCTTTATAGGTATAAGTATTCACTTGCGCTGACAGATTGTCCACGCAATAATATGTGTGGGGTCATTTAGTAGTAGCAGAACAGGGTAGTGAAATTAATTAGATGACTGCAGCAATAGCGCCTAATCGAGACGGACATACTCTTGCCACAATATTGGTTGTCGAAGAGGATTCGAGACTCCTTGATAACATTGTTGGACAACTCGAGAATTCCGGATATACCGTCCAGAAGTCCGATAAAGGCAAAGATGCTCTTCGCTTGCTTTCAGAACGACATCCCAACTTAATACTTGCCTCAACGACTCTTTCCGATCTAATGGGCATCCAATTTTACAAGGCAACCAGAGAAACCATTGGAGACTATGCGGATTTTCTATTTCTAGCTTCTCAGGACTGCCTCGATGATCCCGCCATCAGGCAAACGGTGACCCTCGAAGGATTTCTTACAAAACCATTTTCAAACCAAACACTCCTTGCCACAGTCGAAGCCCGACTGCAGTCGACACGGAAAGCGGAATCCACGCTATCGAATGGAGATATTTCAACCGTTTCGTTGCTGGTTGTGGAAGACGATTTGGCCATGTTGATCGCGCTACGGGATATCCTCGAAGGTGCCGGCTATCGGGTAAGCACAGCAACCAACGGCAAAGAAGCCCTGGAGAAATTCCGCAATGTAAGTCCTTCCTTGGTGCTTTCGGACATCTCCATGCCCATCATGGATGGCATAGAGTTATTTGAAGCCGTCCGACAACTACCAGGTGGAAAAGCAGTTCCCTTCATCTTTTTAACCGCGCGCGGCACAAGGCAAGATGTGTTCGCCGGAATGTCCCTCGGTGCAGATGATTACATAACAAAGCCAGTAACCAGCCAAGAACTCATCTCCGCCGTAAAAGCGCGCTTAACGCGTGCAAACGAACTCCTGGTAGCACAACTAAAAATCGCCTACAAGTCCAGTTTGTTAGCCCTTGCCAATGCAATTGAAGCACGGGATCAATATACACACGATCATGTCTTACGCACCAACGCCTATGCACAAGCTTTGGCACTTGAACTCGGTTGGAGCGAATCTGAACGCGAGATTTTGGAGTATGGCGCCATTTTGCACGACATCGGGAAACTCGATGTCCCTATCAACATACTCCAAAAGGAAGATCATCTGACCCCTGATGAGTGGGAGCAAATGCGCAGACATCCAGCCGTTGGGGGTCACATGATATCCGATATAGATTACCTGGCTCAGGCCGTCCCGATAATTCACCACCATCACGAACGATGGGACGGTGATGGTTATCCGGATGGTCTTAAGGGGGAGGAGATCCCATTGGGGGCTCGTTTACTTGCAGTAGCAGATTCATTTGAGGCATTAACCACGGATCGTCCATATCGAAAGGCAATCCCTCCCAAGGAAGCCTGCGAAGAAATCGCCGTTCATTCTGGAACAAAATACGATCCGGAAATGGTGGCTGCATTCTTATGTTGTTGGGATCGAGGGATAATCCAAGACATAATTAATAATGCAGCTGATGGGAAGAACAAGGATACGAAGGGTTAAGCTACGTCAGCTCTAACCTCTAACGTCAGCTTCTGGACGGATTATCTTCAGCGGCTATCAAGAGTAAACCATAGAATCACTTGTAGTTCATCTGCTTAGACTATGTAGTACCGAATAGAAAAAGATAAACAAATCGGTAACTACTTATCGAGTTCGTTTGGAGTGGGTTAATGAAACGTGCTATCGTCGGTTGGGAATCGACTTCGCCAATAGCAGATACATCGCTGAACAAATACCTGAACGTGCGCAATGGTCGCTTGTTCTACGAAGACCTGGATCTCGCCGCGCTTTTCGAAAAAGGAAAACGAATTCTCAACCTGGATCGTAACCTTCACAGCCCCTTAGAGCTCGTTTATCTTCCCATGATCCGTCAACAAATTCGGCATATGTGCGAGATTTTCGACCAGGCGATCGATGAAATCGGTTATGCCGGTACATTCCACTATACATATGCTTCGAAAGCAAATGCCGCTGAAGAAGTAATTCGTACAACATTGGGCGCAGGTGCGCAACACGAAATGTCATCCGTAATGGATATCGAGATCATTCGATATATGATGAAACATGGTATTCTCGACCCACAAACCCTTATCCTATGTAATGGATTTAAACCGCCAAATTCATCGTATGCTGCCGAAATACTGCAGTTAAAAAGAGATCACGACCCAGTTATTCCTATTATTGAAGACCTTCAGGAATTCGATTCTCTCATCCATTCCGGTCTTTCCTTTGATGTTGGTTTAAGACAAAAGAGTTATGGGCAACATCGTGATTTGGCAGAAATGGATCGAGAAAATTCTCGATTCGGCATGAACATGAATGATGTTTTCAAAGCTGCCGAATTAGCGCACAATTCAGATCAATTGAATCTGCGCCTGTATCACGCCATGGTGGGAAGCCAGATAGTAGACATCGAGAGTTTTATCGAACGTCTGCGACCTCCTATCGAGATCTTCGCACAACTTCGCCAGAAGTATCCTGAACTTTCGATATTCAATTTCGGCGGTGGTGTACCTATCGCAATGACATTGGATTTCAAATGTGACTATATGGCATTTGCCCTGAAATTGCTCTCCACAATCAAGGCAACGTGTAAAAAATACCAGGTGCAAGTTCCGGACATAATTGGAGAATTCGGACGCTACACCGTCACGGAACATGGCGCCCACCTGTTTAAAATAATTGGTGTGAAAGACAACGGTTCAAAATATCCCTGGTATATCATGGATGGATCGATCATGTCTTCTTTTCCGGACAGTTGGGCGCTTGGCGAGCACTTTACAGTGTTGCCTTTAAATCATCTCGATCGACCCTTCCAACAGGTCCAATTGGGTGGCATCACTTGTGATAGCGACGATATCTTTCCTCCACATAAGAGCACTTCACCGCTGTTCTTGCCCATTGAAACCGATGAACTGTACATCGGCTTTTTCGGTATTGGCGCATATCAGGAAATGCTCGGTGGAGCAGGGGGCAGCAAACACTGTGTGATACCCGAAGCAGACGAATTGATCATTGATCGGGATCAAGATGGGAATTATCAGTTTGAACTTATCCAAGGGCAGGGACCTCGCGCGGTCCTCGAAAATCTCGGATACTACCCGCGGAGAAATCATAAATCGTAATCCTGTCGTTTAGGACGAAATCAATGGAATTACACGAGGTCTACAGATGAAAAGTATGGATCGAACGAGAATCATTTTTATCGTCATCGTTGGACTGGCGCTGGTAATTGTTGTTTGTGGTTTTCTCTACAGCAGAATTGCGGACATGTTCGCATCCTACAAGGAGACTCCGTCGCCATCGCAGGTGGATTCATTGCCACTTGATTTGTCATCACCAGATCCCATATATGGGTCGGACTATGATGCGAATGACGGTCTGCCATCCTATATTTGCGGCGCCGATGCATTTGGAAGCTACTTCACATTACAGCAAATGCAGATGGCAGGTATCGACGTCGAACATGGCTTTCATCTCGGGATCGTGCCATTTCTTCTCGACGAGGAACCACAATACGACATTTCTGAAGAACAACGTACAGCATTACTGGATCAAGGGAAATGGGATTGTCTCCTGACAACCCTCGATTCCGTCGCATTGACCAGTCCTGGCGTAATTACTGCCATTGTGGATGAGAGTGCTGGAGCTGACCAGCTCTGGGCACGTGATATTCAAACCATCAACGACCTGGATGACAAGCGGATAACATTTTCGAGGGGAAGTGTTGGTGAATACTTCGTCTATTACACGCTTTCGATCGCTAGGCTCAATCCGCGATTTGATGTCACACTCGTGCCGGAAAACAGCGTTGCGGATGCTGTAGAAGCATTCAATACTGGCCAGGCAGATGCTGTTTCTGGCTGGGAACCGGATATTTACGAAGCAGAATCGAGTGGTGGCATCCCGCTGCTGAGTTCTGCGCAATTACGTATCGTCATGGACGTTGTCGTCACGTCACGGCAATCGATTGAAAACAAAGCCAACACCGTTCAAGCGTTCCACGATGCATGGTTCGACACATTGAAAGCTCAGGTGGAAGATTTTGAAACCGCAGCGTCCCAGATCGCAGGCTGGGGACATAACGATTGGAGCTTTGTCTATACGGAAAGTGCGGAAGAAGATCTCGCCTTGTGGTTAGAGAACGTGGCCCAAGCCGATCTGAGTGACAACATTCTTGTGATGCGGGACGCGGAACCGATTACCGATCGTCTGGAAACCGCTCGAAGAGTCTGGGCAGCTTCGGGACTTGAAGTTCCTGCTGATGATATCCACGATCTTGTCAACCCGGGTTTCGTCTCTCGCTCTGCCGCACAAGCGAACCTACAAGCAAATGGAGACCCAATCAACGACAGCTTTTCAGTCTCGGCGAAAATCGACTTGACCGGAGTCAGCACGGATGATGCAGCAACCCTCGCGGTTCTTCCCTGCCGGCGATTCGCCTTCCTGCCTGAGTCCACCGAATTGACTCTTGAATCACGCAGGATATTGGACGAATGCGTCCTGCCAACGCTATCACAAAGCGTTGGGCTCCTTCTCCAGGTTGAGGGTTCGTCCGCATGGCCCGGCCCGCCAGGAATTTATATGGAAGAGGAAATATTGGAATTCGCCACCGCAAGGGCGCAGTCGGTTGTCGATTATCTCGTCTCGCAAGGCATTGATCCGGCGCGCTTCATCGTAAAAGGGACATTACCGCCTCCAGACCATTGGGAGACGGAGGATCCGGAGATACAAGCCGAAGATCGATATGTTGAGATGAGTCTGATTACCGTGGGCCGTTGAGCGTAAGCAATGGATAAATCAATGAACACGTTTCGGAGGCAAAGTAAAGTGAAATCTGCAGTTCGTCTCGCTATCCCACTCATGATGCTTATCTTATTGTCCATTGCTTGTGATCTTTCCAGCCCCAGTGGCCCAGAGAGAAATGCCATCATCATCGATCTCGCGGCAAACAGCAATATGCATGCATGGCTTGAAACTGCCGTGAAAGAATTCAACGATGCGGATTATGAAACCACCAGCGGTGTTCCGATATTTGTTGAATACCGCATCGTCGAATCGGGGCAATCCGTAGTCAATATGACATCTGACGCAAGTGTTCCCGATCTCTGGATCCCTGATGATATGGTTTGGACGGACGTCTTGGCCGACCAGGGTATCGAACTATTTACCGAAGACTGCATGAGCGTAGCTGAAAGCCCTCTCGTAATCGCTATGTGGAGGCCGATCGCCGAAGCGCTGGGCTGGCCTGGACGTGAGTTGGGCTGGTTGGATATCGGAAGTCTGGCGGCAGATCCCAGCGCATGGGACTACTACAGCGGCGGCCAATATGGCGACAGTCTGAGACTTGGCCATACCCATCCGGGTCTGTCCGCATCCGGTACCGGTACTTTGCTGTCACTCGTCCAAGCCGCGCAATCGAAAACGGAAGCCGTTGAGCCTGAGGAAATCGAATTGCCCATCGTACAGGCCTCCGTCGGCGCTTTCGAAGCTGCAGTTTCATGGTTCAGCAGCAGCACAGAGGGACTTGCCCAGACAATGCGCTCTCGAGGGAGTGACTTCCTCGGTGCAGCGATCATTTATGAAAGTACGGTTTACGAGTACGGTTTTGGCGATATGGATATCGTTCCGATATATCCCTTGGAAGGAACATACGTAGCAACAAACCCGGCATGTATCAATTCCTCAGTAATCGATGAGAAATCACAAGCCGCAAGCATATTTCGAGATTATCTACTGAGCGAAGAGGGACAGCGTACAGCGCTCGAGCATGGTTTTCGCAACCCGCAATCGTCAGAACCTGCACAATCACCACTAGAAGAGTATGCGTATTTCGATTTCAACCAGCCGGATCGTGTTTTTGAACCCCCCAGCGTCGATTCGGTTTATGCAGCACAGGATTTGTGGCAGTCAGCCCGCAAAGACGTCAACCTGTTGATGTTGATTGATATCTCGGGCAGCATGCGCGGCGGCAAACTTAGCAGCGTGCAAGATGCGGCCGTGCAGTTCATCGAGCAAATGGGGAAGGATGATTACATCTCGATCATTGCATTTGCAAATGAAACTTACCTTCTGATTGAACATCTACAAGTCGAAGAGGGGCGAGACCTGGCGATTGTAGCAATCCGCAGCCTTGAAGCCGGTGGCAATACTCCGCTTTATGATGCTCTCGGTGATGGTGCGATGACTATTGATCGACAATCCACATCACAATATAGCAATGCAATCGTCGTACTTACAGATGGCATGGACACTGGTAGTACCCGTTATGATTTCGATCAGGACCTCTTCGATTACGTTTCTTCTAACAGCACTACTGTTTTTGCCATCGCCTATGGTACTGACGCCGATGAAGATCTTTTAGAGGAATTGGCATTGGAAACAAATGGGAACTTCTATATCGGTGATGAGGCCAATATCGTCATGATTTACGAAGAGATGTCCGCGGCATTTGGAGGTAGTGTTGGAGTAGGGAGGTAATTCGCGTGGGAACACGCGATACAAGAGGAAAACCAAGGAGGGTTGGATATCGGTTGTGAAACACACGTTAATAAAAGCATCTGCCAGATCGAACTGGCAATACGATAGAAAAAGGAGAATGTAGAATGGCAACCCTATTAGAAAAGGTCGCAACGTTAATTTCCGCAAACCTGCACGCGCTCGTGGACCAGGCGCTTTCAACCAACAGTATGGCAGTGATCGATCAATACATTCGCCAGGTTGAGAATCATCTGGAGGATCTTGAAGACGCTGCCGCGACAGTTGGTGGTGAGGCAAAGTCGATCAATCGCAAGCTGGAAGATCTGCGGCAGAAGTCCGAGGAACTGGACAAAGCTGTAGATGCCTTCTTGCAAGAAGGTAATGACGCTGCCGCGACGGCAGCTCAAAGCAGGCTCAACAGTACACATCGGTTGATTGAAACCTTCCAAGAACAGCTTGCTCGACAAGAAGTCGAGTATCAGAAGCTTCTCGATGCGAAGGTAAAGCTAGAGGCGCGCCTCTCCACAATGAAGACTCAACGCACAGAACTTCAGGCCTTGCTCGAACTCGCGAAGAGCAAGGAAACGATGGTCAAGGCCATGAAGAGTCTGGACGACCTCATGGGCGTCGGCGACAGTGATATCAGTCGTCTCGCAGAGAACATCAAAAAGCGTCTGGATAAAGCCACAACCGCTACTGAACTGCGTTCATCGTCTCTTGATGAGCAAATCGATTCAATCTTGGATAAAGACCAAATCGACGCGCAGCTTGCGGAACGCAAGAAAAAGCTCAAGATCGAGTAACCCATTCGGTCCGCCCGGGATTTCCCGGGTGGACCGAATCAAACGATCATCATGAACATATTTCGTCCTGAACTGCCCAAAGAGGCTCGTTCTACCATCGTACAGTACGCCATTTTTCGTTGGGAAAATGCAATCCTGATTGCAGGTACGATTCTGCTTACTGCATTGGTCCCCAGTCCGTTTCCCTGGTGGCCCTGGTGGGGCTGGCCGCTGCTTGGCTTCTTTGGTGTGATCTTGATCCTGATATCCAGCATCACCAACGCAGAATTCAATGCGACCATGCTTTTGAGGATCTTCCAAAGGCAATTCAATCTGAAACGCATCAAGGATTCACAGCTCCATAACAAACTTACTTCTGCCCTCGAATATCAACGCAGAATTTTCGACAAAACACGCTACCCGGAGACAAGCGTAATGCGAGAACGCGCCGAGGACACGAATAGACAATTAAATAATTGGATCCGCAATATGTACCGATTGGCAATCCGCCTGGATACCTATCGACGCGATAAACTCGTGCACCAGGATCTCGCCCAAATCGCAGATGCCGTTGAAATATTAAAATCCCAACGAAAGCGCGAATCGAATCCGGAACTCAAGAAACAACTGGACGATGTCGTAGATAGCAAGGAAAAGCAGCTTGAGACGCTTCAAGCACTACAAGACCGCATGAAGCAAGCGGAGCTTTCGCTGGAGCAAAGCCTCACAGCACTCGCCACTCTCGACAGCCAGATTCAGCTAATCGACGCTGAAGATATTCAAAGTGGCCGCGCGATCCGCATGCGGGAAGATATTCAGGAACAGGTATTGCGCCTGGATGATCTGGTAAGCAGTATCAATCAGGTTTACGATTATCACTCACGTGAATACTAACCACGAACGACGTAAGTAAACCGGCGCATAGAGAGCGCCGGTTTTTGTTTATCGCATCAACTTGCCTAAATAGAACACCTGTGCTGTTCCCTGCGTTGCAAACTCTCTATATGGATTCCCGGTATACTTTTCTAGGGTAGGGGAATCTTTCAGTAATGCGAGTCGATACTGTATGGCTGAAAGTGCATCCATCGTTCCTGTTTCGGTAATTCATTGCAAGCGTTATCCAATCTCACACGGAAGGAGCAGGGCGATTGACTTTTCCAGCATTACTGCTAGAATAGCTAATGGTTATGATAAGTATCATTAGCATAAACATTATTACAGAAGGGTTTATTATGCAGATTATCTTCAACAAGGATCGGGAATGACCTCGAAATCCATTCTTTACACAATGGAATCCTACTTGGAGAGCGTTGCATTGTCGCGCAGTCCCAATACAGCTCGCACATACCGCAACGCGCTGTCAGCATTCGCTATTACACTTGAAAGCGTTGGAATCGATATCGAGATGCAACCCGCTTCAACCGCAACGGAAGATTGGATCGCCGATTTTGCTGCCGATCTCAAAAATTATGCCCCCGCAAGCGAGCGCCTGTACCTAACGGCCGTTACCGGTTGGTTCGAATTCCTGGCCGCAGAGCGTTCTGCAGAAATAAATCTTCCAAGGCTTCGCTTGATCATTCGCCGTCGAGCGAGAAGACCTGGTAAACGTTTGCCGCAATTCCCACGCACAGAGATCGATCATATTATCGACCACGTCGAACGGCTCAATGGCGCAGCGTACGAAGATGAGCGAGAACGATTGCGCCATTTACGTGACCGTGCCTTTATTCTCACATTGGCCGACACAGGTCTTCGCGTACATGAAATTTGCAATCTACGCCGCGGCGATATTGACTGGAATGAAGGCCGTGCGATTCTAATCGGTAAAGGAGACCGAGAAGCCGTCGTCCGTTTTTCCAGTCGATCGTTGTCTGCGCTAAAAGATTACCTTGCCGCACGCGCCAAGCTTGACGGCCAAAGCGGTAGACCTTTACATTCCTTACCAATATTCTCGCGTCACGACCTCGGCGCCGGTTCTAAAATCCTCCCGATCTCTACGACCACCGGTCGCGCAATCGTTCACCAGCGCACCCAAGAGGCCCTAGGTCCCGAATCTCACGGCGCGATCACGCCGCACTCCTTTCGACATTATTTCGTCACAACCGTTCTGCTTGCATCTGGCGGCAATCTCAAACTCGCCCAAGAACTCGCTCGCCATCGCAACATCGCCGTCACGCAACGCTACGCCCATCTTTCGGATGATGAACTCGATCGCGGCTATCACGAGATCTTCGATCAAAGATAAAAACGAGCACTATGTCAATTATGATAAATCACATCCTTACGGCTATGCGCAATCCCGCCTGGGTATTTGAAGGAATTAAGCATTTCTACACCACAGCTGTATCCGAATCGTCCTGTAACACAAGCCCCCTTCTCAACGACGTATGTACACTCGATAGGAGCAGAATGCCATCAATTATTCACAAACAAAGGTTGCATATATTTTCGTCTTTATTATAGTGATGTTGCGGCATCCGGATTTTCTCATGAGGAGCATGGACCCATCCGGATTGCAGAAAACAGGCTGGGTATTTCGTAGATGATGCGCTATTTCCTGATCGTTAGCGTCGTTTTATTGGCCCTCGTTGGCATCGCCACCGTTGTTTGGAGCGACGCGACTGACCGTTTCGTCCCCGAAACCGGTCACGTCATCGACGCCCATTTCGTCCCCTTCTACGACAAGCACGGCGGCAGGTCAATTTTAGGTCTTCCGATAACCGACGCCTTCATCGATCCGAAGTCCGAGCTCCTGATTCAGTATTTCGAAAATGCGCGCCTGGAACTTGTACCCGATGATTACTCAGGCCGGAACGTATTGTTTGCTCCGCTGGCACAGATGCTCTATGGATGGGATCACCCATCGGATGATGACACGGCACATTCAGAACCTGGCTGTCGCTTCTTCCCAGAAGCCCGATTTTCTGTCTGCCATGGTTTTTTGGAATACTTCGAGCAGCACGGTGGCATCGAAGTGTTTGGACTGCCGATTTCAAGCAACCGTATCGAAAACGGCAACTTGGTGCAGTTGTTCCAAAGGTTTCGCCTCGAGTGGATTGTTAATGATTCCGGCAACTCCGAGATACGAATCTCGCCACTCGGTAGAATTCACTTTGAACTCGACGGTTACAACCCCGAGTTGCTTCAGCCGACTTTGACAAGCGCGGTAGTCTCAAATCCGGAGAAGGAACTTCATATCGAAACATCTCTTTCCACTCCCCTGCTGGAAGTAGGCGCGAAACAAGTTGTGTACGTCACAGTCCGAGATCATAATTCAATACCACTCGAAGGCGCTTCTACACTGCTGACAGCCCATTTTGTAACAGGTCTGCAGTATATCCTCTTGCCGGTTACGGACGAGAACGGTGTGACATATACGAGCTTAACAGTCGAAGAACCCTCAATGAATGGCGAAGTACTCTTGGAGTTTCTCGTGCAATACGAAAATACAATCGCTACAGCACGCGACTCCTTTCTAATTCGTTGATCAAGTATTTTGAATAAACTGAGTACATATCGTAATCCTCAAACAAAGTAATGAGGTCAGCAAGACGACTGCAGACAAATACCAGTATATTAAGGTCTATCCATTCTCTGGTAACTGATGAGTTATTGGTTACCAGGGAAAACCTGGATACGAAAATGAATTCTGGACTTGCAAGGTTGAGCCGCATATACCATAATGACCACTAGACAAAGCGCGTGGATAAGTGTAAAGTACCAAATGCTTTAATCTCGCTGTACATGTAGAATAATCGGCAAGAGAATTTCCGGTATATCAATTCAAATAGTAGAGGTTTTATTCTGTTATGTTCGATAGGTTACGCCACCTGCTCCGTTCGGAAGGAAACACTGAAGATTCCGATGATGCCAAGCAACAGCAATTTAACCGCCCCGTCGATACGCCTTCACCAGAAGCCGTACGGCAAACAAAGATAGATCAGATCGAAGCGCCAGACTCATCCATGGAACCGGAAGAGAATGCGCAGGTCTACATCGAACGTGTACGCAAGAAGATGAGCAAACTGGCGGAAGAATTTGCTACGGGCATGATCAATCGAGAGCAGTTTCAGGAACTCTTTGATCACTATCAGAAAGAGATGAGGACCATCGAAACTTGGCTGGATACTTGGCCAGGATCCGATGCATGGCGTAAAGCGAGAACGGAAGGAAAAAGCGTGGCAATCCGCAGGCGCCACCAAGCACGCGTTATTGGCTACGCAATCTACAAAAATGACTCCGGCATGCCGATCGCCACGATTGGAGAATTCGAACTTGACGCCGCGCTGATCGTTCCCATGTTGTCATCCTACCGTTCAGCGACTCGGGAAATATTTGGCGCCGGCATGCGATCGACGCAAATTGAAAATGACAACTGGTTGTGTTTTGTTCCGGGTGAATTAACGACATTGATGACCCTTTACACAACTGAACCATCTGCCAATCAGTTATCGAAAATCGATGAATTGCACAGGCTCTTTGAACGAGCCAATCGGAATTTCCTCAACGAGGACGTGGTGGACGCGTCAAATCTTGCACTGCCACATAAATCACTTCTAAAATGACAGAAACTGAATTATAGAAGGTCCGCCAAATATGGAGAAGCTACCTGTATTAAAGGTTGTCATCGCAGGCGACGAGAACGTCGGGAAGACATCTCTCGTGCGTCGATACTGTGAAGGAAAATTCGACGAATCGCGCGTGGCAACCATCGGTGTTGATTTTCAAACCCAAACTTGCCAACTTCCCAATGGCGCAGTGAAACTATCCATCTGGGATATGGCCGGCCAAGAACGTTTCCGATTCTTTCGTCAGGATTTTTACCGTGGAGCACTGGCCACGGCACTCGTTTACGATGTGACCCTGGCCGATAGTATGAGCAACCTGGACACCTGGGTTAAAGATGTTCTCGAAGTTGTTCCAAATCAGAAATTCATTGTCGTTGGCAATAAGATTGATATGGGAAATGTTGTTGATCCTGCAATCGTGCAGGAATTCGCCAATAAATACAACGCTGCCCATATTCACACCAGTGCCAAGATGGGCGATGGTGTCGAAGAGTTGTTCACATCCCTCGCA
>Ga0307430_1000297_pt1 | contig 46168 bp, 31 predicted proteins | sample SalMarWE160130MG_FD_202159 | JGI IMG/M metagenome (GOLD analysis project Ga0307430, IMG submission 202159) | Salt marsh sediment microbial communities from the Plum Island Ecosystem LTER, Massachusetts, United States - WE1603-130 | ecosystem: Environmental > Aquatic > Marine > Intertidal zone >...
TATAGGTGACCACCTTGGTCCAATCAACGCCGTCGGTGGAGACCTCAAGATAGCCCACGTCATTGGCAGACTGCATGTTGTAGCAGGTGTTGAACCTGAGAGCCGGGTTGGCATAGTCCGATATATCGAGGGGGATGGTTGTGGTCAGCGAGCCACTGGAGCCTGAGGCATCGGCCTCCCAGGCGTGTGAGTAGCTGTGCCACACACTGCTGCTGAGGCTCCAGGGCGATTCCGCCGTCCACTGGCCGCTCCACTGGCTGCTAACGATGACAATTTCGTCCCAACCACGCCCGTCGCCAGTCAAGGGGTAGTTGTCGTACTGCTGGAACTTGATCCGGAAGTTGGGCCCCAGCGTCATGCCGGCCGCGGCCGCTTCGGCCGTCAGGTCGATGGTGTATCGTTGCCAAACACCGTCTGCCTGGTCGGGCGCGTCGAAGACGGGGTGCCAGTGGGTCCCATCGTCGCTGATGGCAATGCCGTCGGCATTGTGGCTACCGACAAAATCCCCGTCAAAGTCATGCAGTTCATCCTCCCACTCCGCGTGCGAGAAGGACAGGGAGGCCTCGGCCACGCCCGACAGGTCCACGGTCCAAATGGCCTCATTCAGTGTGTAGGTGCCATTGCCATTAGTATCGTCCATCAACAGGGCATACGCACCCCCGGCGGTACCGTAGTCGCCCGTCACCTGGATGCGGCCCTCGCCAGTCGAAGAGGACGTCGTCCAGGCCGTACCGAGGGCGCCGGTCTCGAAGTCCTCCGCGTCGACGTCCTCCGTCTCCACCTCCATGTCATCTGCAAAGATGCCCGCCGCCGGTGCGAGCACAGGTTCCTCAAACTCGTCGTGCTCATAGACAGACGTCGTGCAGGCGACGTCTATCTCGTCAAGCACTTCATACGTGTCCCCCGGGAGAGCCTTGAGAGCCGCCAGTGTGTAGGGACCATCAACACCATGCTCATTGATGACACGACCGTCAAAGGCGAGCGAGAGGCTTTGCACGCCCTCGGCAAGTACCTGGGAATCGCTGATGGCCCAGGAGACGAGGGCATTGTTCTCATCGACCAGCCATCCCTCGACCCGATATGCCTGTCCCCCCTCCCCCGCCTCGACCTCTACGTTGACCGTGATGAGCAGTTGGTCGAACTGGCCATCGCCGTCCGTGTCAACGCCAGCATCGGAGTATCCGCTGTTGGTGATCACGAAGGATGGCCGGATCTCATGAGGATCAGCAGGTGTAGTCGTCTGAACGCCCAACCGGATAGGCCTGGCGCTCAACTCAGGAATCGCGCCAATGGCATACGGCTTCGTGATGCCATCGGTAACCTGCCCGCCAGCGTTACGCACGTGGAGATGCTGCAGCGTATATGGGCCGGTCGTGTCCCTCAACCCGTCAAACTGCAAGGTGACTTCGGAGCCAGAACCGGACCAGGTAGCCTGTGAGAGCATCTCGTCCTGCCCGTCGTACAGAACGCCTTGCACGGTGTACGTGCCGGCCTTCTCGATGTTCAGGCCGGTTTCCACAACCAGGGCATCGGCATAGCCGTCATCGCCGGTGTCAGTGGCAAAGTGCTGGTATTTGCCTGATAAGGTCGCCCCCGCCCTGCCGAAATCACTGAACCTATAAGGGGATGTTTGGTAGGCCGGTTGCGCATAGGCCAACTCGTTTTCGGCGAAATCTACTGGGGCGGGGTTTTCGACGTCAGTTGCCCACAGGCCCTCTAGCGAGTAGGGGCCATCCACCTTGCTCATGTAGATGTTCATTCCATCGAAGGAGAGCGCTAGCGTATGGCGTCCCTGCTCGAGGTAAACATTCTCAAAGGCCTCAGCAAAGTCGCCGGCGAGTGTTCCGTGTATCCAATAGTCGCCTGCCTGTGCCACATTGACCTGGATTTCAAACACCAGTTGGTCAAAGCGGCCATCGCCGTCCAGGTCAACGCCATAGTCTGCTACGACCCGGCCAAACTGGATGACCGAATCGGGATCGCTTCCGTTCGAATCGGGATCGCTCTCGTCCGAATCTGGGCTACTTTCCTTGAAGATGATAGGCAAATAGACAAGGTACTTAGGCGCGTCGGCCACCAGGGTGGCCAGGGGAAGTCCCAGACCTCCCCTGGACCGCCCGGTCAAATTGACCTCCAGCGACCTGGTGCCTGGGGCGGGGCCGCCCGTGAACCCAGCCATCGTTCCCCCGTCCTCGACGGTGATGTAGTTCTCTTTGATTTCGGTGTCTGAGCCACCGGGACCAGTGACGATCAGTTGGACGGTGAAGGTGCCAGTGGTCTCGTAGATGTGGCTGGGGTTCGGAACGGTGCTGGTATTGTTGGGCCCAGACCCAGGGTCCCCAAAGTTCCACGACCAATTGGTGATGGGTCCTCCTGTGGACTGGTCGGTGAAATCCACCTCCAGCGGGCTGGTGCCTGAGCGGGGGCTGCCTGAGAAATTAGCCACCGGCGGTGGCTCAGTGACGTGGATGTAGTTTGTCTTGGTTTCGGTATCTGAGCCACCAGCGCCCTGGACGGTCAGGGACACCGTATAGTAACCGGCGTCCTCGTAGGGGTGGCTGGGGTTCTTCGCGGTGCTGGTGTGGTTGTCTCCAAAGTCCCACAACCAACTGCGGATGTGTCCTGTGGACTGGTCGGTGAAACTCACCGTCAACGGTTTTTCGCCTGAGGTGGGGTCGCCTGTGAACTCAGCCACGGGCGGTGACGGTATCGAATCAGGCCAGTCGCCGGGAGGAGTCCCTACAACCGTCGGTTCTGAGGACCAGCCCCAATAGGCCTTAAACCGGGTCTCCCACCAGTACTTCTTTACAATTTTGGTGTTGTCCCAACTGTTCTGGCGGAAATCGTCCGCCCAGGTAGAGAAGCCATTGATCCCACCCCAAGGCCAGTCCTCACCAGCCGCATATACCCCCTGGCCCCAGTAATGGCCATATGGGTTTCTCAAGCTCTTATAGCCGCCTTTATAGCCCGGATTTGGACAACCGCCTGAGGGTCCCCACTCGTGAATACTGTAACCCCGCATGACATACCACTTCCACGAGCCCCCGGATGGTTTCTTCGCCCACACCTCTGTTGAGTGGTCAAACGTGCCATGTTGCCAGTCCGTGAATACAGGACGCGCAGGGATGCCGGCCGCGCGGTTAAAAGTAGTCAGCAGGTCGGCGATATTTGAACACTGGTTTTTGTTGTTATAGTCTGGGCCGCAAGAGGACGGGTGTAGCACACACCACGAATTGCTGAGAACCCGGGGCCAACTGACACAAGTTAACTCATCCACACGCTCGCCCAGTTTGTTAGCGGCATACCATGTGTCGGTCTCGCCATTGACGATCTCAATGACATAACCCTCAAAGAGCCAGTCCTTGTATTGCTGATTCTGGAAAGCCCACCCCTGACCGTGATTGACCCATTCACCCTCCGGGATCCAGTCATAGTCATCCTCCGTATATTCGCGCGGTTCACCCTCACCGTAGGAGATGGAGGCTTCACTTCTAGAGAGGCCATTTCTTCTGTTCTCAGGGCTCTCGTCGTATATAAAGGCACTGATAAAATCATCGCTCATATCGGTTGGCAGATCGAAGATGACGTACAGGTTCAGGCTCTCACTCCAACTGCCATCCTGTACCCTGATGGTGTATATGCCCACCGTACCCGATGGGGATACGTAGATGTTCCACCGCCCGGCACAATGGTCCCGCGCCACCGTCGGCGTAGTCAGCCCACTGATGCTCTTGTCAATCTCAAAAACAGCGTCGGCCGGTCCCCCTACGGAGAAAGTTGTCCCTCGGCGCACAATAACCGAGTCCTGGCCCCAAGGGCCCCACGGGTAAGGCATAGCAATGTAGTTACTCCCATAACGCTGCCAGGGGAAGTACTCTTTGGTCTGAAAGTCTTCTCGATACTCTACGTAGATGCCAGGACTATGATCATCGAGGGGATCGGTGTCGTACAACTTCTCCTGGCCATCTGTGAGCCCGTCGTCGTCGCTATCGGCGTCGAAGGTGTTGGTCACGTAAGGACCACCAGATCCATTGTACCAGCCGTTTTCCTCGACTACGTTAGGCAGCCCATCACTGTCAGCATCTGCGGAGAGATCGCGCCAGTCCTGAGCATACGCCGGAACTGGCTGGGTGAGAAACGCAGGAGTCAGTAAAACGAAAGCCACGAGGAGATAAACGAAGCGCCTTATCGTTGTCATCATGCTGCTTCTCCTTTCAGCATAGGGCGGCTTTTGGCCGCAACCGAACTTCGTGTTTAGGCTATTGGAGTCCCCAACTGGTTGGGATGTTCGCCATCAGCCCGAACAAGTTCGGGACTCCGGTGAGTCACCCATAGACACTTGGAACTTCAGGGATTCTCGATTGAACTCGAGATGGACAAGTCATCCCAATTGACTGCGCGGGCGTATGAAGCGACCATATTATTCATTATACAAAATGAGGGTAACAAAAAGGTGTCAAAAGAATTAATATTTGCAGAGAGGCCAGGCTATTGCCATTGCTCGCTCGATAACTCCTGTCGGAATGCCCTGATGGTTTCGGCGAGAGGGTCGTTCAGGAGATACTTCAGACCCGTTTCGCTGAGCGCGAAATCGCGCCGACCTCTGCCCAAGAGCTTCGATATTCTCTCTTTGATGGCCGTCTTGGGATGAATGTATTGCGCGAGTTCATACTCGGGGACCTGGAAAGGAATATCCAGGGCTGCCAGACAGGCGAGATAAGGAAAGCGAACCCCGGCCACGTACGAACCGCGCAGGCTCCCCCAAAAACGCGCGTTGAACTCCAGGATCTTGACCTGACCATCGGAAGTGTCATAAAACATGTCAATGTTGCCAAAGCCGCTCCAGTTTAGAGCAGTCAACAGTCTTTGGCCGGTTTCCAGCACGCCTTCCTGCTTGATGAACCTTATAGCCGCAGCCGCAGCCCACTTTTGCGGGTTAGGAATCGTGCCTCGTTGCATTGTATAGGCTAGAGTCTTTCCTTCCTGACACAAGACGTTTAACCCAATCACGTATCCGGGCAGAAAGCTCTGAACGATGTACCTATTCTTGAATCTCTCCTGGCCATATTCTTCCAGGAATGCTTGCAACTGAGCCACACTCTCAAAACGTCGGATGCCCTCTCCCCCCCAGGCTGTAACCGGTTTAGTCAGCACGGGAAACTTCATAGTGTGCAATTGCTGCTCAAAGTCGTCGTCCAGCGTACCCAGCACCGTCGGCGGTCCGGGCACTTGATGCTCTTGCATAAACTGGGCCAATAACCACTTGTTATTGACTATCCTATAGGTTTCAGGCTCTGGGATGGGAGCCACGGCCAATACCTGTGAGAGTGACTGGCGCATAGTACCCGCAAACTCTATCCAATCTGTTTCAATGGGTAGAAGAACATCTACGTTGGTCTCCTCCACGATCTGGGCAATGGCCTCGATCCGTTCTTGGTAATCGGTTCCTGTCTGCTTGTGCAAAAACTTATGGCACTGGCGAGAAAATCGGGCTGGGGCCCAACGATTATTTGATAAAACGGTAAGTTTCACGTTTGGTATGCCCATAAAACCGTGCATGACAAACAGTGCGAAATCGCTCTCACCATCTGGAATCAGGACAGAGATTTTTTCCATTTCTGACCTCAACTCTCTCGTTGAACTTCAGCCCAGGTTGTCCGTAGAAGCAGCCTTCGCATTCGCTTGGTCAACTGTCCCGTACTATCGCCGGCAAGTAGATGTAGAACCTCGGGCACACGGGCCCTTCTCTGAGGTTGAAGCCGTAATGGGTCTCAAGAAAGTCGACAATCGACTCAGCCAGGGCATAGGCATACACGTCACGTATATTATCGTGGAGAAACCCGTAGTAGGTTTCCACCTGGGTGCCATCGATGGTACCACCGTTCTTGGAGCCATGGCGTCTGCTGTTATAGCCGCCGCTGAAGTAGTCGCTTCCACCCGGGTGGGGGTGGGCTGGGCTGGGGACGGATTTGTAGCCCCACGCCTGCAGGAGCCCACCCAGGCTGGTCGCCCCACGGACAATTTCGGGAAAGTAGATGCCAGGAGTGTTGGCTATGTTCCTGAGAGAGGACTTGTTCTTGTAATAAGAACTGTTGAGCGCCTCGTCGCTCCGGTTCAAGTTGGAGGAAGTCAGCGCAAAACCCAACTCCACCCATTGGTCTGCATGACCATTGGAATGAAAGTCAAAATAGTGGCCCTGATCGCACTGCATAACGCTAGCGGCTTCCGCGTCGTCGATAAATGCGTGAAACTCGTACCAGGCCTGCTCAGCCCACTGGTTGCCCTGGGCTGCTTCGTTCAGATCCCGATTGGCGTCCAGTTTACTCCGGTGAAGATGGTTAATGATGACGTGAGGGTACCGGCCTGTGATCTCTGTGATATAATTGGCAACCTCACGGGTGTACTCCTGGCTACGGTAGTCATGGCCCATCGAGCCCCACGTTCGGTCCGGGATTTCCGATGGTTTCAGGTAACCACCATGGGGTGCGCTGATAATTATAGGTAGATTACCCGCGATATACTCAATGTAATGCTTTCTCCCCCAGTAGGTCTCGCCGGGGATGTACGTGGCCCTGGCATCACCCCCCGAACTGCTCTCATCACCACTGGGCACGGCCCAGGCGCTATCGGTGGTTTGGACAAGAGACAGGGTTGGCTCGTCAGTTGGATGGCCAGCCAGGGTCCCGGTGGTCAATATCAACAGAGTAGCGATAGCCAGGATGATAGGCCGCGAAAACCGCTTCACATTGTTCATCGTTCCTCTGCTCTCCAGCATTTGCTCGCTAAAGGCTGCCGACTTGGTGCAAAGGCCGCCCGGCACCGCCTGTTCACAGCGGTGCGATCAAAATCGCACATACCCCGATTAACTGTTGAAGGTTCATTAGCCAGTAGTAGTTGGCCTGGGTTCCGATATTTCTGATATGACATAGCGAAACTTGCCCAAACTCCCCAGGGGAATCGAGTCGAGAAATTCAAATTTTACCTCTGTCTCTGGCCCCATTACTTTCTTGACTGTACGCTCAATAACGTCAAGTTGAGGTTTTTGGAAACCCTCGTCAATTACCAGACGAATCAGGATCAGATCCAAGGATTTTTGAACTATTTGAAACTGTTTGATCCCTTCCACCTCAAAAACAGTGCTTTGAAAGTCACCCCAAACGGTTCGGCCGTCTTTTGTTTTAAACATATCTACCTGTCTACCTTCAACCTTTTCCAGCATGGGGTGTTGGCGCCCACAAGGACAACTATCCAATTGGCTCAGGCGGGCATTGTCACCCAGACGGTACCTGATAAAGGGAAACCCATAATTATTTAGATTGGTGATAACCACCTGACCAGGTTCACCAGGTTGGGCAGGTTCGTCACCGTTCAAGACTTCAATAACACAGTTTTCAATGCTTATATGCATAGCAGTATGGGCTTCGCACTCACAGGCCAGGCCACCGGTTTCCAAAGCGCCATACCGATTAAAGACTTTGCAGCCAAATACTTCCTCAATAACCTCCCGTTGGTGGGAGTGCAGCACTTCGGCGGAAGAGAAGACGGCCTGAAGTTTGACATCGTGCAGGTCTTCCTCTTGTACAAACCTGGCAAAGTGGAAGAGTGACGAGGAATAGCCAAAGAGCAACTTGGGCTTGCGGCGTTGGATTTGCCTGGCCAAGTCACGCATTGATTCCTCTGAGAGCACATACGCATCGGAAATAAAGCGGTTCAGAGCAAAATTCATCAGTTTGCTACGCGCTCTTTGTTTAAAAGGCTGATCTAGCGTAAGACCCCAGAGGTATGCGTGCGGGTCACCAAACTTCCACCCGGCCCAGGTCAGATGGCGTAGTATGTCCGCCGTGACGTGGTCGCGATAATTGTGATCCTCCCAGAAGATGAAGGGATGTCCCGTGGACCCTGTCGTTGAGTGAGTGTGCATAGTTTTTCGTCTGGCCGGATCGGTTGTGACAAAGTCCTTGGAGTTATCGCGCATATAGGCTTTGTCAACTGTAGGTACTTGTCCGAAGCAATCGGGGTCTTTTTTAAGATCGCCCGGCTCAAAGCCAATTTCTTTGAACAGGCGTTGATAATAAGGTACGTGCTGGTTGGCATACTCAATAAGTGCCTGCAACTTCTGCCTTTGCAGGGCATATAGCTCGTCACGGCTGAACCACTGCGTTTTTAGCAATTCTTCAAAGACCTGCATGATGCGGCGACCGGTTATTTTCTGATATAGATTAATTCCCCAACGACGTGGCAATGCACTCATCAGTACCTCCTGCTTCTCTAACATCTCTCCACCGTCAGGCTATCGTCCTATTGATGACCCGCTTCCGGAAAATATCAAAGGTCAGCAAATTCCACAAGAACCAACCACGTGGATCACCCACTACAGGGTATTCCACTTGATCGAGTAAGTTGTTGATCTCTGCTTTGCTCACAAAATCAGGGCGGTCAATGTCGTGGATCAGGTCACGTAAAAAGCCGTTTTTCATCCAATCGAACAGGTCCGCGCTAAATACCGAAGCCCCCTTTGGTTTCTTGGTGACGGTAGAAGTGCTATGCTGTTCCAAAATTCGTTTGAGCAGAGGCTTAATCTCGTGACCGTTCAGGCAGCGGACTTGCGGTGGAAAGGCGCGGTTAAGGCGAATGAAGTCTTCGTCCAGGAAGGGGGGGATGTGTTCGCGTCCTTGTGCCAGGAACATCAAATTGTTGATGACAGCGTTCTCGTAGGCGTCGCTCAGGAAATCAATCATGTGAACCTTTTCCATATACGAAGGACTGTCCAGGTAGGTGGTCTCCAGGGAGCGCCGGTATTGAAGAGTTTGGCGCATCACATCATCGCCAAAGCAGCGGCGGGCCACATCCATATCAGTATAGGTGGCAATGGTGTTGGTTGGCACCTTAAACGAATCCGGGTCGTTTAGTTCCGGCAGGATATCCGCGATTTGGCGCAAGGCATGGCGTTTAGTTGATTGGGAGCCGAAAAAGTTCGCCATGGCGCGTAACATCAGACTTGAGCAGGGAATGCCCCTGGCTTTTTGGATGACGTTGATTTTTCGGGCGACGGCCAGACCGTACAGCGTATCAGCACCCGTGGAGATGGTGAAGAAGTGAATGGCGCCATCTTCATGGGCAGCGATGTATTTGCCCAAGGCAAACAGGCAAGGTTCTGCTTCGGAGGAAACCGGCTGGGCCAGGGCGTCGTTAGTTTCAAACAGCAAGCCTAGGAAGTCCTCAAGGTAGATGTCCGCAAAGGTGTGTTCGGTCTGGAAAATCTCGCTGGCTTGCCTGGCGTACTCAATCTCATACTCAAAGCTTGGCAGGCGAACCGCATAACTGTACGATTTACGGGGTGACGAGGCGGAAAGGTTTTGGTTAATCATCAATTGAGTAATCGAAGAGTCGATGCCACCAGATAGCAAGTTGGCGACGACGCGTCCCGAAGCCTCGGCATCGCTGATGTAGGCGCCTATAACGTCGAGCATTCCTTCGTAAAGCGCGTCAATTGAAGTTGCATCCGCTTTAGCGAAGACAGGGTCATCTGGGTCTGTTCGCAGAGTTCGGACTTGCCTTATGTCCAGGTCACCCCCATCCCAGGTGAATAGCTCACCGGGTAGCAGGCGATAAACATCACGGAAGTAACTGTAACGCCCCAGCGTGTACCGAAAGAGGAAATGGTGGGGGATGGCCTCTTCACAGATCTCTACTTGTCTGAGAAGAGCTGCGTGGCACCCAGGGGTGTCTGTGCAGATTAAATCGCCATCAATGGTGGAGTAGAACAGCTGAGGCATAGATAAAAGCGTTTTGTAAACGGAAAACTGGGGAACCTTCTTGCTAAAGCAAGCCAGCAAGGCATTGCCCCGAATGGCATCGGCGTCGATGGTTTGGGGCGTCAGCAGGCCCTGCTCAATGAGTTGCTTGGTAGATAAAGGGGCCTTTTGTGGAGATCGAGCCAGCCCCAACTTTAGTCCGATCACATCTTCGGTCTCTTCTACGTCACCGTAGGATGTGTAGAAGAAGAAATGGCCAGTAGGGCCAAAGTTAATGACCCTGGGTGTAATGCCCAGGCGATTGGGCAGCGTATGCCGCAGGAAGGTCTCTGGATGCCTGGTGAAGCCAAAGACCGTAAAGTCGCCCAATGAGTTAAGATTTGCTTTCATTGCTCGCCTCCCTCGTGCTTGACAACGATCTTCACTGCTGCAGAGCCTCGATCTGTGGTTACGGATGTGTCCAGTCTTAGGGGGACATTTCAGGCCTAGCATTCTTGTATAGTGCGCCGGGTGCATTCAACTATGCGTCGAGCCTCTGCCATATCCAATCCGGCGTAGTTTGGCAGGTTCACCACTTCCCTGGCCGCTTGCTCAGCCCGGGGGTAGTGGCCATTTGCGTACGACTGATAAGCCTTGAGTTGAGGCAACGTGTAACTGAAGTTGAGGCCCACTTCAATACCTCTGTCCCGCATGCGTTGGTGGAAACCGATTTCATCACGTCCCTCAACACGCACAGAATAATACGTATAGGTAGCGCCCGGTATGACAGGTGCAGTGGTGAGGCCGGGTGCGTCCCGTAGTTCCCGGCCGTAGAACTCTGCGAGTGCCCGAGTCTCTTCTAACACGGTGTCCAGTTTGCGCAATTGAGCCACACCTATTCGTCCCTGAAAGTCTGCATAGGCCGTGGCATAGTCCCGTGGCATCACCGTGCCCGTCAAACCGACGGCGTCCCGCGCCCGTTTCACCGCGCCGATGTTTTTAATCTGCACCAATCGTTCTTCCAACGAACCACTTAACGCCATGTAGGCGGTAAGCACTTGCATGCATCGTCTCGCCCATACAGAGTTTGGCAGCCGATTCATCTCTTGATCTCGATAGGTCCTTATCTTATCATGGAGGCTGGACGAGTTGGTGACAATGACGCCACCGGTGATGGTGTAAAGTTGCTTGCCGGAGCCGAAACTGAAAAGCGCGACATCACCCGATATCCCAGTCGCGTCTGGAGCGGCCGTGCGCAATGCTAAGGCAGCGTCTTCGATAATCAGTAATTGATCATCGCCTACCTCCTTGCGGATCGTGTCTACGTCGGCCGGATAGCCGTACATATGCGTGACGATGATTGCCCGCGTGTGTGAAGTGAGAGCCCTTTTGGTAGCGCTGATGTCCATGTTGTAATCGGCCAGGTCGATGTCCACGAATACCGGCTTGTTGCCAGAGACAACCACGGCCTCGGCCATGACCGCGCATGTGTAGGCTGGCATGATCACTTCTGCCTGGCTCAGGCCCAGTGCTTCAAATAAAGCGACTATGCCGGAGCGCCCGTAGGCAAAGGCTATGCCATAACGAGCGCCTACGCGGCTTGCCACGGCGGCCTCAAATTCGCTTCGCCCGGCTCCAGGCCGTAACACTGCCAGTATCTCAGACCAATCAAAGTAAGGCCGATAAGCACTAATCACTGCCAGTACTCTCTCCTATTACAGGTCCCTCCAGGAAGTCTGCTATTGAGCGGACGAGAAGGTCATGCAATCCGGGTGTCGCGTATCTTTTTTGCCATCTCGCTCTAACCTCGGTCGTAACGCTGTCGAGGTTGTCGGTGACGACAAGCCCCTGCAACTCTCCTCTTTCGCCCACGACAACACAAGGATTGTCTTTCATATATTGCCTCACAGCGGGTGTATCACGCTGGATTCTGATCCAGATTCGTTTGTGTTCCCGTGATGGGATCGCCACGGTTGCCCCCCATTTCCGCTTGTACTGGAATATGCCATTGTTCAAAAATGGCCAACAGGCTCCGAGATTTACAGTCTGATATCCTTCTTCGTTTGCCCACCGGATAAGGGAGTAATGAATGGCTGCTACCGCACCTTCTCGTCTCAGTTGACGATTCGAGTTGATCACTCCACTTAAGGCTATACTGACCGTCTTTTGCTGAATTGAACAAAGACCACCGGAGACAATACGTCCATCTCGCTTGATCAAAAGTAGAAAACCATGTCGAAAATACTGGTACAACGTCTCAATGGGGTCTATTGAGGCCAGTTGGCCGTGTCTTGCCGCTGTCGTTGGGACGTACATGGTGTGATAGAACATTTCAAGGTCTTCTTGACTTCGGCTTAGCGTGCATTCATAACCATACTTACGTATTCGTCTTAAGTCATTCTTACGAGTGGTCTCGCGAAAACCGCCACGCAAATCTTTCCATTCCCTCTGAACGTCCAGGCTGTGATATACTCGGAACGGCAATGAGATAGAGCCTCGTCGAGGAAGTTTGCGGGTCAGATACTTGCTGGCCTCGATGATGGTGAGGTCACTGGATAGCGAGTCAACTTGCTTACTCAAGTTCCACACAGGTATTCGGCATATTTCTCTTTCTGATGGTTCCTCCGTAAACAGGAGTTTCTGCAGGAATGGGCTGGCATATCCCAAACCGGCGTAACTGACTGTCAACGGCCCACCCTGGCCCTGGCCCTGCCATTGATAAATGATTAGATAAGGCCTGAGCAGTAGTCGCGAGACCTCTTTTGCTTCGTGTAGGCGAGGCATCACCGTACGTTGTATCATCGGTGATGCTGACAGCTCCGCTTCACACCATACCCAACGGCCCCACTCAAACAGTCTGCTCATTTATGATCCCGTTCAAATTGCGATAAATCTGATACCCCACCTCGCTGATGGCAAGCCTGGTTGGTGCGTGAATGAACGTGTTGCGCCCATAGCAAACCAATTGGCCGCCGAATTTGGCTTTGAAATCGCGCACACCGTATTCCTCGTCCGGCCTGCCCGCGCCGCCGAAATCGTACACTTTGCAGCCGCTTTCTGCGCCCCATTTAAGGATGTGCCACATCAACAACTCGTTGGGCATGTAGCGGCTGTATGAACGATCCATACCACCATACCAACCATAGATCGTATCTTTGTAAACCAACTCTACCGAGCCGGCGATATAGACATCGCCTACCCGAGCCAACAGAAACTTGACCATACCCCGAGGATGCAATATGTCGAATGCTGCTTCAAACAACGATCGATCTGCCAGGGGCACCTTAGCACTGGCGTAAGTCCTGCGCAGCAGTTCATAACATAACGTCACCTGCTCGCGCTGATTGACCTCTCTGATAACCACCTCACCTCGTCTGAGTGCGCGCCGGAGGTTCTTGCGTGTTCGGCGTCCAATACTTTGGAATACGGCCTCTGGCGGACGACCCAGGTCGACCAGGTAGTTCAAGTGGTCTTCGTAGACGAAGCCATGCTCGCGTAGGATCGGCTGCACCGTTTCTATGTTCGACAGGTTGCGTAGCTCGGTGAAGAGCGGGGCTCCGTTTACCTCCTGCGTATAGGTTTGCAGCAGCAGAGCCAGAGCCTCCTGTCCTTCCGCGCCGGGAGTGCAGAGCACACTGCCATAGGCAACCGCTCGTGTCGTGAAGGGGCGCAGTAATCTACTCATCAACGTGATCTGTACTGGCAGCAGTAAAGCCAACGCGCGTCCGTCCTTGGCAGCCACCCACAACTCTGGCTGATGGCCCTTTGTGCGGCCAAACACCTGAAACATCTCCGGCGTATGAAAGACATTCCCCGTCGGATGCTCCTCCACGAAACTGCGCCATTCTTGTTCTGGTAGGGTGCGGACGATAGCGATGCTCATAGTACTCTTTCCAGAGAGGCGCAAGCCACTTTCATCTCCCGAAGAGGCGCAAGCCGTAGTCCCATAAAGTCAGGGCGTCAATGTCGCCAGTGACGGCCAGGGCGCTGCGGGCGCCGTTCGGCCAGCGGCCCAGCCGCACCAGCGGACAGTCTATTCCCTCAATTTGAGCCAGCAGCGGACGCTTATGCTCAGCGACGAATTCCGCCTGGTCAAAGTAACATGGGTAAAGACGGCGTTCCTCGCTGACTTCAACGATATAGCCTTGCTGGCGCAAGAAGCTGGCTAACCTTGGCGAGGTACCCGGCGAAAGACCAATGAAAGGCCGCGCTGGGGCACGTGTGGTGAATGTCGTTGTCTCCACTTGCCGGTAGCCATTGGCCCAGTATGTGGTGGGGGCGTCCACTTCGACGGCGCGGACTAGCACGGTGGTGCCGCAGGGACCCCTCACCGTCAGGTGAAGCCCGCTGTCAGCGGCATCGGTTATCTCGACAACCGCCTCGGCCCGAGCCCGCCACCAGGTCGCGATTTCGTCGAGGCGGGCGATCCACACCGCTGGCGTGAGCCGGCGGGTTCCGGCCAGGACAGCCGTCAATGGTTCCAGGCAGAGACCAATCCGCTCCGGGTGTAAGCCCAGCGTAAACAATTCCCCCAGTTCATACGTGTGATGCAAAATAGCCAGCCAGAGCGCGCTCATCTTAGCGGGTGTTTTCAAGTCCAGCCGCTCCACTAGTGCCTCGTCATCGGGCAGGCTGTATGGAATGCGCACCAGACTCTTTTCCAGGTCTGGCAGAGACGGATAGTCGTGGGCTGATCTGGCGCCGTAAAAGTTCAACACGTGAAGGTAGGCCGACGTCTCGCGGCCATCCAGCACATCCCAGGCGAGTCCCTGGCTGCTGTCGTAAGCGAAGCCCTGTTGCTGGAGAGCGACCAACGTGTCGAGGTTCCAGCGCAAGTAGGGGCCGCGAAACCCCTGCGGCTGAATGCCAGCCCCGGCAAAAATCCGCCTGGCCAGTGTCAGGTGGGCACGCTGTTTGCTCTGCGAAAGCTGGGAGTAGTCCAGATGACGATAGCCGTGGACCGCGAACTCGATGTCTCCTGCCTGATACTTGCTTATGACGTGAGGACTTCGTTGCAGCGCAACCGAGGTAAGCGGAAAGGTGGCGCTGCATCCGAACCGGCGCAATGTGGCGACAAATTGCGCCAGCGATCGCTCCATCTTATCGGGCGTCATTCCATAGCGGCTGGCAATGCTCAGGCCGCGCCGCAGAAAGTTGAGGGGTCCTTTACCTTCGATTGCTGCGGAAATCGGATTCATGGCGGTGAATACCCGCTCCTCGTACAATCGGAACGGCTGTTCCGGGGCTCCGACGCCTCTGTTGCCGATACAAATGGGCACAACTCGTCATAAACGGCAATAATGCGCTGGGCGATTGGGTCAGAACCCAGATGTTTGATTTTGTCACGTCCATTGGTGCGCTGACGCCATTGCAGGACTCTAAGTAGTTTGTCAGCCACATCTTCAGGATCAGGCTTGACCAAGTAGCACCCTTCAACGCCTTCAATGACCTCGGCCACATCGCCGACGTCGGTTGAGACAATCGGCAGGTTACAAGCCATTGCCTCTTTGATGACCATCGGCGATCCCTCGGACCACGATGTGAATACGAACACGTCGCAGGCACTCATGTAGATCGGGATAACCGAATGGGGTTGGCCCGAGACGAGGACCAACTCGGCTTCGGGACAGCGTTGCTTTAGAACTTCCAAAGATGCTTCGACCAGCTCAAACCGCTTTTCGGGTTGCCAATACTGGCCTGCCCATAATACCAGCGGTTTGTTCATTGGTAGCCCAAGCAAGCGACGTGCTTCAGTCAGGGGAATCGGCTGAAACTTGTCAAAATCTACGCCGCAAGGGATAATTTTCACTTTTGCGTCATTATTGAGGATTTCTTTTTCCTGGTGGTTGACAACGATGACACGATCAAACATCTGAGGACCACGTCGGGCGAGGAACCACAGCCAATGCGGAACGTGATCTTTTACTTCACCCCCGTGGTATGTTACCACGACCGGATAAAAGAATTGCAATCTGGCAATGAAGCCTGAAATGGCATAATGGGCATGAATAATGTCATATCGACTCTTAAGGAGCATCCACCAAAAACGGAAAATGCCCCATAGGTAGTTAAGTCTACTCTTAGGCCCATCTATAAATAGGACATCTATCTCGATGCCGACCCGTCGCAGGGCTTCAACGTCATCCTTGACAAATGTGCCAAAGGCTGGTTGTTCCGGTGTAGGGTACATATTGGTGACGACCAGAACTCGCACGGCAGCTACTTTCCTTTCGCGCTCCCTTGCTACCGGACACTTTTGGAGAAGCCCAGTACAGGGTCAGGAGGTGTCACTCAAATTTCCTCAAAAAGTCCTTGATCACTTCTGCGATTCTGCAGGGGGGGGCAACGTAGGATCGTAGATTCATAGCTGGCGCACGCTCCAGCAGGGACGGCAACACGTCCAAATCCCGGCACCAAACCAAGTACCCTTCCTCGGCGAGAACTTTTAGAATGTCGGTCTGGTGATCGTCTATGCAGGCTGTGTTCTCTACGCTGATCAACTTCTTCCCCTTTTCTAATACCTCCATCGTAGTCGCCAGTCCTCCATGGGCCACGACAACGTCGGCTTGGTCGTAATATGGATCCAGTGAGGGGGCAAAGCGAAAATACCCACAATTCCTGGGGATGTACTCGCCATTTCCGATCTGAACAAGGACCTGATCGCGAAGGAAGGAAGCCGATGCGTCAATTCTTTCTACTAATTGATCAAAGTCAGAAGTTCCGACCGTCACAAAAATCATGGTATGCCCTCCACCAAAGCCTGGTCCTGATTGAGTGGTCCAAGGAAGGAGTAGAAACGACCAAGATTTACAATAATCTCCCAGCATATACGGCTTTGGGGCACTTTTCTTTCAGTGGTTCCCATTGGACGAAAAAGAGATGGGCGATGTGATACATGATCCTACCCGCGAGAGATAAGGTATGAACTCGACAAGCAGTTTCCGCGTGGATGATTTTGACACCTAGAAGCCAGCCGAAAACGGAGATCGGCACGGCGATGCCTGCACCAGCGCTCAGGATTGCTTTCGGCCGCACCTTAAGCAGGACCAAAAATTCTTGGATAGAGCATAGGAGAAGCTTCAGGATGCTCGAGAAATCGGGGCGTCTCCCACGCGGAAGAATGACCCGGTATACGGGCCCCGCTATCTTGATTTTTTCCTCCGAGGTCCGATCGTGTTTAAGCATCAAGTAGCTGTAATCGTATATTGGCCCCAGTAGCCCGACTAGTTTAAGCATCTCCGCTGTGTGCCCACCCTCGCCCAGAACTGCCAGGACTTTCATCGGATTCCTCTTATTATATCCTTGTCACCCACTCTCCCGCAGGTTACTTCTTGTGGCACTCTCTGACTTCAACACTTAACCAGTCACTCATTTTCGGGTCAAGAAACGTCCGAACCTGCAGGAGGGTGAGTGTAATTACCCTTTCAGATGATGGGTGACGTATTGATTGACGGTCATGAACGTGACGTCGGGAAAAGAGGCTATGTAGGCGAATAACTCCCGAGTGGCTTCGAGACAGGTTTCCCCGTCCATCCTGTACAGCAAAACCCTGACAGGGAAACCATGGGTCCGGATGTTAGAGGGAGAAAGGTACCATCGCGTGATGTGTGGTTTCCCGTCTCCCAAAAATTCTGTAGGGTGTACCAGGTAAACGATGGGCTTTCCATTCCGCCTGGACTCGGCATACAACCGCTTGAAAAAGGCCTTCATAAACGCCAGGCCGAAGACCCTCAACGCGGTAGAGATAAATGGCATCACCATCGCTGAAATTGGTACTTCCCAGATAGGCAAGTCTCCCCGCTTGAAGGCGTTGTCACGGTGGGGATGGTATGGTTGCCGAGGGGCAAAGATCCATCCCTTGTTGATGAGATTAGAACTGACAAAGTCAATGCGTTGCGAGCAGACGGAACTGTCTGCCAGGTAGCCGTGCTCGCCCAATAGTCTGAGCGTCTGAGCCGAGGTCTTGACCCGGGGACTGCGAAAACTCAGGATGGGACTGCCAACCACCCCTTCCAGTTTACGGGTCGCCTCTTCAATATAGGTCCGCTGCATCGCTTCGGGCATTCGGTCGTAGTTCTCTTCTGGCCGGTGAGTCAGGCCGTGGCAGCCCACCTCATGACCGCTGTCCAGCATGCGCTCCAGTTGCTGGGGAGAGACGTGCTCAGTCCTGGCTGTGATAAAGAATGTAGCCTGAATACCAAGATCCTGGCATAAATCTAAGGCGCTGTCAACGGATCTCTGTCTTGGCTCATAGGCTATATAGGTGTCTGGATCGACGTCCAGGGTCATTAGAACCGGAATCTGTCTCATAAGAAACTCATTTTTTCGCTATCAGTGGCAAGTAGGATGAACATCCGTTGGCGAAGACATAGCCGGTTCGGGTGATCAGCCCGTCGGTGGCGGTGTCAATCGTAACCGTGTTGGTCAGCAACGCTGTCGCGCCTGTTGTAATGGTGACGGCATACGTAATATCTATCATTGGCGCGTTGGACATGACACCGCTCCACCGCAAGAGACCCCCTGTATCGTTGATGACACCCAGGGGGGCGGTCAGGCTACGAGGGACGTAGGCCATGCCGGCTGGCAGCGTGTCGGTCAGCCGCAGGGTGTGGGTGAGTGGCGCGCCGCCGACGTTGTGCAGGCGGATGACAAAGGTGGTCGTTTCCCCCTGTCGTGGAGCAATCCGGGTGGCAAATTTGCGGCTGGCGCTGAGATCGGGCTCAGATCCAACCCCAACAAAGGTTGCGCTGCGACGCAGGTCGTGGCGGCCCGTCGGCCAGGGCAGGCGAGAGGGGTCGTAGGGGGCTGGTGTGTCCCATACAAAGATCTGGCCAGTCCAGGTCGCTGCCAGTATCTCCAGGTCGCCGTCGTCGTCCAGGTCGGCCAGCGTGGGCGCCGCCCGAATCCCCGGTGTGCCGACGGGGAGGGGAAAGCCCGAGATGCGTGTGCCATCCGCTTCCAGCCCCCACAAACCGGCCGGGCCGTCCCCAGAGGCAGGGTCATAAGTACCAAACACAATCTCCAGCGCTTGGTCACCGTCTATGTCCCCGATCACGGGCTCGCTGGCGAACAGGACAGCCCCCTGGGCGTAGTTGAGGGCCCACAGGAGGCTCTGGTCGGGTTTGTAAGCGCGGATCCAGCCGTCGTAGGTGGCGACGACGATTTCAAGTTGGCCGTCCTGGTCCAGGTCGGCTATGGCTGGCGCTTGCTGTGGCAGAAACTCGTCGAAGAGAACCCCGTTGCCCAGGGCAGCCGTCTCCCAACCGGGCCGGCGTGTGCCGTCAGGTTCCAACACTAGCACGCCACTGTTACGAATGGTAAATTCGGAGCCAGGGCCATTCACGTTACCGGCCACAATATATTCCATCGTGCCGTCGCCATCCAGGTCGGCGATGACCGGTGCGCTGTTGGTGTGTACGACGCGAACGTCTGTGTGCCAGTTTCCGTCGTTAGCGTTCAGATAGGTGCTGATGGGCCAGCCGGGCAGGGGGAAGCCACTGCCGGCATAGGCGTACAAATAGTGGTGGTCGCGGCCGGTGACGACGTCGGCTATCCCGTCACCGGTCAGGTCACCAGCAGCGACAGCGCCATAGATGGCGGCTGTGCCAGTCGGCCAGCCCCCGGCGACCAGGGTGCCGTCCGCGTGCCAGGCATACAGATTGGGCGTCGTCGGCCGGTCGGGACCGGAGTAGTTGGCAGCGCCGTTGGTCGTGCCGGCCAGCACCTCCAGGTCGCCGTCGCCGTCAACGTCTGTCAGGACGACGGAACGGACTTCAGAGGGATCGGCGGCATACTGGCACCAGGCCACGCTTTGGGGCCAGCCGCCAAAGATAGCGCCAGTGTGATGCCAGACGAAGACGCGACCCCGGCTGCCGGCCACTGACGTTTTGGTGCCGGCGGCGATTTCCAGGTCATGGTCACCGTCCAGGTCGGCCAGCGCGAGTTGGCCGACGATGCGCCTGTCGCCGGTGACAAGGGGAAAACCTGGCAAGACCGCCCCGCTATCGTCCCAGCCGTCCACCGAGCCACCGGCACCGATGAGTAACTCATTGTCACTATCATTGTCTATATCGGCTACCACCGGAGAGGCAAAGCGAATCCAACCGGAGGCAGCCAGGGGGAAGCCGCTTTGGAGAGGATAGAGGGCCGGCAGTCCTTCGTCGAGGGCAAAGTCGTCAAACCGGAAGGTGCCGGTCGTGCCAGTCCACAGGAAGAGTCGCACACGGATATAGTCTGCGTCGGGCATGGTTTGGAAGCGCAACTTGACTGGGAACCAATCGTTGGTGCCATCGCCGACGTCCACGTGCGATTTCAGCCTGGGGCCCGTCTGGGTGCCAGCGCTCGTGTACTGGTGGACGTTGACGGAGGGAAGCGCGGTGGCGTTCTGCGTGTGCAGCCAATAGGTGAGGGTGCAGGCGGTTGAGGGCTGTACCGGGACGTGGGGAGACCACAAACTGGCGGTCGCTGAGCCAGAGCTCCTGCTGACGCGGGCAGAGTGGGCGCCGCCGTGGGCCACGCTCCCGTCCCAGACCCAATCGTCACTGGGCCAGTCCCAGTCGTCGGGCCCACCGGCGGGAAAGGTCTCAAAACCACTGTTGGCGAAAGGCACGGGCGCGGTCTTTGTTGGCCTTGTCCCCCATAGACTTGCCAGCAGGGTTAGGGTGAGCAACGGCCTAGACATTCTTATCCTTGTCACTTTAATAAGTCGCCAAGCCTTATGTCTAATCCTGGTGTACCGAAATATCGATCATACTTTCCTGATATGATTAGTTTTTCAAAGATAAGCAAATATAACACTTTAAGATATAGATCAATTTCCTGTTCCAATGGACTACCTGTTGTTTCTTCCTTGTATTTATCTTTAATATAACCTGAATACTCTGTCTTTTCTAGTTCCTTTCTTAATTCCAAGAAATGGGCTTCACTTTCGAAAAGTGTGCCCAGACCGGTCGTACCCGCTATTTTACCTAAAAGGGTGGCTACTTCCCTTTTCAGGCGCAATTTAATGAGGCACTTATGAAACATTTTACGACGGTTTCCATTCAAATATGCTAATCTTGAGGCTATTTCTATGATATTTTGATTTAGATAAGGATAAAGAACTTCGATTGAAAACGAGTTACATATGATACCATTTTTCTTCAAAATCAACATCAACCCCATCTCATAAGCGTTCTCAATCCAGCACAACCTTTCTGGAAGTTTCTCGCTAGGTTGGAATCTCTTCGATAATACCTGATCCGCACATTCTCCAGCAATTAATGAACTCAGGTTGTTATCCCTAACTAGCCTTGCAAGTTCGTATTGCAGGAATATTCCCTGTTGGTAAATAGCTCCTTCCAATCTCCATACAATGTCTGGCAAACGCTCAAGCGTGCGAGAATCAACTCTTTTAGTCCTATGTATCACATTGGGATATAACCTGGCGATTTTCTCTGTTTGAGGTATTTCATCCACCCCTCTTCTCCCTCCAATAGTGAACGTGTTACATCTTTTGTCGGTTATCTCCCTGATTAAATAAAGTATTAGATTAGTATCATACCCAGAACTAAGTACTACATTAGTGTCCGCCTCATTCTCTAGCTCTAGTTCACTCTTTATTACGTTCTTTAATGCCTGATGATAATTTTTGATGGCAGAAAGTACGCTGATTTGACGACTTGGTTTGATTAATGTTCTGAGCCTGACTTCTCCCTCCTTGATGTCCGCCTCAAGAAACTGGCCTGGGACCAGTTTGCTCACATTTTCTAGCAGTGTTCCATTATATGGTATGAATCCGTTGTAAAGAAAGACCTCCAACATATTGCGATCCCATTTCCTTGCTATGTTTGAGAGAAGTAATAACTTCCTATAAGATGTGCTGAAGAAGAACGTGCCATTTTCGATACTGTAATAGATATTTATCGGAGAGGATGTCTGGTCTTGAATAATAAATAGTTTTCCCTTATCTCTGTCAAAAATAACAACCGTGAATAGACCACCAACAACCTTTGTAAACGAACTACCATATTGCTGATATAGTTCATAAATTTGTTTTATGTTTATAAACTCCAGCGGCTCTAGAATATCATTGTGTACTTTATATGACTTCCCGATATATGCGATAACTAGATTGGCATTCTCATAGACTTCACCATCTCCGACATCTAAGGTGAGACTGAAGTCGTCTTTAGGAATAATGTAGCCGGTTATTTCGCGCATTGTGACAAATCCCCCTCGGCGCTGTTCATGTACTGCCCGAGATCTACCGCCAGATGCTATAGGTACTCGAGCTGCTCCAGTAAGGGGCCAATTTCTTTCTCAATGCTGGCAATCTGCTGAACCGTGAATCTATCCGTCCACTTGAAGTTCCTGCTTTTTATGTTAAAGGCTTCGATGTGTGCCTGAAAACGCGGTGCCCACGGCAAATCACAAAAGTCGAGGCTCCGCTTCACTTCCGTGATTGGATCTTGCATCAGTTTCTCGTAACGAATCTCCATATACTGTTCATCTGGAATATGTTCTTTATCACGCAATATCCCTTCCACCGCCAATTTCCACGTACGAGCGGCGACTAGCACCGGGTCAACGCCTTCTCGTTGCAATTCGACGGGTGTTTTTCCCTCAGCCCACCACACAGAGAGCGTCGGCCACCAATCAACGTTGAGAAAGGAATTTGTGACCGCCCTGCCGTCGCGGATGACGTGAATAAAGAGGGCATCCGGGAACATGGCGTGGAGGTACCGGCTTCTGCGAGTGTTTCGAGTGTTTTTGTTCATAAAGCGTGCGCGGCGAGAGGAATGAAGGACGTTGGCGATAAAACGTCGCATCCCCTCCGTGTCGGCCGTGGCGGCATCTTTCTCAGTAAGCAGCGGGCTACCCGTAGAGTTTTTCACTGGATGGAACATATTCCAGAGTTTGTAACCTTCAACAGGCTTGGGGAACCACCTGTCATCTCGAAATCGTTTTACTAGAGGCGGTGTTTGGTACAAGGTATTTAGCCTCGCCAGCAAGGGCAAACGGGGGAAGCGCTGTATGTAAGAAGAGAACCATCCCAGGCTTCTGTGGCCTGCCAGTAGACGGTAGAAAATGGTCGTCCCCGATCGTCCACTGCCGACGATGAAAATTGGGCGTTCTATAGCGTTGGTCAATTTACCTCCCAAGTGATGAGCACAGGGGCTGATGGGTCGTCAGTGAATGTAGCCAAACTCCTTCAAGTATTTCTTTCCCCACAACGAGAACCAGGTCCGTGACAACGGGTTTATATGATCCTTCCAGCGATCAGTGGCCTGTTTATCAAATCCAGTTTTGCCTCTCCTGGATGCGAAACCAGTGTTGGTCACCTTCTGTTCCAACATCTCATTTTGAAACTCAACGCCCAAGAAATCACACAACCGCCTCAGTTGATTCTCTGGGTCGCCGATCAGATCCTCAAATTTCAGCAGGTAATAGTTGTTTGGATACCGCTCCTTGTATTTGAAATGGTATCTGGCTGCCAGAAACCACTCCAGGCTCATATGGAACAGGACGAATAGGGAGTACAGGGGTTTTATGGGTCTCAGTTGCTTGTAAGGAAAAGACTCGGGTCCCGACTGATTCCAATGGTGATAGAATTCAGATACAAAGACCGCCCGCGGGTCTCTGAACGTATGGATGATCCGTGCCTCCGGGAACCATTCAAGCAGCGTTGGAACGTATTGGATGTGGTCGGGAGTTTTTTCTCCCAGGATCGTTTCGTCTTTAGCCCGCGTCTGCATCAACAAGGAGAAAAGTGCGCGTTCGCTTCTATCCGAGTCTAATATGCATTGCAGAAGAGCCTCTGGCTCAACATTCTTGCGCAGCCAGCGCCAATAAAAGCCACTTGCAAATGGCTCAGCATACATAAATTCAACGAGCCGGCGTACATTGTCATCGTCGGACAAATCACCAAATTCTTTCATCTTTTGCCTGAATCCTGGGCGGGCCAGATGTCCCATGAAATGCGTTTGATTGCTAATGCATATTTCTTTGTGCTTATTTAGGATTCTAACTAAAAGAGTTGTTCCTGTTCTATCACACCCAACGATAAAGATGTATCTGAATCCCATTGGCTGTCTCCTTCTAGGATTTCCCCTGCCGAAGGGTGATGCCAATACCGACGGCGGCGGCTATGACTGCGGCGATTAAGAGAGGAAGCAGCCACATAGGGCGGCCCGTGCTGACTTGTGGCGCGGCTTGGCTCGGGGTCAGCGTTCCAATGGCTGTCGTGGGTATCGTCGCCGGAGTAGTCGGCGCTGCTATTGGTGTCGGCGTCGGCGCGACGGTTGCTTGTGGCGTCAACTCGGGCACAAAAGCCCGGGTGATTTGGGTCGCACTCTCTGTTTCCCCTCGAGTGTCCACCGTCTCTATCTCGTCCCCACGGACGAGGACCAGATTACCGGCCAACCGCCACTTGAGCCGATCGTCGACGAGCGCGTTTAGGGCCCAGTCCACACCTTCGTCCGTGGTCCCGGTAGTGACCAGCATGGCCTGGTTTTCGTCCCAGGGCGAGAGCAGCTCTTGCACGTAGCCCAGGCTGACCCATGGGGGCAGCCGGTAGACCACGTTATCTACTTGCTGCTGAATCTCGTCCATACCTGGGCGGAAGGGTTGGGGGAGCCGGTCGTTGACGGCGGCGATGAAGGGGTTGTTGGTGGGGCGGCCCACGGCGATCAGGTCGTGTCCCTCCCACAACTGGGTCTGAGGGCTCTCGCCCAGCGCAACCCGAGGCCTGAAACTGTCGCCTCTGGCTACATCCCCCAGGCGGGAGGCCAGGCGCAGCACCCCTTCCAGTTCTTCGACGGTAGGCCGGGCTGGCAGCAGAAAGGCTACGTCGCTCAGGTCACCGACACTGCTGAAGGGTTGAGGGAAGGACTCGAGGTAGAGGGCCAGCGACCTCTTTTCGTGAGGCAGGTGCAGGAACGAGTCGGCATAGATCGTCAACCAGAGATGGGTGTTGCGCAAGTCCACACATACACCATCTCGACGGGCGCCGACCTGCACCAGCAGCCGGTTGCGGCCGGGATGCTGGAGGGGCACAGGTAGGAGGAGGGTGGACCAGGTGCCAGAAGCGTTTTGCTCGTCGAGTCTGATGCTGCCGATAGGTACGTCGTTTAACTGGATCTCCAGCGTGGCTGACATCGCACTAAGGGCCACGCTGTGGGCGAAATGGAGGGCTAAATAACTGTCTTGGGTCAGGGCCCATCCCCCTGGCACGTCGAAGGTGTACTGGATCGTCTCAAATATAGCGCCGTTCAAGACGCTGTCGCCGTACCCCAACGCGGCCAACGATACATTCTCTGCCGACTCCTCTGTTGTCGTGTCTGGGGGAGGCTGGACGGCCTCCACCAGCGCATAGACCCCCGACATGCCGGGGAGACGTGTCTTCGTGCTCAGGGCGTGGGCGGCTTTGAGTAGCGCCTCGTCGCTGAGGCCAGTGACCACGATGACGGCGTGGCGGGGGCTCCAGGGAGAGACGAGGGCCTGCACCAGGCCATCTCCTTCGGCCACGCCCCGGTTGTCGTGAACAAAAAAGTAGGGGCTTTTATCGTGGGCTGAGGTGGTCATCTGGCCGGTCTCTGTCGTCCCCACGTTGGCAGCCAGCGTATCCACGTTGATCACGGTTCCTGTGCTATCCAACAGGCTGGCCGTGTGTTCGACCTGCTCACCGGGCGGGGTCGCAGGATCCAGGCGCAGGCTCACGGTGGTGGAAACCTGGCGTCCAGCGGCCACGCGGCCGACGTCCCAACGCAGCACGCCCGGTTCGCTTTCCTGGCATCGGCCCAGGCAGTTGAGCAGCGTTCCGTTGGAGGAAATCCGGTCTTCGACGACCAGCGTTTGGCTCTCCGATGATATATTCTCCACGGTGAGGGTATAGCTGAAGACATGGCCGGGTGCAACCGAGGCTGGCATGCGGCTGTGTAGCTTCAACTGTCGTTGGGCCAACGGCACGGGCAAATCGAGTTGATGGAGCAACGGATTGGTGTCGGGCCGGCCCACGACGATCAGATGTTCTGCCAGAAGTGAGGATGGCATCCGCTCTGACGCAAGGGCAGCCGTCAGGGGCAGATTATCGTTGCTTAGTCTGCCCAGCCTGGCGGCGACCATGATGGCCGCCCGCACATCCGTCTCGTCTGGTTCAGGGGGTAACACCAGGCGGGTCTGGCCGGGTTCAAAGGCCTGCCACTGGTAGAGCGGCCTGGGCCAAAGGGCCAGGTCAAGTTGCAAAGGTTTTTCCATGTACACAAAGTGCAAGGAGGATGAAGCGTCTATCACCAGGGACGTGAGCTGAGCCTCCTCACAAGTGGTAGACACCAGCAGGTTGAGCTGCAGCTCGTTAAGATACTCATCCTCGGGGGAGCGCAGAACGTCCGGTGGCAACTCTACCCGTATTTGATGGACACCTGGCGTTTCAAAGCTACTCGTCTGTAAGACAGTTCCATTCAACTGCACCTCCAGCGATGTGGGTGCACGGCCTCCGTCCCCGCTGATAGTGTAGTTCAGGTTCAGTTCCAGGTAACTGTCGGGCTGCATCTCCCAGTCGGCGGGCAGGCTGAAGAAGTAACGAGTCCCGGCCATGGGGCCCTGTAGCGTTTGCTCGTCATAGCCCAGCTCTACCAGCGTGATCTCGAACGTCTCGCTGGTTTGGGCCTTGGCTGGGCGTGTGGGCATGAGCCCGGGGATGGAAAAGAGCAGCCATCCCAGTAGCAACAAAGCGCGGACACGGCGGGTGGGAAAGGAAAGCATATTCATAAGAACCTCGCTAGCACGTTTTTGCAGGACCATATAAACACTGACGGTAAAGTACTTTTCACAAAGCTGTCTTCTTGAATCCCATTTGTGTCACCTCCTTTATTCTTTATTATCTGTGACTCCACTGGTTCTGTCTCGATCGCACCTATGAGACTATCTGCCGGTAGATTCTCAAGATCCTTTCCGCATTCCTGGTCCAGGTATGGTTGGTCAAAATGTGCTTGCGGGCAGCATGTCCTAATCGAACGCGCAGGCATTCGTCTCTGGCCAACTCTTGAATCGCCTGGACTAACGCAGTTGGATTCCCTGGTTCGAAGAGGAACGCCGTCTCTCCATGAGTCAGCACGTCATGGATATTCTCTTGGTCGGGGGCCACGATTGCTTTACCCATAGCCCCGTATTCAAAGATTTTCATTGGCGAACCGTACCACATAAATCGGGGCAGTATGCATATATCCATCGCCGCGATGTAGTTCGGCACTTCAACGTTCGGAATAGGATCAATGAAAGTAAACCTGTTGCTTAGATGCTCTCGGTCTAATGCAGACCGAAGTTCGTTACGTCCTTGACCAGCGCCAACAATCATCAGGTGGATGTCACCATCTGACGAGCAGGCGCGAGCAAGAGGTAAAAACAATTCGATGCCGTGATAAACAAAAATATTGCCCACGAAACCGACGACAACCTTATCGTCAAGTCCCAATTCTGCGCGAACATCGCGCGACACGTTCTCCGGCGAAAAACGCTCCTGGTTTGCACCGTTCGGTAAAACAAATATCTTTTGCGTGTCCATGCCCATTCTCTCATAATATCTCTTGAGAGGGGTGGATACAACTGTGACGGCGTCGGCTCGCTGCAAGATTTTTTTCTCCAGACGCTTGGTGGCAAAGAAAAGAGGAGCCCCCCAGTGTTCCCTCCGTTCTTCCACGGGTGCATTACTTTCGACAATGAGTGGGATCTCATACTTTTGGGCACATGCCGAGACGGATGATTTATGTTGCACCAATCGCTCGTAGATCAGATCCATGGGATTGTCCCCAAAAATGGGGGCTACAAAGTGTATGTCTTGTGTGTCTCGATACAACTCATAAATGTCGCGCACAAGCGGCTTAACGGCCCGAAACAAAGGATTTTTGGAGCTGATTCTCCGAGCAGTTTGCCGCAGGGTCCTCTCTGTCTGCCTTACAACGTCTCCGTACAGAAAATGGTGAACCTGGTGCCCTTGTGCGCGCAGGGCATGGATCGTCTCCATAATATGAATGGAAGGCGCTTCTACATTATCGTTCGATGTTGAACGTGGGTTCATGTAGAAATACCAGATATTCATGCTACAGGTGACTCGGCCGTTCTAATTGTTGTGCCTTGACAGGTGCTCCTAGTCCTTCTGTCTCCTTATCAAGTTGGCTAGTCGCGGCAATGAGGGCGAGGATAAACCAGATCATTTGGGGGCGCATGCGTCCGGCGAAGTGGTAGCTTGCCATGAGCAACAAGCAAACAACCAGAGCAGCCAGCAAGCCAGTGATGATAATAGAGACATAGGCGTCCTTTGTGCGCATCAGTGACTGAAGGGCTCGTCTGCCACCGGCCAGCAACAGCCAAAGAAAGGACAAGAGACCAAACAAGCCCGTTTCAGTCCAAATTATCAAGTACTTGTTGTGAATTACGTGCAAGTGTGTCCTGCCCATCATTTCCAGGGGCAGGTAATCACGCATGACCAACCACAGATTGTTCAGGCCGACACCCGTAAACATGTAATTGCGATCGTTGAGAATGTTGAAAGCCAACTTCGCATGCCAGATACGGCTCTCGGCAGAGTCGTAGTCATCCGTAGTCAAGCGCTCTTTGATCTGTGTAGAAAATCCGGCTCCAATGAGCACCGCGACGATGCAGAACAGCAAGATGGCTTTTACGCCAATGTGCTTTCTCAGCGCTTGCGCGGCCAGGATCAGCATCGCTACCACAAAACCGGTCCAACCACTGCGCGCCTGTGTCGTCACCAGCGCCGCTGCGCCTGTCAAGAGAGCAGTCAATGCCAGCCTCTTGTTGACCAGCCGGTTGTCTGTTAAATAGGCCGCAAAGGTGATGGCAAGAGAGGCAGCCAGGTACGTTGCGGCAGCATTGGGGGAGCGCATAGTACCGCCAACCCGGCTTGATGCACTGACGAGGACGCCTCGGGTTGCCAAAGTCCTGATGGCCGAACCGGAAAACTGGAAACCGGTAAAGTACTGCAAGAGCATCACCAGGCTTTCAAGGAGCAGACACACGACCAGCGTGGTAAAGATCAAGCGAACGCTGGCCCAGCCTTTGACGTGGTTGATCACGTAAAAGTACATAAGAAAGAATTGCACTTCCAAGAAAAGTTGAGTGATGCTGAGCCGCACGTCAACGGCCTGAAAAGCAGACACCAGCATAGTGAACAGATAGACCAGAGCGGGCATGGTGATATCCTTGTGGGTGTATACCTTCGGTTTACCGCCGACCGGTCTGTTTGTCAGCCAGAGGGCGTAACCCGCGACCAGCACCATCGTCATCAGTGAGATCTCGAAACCGCCGGCCCCCCCCAGGTGACCTATTCCCCCGCCTAGCGTGATGTCAAGCCCCAGCGGTATATCAACGACCAGGGTGATCAGCAGGAGTTTCCTCATGTCCTTCGCTAGAAGAACGACAGTTGGGGCCATAGTGGCCAGAGTGACCAGACCCGCCCATTTCGAGGGCAATCTCCTGGCGTAGACCAGGACAGCACCCAAAGCCAGGCCCACAACGATGGGGCCGACAATATTCCTTGCCAGGTGCATGGAATCTGGGCGCTTCAGGCGAGCAAGCCGCAGTCGTATGGCAGATTTCTTTAAAGTCAGACCAGCAGGGTAATTCAAGATTGTCTCAGTCCCCATATCATGCTCAGTTTCTTACGATGGTAGCTTTGAAGATGTTCGACGCTGGAGGAGTTTTGCGCTGAACTGTCTCTTGACCCGGTTCATCACCATTTGGTCTTCTTCTGAGAGGCCCAGAAGTAGTGTCGTGGCTGCATAGCTTGACCATAACAGGGCGATATTGAGCACCAAGTAGAACAGGTTCAGATCGGCCGGGGCCAGGCGGTTCGTGACAAAGCCAACGATTAAGGCGACGAAACCAGCAACTACCGGCTTAACAAAGGTGAGATCATAAGGCCAGAATCTGAGGAACCAGTAGACTTCGAGCAAGCGAACAACGTTCATAATAGCGATGACCAGGCCGGTTGCCACGGCTGCTCCAACCATTCCCCAGACGCGGATAAGCAGCAGGTCAAGGGTCAGCGTCAGGATGAACGAGGCAACAGAATTGTAAAAGCTCAGCCTGGAATGACCGGTCATGTTGATCATGGCACCACATATCCCGGTACCGGCATTGACAAGGGTACCCAGGGCCACAATGACCAGAACGGGTACCCCGGCCGTAAAATCTCGGCCAAAGATGGCAAGGATCGGCCTGGCAAAGAGGGTTGTCATGAGAAAGAAGGGCAAGTTGAAGGACAAAGACCACTTGGTCAGCGTGCGATAGAGCCGGTTCAGTTGAGCGTGCCCACCTCGATGATGCAAGTCAGAGATGATAGGCATGGCTGCTGTCTGAACCGCCAGTAGGAGCGCCGTACCAATCATCTGGATGCGCAGTGCTGCGCCGTACACGCCAACCGCTGCGACCGTCCCCAACATGCCCAGGAGTAGCAGTTCAATCTTACCGCCGAATGTATTGATGAGCCGAGTCAGCCACAGAGGTAGAGAAAAGGACAGTAGTTCACGCGTGTTGCGCTGGCTCGCACGAAGCAGCCGACGCAGGGGGGAGAGCCGGTTAAGATAATGTAAGAGCAACGCGTCTTCCGCAACCCAGGCCACAACGTGAGCCGTCAGCACGCCTGATGCGCCCAGACCAGCGCTCAGAAACAGCACGGTCAGGCCGATTTTGCCGACGTTGAAAAGGATGCTATCGGCATAGACCTGGTATTGCATCTCTTCGAAGCCCTGGATGGCGGCTATGAGAACACGTCCCACAGCAGTCAAAGGGATGCAAACACTCGCTATCCGCAGTATAGGGGCCAGAGATGGTTCGTGAAACAGATTGTCTGCCAGCGGGTCGGCCAGCCCGAAGATAATCAGCGCCATCACCAGGCTGACAAAACCGACCAACGCTACCGATGCCTGTAGTATGCCCCCAACGCGGGCCTCATCGCGTTCTCTAAGCACGGCGGGCAAGAAGCGCACGATTCCCCCTGGCAGGCCCAGCAAGACCACCCCTGTCAGGGTCAGAACAGTTGTTATCCCCAGGTCGTACAGCCCATAGCCATCGGCTCCAATTGAGCGTGCCACAACAATCCCGAAGGCAAACCGGCTGGCATACGAAAATAGATTGCCGAAAAAGATGATCCCGCCGCCCTTGGCAGCGGTCAGGATATCATGGTCGGGTGACAAATCTTGGCTCGTAGATTGCACGACAATGGCATGGGAGTGCATGGTGGCTTGCCTTTTCATTCGACGTATCCCAACTCTCGCAAATGTTCTGTCAGGACGGCTAATTCCTCTTCAGTCAATTCATCACCCACCTCCTGGCCGGGTTTGACTGCCTGGAAATGATGACCAGCCAACTCGCGCATTTCGGTGACTATATCGGGATGAGAGGCAGCGACATTAGACGTCTCTTCTGGATCTGTGCGCAAGTCGTATAACTCCTCGTCGCGTTCGGGGTTGCGGGGGTTGTAGGCGTATTTCCAGTCGGCAGTGCGCACGCCATAGTATGAGGAAAGTACAGCATCGGTGACCCAACTTTCAATAAAGGCAGGGAGAGGTTCCAACTTTTCGCCGCGTAGAAGTGGAACCAGGCTGCGGCCGTCTATTGGTTCAGGTATCTTGTCAGCCAGGCCGACCAGGTCCAAAATGGTGGGAAGAATATCAATTTGTCGTGCCTGTTCGCTAATGACCTGGTCGAGAGGGGCGACATTAGGTCCGGCTATAATCAGTGGTACTCGAGCAAGGATGTCATACACGTGATAGCCGTGGCCTGTGAGGGTAGTTAGAGAACTCTTGATCAAACCCAGGCGTCGGAGCAAACGAGTAGAGCGGTACCAGGTCCTCGTAGCAACCTGGATAATGGTGCGCGCAACCCTGGTAGGAAAAACACGTCTCACCAGTTCTTTGTAAGAGTTTTTTTGACTCTCAACCCGCGCTTCAAGTTTGGAATCGGGGGTTTTCTCGCCGTGGTCGCCGGTGATCAACACCAAGGTGTGATCGTCCAGGGCTTTTGTGAGTTCGCCCAGGCGGGCATCTACGCCGGTGATAGCCCGGTCGTATAGCGTCTCGCCGTAGTCAGGGTGGTTATATTGAGGGAGGACGTGGCGGGGCTGATGGACTTCCCAGACATGCAGGTATACAAACCAGGGCTCTGCCAGTTCCCGATTTTTGAACCGGGCGATGAATTCATCTCCCCATTCCCCCACGAATGGCTGGGCAGCCCCCTTGCGCAAGTGGAATTCGTCGAAGCCCCGGTCGAGGTGGACCCAGGGCCCCAGGACGCTGGTAACCTCAGCAAAAGTATGGTAGCCGGCCTCATGCAGAATTTCGGCCAGCAGTGGGAGCCTGTCGGATATGCGATGGTCTCTCATACCTCGCACGCCGTGGGTGACGGGATAGACACCGCTAAACAGGCTGATCATACACGGAATGGTAAGTGAATTGACAGTGATCATGTGGGAAAAGGCGGCCCCTCGTTGAATCAGGGATTGCAGCGCTGGAATCTGGGCTGACCGCTGCGGCCCGAGGACCCGGTCCGCCCGCAGACAGTCTATCACGATCAAGAGAATGTTGGGTTGTTTTTGGGCCATGCTTAACACCTCCGGAGGACCTTAGATATAATACCCCTCAGATAAGCGCCGTTCAGACTTCGGAAGTCTTGGAAGCACCCTGAACTGGCGAAGTTTGGCCTGGCTTCAGGCCAATTTCATTTCGGAGCACCCATCCAGAGACTTCCGAAGTCTTGTTTGATAAGGGGGTTTACTTGTAACTCCAATCCTTGCTGCTTTTTTTCAAAAAGATCGTACCTATCACTTGCGCCCGACTGGCCTGCAACTGTTTGAGTGCGGCCAGCACTTGTTCACGCTTGGTCTGAGCCTGCCTGACCACCAGGATGACGCCGTCTACCTTGGGGGCCAGCACGGAGACGTCGGCCGCGCCCAGCACCGGCGGTGCATCCAGCAAGGTAATCTGTCCCTGGGTGCTCAGATAGTCGAGGAGTTTCTCCATCAAAGGTGAGGCCAGGAGTGCTGTTGGATTGGTCATCTTGGGACCACCGGTGATGACAAAAAGGCTGGATTGTTTGGCCGGATACACTACCTGGCTGAGCGACTCGCGAGTGAGCGCTGGACGCTCAGCCAGCAGGCTACCTAGGCCTGAGTTGCCATCCTCTATGTCCAGTATTTTGGCGACGGTCGGGCGCCGCAAATCACTTTCTACGAGGAAGACGGTCTGCCCCCGTTCGGCGAGGGCCTGAGCCAGGTTGACTGCCGTCATCGACTCGCCTTCTTTCAGAATAGCGCTGGAGATCAAGATGGTCTTCAGAGGAGTGTCCTCTCTGAGCGTCTGCAAGTTGATGCCCAGGAGGCGATATGCTTCTTCGATCGGCTTGCTGCTGGTTCCGTTGGTATGCCCCAGGTCATCCAGGGACAGCAAACCTCTGGGTACTGTACCCAACACCGGCACGTGGGTCAGACGTTCCACTTGCTGGGGGCTGTGGATGCGCGTGTCGAGGTTTTCCAGAACCAGCGCCAGGCCGACGCCGCCGGACAGCCCCACGACGAGACCGATGCCGATTTCCATCATGCCGAGAGCGTTGGAGGGCACTCTGGGCAGTGAAGCCGGCTCAACGATCGTAATGCTATTGGCTCGCAAAGCCTCGTTCAACCGGGCGAGTTCGTAGCGGCCTAGTAACCGGTCGTACGCATCCTCTTGGAATTGGATCTGGCTCCTGAGCGCTTCGACCTCGGCGCTGGGGGCACTGCTGGTCAGCAAGGTCGTGAGCCGTTGACGGTCCTCTTCGAGCCCGTTTTCCACACCGGCCAATTGCTCTTCCACGATCTGGAGCACGCCCTTGCTGCTGCCTGCGTAGATATTCTGAGCGTGCTCTACCAGCAGCGCGGCCAGGGTGTTGGCGAGATCACGGGCGAGGACGGGGTCTTGATCTTGAACGACAATCCTCATCAGCTCTGTGTCGGGGATGACCTCGACCTTGACCTTCTGGTACAATTGCCTGGCCGAGAGCGGGCTTCCCAAGTGTTCCGCAGCCTGCTCCAGAACAGGCCAACTGGTCAAGACGGCACTGTAGGTGTTCATCAAGCGTTCGCCGTAGCTCTCTCGAATGCCGAGATCCAGCACGCCTACGTCTTGAATAACTCTCACCGTGGCTGTGGCTGTGTAGATCGGCGTGATAAGCAGGCCGGCCATGGCTACCACAGTTACCGTCAGTGCCGCGACGATGACGATGGCTGTAGCCCGTCGTCTCAATATGTCAAGATAGTGTCGTAATTCCATGATCCCTCCTCTTCTTCTTCAATAAACGCTACCACCCTCCCGCCCCCAACGCCTCCACCAAATCTGAATCCTTACACAGATATCGGTCGTCCCACAGCGCCACCCCGGTGGCCCCGGCGTCGTAGCATATCTCTATCTGCCGCAGTACTTCTTCTGCCGACTTTTGCCTCGTCGGATTGAACCAGCAGACCGATAGGCGGGGGATAATTCGTCCGGGGAAGTGATTTGTGGCAGTCCATTCATCTAGTAGTTTATGGAGCCAGCTGTCGTCTACATAGGTCATCGGCGTTACGTAGTCAACGTACCCGTCGTCGAGCCAATCGTGCCACCTTTGGCCCCACCACTCCACGGCAAAGTCGTGGTCGGCGCTCGGACTTGCGGTGACGGCCACTTGACGAACGGTCTTCACTTGCTCATAGACGCCCCGCACAGTTTCCGAAATTTCGTCGGCGGAAAGGTTGGCTTTCTTGATCCAGGACCCACCCCACCTGGTGTAATCCAGCAAGATACCGTCCACATCGTAATTCGTCACGATCTCCTCGGCCACGTCGGCCACAAAGTGACGTGCCTCGGGGAGAGTGAAATCTAGCCAGTCCTCCGTCACATTGGGGTGATTCAGGCGTGCATTCCATTCCGGGTGCTCGGGCCAGCCGATTTTGGCGGAGGCGATCAAGGCGTAGACCTCCATATCGCGTGCGTGTGCTTCCGGTACCAGGTAGGCCAGTGAATCGAAGGAACGGTGGGGCAACAAGTCGCTGTGATAATAGGCCTCATTAGAGTAAATGGCGTAGTACAGAGCGGTAACGCCCGCTGTTTGCAAACAATCGAGTCTCCGTTTGCACTTGCTTTCAGTAGAGCAACTCGCAGCCTGCATCCGCACTCCGCGCACAGTTATAGGCACAACAGGTACAGGCGGAACATAGTCTCTTAACACTACTGGTAGGTAGATCGCGTTTGGGTATGCCTCAACCTCGATAGTCCGACGATAGACGGGTTGGCATTGCTGGTCTGTGTATGCTCCACTGGTTGGGTCAAAGTCATAGGAGTCTTCGCTGTCGCTCATCGCTGCTTTCACATAAACCTGATAGGTACCCGGCCCCGGTGGCGTCACCTTAACTTCCAGGTAATTTGTCTCTCCAGGTTCCCATGACGGGGATGGCTCCTGTCCCTTGATCAGCAATACCTGTGGCGCGCCGAGATAGCCTGAGCCGCAGGCATACCAGATCTTATCACCGGAATCACCAGGACGAAATTCGTGGTACACCAGGTCGTCACTGTAGTCGCCGGGATCGACATAGTTGGCATCGGCGTACGAATCGAATTCTGGAAGGCTCATGTAAATCGCGGCCCGATAGCCAGTGCCGGTTCCAAGATTTGTCGCCTGTACCTTGATGTTCACAGAGTCACCCTGGGTAATCGTCGTACTACTGGCGGAATTCCCGTTGAGGTAGATGTAGTCGATATGGGGGTCGGGGGCCCCTGCCTGTGCTCTTGCCTGTTCAATGTAGGAGACGGGGACGACGTGCGTATCTACTGCTGCTGCCATCGTCACCACCATCATACCCATCAGCATGCCTACTTTGGTCAGCGCTGCCACCTGCTTGTTGCTCAGTCTCATTTCTTGTTCCTCCTGGTGAACGTCTGCTCAGAATATCAAGACAGTTTTGTAGCGCCATCTTATCTGGCTGGGAGGAAGTCCACATGAGGGATAGGCGGTCTGGAGTCTTACCTCAGACAACCATTGCACACTGCGCTACGAGGACTTCGGACGTCACCATGATACAAGAAATGGGGTGGCTTGTCAATAAGTCTTTCTTCCTATTCTCTCTCTCAAAGTTTGCAGAGAGTGGTCACTTCCTGAACTTTGTCAATATTGCGTTACCTGGTATCATCTCAATATTCTGGGGCCAACGTAGGGCAAATTGCCAATTTGCCCTACTTCCCCCCAACTTATTGAGAAGATACGTTACCTGGCTCCCTGGCCAAGAAGCACCGACGATGCTGTCCACCACAGGATCTTCAAATCCAACGCCAGGCTCTGCTTTTCAACGTATTCGATGTCATATTCTGTTATGCGATCAAAAGAAATGCCACTTCGTCCCCGCACCTGAGCCAGGCCCGTGATGCCGGGCAACACTTCCAACCGTTCGTGGTGCCAGATCCGGTATTCCTCAACTTCCCAGGGCACGTTGGGCCGTGGGCCAACCAGGCTCATTTCCCCCTTGAGTACATTGAGGATCTGGGGCAGTTCATCCAGGCTGGTCTTACGCAGGATGCGTCCCACCCGGGTGACCTGTGAGGTCTGAACAGGCTTGTAAATCTGCTTGCCGTTTCCATTGCCACCAACCTGTTTGTTCACAAAAACCTTCTTAAAGGCCCAATGGAAACTATCATCCTCGCCGTTTCCATCGCCATCAATCTGACCGTTCACAAAAGCCTTCATAAAGGCGCGATTAAAACTGTCATCGAGGTTGTGCTGCATCGTGCGGAATTTGTACATCCGAAAGCGAAAGCCTCCCTTGCCAATGCGTTCTTGAATAAAGAGGACAGGCCCCGACGAATCGAGGCGGATAACCAGCGCACAGATGGCCATCAGGGGAAGGACAAAGGGCAGGGCCAGGAGGCAGAGGGCCACGTCCATCACACGCTTGGCGATTTGATGTGCCCTGCGATAAGGGAACACTCGAGGTTGATTGATGATTACTAAGTCCATTCGCTTTCTCCTTGCAATGCTATACCGTATGATGTTCCGCTGTTAACGGTTGAGGCCGCATGGAATACTCTCTCTCCTGCTCCCCATTCATTTCCCCAACAGCCTTCTCCACCAGGCTTTCAAAGGTCACAGCATCCTCAGGGAAAGACGCGGTGCCAACTTGGAGAGTAACCCCCACCTGCTCAGAAATGGCCTGGCGCAACCGACCGACCAGACCGGTCAACTGCTCTGGCATTACCTCCGGCAACAATATAAGAAAGTGGTCATTTCTCTGGGCGATAATATTGTAGTTTTCCAGTTCGTCACACAGCCTCCTGGCAACGTCAGATAGCACATACCGCTTCATCATCGCTTGCTGAACTTCCTGCACCATTCGGTCCAGGGCGACCTGGATTGATGTTTCCTCAACCCCAACGGACATCAGCGCCAGGGGACGCTGGTGGTGCCGGGCGCGTCTCACCTCCCGATACATCTCGGCCTGACCCGTCGAAAACGGTTCAGGTAGCACGCCGGTCTGTCCAATGGTGATATGGGCTATAGCGTTCTCAAACTCGCTCATCCCGTTGCTCACCCAATGCGCCAGGATGGTCGTCACAGCAATGGCACATATCTCTGTCACCGTCAGGGGAATAGCCCTGCCCCACACACGACACCCCGACCAGGCCTTGAGCACCAGGAATATTGGGACGGGTACCACCAGGAGCGCCCACAAAGGGACTTTGCGTAGGCGGGGGACGAGAATGATAAGGGCAGCCACGAGCGGCACAAGAATGTAGGCCATACGGGTGATATTGATAGACTCACCCAGCCGCTCTACGTTGTAGAAGAAGAAGAGCCAGATAATAAATGTGGCTATCAGGAAACGCATTCTTCTCATGATGTACCCTGCCTCTTCACAAACTCAATCTCCATGCGCTTAAAAAGCCCAGCAGGGGCGCTTCGATCGTCTTGCGCCGAGAACCCGCCTAAACTTGAGTAAGGTTCACCGTTGGCAATAGCAGGTTAGACCGGCCTGCATAGCCGTCAGCATCATTTTAAGAAATAAAGGTAGCGCACGGGTATCGAAAGGATTAAAAATTTGCTTTGATTTCTCCTCTTGGGGCGGAGGAGGCCGAGGTGGCCTTCGAGAACGGCATGCTGACGCTCACCCTCCTCCAGGCCGAGGAGACGAAGCCAAAAGTCATCAAGGTCAAAAGCAAGTAGACTGAGCGAGCAAAAGGACAGGGCAGGGCCCTGTGGCCCTGCCCTGTCCTTTTGTGAGCGGTGCACCCAACTGTGGATTGAGCCTACTCGCCCCAATCCACCCAGTAGTGTTCGGCCAGCCAACCCACGAGGGGGCCCAGGTTCCACCCCAGGAAGCGCAACAGGCGACGGCTGCGAATGCGGTAGAGTGCCCCGGCCACAGCAGCGCGCCGCCGCAGGGAACGGCCTATCCGATGCGCCAGCACCTGGTCGCGATAATCCGCGAATGAGAAATCGCCACGAGCGAAAGCATCCTGCAACGCCCTGGCTGCCACGTCACCGTATCCCAGCGCGAAACTGATCCCTTCGCCTAACAGCGGATCCACCCCGGCCGCGTCGCCCACCAGCAACACACGGGGGGCGGAGAAGACGCCACGTGGATGGAACCAACGCAAAGGATGCCCCTTCAGTTTGTCGTGGTCCAACGTAGCACCAGTACGAGCCAACGCCTCCTGCAGCACGGCTTTGAGGGAAGCACGGGGTGCTTGAGGCTGGACTCGACTGTCGAAGACACCCCGGGTGCGCATCGGCTGGTGCTGCACCTGCGTGGGAAAGTCCCAGACGTACCCCTGCACGCCATCGGCTATCCAAGAGAAGTCAATAAGCGCTCGCCCTGCGCCAAGGCCAAGAGACGTGGGAACCTGAAGGTCGGTCGGGACAAGGATTTCCAACAGGCGGGAGACGCGGGGAATGCACTCGCGGACGATAGCACGCCGCACAACATCGGTGGCTCCATCAGCCCCTACCACCGCGCGAGCGCGATAAGCGCCACGGTCCGTCTCCACTGCGACGATGGCCTCGTCCTCAAGGCAATGCACCCGTTGGACCCGGGTGTCTTCCTGGAGCAACAGTCCTCGCTCACGTGCCGCATCGGCCAGCCAGGCATCGAACTCTTCGCGCCGGACTATACGGAAGACAAATGGCTCGCGGTGGACGACGAAGCCGCGGCCGTCAAACAGGAAATGGGCCTCGTGAACCTCGACGGCAGAGACCTCGCCCAGGTCGAGGTCCAGTTTCCGCAGCCAGGCTGCGCCACCAGGCGTGATACCCCCAGCGCACAGCTTGGGTCGCGGGTGGTGTGCCCGTTCCAGAATTAGCGTGCGCTCGGCCAATTCTGGCGCCAGTCGTGCCAGGTGCAACCCGGTGGAAAGCCCGGCCGGCCCTGATCCAACGATGATGATATCATGATCCACGAAGCAGTCCTCCACATCACAATGCTCTCTTTCAACTCGGCCAAGAAGTTGCGGGAGCCATCCATCACATCCGCAATAACGTCCACTGTCACTTCACCGTGGGTGAACTGCCGCGCGGTACCCGTTGCAAGTTCTGCAGTCCAGAGGTGGGGGAAATAGTGGTTTTTCTCCAGATCTACCGTCTTGACTGTGAACACCACCAGGTTCCCATTCTGCTCCCGCCGGATCGCCAAATCCGGTGGTCAGGGCGTGGGTTTGACAATCACCCGCGTAGGCTGCAATAGATCCAACAGGTACGGCGATCAATATAGCCAACAGGTTGCTGGCGATACCGATGAAGAATGCATTCTCCTGGGATGATGACAAGGGCGGCCCGGGCCGCCCTTGTCAAGGTCTACCGTATGGAGCCAACTCACCCTCCTGGCAGGAGGGCACGGAAAAACTGGCGCGCCCGGCGGGACTCGAACCCACAACAGTCGGTTTCGTAGACCGCTCCTCTATCCAATTGAGGTACGGGCGCATACACCCCCATCATAGCGCGGCAAAGCCGCAACAATGTAGGACAAGATGCCATCTTGTCCTACAAAATTCTCGCGGACAACGCAAATGTTGCCGGGTAATACTATAACACATAGGGGCCGACCTTGTCAAGCCCTAAGCGTTTGGTGATTACCCACATGTGGGCTGTGTCATTCTGAGCGACCAAAGGGAGCGAAGAATCTCGTTCTGGGCTAGCCATTCATCACTGCAAAACGAGATTCTTCGTCGCTGCGCTCCTCAGAATGACGGAGTCTCGTTGCAGTAACAGAGATGTGGGTAATCACAGCTAAGCATCAAGCCGTCAAGCAGCGGTCGTCTCTGCCACCATTCTCTTCGCTTTCTCCAGCACCAGCGCAAAACGCTCAGCGGTTTCCAACGTACCCTTCTCTCGCATGCTGGCCTCCGCCTCCTCCATAAACCGCACCAGACGCTCTGTCACCAAGTCGTGATTCTCCTGCAGCAACTCCTCGACTTCCGCGTCGTTCTCAGCAGCCACCAGCCGATTGAAGAGTTGCAGTTCCGGCGGGAGCGTTTCCTCCATCAGGCTCAATATCAGACTCCAGATCGCCTGTAGTGCCTTGACGGCCTCCGCGTCACCTGCGGATCGTGCCTTCTCCAGATTGGCCGCGAGTACATTGAAGAAAGTCTGGTCCAATTCCGATAAACGACGCCGTGCCAGCGTCTCGGGGTCGTCGCTCAGCAACAGGTTTCGCAGGAGCGCAGAACGTTCTTCGTACAGCGCGCGCGTCTCCTCATCGAGCCGGTCTCGAACAGCCAATACCTCCGCGCGCAACGCGGTCAGCCGCTCCTGCTCATCCTCATCAGGGGCCGACTCGATCTGAGATGTGAGGGACTGGAAGAAGAGATAGTCCAACATCGACCGGCCAAACACGACCAATAACTCGCGCGTGTGCTCATCAGGGGCCTGGATGAGCAGATCCAATAACTTCTCGCGGGTCGGTTCGGCGCGCAGTGCCTCCAGCATCTCACCTCGTGCCTTGATCGCTCGTCCCTCACTGCTCGACTCCAGCAATTTGCTGCGCAGCGCCAGGCCCCGCTGTACGTCGGCTGCCCGCCCCGTGGCTTGCGCTATCTCCAGGCTCGCGGTCAGCATCCGGAGAAAGCCGGCGTCAATGGAAGCGTCGTTCTCCTCGATCATCGCCTCCAACGCCTTATCGGAGGTGGCCTCGAGCATCCGCTGCAGCAGTGCCGCCTTGGCCTTCTGCGCTTCGATCATCTCTGGGGTGACGCCATCTGCCTCGAGGATCTTATTTGTCAGGTTCTCCAACGTGAGGAAGATCTGGGGCTGGAGCAGATATGCCTTGCGCTCCTCAGGCGGAAGGCTGTCCATCACCGCGCTGGTGAATCTGCCGATGGCCCGCTGGCGCTCAAGGTCGTCACGACTGGCTACCATCGGCATGTAAACCAACGCCAGTTCCTTATCAGGGTCGTGATAGAGAAACGGCAGGTCAAGTGCCCCACCCATTCCGCAATGGGGACAGATGGCCACGTTGACCAGGCCGTTGAGCACCCGCATCTTGGCGTTGGGATCAGTCCTGACATCCAGGATCTGCTCCACAGGAGTCTGGAACTGATTGTGGCAATTGGGACAAGTCACACGGGCAAGCAGTACTTGAGACATAGTTGGATTCCTTTCAACTGGAAACCTGTTGGCGCGGGATAGCGAATGAGAAGGCAGCCCCCTCTCCAGGGTTGCTCTCGACCCAAATACGCCCACCATGGGCTTCCACGATAGCCTGGGCCAGGTACAGTCCCAGGCCAGCCCCAGGCGTACGCTGGTGGCGCTCTCGCGCTCCACGGAAGAAACGCTCGAATATGCGAGGCTGCTCTTCGAACGGGATACCCGCCCCCTGATCAGATACGGTAACGATCACTTCGTTGGGCGATGCACGGCCGCTGATCTCGATAGTGCCGCCGTCGGGAGAATACTTGATGGCATTGGACACCAGGTTGTTTAGAACCTGCTCCAGCCGGCCCGGATCTCCCACAACGACCGGGAGACGTGGGGGGAAACGGATGACGATTTCGTGAATCTGGGTCTGCGTGCGGAAACGACTGGCCACACGCTCGGCCAATGCATCAAGCGCCACCTGATCCATCTCCAGTGGCAATGCTCCCGCCTGGAGCCGCGAGGCATCGAGCAGGTCATCAATCAGTTGGTTCAGACGGTCGGCTTCCTCTACAACAACCGTCAGGCCTTCCCGCATCGTCTCCAAGTCCCAACAGGCATCTTCGCGTAACAAGGTGTCGGCGTAGCCCTTGATCAAGGCGACTGGAGTCTTGAGTTCGTGGGAAATCACGGAGATGAAAGTGGACTTGATCTCGTCTGCCTCCCGGAAGCGCGTGACGTCACGCGCGTTGGCGATGATGTTGACCAGACGGCCCTCACGGTCGAAGAGTGGCGCGTAGGTGATGCCGACGCTGACGGTGCCGCCACTTCGCCGACGCAGGTCTCCCTCAACGTAGAGGAGCCGGGCCGAGGGCAGTGGCCAGCCGCCAGCGACCGCGCCGGCAAAGTCCAGGTCCGTTTCCAGACGCGCCCAACGAACAACTTCGTCGTGATGGCGGCCCAGCGCTTCGACCGCTGACCAACCACTCAATTGCGCCAGCGCGCGGTTGAAAACGACGATGCGGTGACCTGAGTCGAGGAGTAATACTCCATCGGCACTGTATTCTAGAATGGCGTCGAGACGGTGCTTCTCCTGGGAGATGCGCTCGTAGAGTTGCGCATTGTGAACCGCGATAGCGGCCTGGTCGGCGAAACTGGCCAGGATCTGACGATCGTTGACGGTGAAATGAGTTCCGTAGGCACGAAACACGTACAGTACGCCGATCAGTTCTCGCCCTATAGCCATCGGAAGCGCCACCACCTGTTGCAGGCGCAGTCCAAGGCCTGCCACGACCCGGCCCAGTTTGTCTGCCAGACCGGGAATGTGGAACCGGCCGCGGTCAGCATCGTCAGGAATATCTGTCAGCAGCGGCTTGAAGTATGGTACTAGGGCACGGGGCAGGCCGTAACTGGCACGGACGGTGAATCTTCCGTCGGGGCCATGAAGGGCAATGAGTCCAGCCTGTCCTGCCAGCATCTTCGTCGCTGCCTCCAGCACTATTTGCAGCAACTCATCCAGGTTAAGTTGCGCCGTGAGGGCGCGGCTGATCTCCAACAGATATTCTCGTTGCCGGACACGGTAGTCAGTCAGCATTTGAGTTCACCCACCAATGCAGGTCAGGATGAAGATTATAACACAGCACGGCCAGTGTACCAAATGACGGTTCGATGACCGACGACCAATGATCGATGATCAATGACCGATTCTCCTGACTTGTTTTAACCGGGCTTCTGCGCAACTGGCGCACCGCGCATTGCACTTGTGCGGATTATCGGGACGTGTTACAATTTATCTCACAAGCGCTGATCCACGTACGGTCCACCGCCTAATGGGCTGGACACAATGCCCAGTGGACACCCGCCCGATTAAGGCCATTTCTGCGAAGTAGTTACAAGGAGTTCATGAGCGATGATCTCGAACCGTGTTATGGCTGCCCTGGTCCTGCTGGGCCTTTCAGGCCAGATCGCGTGGGCCGTCGAGAACCAGTATTTTAACACCTTTATGTACAACCACATCACCCCAGACCCGCAGCCCGTGTCGTGGATGGTCGCTATCACGGCCGTCGTCTCCACCGTCACGACCATCCTGATGGGTGCGGTCAGCGACCGGACGAGCACCCGCTGGGGCCGTCGCAAGCCGTTCATCTTCGTCGGGTACATCGCCTGGGGCATCTTCACCGCTCTTTACCCGCTCTCGGCGACCTTTCGACCTGTGATGTTGGCGGTCACAATGGCAATTCTTTTTGATTGCGTGATGACCTTTTGTGGCTCTACCGCCAACGACGCCTCGTTCAATGCCTACCTTACGGACGTGACGACGGTGGAGAATCGCGGTCGCATCGTGAGTGTTCAGCAGATTCTGCTCTGGATCTCGATGCTCATTGTGTTTGGGGGCGCTGGGTTCATTCCTGAGCAGTTCGCCCATCTGCCTTTTTACATCGTCGGTGCTCTGGTAATCGGACTAGGCATGGTTGGTTCATTTCTGATCGCGGAGCCGCCTTTCGAGCCAGTGTGTGTGCCATTCTGGGAGCAGTTGAGCAGCACTTTTCGCATTGCCAATCTCAAGACGCACGGCGAGTTCTTCCTGCTAGCGACAGCAACAGGATTGTGGGGCTTGGCCTTCAACGTGTTCTATCCTTTTCTACTCATATATTTGCAGCACAACATCGCGCTGCCGATGCTGACATCGTCGCTGTTGGTCTTCGTCGCCATCTTGGTCGGCGGCATCGCGCTGGCTTATCCATTCGGCATTCTTACCGATCGCTGGGGCCGCAAGCGAGTCGCGTTGCTCTCCGTCGCCCTGGAAAGCATCTTCCTGCTGGCGTTCTCCTTCTGCCGCAACTTTATTCCCCTGGCTCTCACCGGTATCGGCTGGCTGGCTGCCATCACTGCCTGGTCCATCGCCACGGGAGTCTGGCTCAAGGACCTCTTTCCTGAAGACAAGCGGGGGCAGTTCGCTGGCTACGGCATCCTCTTCGGCGTCGCTTTTACGATGATCCCCGGCCCGCTGGTCGGCGGCTGGCTGTCCTCCACCTACGGCATCCCGGCCACCATTGACGGGCAGGCCGGCATCATTCCGCCATCACTCGTCTTTCGGGTGGCCGCGGGCCTCATCCTGCTGGCCGCCTTGCCACTCTTCCGGCTCAGAGAGCCCACACAACAGGAACCTGAGGCCTAAACATTTCGGCGTCGCCGCTTTCAACCTGCCATAACTGGTCAAAATGGGCATGGCCGACATCTGGGGGCAGTGGGAATGAAAACATGGAGGAAACGTGACACCACGTAACGTTGTCAGTCAACTGGTCATCGCCACTGTCGCCGGTGTCCAGGCGGGTGCATTTGCGGACATGCTGACGCGTGACGGTTTCCACGTCACCTGGGTGGACTCTAGCGGCGGTATCCTGTACGAGGCCACGGTTTCGCTGTTCATTGGCCTCGACCAGGCACGCCTGCCACGACTGCTGGAACACATCCGCGAGTGCTGTCATACGCGGCGGCGGTTTATCCCGGCTCACGTCGAGGCTCCACTGCTCGAAATTCAGCCGGTGATGATCGAAGCAGAGGTGGGTGGCGCGACCATCTACGTACTCGACGTTGAGCGCTTTGAACAACTGTGAAGCGAGGCTCAGATGAAACTGATCATTGCCGTCGTCCGTGACACAGATGCCGGGTCTGTGATTGACCAACTGGTAACCCACAGCCACCGCGTAACTCGTGTCGCCAGCACCGGCGGCTTCCTGCGACGGGGCAACGTCACACTGCTCATCGGCGTAGAGGAGCAGCACGTGCAGCCCGTCATTGATATATTCCGAGACACGTGCAGCCCCCCCGAACCCGGCCAATACCGTGCCACCATCTTCGTCGTAGATACCCCTCACTTCGAACAGGTCTAAACCCCAGGTATACCCCGTGGTAGTAAGTCGCCGCAGTTCCGTGCGTCTGCTCTGGATGAGTGCGCTTTTTAGCCTGAGCGTTGCCCGGCCCCCTTTGTCCGGGACCGCCATCATTGAGCGCTGGTGTTGCTGCAGGCAAATGATTTTGATGGCGGTGGTGGGGCGGCGGACGGACGGACTTCGCTCTTGACTTTGAGTCCTAACTGTGATAAACTTAAACTAATTTAGGCTGTTCTGATTTGTCGTGGACGTCGCGAAAGGAGGTGACCAGCCGGGTGTGACATTCGCATTCTCACAGGTCCCACGTGTAAAGTCAAAATGAACTGTCACTCAAAGGAGGATAAGGAGAAATGATGAAAGCAACCAAGTTACTGCCCCTGGTGACAATCCTGGCGACAGTTGTGGCGATGGTAGTCGCCTGTGGCGCACCTGCCACGGAAGAAGCGGTGCCCACCGAGGCGCCGACGGAGGTTCCCACCGAGGAAGCGGCCCCCGGGCTCGGCAAGGTCGTCATCGGCAACAACGCTGAATACCCGCCCTTCGAGTACGTGGATGAAGCAGGGAACATCGTGGGCTTCGATCCGGAACTGATGGCCGCCATCGCCGAGGAGGCCGGCTTCGAGTTCGAGTTTGTCAACACCCGCTGGGACGGCATCTTCGTCGCGCTCGCATCGGGTGAGTTCGACGCCGTCATCTCGGCTGCCACCATCACCCCAGAGCGGGCGGAGACCGTTGACTTCAGTGATCCCTACTTCGACGCCGGGCAGATGATCACCGTCCGCGCCGATACCACCGACATCACCGACCCCGAAGACCTGGCTGGCAAGAAGGTGGGCGTGCAGATGGGCACGACTGGCGACATCTGGCTGACGGAGGACACCGAGGCCGAGGTGGTGCGGTATGATGAGAACACACTCGCTTTCC
>Ga0307430_1000298_pt1 | contig 46124 bp, 36 predicted proteins | sample SalMarWE160130MG_FD_202159 | JGI IMG/M metagenome (GOLD analysis project Ga0307430, IMG submission 202159) | Salt marsh sediment microbial communities from the Plum Island Ecosystem LTER, Massachusetts, United States - WE1603-130 | ecosystem: Environmental > Aquatic > Marine > Intertidal zone >...
CAAGCTCGCCACGATCGGCCACCTCGAGGGCTTTTACTACAGGCCGCGGATCGACAAGGAGTGCCTGGCCGAGCACCACGACGGCCTCATCTGCCTCACGGCGTGCCTCAAGGGCGAGATCCCCTCGCTCGTGCTCGCCGAACGCTACGACGAGGCCAAGGCCGTGCTCGAGTTCTTCAAGGAGCTGTTCGGCCACGAGAACGTGTTCGTCGAGCTCCAGAACCACGGCATCGACGACGAGGCGCGCGCGATGCCCGTGCTCGCCCGGCTCGCCGAGCAGGTCGGGCTCGGCACCGTCGTCACCAACGACATCCACTTCACCGCGCGCGACGACGCGCTCATGCACGACTGCCTCCTGTGCCTCCAGACCCAGTCGGTGCTGAGCGACGTGAACCGGATGAAGTTCCAGACGCCCGAGTTCTACTTCAAGACCGAGGCCGAGATGCGCGCGCTGTTCCCGGACAACGGCGACGCGCTCGACGCCACCGTCGGCATCGCCGAGCGCTGCCACGTCGAGCTCGACCTCAAGACCCGCCACTACCCCGTCTTCAAACCCGACGAGGATTCAGGGCGGGTCGCCCCCGGCCCGCCGTCAGTCGATCTCACGGCGTACCTCCGGACGCTGTGCGAGCGCGGCCTGCGCGAACGCTTCGGCGCCACAAAGCCCCCGGCCGAATACGTCACGCAGATGGACTACGAGCTCGACGTGATCGACAAGCGCGGGCTCACCAGCTACATCCTGATCGTCTGGGACTTCATCCGCTACGCGCGCGAGCACGGCATCCCCGTCGGGCCGGGCCGCGGCTCGGCTACGGGAAGCCTCGTGTGCTATCTGACCGGGATCACCGACATCGACCCGATCCGCTACAAGCTCGTCTTCGAGCGCTTCACCAGCCTCGAGCGGCCCACGTTCCCCGACATCGACGTGGACCTCTGCATGGAGCGGCGCGGCGAGGTCATCGACTACGTGCGCCGCAAGTACGGCGAGGACCACGTCGCGCAGATCATCACGTTCGGCACGCTCGGCGCGAAAGCCTCTATCCGCGACATCGGCCGCGTGCTCGGCCACTCGTACAGCGACGTGGACCGCATCGCCCGCCTCGTGCCCGGCGGCCCCGGCGTCACCCTCGACCGCGCCCTCAAGCAGGAGCCCGAGCTCCACCGGCTCTACGAGACCGACGAGATGACGCGCCAGATCATCGACATCGCCAAGCGCGTCGAGGGCCTCGCCCGCAACGCCTCGACGCACGCGGCCGGCCTCGTCATCTCGTCCGAGCCGCTCACCGACATCGTGCCGCTGTGCCACGGCGGCGGCGACGAGGTGGTCACCCAGTTCGCCATGAAGCCGGTCGAGGACGTCGGGCTGCTCAAGATGGATTTCCTGGGGCTCAAGACGCTCACCGTCATCCACGACGCCGTCGACATCATCGAGCAGACCCAGGGCACCCGGCTCGACATCCGCAACGCGCCGCTCGACGACGCCCCAACCCTCGAACTGCTCAACCGCGCCGACACCGGCGGCCTGTTCCAGCTCGAGAGCAGTGGCATGACCGACCTGGCGCGCAACATCGGCATCGACCGGTTCGAGGACATCGTGGCCATGATCGCCCTGTTCCGACCCGGGCCGATGGAGATGATCCCCGAATACATCGCGCGCAAGAAAGACCCGGCCAAGGTCAAGTACGCCCACCCGCTGCTCGAGCCGGTGCTCGCCGAGACCTACGGCATCTTCGTCTACCAGGAGCAGGTGATGCAGGCGGCCAACGTGCTGGCCGGCTACTCGCTCGGCGAGGCCGACATCCTCCGCAGCGCCATGGGCAAGAAGAAGCATAAAGAGATGAAGGCCCAGCGCGACCGGTTCCTCGCCGGCGCCAAAGAGAAGAAGATCCACAGGAAAACGGCCGAGAAGGTCTTTGGGGAAATGGAGCGCTTCGCCGGCTACGGCTTCAACAAGAGCCATGCCGCCGCGTACGCCATGATCGTCTACCAGACCGCCTTCCTCAAGGCCAACTCCCCGCGCGAGTACATGGCCGCGCTGCTCTCGAACGAGATGGGCAACACCGACAAGATCAGCCGCATCATCGCCGAGTGCGACGCGCACGGCATCCGCATCCTGCCGCCCGACATCAACGAGTCGTACGCCAAGTTCACCGTCGTCGTGGAAGGCATCCGCTTCGGCCTCGCCGCGATCCGCAACGTCGGCGCCGGCGCCGTCGAGCACATCCTCGAGCGCCGCCGCGCCCACGGCCCCTACACAAACCTCGACGACTTCGCCGGCGACGTCGATCCGCGCGTCGTCAACCGCAAACTGCTCGAGAGCCTCGTGCACGCCGGCGCGTTCGACTCGCTCGGCTGGAACCGCGCCCAGCTCATCCACGCGCTGCCCCAGGCCCTCGACGGCGCCGCACGCCGCCACGCCGACCGCCTCAGCGGCCAGGTCGGCCTGTTCGACTCGCTCGCCGCAGGCGAGGCGCTCGCCGCGCTCCACACGACGCCGCCCGACGCCGAGGAGTTCCCACTGCGCGAACGGCTCGCGCGCGAAAAGGAGCTGCTCGGCTTCTACGTGACCGGCCACCCGCTCAGCGACTACCGCGAGCTGATCGAGCAGCTCGACTGCGCCGCGCTCGCCGAGCTCGGCACCGTCGAGAACAGGACGCGGGTGAAGGTGGCCGCCATCATCGCCGGCGTGCGCAACCGGCTCACGCGCAAGACGAACGAACGGATGGCCGTCCTCGAGCTCGACGACGGACGCGACACGATCGAGGCGGTCGTCTTCCCCCGCTCGTATCGCCAGTGCGGCTCGGTCATCGAAAAGGACCTGCCCGTGCTCGCCGTCGCGAGCGTCGATCGCCGCGACGAGCGGCCCAAGCTCATCGTCGATGCCCTGGTCCCCCTCGATCAAGCCGAGCGCGACGGCGTCGAGGCCATCGACCGCCTCATCGCCGGCCAGGTCGCCGCCCAGCCCGCGAACGGCCCTCGCCGCTACCGCTCGGGCAACGGCCCGGCCGCTCCCGCCCAGGATGGGCCCAAGGCGCTGCGCGTGACCATCGACCGCCAGGCCGCCACCAGCGAAACGCTCGAGCAGCTCAGCGCCCTCGCCGCAGGCGCCCCCGGCGATCTGCCCCTCGTGCTGGCATTCACCGAAGGCCGGGAGGCGACCGCGTCGGCCTGCGTCCGCACCGCCACGCGCGTTCGGCCACACGACGCACTCATGCAGGGGATTGCCGAAATACCCGCCGTCGTCGCCGTCGAGAAGACGCTGTCGGAACTGCCGTAGATGCCAAGCAGGAGCAACTGGAACGAAGGCTTCGGGATCGGGGGGCCTCTCGTCGGCAGATGCGTCAGAATGAGGAGATGATGCGGGCCGCTTGCGCGAGCGTTCCCCCGCATTGACGCAGCCAAGCCGGAGGCTCAGCGGTGGCGAAGGACAGCCACGCGGTGTCCGAACCTCGGCGTCCTCCATGCTGCGGCGTGTGACCTATGACGTGTCGGCGAAGCACAGACTTCGAGATCACCCAGCAATGGGCAGTGAAAGGGGATAGGCCGAGGCAGATTCCATGGTCGTAGTTCTGTTTTCGAAACTGCTGGAACTTGTACACGCCGCTCTTCCAGAGAGTCGAGAGCTTGATCTCCACTCTCTTACCCTGGATGATGCGGTCCGCCTCGGAATCAGGGCTACGCACGACATCAAACCCCTTCGCCGCGCACCACCCTGCGACCAACTGCTCGCCGACCTTCCCCTTCTGCCGGGACGGCTTCGTCCTGATCCATGCGAAGGGGCTATTGCGCCATCTCTCCTGATCTTCAGGGTCATCGTAGTCGGCGCGCAGAGTGCCGGCAATGCCCACAAGGATCTGGACGTCCCGGTCAGTGATTGTGGAAGTCATGCGACACCGCCGTCTGCTGTGGCACTAAACAGGCCTCGCTGGTTCGCAGGGGCTCTAAATGGTCTCGGATCGAATCCGACGAACTCAACATCATCGACATTCGAGAACCGGTGAGCCATGACGCGCAGGGCTTCCTCGTTGTTGTCCACAAGGATGAATCGCCGCCCTAGGCGGAACGCGACCTCTCCAACCGTCCCGCTTCCCGCGAAGCAGTCCATCACCACATCGTTCCGATTGGATGACGCAGCGATGATGCGTTTGATTATCCCGACGGGTTTTTGCGTGGGATAACCCGTCTTCTCCTTGCCCGTTGGGCTCACGATCGTGTGCCACCACGTGTCGGTGGGCAGCTTGCCGTTGGCCGCCTTCTCACGGCCTACAAGGCCTGGGGCCATGTACGGGATGCGCTCGATCTCGTCGACGTTGAAGACGTAGTTCGACGGATCCTTCACGTAGACGAGAATGTTGTCGTGCTTGGGGGGCCACTTCTTTTTCGTTCTCGCGCCGTAGTCATAGGCCCAGATGATTTCGTTGAGAAAAGACTCACGCCCGAAGATCTGGTCCAACAACACCTTGCAGTAATGGACCTCTCTGTAATCGATGTGGAAGTACAGGGTGCCGTTGGCACGAAGCACGCGGTAGGCCTCGATCAGCCGCGGCTCGAGGAATGCCAGATAGTCCTCGAAGAAGTCGTGGAAGGCCTTCGTGCCGAGCTTCCGCGTCTCGTATCGCCGACCCTTGAACCCCGTGCGGTCACCGCGGAGCGAGCGCACGGTACTGATCTGCGTACGAGCCTGCACCTTCCCCGTGTTGAAGGGCGGGTCGATGTAGATCAAGGCGACACTCTCGTCCGCCATCTCACGCAGAACGGGGATGTTGTCCCCGAAGTACACTGTGCCAACCGACATGGGCGCGTCCTTCTCTGCAGCGACACGATACCATGCCCCTAAGGGCCGTTCAAGGTGCCACATGGGTGAGCACGCGCCGCAATAGCTCCACTCTGAGTCGATCCAGAGAACACCGGGCTCCATCCATGGCCATGCCCCTGGCTTCGTGCGCTACGAATCATCAGGCACAACTGGAGAACGGGGTCCCCGTGTCGCCAGGGCTGGATCGTCGCTACTCAGTGCGGGGGCGAAATTTCCGTGGATTTGCCCTTGACCGCTGTTGCGCCGAGGGCTAGCTTAATATGAGTTGGTGTAGGGAATTCACCATTCAACGCTAGGTTGGGAGCCTCCAGCCGGACCTGCCGGCGGCAGGCAAGCCTGCTTGCCCCAGGCACGTACAACGCCGGAGGCCGTGGACGGCGCGCGGTGAAAGATCTCAAGCTCGAACAGGAACTCGCCCTGCTGCGATCGCTCATGAGCGAGGCAAAGGCGCTGCGCGACATCGTCCAGGCCACGCTCATGACCGAGGTGGTCGTGCCCGAGCACGAGAGCCGCTTCGAGTCGCTGCGCGAAGGCCTGCCGCAGCTTTCCAGGCAGTTCCAGCAGGCGGTCGGGCTGCCGGAGGACGACGCAGCCGAGGAGCTCTTTGAGAAGATCACCGACCTGCCCTCGAGCATCCGCCTGACCGACCTGGAGAAACGGAAGCTCTACGACCGGTGGCACCGCTACTACATGAGCCTCTACGCCGTGCAGGGCCGGCTCAAGCTGCGCAGGGAACGGGTCGATGCGCTCAACCCGGCGACGCTCGTCCTCAAGCGCTTCCTGCTGAACCCGTTCGTGCTGCTGATCGTCATCGGCGCCGTGGTGCTGCTGGTTCTGGCCCTCGTGTAGGGCCATTGCGCACAGGAAGCTGCAAATCAAACGGGGAGCTGCTCGCGCAGGAGCGCGAGGCGGCGGCTCGGAAGCCGTTCGCTAACAGAAGGATCGTCGGCTATGAGTGAAACGATCACCAAACGCGACATCGTCATCAAGGTCCAGAAAGATCTCGGGCCGCGGATGACCCAGCTCGAGGTCAAGGAGGTCGTGCAGCGAGTGCTCGACATGGTTATCGACTCGCTCGCCGCCGGCCGCACCGTCGAGCTGCGCAACTTCGGCATCTTCAAGCCGGTCAAGCGCAAGGCGCGCATCGGCCGCAACCCGAACAACCCCAGCGTCGAGGTTCGCATCCCGGAGAAGTGGGTGGCCGATTTCAAGCCCGGCCGCATCATGAAGATGCGCGTCTCCGAGCTCGAGAAGAGACCCGCCTAAGGCGGCCATGCCGATCCAGCAGGCGCGGCACTCACGCACGCGCCTGCGGCACCCAGGCTCGCGTTGGGCCGCGCAGCACCTGCGCCCCCGTCACGGCGTGCCGTACCGAGATGAGCTCCCCCCAAGACACACCCCCGGCCCCGCCCGCAGCAGCCCGCTCTTTCAGCGGCTCGAACGCGGTCGGAGCCGGAGAACGACCGGATTGCCCTCGTACGGCTCGGCTTGACGGATGCAGTTGGTGAGATACGCCAGGTAGGTTGACTTGGCGAGCTTCGGGTCGTTGACGAACAGCAGGAAGGTCGGCGGGTTCACCCTCGTCTGCGTCGCGTAGAAGATCTTGAGCCGCCTGTTGCGCACCACGGGCGGCTGGTAGCCGCGCACGGCCTTCTCGATCACCCCGTTGAGCCGGCCCGTGGCGATGCGCATCGCGCCCGCCTCGAACACCTTGCGCGCGCGGCCGAGTGCGCGGCCCACGTTCGTGCCCTTTGTCGCCACGGTGTAGAGGACGGGGCAGTGCTTAAGGAATCGGAGCCGATCGTAGAGCTGGGGCGTGTATTCCTTCTGGCGCACGCCGGCGCTTCGCGCCGCTTGGACGAAGCCTTTGGCTTCGTCGCGTACGCCGCGCCTGGGCGCGGCGACGAGGTCCCACTTGTTGACCGCGATCACGCACCCCTTCGCGTGCTGCTCGACCATATGGGCGATCTTGGCGTCCGTCGTCGTCACCCCGGCCGACGCGTCGATCATCAGGATCGTCACGTCGCAGCGGCGGATCGCCTCCTCGCTGCGGATCGCGCCGTACTTCTCGACGGCGACCCGCGTGCTCTTCTTTCGCTTGATCCCCGCCGTGTCGATCAGCACGAACCGTTCGCCGTGCGGTCCGCGGTAGGCGACGTCGACGGCGTCACGCGTCGTGCCGGGCGAGGCATCCACCACGAGGCGCTCCTCGCGCAGCAGCGAATTGACGAAGCTCGACTTGCCCACGTTCGGCTTGCCCACGATGGCGACGCGCACCCCCGGCCCTTCGCCGCCCGGCTCGGCCCCGGCCGGCAGCCGCCGCACCACTTCGTCGAGCAGCGCGCCCAGGCGCAGCCCGTGCAGCGCGCTGACGCCGTAGACGTCGCCGAAGCCGAGGCGCGCGAACTCGTGCCGGAGCTCGTGCTGCCGCTCGTTGTCGCACTTGTTGGCGACGCAGACGACCCGCGACGCCGCCGGCCGCAGCAGCGCGGCGACCTCCTCGTCGAGCGGCGTGATCCCGTCCCGCACGTCGCACACCAGCAGCACGACGTCCGATTCGGCGATCGCCACTTCGGCCTGCAGCCGCACCTGCTCGACGAGCGGCTCGTCCGGCGCGGGCATAATCCCGCCCGTGTCGGTCAGCGCGAAGCGCACGCCCTGCCACTCGGCCTCGGCGCCGATCCGGTCGCGTGTGATCCCGGCCACCTGGTCGACAATCGCCACACGCCGCCCGACAAGCCGGTTGAACAACGCCGACTTGCCGACGTTCGGCCGGCCCACGATGGCCACTCGTCCCGCCATGCCGTCGTCCTCGTCGAGGTCAGTGACATGAGTATAGCGATCGCCGCGGCGCGGAGGCAACCGTCGCCCTGCGGCCAGGTGGAAAGGAGAACGAAGAGCTCGAGAAGACTACATGCCCGGCGGCCGCGTCGTCGGCAAGTCCTCGGGCAAGTACCGGCGGGGGTTCACCGCCACCCCGTCGATCCGAACCTCGTAGTGCAGGTGCGCGCCCGTGACCATGCCCGTCTCGCCCGACAGCGCGATCTTCTCACCCCGGACAACGTGGTCGCCCACGTCGACGAGCAACTCGGACAGGTGCGCGTAGCGGGTCTGCATGCCGTTCTCGTGGTCCAGGTAGATCACGTTGCCGTAGCCGCTCTTCCAGCCGGCGAACGTCACCACGCCACGAGCACTCGCCCGCACGGGCGTCCCGGTGTCGACGGCGAGATCGATCCCGTAGTGCGGGCGCCGCTCGCCGGTGACCGGATGGATGCGCCGCAGCGAGAACTCCGACGAGACCCAGCCGCGCTCGAGCGACACCGGCAGGCCCCACGGGATCCGCTCGTAGCGCTCAACCAGGTCCGGGATGCGACCGAGCACGCTCGCGGGCACGCCGCCGACCCGGTTGACCAACGACGGCAGCGGCTCGCTTCCGGGCTCGAGCAGGTACAGGCTGACCGGCTCATCCGCCGGCGCCTCGAGCGGCCCGAGACGGGACCCGCTCGCCACGGCGCCGCTCGGGCCCGTGGCCACGACGAGCGCGACCACCTCGGCGACGACAATGGTGCTCAGCACCCCGACCGCCCAGAGCCTGAGGCGCTGTGCGCCGCGCGAGACGCTCCGCCATCGGTATGGCCGCGCCACCTTCAACACCCGAGCCGCGCGTCGGTTCGTCGCCTGATTGCCGGACGTATCGGGCTGCATTCCCTCTCCGTCGTCTCCGTCAGATACGCAGGGCGCTCAGCCTTGCCTTCTCCAGCGGCCGCGCCTCGGTGCGCTCCACGTGGCCTCCACCTCCAGCGGCATAATAGCGAACTTGGCTGGACGAGGCACCACTCAGTTTCGAATGCGAGACGCACAGCGCCGCGGCCAGGTTCCCGTCATCCTGGCCGCGCGAGTCGCAGAGCATGACGACGGGGCCGAGCGTGTCGTTGCGCTCGAACAGCACGTCGCCCTGCTGCGCCATTGACGCGAGCCGGTCATTTTCGTGCTCGTCGCGGCTCACGATCACCTTGGCCCCGCTCGGCAGCCGGTAATGGCGGCCGACCTTGAGCAGCTCGAAGTCGCGCTCGGTCGCGCCGGGCTTGTGTTCGATCAGCTCGCGCACCTTCCTGGCGAACCCATCGTACGTGAGCAGGCAGCCGCCGGCCGCATCGGGGTAGTCGGTCAGGCCGAGCCGAGCCGCGAGCTCGATCTGCGGCTTGCGCGACCGGCCGCTGAAGCCGTAGAGCCCGTCGCGGTCGACCCAGCCCTTCTGCTCGGCCACGGTCGGCGGCAGCAGCGCAGCCGACAGCGGGCGCAGCACGATCCCCCTGACGCCGGCCTCGCGCTCGATCAGGTGCAGCGTGTCCCGACGCTGGCTCATCGGGCGCTGGCCCACCACCTCGCCGGTCACCAGGAAATGTGCGCCGAGCTCCTCCATTCGCCGCTCGGCGAGCCGGAACTGGGCGATCCGGCAGTCGATGCACGGATTCATGTGCTTGCCGTGGCCGTGCGGCGGCTCCTTGACCAGCGGGATCAGCTCGTCGCTGAACGCGACCACCTCGAGCGGGATGCCCAACGCCCGGCACGCCTTCGCAGCCTCGGACGTGCTCGATTCCCCCGAAGGCCCGTGGCAGAAGACCGAGACGAAGTTCAGCCCGACAACCCGCACGCCGTGCTCGAGCACGACGCGCGCCGCAAGCCGGCTGTCGAGCCCGCCGCTCATCAGCGCGACCGCCGTGACCGGGCGCCCGTTCTCGTCAAGCCGCTCAGCCATGTGCCACCATAAAGGCACGGGGAACGAGCCGACCTGCCCGGCCTTGGCTCACTCCCCTCCTAGCGCGCCCTCGGATGTGCGTCCCCAAGAACCTCGTCCATGCTGCCGCTGCGGTAGCCCCGGCAGTCGAGCGTGACATAGTGGTAGCCGATCTCGCCGAGCCCGCGAACAACCTGCTCCCGCACCGGCTTCGACGCGAGCCGCTCGATCTCGTCCGGGGCCACCTCGATGCGGGCCACCTCGCCGTGATGGCGAACGCGCACCTGCGCGAAGCCGAGGCCCTTCACGAACTCCTCGGCCGCGTCGATCATGCGGAGCTTCGCCGGCGTGATCGCCTCGCCGTACGGGATGCGCGACGCAAGGCAAGCGCCGGACGGCAGGTCCGACGTCGGCAGCCCGAGCCGCTTCGACAGCGCGCGCACCTCGGCCTTGGTCAGCCCCGTCTCCATAAGCGGGCTCACGACGCCGAGCTCGCGCGCGGCCTTGAGCCCGGGCCGGTGCTCGCCGGGGTCGTCGGCGTGGGCGCCGTCGGCGACGTGCGCCAGCCCCTCGGCTCCCGCGATCTCGAGCAGCCGGCCGTACAGCGCACGCTTGCACAGGTAACAGCGTTCCGGCGGGTTCTCGGAGAACCCCTCGACGGCCAGCATGTCGACCTCCACCCGAAGGTGGCGAACACCGAGGGCAGCCGCAAGCGCCTCGGCCTCAGCGGCCTCGCGCTCGGGATAGATCGGCCCGACCGCCGTGCCGGCCAGGAGCCGGTCGCCGAGCACCTCGTGGGCCACCTTCACGAGCAGCGCGCTGTCGACGCCGCCGGAACAGGCGGCCAGCAGCGAGCCATAGCCGTCGATCAGCCCCCGCAGCCGCTCGTGCTTCGCGATAAGCTCGTCAGTCGTCATGTCATCTCTCGACCGGGCCCGGAGCGCATTCCTGCAACCTACGCCCTACAATACCATCCAGCTCCGGCGGGTTCCACCAGAGAGCGGGCCACCCTCGACACGGTCGCCGTGCCGAGAGCAGCCCGAGCCGATAGCGCACAGATGCGCGCGGGAAGGCGCTAGCGGGTCTTTGAGCGGATGTACGTTATGTCCTTCTGAAGCTTCTCCTGGTCTTGCGACAGGGTGTTGAGCTTGTCCAGGATCAGCTTCTGGTTGACGAGCACCGTGTCGAGCTTCGTCTCGAGCGCCTCGATGGCGTTCTGCTGATCGAACGGCGCCTTCTCGATCTCTTCGGTCTCCATGCCGGCGCCCTTCGTCATCGACCCGGTGCCGGGCGCGAAGGCAGACGTAACGACCAGCACCATGAGCGCGGCCATCATGCAGATGGCGATCCGCTTGTCCATCGCTCTGTCCCCTCTGTGGTATTCGTTTGAACCCATCAACGTTGCGTGCTGTGCCGACCACCGCTCGCGGCCGCGATGCGCTACTCGACCGTCACGCTCTTGGCGAGGTTGCGCGGCTTATCGATGTCGCAGCCCCGCTTGCGCGCGATGTAGTAGGCAAGGAGCTGGAGCGGGATCGCGTTGACCAGCGGCGAGAGCTCCTCGCGCACCTCGGGCACGGTGATCACCTCGTCGCTGATCGTCTTGATGTGGTCGTCGCCCTCGGTCGCGATCGCCACAATGGTGCCGTTGCGCGCGCCGACCTGCTCGATGTTTGTGACCATCTTCTCGTACGTGCTGCCCTTCGTGCAGATGGCGAACACGGGGAAGCGGGCCTGGATCAGGGCGATCGGCCCATGCTTCATCTCGCCCGCCGCGTACCCCTCGCAGTGCATGTACGAGATCTCCTTGTTCTTGAGCGCGCCCTCGAGCGCCGACGGGAAGTTGAAGCCGCGGCCAAGGTAGAGCGAGCTCCGGGCGTCGTAGACCCGGTCCGCGACACGCTTGATCGGCTCGACGTCGGCCAGCACGCGCTCGATCACGTCCGGCACGGTGAGCAGCTCGCGCATGAAAACGTTGTAGTCGTCGTCGCTGATCTCGCCGCGCACGCGCGCCACATACAGCGCGAAGACGTACATCACGGCGATCTGGCTCGTGTACGCCTTCGTCGAGGCGACGCCGATCTCCGGGCCCGCCTGCGTGTAGAGCACATGGTCGCTCGCTCGCGCGATCGTGCTCTCGCGCACGTTGATGATCCCGAGCACGGGCGCGCCCATCTCCCTGGCAATCCGGACGCTGCCCAGCGTGTCGTACGTTTCCCCGGACTGCGAGATCGCGAGCACCATCCGGCGCGGGTTGAGCTTGGGGCGCCGGTAGCGGAACTCGCTCGCCCAGTCGGTGTGCACGTCGAGCCCGCAGAGCTCGTTCGCCAGGTAGGTGCCGACCATGCCCGCGTGCAGCGCCGTGCCGCACGAAACGATCGAGATGTCGGTGAGCGACCGGAGCAGCTCGGCCGTGAGCGGCTTGCCCTCGACGCACAGCTCGCCCGTCTTCGGGTCGATCACGCTGCCGAGCGTGCGCCGCAGCGCCGCCGGCTGCTCGTAGATCTCCTTGAGCATGAAGGTCTCGTAGCCGCCCTTCTCGGCCTCCTCGGCCGACCACGTGACCTCCGAGATCGTGCTCTCGAGCGGCGCCCCGTCCAGATCGGTCTTTGTGAAACCGTCGCGCGTAATCTCGAGCAGCTCCTCGTCGTTCAGGTACAGCACGCGCCGCGTGTACGGGATCATGGACGCCGCGTCGCTCGAGACGAAGTACTCACCGTCGCCGATGCCGAGCAACAGCGGCGCGCCCGACCGCGCGGCCACGAGCCGGTCCGGCTCCTTCTCGTGCAGAATGCAGAGCGCGTAGGCGCCGCGAACACGTTTGAGCGCCACGCGCGTCGCCTCGATGAGCGTCGCGGCCCCGTTGTGGAACTCGTCCTCGATCAGGTGCGCCAACACCTCGGTGTCCGTCTCCGACAGGAAGCTGTGCCCCTTGAGCCGCAGCGCTTCCTTCAACTCGTTGTAATTCTCGATGATGCCGTTCTGAACAAGCACGGTCGCGCCGGAGCTGTCGCCGTGCGGGTGCGCGTTCGCGTCGCTCGGCCTGCCGTGCGTGGCCCAGCGCGTGTGGCCGATGCCGACGTGGCCCGGCAGGTGCTCGCCCCTGAGCTCCGCTTCGAGGTTCGATATCCGCCCCAGCTTCTTCGAGACGGCGATCTCGCCCCCCGGCTGCAGCACGGCCACGCCGCACGAGTCGTAGCCGCGATACTCGAGCCGCTTCAGGCCGTCGATCAGGATGTCCTGCGCCTCACGAGCGCCGATGTAGCCGACGATGCCGCACATCCGGTGTCCGTTCTCCTCGTTGCGATTCATTCATACGACGACCGACAAGCCCTACTGCTTACCGACTCCCGCGCGGCGCGGCAAGCACTTCGGTCAGCCGGAAGTCGTGGGCCGCCTCGGCCACACCGAGCATTTCGCGTGCCTGCCCGAGCATGAATATCGAGCCCGTCACCAGGACGAAGCCCCGCTCGCCGCACATCCGGGCCCGCGCCGCCGCGAGCGCCTCGTCGAGCCGGTCGACGACGCGCACCGGCCGGCCGAGCGCATGCCGGCTCGCCGTGTAGAAGAACTCGTCGGCCCAGAGCGCGCGCCTGCTCACCGGCTCGGTGACCATCACCTCGTCGGCGCGCGGCACGAGCGCCCGGCACATCCGGGCCGCCGGCTTGTCCTTGAGCACGCCGATCAGGAGCAGCAACCGCTCGTCGTCGGACAGGAACTCGTCGAGCGTCGCCCCGAGCGCGTCGGCCGCCGACGCGTTCGCCGCCGCGTCGAGAATGAAGCCCGGATCGCCCTCGATCACCTCGAACCGCCCGGGCCAGCGCGCCTGCGGAAACGCCGCGCGCGCCGCTTGCTCGCTCGCCGCGACGCCCGCCTCGGCGAGCACCTCTAAGACGCCGAGCGCGACGGCGCAGTTCCTGGCCTGATGCGCGCCGTGCAGGCCCAGGCGCAGCCCGTCGTAACGCCGCTGCGGCGTGCGCACGGTCAGCGTCTGCCCCTCGCGCGTCGGCTTGCGGTTCTCTATAGTAATGTCGTGCCCGACTTCCGTGAGCGGCGCGTGCCGCTCGGCAGCCACCCGCCGCACCACGTCGATCGCCGCCGGGACCAGCTCGTCGGTCACGACGGGAACGCCGTCCTTGACGATCCCGGCCTTTTCTGCGGCGATTTGCGGGATCGTCTCGCCGAGCCACGCCGTGTGGTCGAGGCCGATGCTCGTGATCGCTGAGACCGCCGCCGGCAGCGCGTTCGTCGCGTCGAGCCGCCCGCCCATGCCGACCTCGAACACGGCCACGTCGCACCCGCGCGCGGCAAACACGTCGGCCGCCATCGCCGTGATCACCTCGAAGAACGTCGGAAAGGTCACATCACTGCGCGTGCCCATCTCCTCGGCGATCGGCAGGACGCGCTCGAGATGCTCGACCACCTCGGCCTCGGTTACGAGCTCTCCATCGATCTGCATCCGCTCGCGAAACGACGAGATATGCGGCGACGTGAACAGCCCGACCGTGTGCCCGGCCGCCTTGAGCGCCGCCGCCACGAGCGCGGCGACCGAGCCCTTGCCGTTCGTCCCGGCGACGTGAACGACCGCGTACCGCTGCTCCGGATGGCCGAGCCGCTCGAGCAAGGTGCGTGTGTTCGCCAGCCCGAGCTTCGTGCCGAACAGCCGGATCCCGTACAGGATGTTGATCGCGTCCCGATACTGCATAGGAATCAGCCACAGATGACACGGATGACACAGATCAGGCGGCGCCAGACGGCAACGTCAGCTTCTCTCAAGCTGGCCGGGCGCCAGCCCGGTCAAGATCAGTGTCGATCTGTGCAATCTGTGGCGCCTATTCCTTGTATTTCAGTCTGTAATCGGCCAGGGCCACGTTCGTGCGCCGCAGCCGGCTCACGAGCGTCTCGGCGATGTTGCGATACACGCGCGAGCCGATCGACGGCAGATGCGCCATGACGTGCTCGAAGTCGCGCTTCGTGATCACGAGCACGGTCGCGTCCTCGACGCACACGGCCGACATCGAACGTGGCAGCGCGTCGATGAGCGCGAACTCGCCGAATATCTCGCCCGCACATACCGCTGCTATCGGTTCGCCGCTCGAAGGACGCGCCGAGTCACGAATCTCGATGGACCCCTTCGTCACCACGTACATCTCGGCGCCCGCGCTCCCCTCGGCGAAGATGGTCTCGCCCGCCTTGAACCGCCGCTCGGTACAGATCCGCCCGATCCGGTCGATGGCCCCCGGGCCGAGCCCCTCGAAGATGCCGATGCGGGACATGACCGCGTCGATCTCGACGCCCTTCTTCTTCTGCACGACGGCGTTGTTGACGATGTCGAACACCGGCTTCGCCTCGTCGATCAGCTCGATCGCGCCGAGGTCGTACTCGCACACGAGCTTCGCCATCTTGACCACGTCGAGCCGCTCGACCGAGTGGAACACCATCGACGGGCAGTAAGCCACCGGCACGTACCCCATCAGGTCGAGCGTCGCCTGGAGCCGCGGCGAGTGCGCGTGCACGTCGATCTCGATGTAGTCGCACCCGTACTGCGTCTCGGCGAGCTCGGTGACGCGCCGCAGCAGGAAGCCCTTGACCGCGTCGTCGAACTCGATCAGCTCGAAGATGCGGCACTTGCGGTCGATATCGTCGACGGCGAACCCGATCGCGCCGACCGGCGTGCCGTGCTCGCGCGCGACGAGGTAGGTGGCGTCGGCCGCTTTGATCTTCAGGTAGCCGTAGTCGAGGTGCATCCCCCCAAACACCTCGGGCTTCGTCACGCGGCCCTGCTCGATGCGCAGCAGGCGGTGCGACCAGTCGTTCTGCAGCTCGACCGCCTCGTACTCGAGGTCGGTCGGATACGGCTCGACCTCCGCCTTGACGATCAGGTCCGGCTCGAGCCCCATGTTCTCGAGCGCACGCGAGCCGAGCGCATGGACCGCCTTGATCACCTGCGGGTTGTTCTTGCGCAGCGTGCGCGCGTTGCCGAAAAGCTGGCCGAAGAACACGACGCTCTCACGACGGCGCAGCACGTACTTCATCGGCTCGAAGCCGATCGGCACGAACCCGAGCCGAGCCATGATCTTCTGCGCGCCCACGTGCACGGCCCGCGCCTCGCCGAAGCCGAACTCGATCCGCTCGCGAATCCCCTCGAGCCGCGCCCCGCCGAGCGCCTCGCCGATCCCCTGGCTGCGGCAGTCGGGATCGACCACGAGCCGCCCGAACTCGCCGAGCAGGTCGTCGTGATCGCCCACGTTGATCATCACGGCCGCCGAGCCGCCCACCCGGCCGTCGAGCTCGGCCACGTTCCAGACGATTCCGTCGTCGTAGATCCCCTTGCGGACCCAGCCCGGCTCGTAGAACTGCTTGAACGGGAAGTCCTCGCCGTAGACCTTCCGGTACAGGGCGATCACGCCGTCGACGTCGCGCTCCTCGATCCGGCGAATCTCGAGCCCCATCCATCAACTCCTATGCGCGAACACCGAAGTCTGCTAGACTCATGACCAATCCGGTGCAGCGGATTCTGTCAGCCGGCCCACGCCGAGTCAAGAGCAAGGACCGGCAACGCTCGACCCGTCGGGGTCGGCGTGAACCCATCACGCGCACGCCTCGCAGGGCGGAACGCACCTGACACATGCACGAACTATCCATCGCAGAGGACCTGCTCGAAATCGTCACCCGGACGGCGGCCGAACACAACCTGACGCGCGTCAGCGGCCTGCGCATCGTCGTCGGCGCGCTCGGCAACGTGATCCCCGACGCGCTCGAGTTCGCCTTCGACGTGGCCGGGCGCGGAACCGTCGCCGAAGGCGCGCGGTTGGAGATCGTAGAGGTCCCGGTCACCGTCCGGTGCAACGCGTGCCAGGCCGAGACCGTCCTCAACGACTTCGCGTTCCTCTGCACCGAGTGCGGCTCGGTCGACGTGACCGTCCTGCGCGGCAAGGAGCTCTACCTCGATTCGATCGAGGGCGACTGACACCTCATCAGGAAGACCGCTGATGGCCAAGATCAAAGTCGTCGAGGGCGTGCTGAAAGCGAACGACGCGATCGCCGAGTCGAACGCGCGCCGGCTCGCCGAGCACGGCGTGCGCGCCTTCAACCTCATCAGCTCGCCCGGCGCCGGCAAGACCACGCTGCTCGAACACACGCTCGAGCACTACACCCGGCCGCGCCGGAACGGCGCGAACCGATTCACCAGCCGCGCCAGCGGCTGGCGAATCGGCGTGATCGAAGGCGACGTCGCCACCTCGCGCGACGCCGAGCGGATCGAGACCTTCGGCGTGCCCGTCGTGCAGATCAACACGCGCGGCGGCTGCCACCTCGACGCGAACATGGTCGCGCGCGCCCTCGACGAGCTACCGCTCGACGAGCTCGACGCGCTGTTTATCGAGAACGTCGGCAACCTCGTGTGCCCCGTGGGCTACCAGCTCGGCGAGGAGGCCGTCGTCGCCGTGCTCTCGATCGCCGAGGGCCAGGACAAGCCAGCCAAGTATCCCGCCCTCTTCCGCCGCGCGGCCGTGATGGTTCTCAACAAGCTCGACCTCGTGCCGCACTGCGACGTGGACGTCGATGCCCTCGTCGAGGAGACACGGAAGGTGAACGCGCAGCTCGAGATCATCCACGCCTCGTGCCGCACGGGCGACGGGCTCGACGCGTGGTACGCCTGGCTCGACAAGCGGCTCGGCACGCGGGAGGCGTGAGCCATGTGCCTGGCGGTTCCAATGCGCGTTGTCTCCGTCGAGGGTGCCACGGGCACCGTCGAGCTCGGCGGCGTCAAGCAGCCGGTCAATTTCACCCTCCTGCCCGACGTCGCGCCCGGCGAGTACGTCATCGTCCACGCCGGCTTCGCCCTCGAACGCCTCGACGAGACCGAGGCCCGGCGCACGATCGAGCTGATCAACGAGCTCACCCCACCGGACGACTCATCAGACGAAGCCCGCTCGTCTCCCTAACGCTCGGCGAGACGCACTGGCCTCGGTGACAGACCCGTGCCATCTGTGCAAATCCGTGGCGAACTCCCCGCCTCGGCCCGGATCCCGTGCGACACCCGCCGCAGCGTCCGCCAGTTCAGAAGCAGCACGGCGCCCACGACGATCATGATGCCGCCCGCGAAGGCGAACGAGAGCTTGAACGACGGCACGAGCCTGTCGAACTGCCCCGCCACCATCGCGCCGACCACGCCCCCCACGGCGCGGAACAGGTACATAAACCCCGCATTGCCGCCCATCCGCGGCTGCGGAAAGATCGAGACGATCAGCACGTTGAAACAGAACACCACGATCACGTCGCCGATCGTGTGGATCATCCGCACGGCGAGCACACCGCCAAACGCGCCCACGTGCGGCGTGACGATGTGCATCGCGCCCGACAGCGCCAGGCCGGCGCCGATCAACGCCACGACGTGCGAATGCCGGTCGAACACCCGCCCGATCAGCAGCATGAGCCCGCCCATCCAAACGCCCAGGACCACGAAGATGCTGCCCACGCCGAGCCCGGGCAGCCCGCGGACCGTGCTGAGGAACACCGGGTAGCTCACCCGCTCCTGGCCGAAATGAACGCCGATCCCGGCAATGGCAAGCACCACCAGCAGCACCTCGCGCCGCTTGATGTCGCCGAGGTACTCGCCCAGGTGGATGCGCAGCGGCGGCGCGTCCTTCAACAGCACGCTGACCGCGAGCAGCACGCCGGCCACACCGCTCACGGCGACGAACAGCACTCGGAACCCGACGCCGGCCACGTGCAGTAGCAGGCTCGCCAGCAGCGGCCCGGCCGAGAAGCCGAACGTGGCCCCCGCAACGAACAGGCCCACACGCCGCCCGCGTCCGAGCGCGTCGAGATCCTTGAACAGGAGCGCCGGCAGCACGATCACCAGGATCGCCTCGCCGGCGCCGCCGACGATCTGCGCGCCGAGCAGCAACCAGAACGTCCGAACCGACGCCAGCGCCCCGCCATACAGCATGAACAGCACGGCGCCGACCTGCACAATGCGCTTCGGCGATACCCGGTCCGACAGGGTCCCGAGCGGCAAAATCAGCAACAGCGTCGTGACGATGTAGGCGCCAACGAGAAACCCGACCTGGCCCGACGACAGCTCAAGCGCGTGCCGCAGGTAGATGGGCAGGTAGACAAACCCCATCCAGTTCGCCGATACGAACAGGAAATTGCAGAAAGCGAACGGCAGGACAACGCGCCAGGGAGTCCGACCATGTACACGCCGCCCGTTGTCCTCGGCCGCGACGCCGTCGGCCGTCATGGCCGCTCCCGGGGCGAGTCGAGGCCAACTCGAGGCGAGTTGATGGCAACCAGCGGCGCCCCACTCGTCGGGTTGGCCAGCACGTTGACCGCCGCGCCGTAGACGTCGCGCACGAGCGCGGGCGTCACCAGCTCGCCCGGCGGGCCGTCGCCGGCGAGCCGCCCGTCCTTGAGCACGAGCAGCCGGCGGCAGTACTCGGCGCACACGTTCACGTCGTGCGAGACGGCCAGCACCGTGAGCCCCCGCTCGCGATTGAGCCGCGCGAGCAGCTCGAAAACCTCCACCTGGTGGTTGATGTCGAGATGCGTCGTCGGCTCATCGAGCAGCAGCAGCTCCGGCTCCTGCGCCAACGCCCGCGCGATCACGACGCGCTGCCGCTCGCCGCCCGAGAGCTCGTCGACCGGGCGCCCGGCCAGCGCGGCGGTCTCGGTCTCATCGAGCGCGCGCTGCACCGCCTCACGGTCGCCGCGCCCCTCGCGCTCGAACCGGCCCAGGTGTGGGTGGCGGCCCATGGCGACGATCTCGCCGGCGGTGAATGGGAACAAAACGCTGACGTCCTGCGGGATGACGGCGACACGCCTGGCGATCGCCCGCGGCGACATCGTCCGCACGTCGGCACCGAACAGCGCCGCCCGCCCGGACCACGGCCGCAGCACGCCGGCAAGCACCTTGAGCAGCGTGCTTTTGCCCGAGCCGTTCGGGCCGAGCAGGCCGCACAGCTCGCCCCGATGCACCTCGAGCGAGACCTCGTGCAAGACCGCGCGATCGTGATAGCCGACACACAACCGGTCGGCGCGCAGCACAACGTCAGTCATGGCTCACACGGCGCGGGGCCCGCGCTCGCCGGTGCGAATGCGCACCGTCTCCTCGACGGGCAGCACGAAAATCTTGCCGTCGCCGATCTTGCCGGTCTTGGCCGCCTCCAGAATCGCTTCGACCGCCTTGTCGACCAGCTCGTCGTCAAGCACGATCTCGATCTTGGTCTTCGGCAGAAAATCGACCTTGTACTCGCTGCCGCGATACACCTCGGTATGACCCTTCTGGCGGCCGAAGCCCTTCACGTCGCTGACCGTCATGCCGTGGATCTGCAGGGCGCCGAGCGCTTCCTTGACCTCCTCGAGCTTGAACGGCTTGATCACGCACTCGATCTTCTTCATCGGTGCCCCTTTCGCCTCCGATCGTCGCCCGCGCGGGCTGCAACGCTAGCACGCCGGCCCAGGCGAGCGCAACGCTCCCGCTGCCGGGCCCGCCTCAGCCGCCGGACTCGCTCCCCAAGCCCGCGAGCCGTTCCTGCTGGGCGAGCACGCTCTTGTAGAGCGGCGCGTTGCGTTGCTGCGTCTCGGCACCGACCTGCTTGTAGAGCGCAATGAACTTGTCGAACGCCGCGAGCGCCTTCGTCCGGTTGCCGAGCTTGGCGTGGCACAGGCCGATCTCGCCGTAGAACCGCAGCGTGTACTTGGCCTCGTGGATGGTCTGAAGAGCGCGCACACCGACCCTGACCGCCTCGGCGTAGTCGCCGGCCGCCACGTAGGTGCCCGTGATGCGGCCGTAGGCCCCCGACACTTTGACGTAGTCCTCAGGATCTATATATTGAAGCGCCCGTTCGTAGGCGGCGACGGCCTTGGCCGGCACGTCCGCGCGCCGGTAAACGTCGCCGAGCAGCACGTGGGCCCACACGTTCTCGGGATCGGCCTCGAGCGCCTCGCGGCAGCGCGCGTATGCCGCCTTGAGCTGGCCGGCCTGGTAGAAGCCACGCGCCTCACGAAGCAACGCCTCGGACTTCGACGCCACGTCCCCGGCCAAGCCGCCCGCCGCCAAGAGCTGCTCGACCTCCTGAAACTGCCTGCCCGTGCCGTTATTGCGGCTGATGATCTTGCCCTCGGGATCGATCAGAAACGACGTCGGCACCTTCTTGATCCCGTACAGCTTCCTCACCTTGGCCTTCCGGTCGTACGCGACCGGGAACACAATGTCGTAATCGTCCACCAACTCGCGCGCATCGTCACGGTCGGACAGCAGCACAACGGCAAGGACCGTGAACGCGTCGCCGGCGAGTCGTTCGTAGCCTTCGTTGATCGTCGGGATGTCTTTCTTACAGGGCCGGCAATACTTGGTCATGATCACCAGCAGCACGTACTTGCCGCGCAGGCTCGACAGCGTCAACGTCGCCGGCCCGCGTCCGGCCATCTTGACCGTGAAATCGGGCGCCGCCTCGCCGGCCTTCGGGCTCGGCTGGGCCGCACCGCTCACGGCGGCAACCAGACACGCCACAACGAGCGCCGTCATGCCCCTTGCGAACCTCGCCTGCATCATGACCGTCCCGCCTTCGTATGGCCGCCGTCGAATGGGTCGCCGCGCACCGCGTCGCCACTGTGGGCACCCGCTTGTGCCCATCACACGTAGCTCTCAGACATGATACCACGCGCCGGGCTCACGTGGAAGGCTGGACGAGCGAGGAGGCGAGGAAAAGCAAGCCCCGTGACCTGCGTCACGGGGCTGCGAGTAACTCGAACGTCGCGGCTGCGAACGACCTGGTGCTGAATGAATCCGCAGCCTGTTCGCGTTCTCGAAGGCTCGTCAGAAGAGGTCTTACTTCTTCTTGCGTTTCGTGGTCTTCTTCTTCCGGGTGGCCTTCTTCTTCGTCTTGCGCTTGGCCTTCTTCTTGACCTTGCGCTTGGCCTTCTTCTTCGTGACCTTCTTCTTGACCTTTCTCTTCTTCTTAATCTTCTTCTTCGCCATGCTCCTGCTCACCTCCTTTCAGCGAGTCTTTAACCTTCTCGGACGATCGCGTTTCGCTCGTCGCCGAGCAACATGCAGCGCTCCGTGCAGCCGCCCGCGTTCGTCACCAGCATGCTTGTAGAACCGAAAATGCAACGCTGTCAACACGTTTTTTTGCGCGCGCAAACGCGCACGCGATGCGATGCCGCCCGCGCGTCCGCGGCGTTCGCAACCAAATGCCGAGCGCTCCGCCGTCCGTTCCTCGATGGCGGCAGCGCACCCGCGCACGCGATCCTCGACGAGAAATGAAACCGACCGGGGCAACCGCTGTCTCCACAAGCACGGCCAAACGCGCCGGCTAGCGCGCCTCCGGACGCGGCCGCCCGGGCGCTGTGACGCGCGCCGATCAACGCAGCATGCGTTGTCCTGGGTGTGGAACCGTTGCGCCGAGAGCGCAAACCATCACGCGCAAGGCACGCTGCAAAACAAACCATCGGCGAAAGCAAAAAACGTACCGATCCGCGAAACGAAAAGGGAACACGCGGTAGGAACACGCAAAGCGCCACCGGCACACTGCCCGGTCGCGCCACGGAGCCCGTCGAGAGCAACCGGTCGAGCACGCCGCACTAGTTGGTCTCGTCGGCCGGGCCGTCGCCGCCCGGCGCTTCGCCGGCGGGCGCGCGCCCACGTTCTTCGCGTTCGGCTAAGCCCGTGCCGACGTGTGCCACGACAACGCCAAGAAGAATAACCGCGAGCGTCGCAGCGATAATCCACCACTGCACAAAGGCCTGCTGCCTCTTGGGCCGGAAGAAGAACTCAACGTCCTCGCGCACTTGCTTCGACGAAACAGCGGTCAGATCCATGGGGTGCTCGACCTCGTCGAGCCGCGGCGGCGGGGTTCGTGGCGCCTGCTCCCGGACAAAGGCGACGTACCAGAACAGCGCGACCACGCCCACGCTCAGCAGGATCTTCACGATGAGGAGAATGACATACGGCGCGTTGACGCGGCCGTGCCGTGCCGCGAGCGCCGCGATCCCCGAGACGGCGAGCGCCGCAACGGACGCGATCAACAGCCCTTTGTAACGCCGCCGAAAGCGGCCGAGCATCGGCTCGAGCGCCGTCTCACGCCCGATCTCTTGCACCGGCGCGCGCATCACGACGATGACGAACACGAGGCTGCCAAGCCACAGCGATGCGGCGACAACATGAACCCACCGGCAAAGCGTCAGCGGCAACGCCACGGGACCCTCCCCGGTGCTCGGGATCGCCTACGGCACGGCGACCACACCCGCGATCTCCGGCACCTCTTCCTTGAGCAAGCGTTCAACGCCCACCTGGAGCGTCATCTGCGAGGCGGGGCATCCACGGCAGGCGCCCTGCAGCCGCACCTTCACGGTCTTGTCATCCATGCCCACGAACTCGATATCTCCCCCGTCGCGCTGCAGCAGGGGACGAACCTGCGTCTCGATGATCTCGCGAACCCTGTCTTCCATCTTACCTGCCTCTGCTCAACCACTTCCGCAGCGCCTTGCATAGGCCGCCACGGCAAGCTATCATGATGGCTGCTCGGCGCTCGACGCCATACACAATCACAACGTCAGACCAAACGTATTGGGTGCCCGGGAAATGAGTCAAGCACAATGTCGGCACCCGCGAGGCGCAGCATGCTGAGACGGAGCGCAGCTGTAGCCGTCGCCACCGCCTTGCTGGGCACCGTCTGCCTGCTCGGCGCCGCCCCGCCGCTGCGTCATCGCGCGGCCCTGACGGCCGAGCAGCGCAAGGCGATCGTCTACAGCAACTACGCCGACGTCGACTGGCCCAGGCTCGGCGCGCCCAAGCCCGGCGAATGGCTCTCAGTCTGCCCCGAGCCCGGACGCACCTATACCGAGTACGTCCGGACGGCACGTAACGTCAAATCGGCCACGCGCGACACGATCTACCTGCTGCCCGTCGGGCGCATGGACCGCGAGACCCACAGCACCGTCAGGCTGATGGCCGAGTTCGCCCACGTCTTCTTCGACAGCAGGGTCACCCTGCTCCCACCCGTCAAACTCCCACACGAGGCCTTCGTGCGCCGCCGCGGCCAGTACGACGCGGCCGCCATCCTGAACCGCATGGCCCACCACGTCCCCGACGACGCGCTCGCCCTCGTTGCCGTCACGAGCGCCGACCTCTACAGCGGCGAGCTCGATTTCGCCTTCGGGCTGGCGAGCCTGGGCCGCCGCGTCGCCATCGACTCGCTCCACCGCTACGGCACGCCCGGCACGCCGGAGTTTGCGCGCCGCGCGCTCAAGAACTTCGCGCACGAGACCGGCCACGTGTTCGGCATCCGGCACTGCATCTTCTACCGCTGCTGCATGAACGGCAGCAACTCGCTCGCCGAGAGCGACGGGCAACCGCTGCACTACTGCCCGCTCTGCCACGACAAACTCCGCCATGCGCTCGGCTTCGACCCGAAAAAACGCTCTGACGCACTGGCGGCCTTGTACGAGACAATCGGTTTCACGGACGACGCCCGGGTCGCGCGCCAACGGGGCGCGCACCTCAGGGCCTTGGCGAAGGAGGAGCCATGAACTGGAAAACCATCATCTGCCTCGCAGTGATCGGCCTGCTCGCGGTCGGCTGCGGCAAGAAAAACACGACCCGCGTCGAGGAGGGAAACTACGAGCAGTTCTTCGGCAAGAAGGGCCCCCGCCCACAGGACCGCTCGCTCAGGCTCTCGGCCCGCACGACATTCCCGTATTCCAGCCCCGGCACACTAGTGGAACTGAGCGTGTTGATCGAAAACGCGTCTGACCGTGCTCGGTCGCTGCCGATCGGGCTCGAGTCGAACGCGGGCTTCAGCTACGCGTACTTCTCAGCCCTCGTGCGCGACGAGTCGGGCAACATCGAGCACGTCACGTTCCCCGCCGACGAGGGCGATCTCGTCAGCGCTGACCTGGACCCGCGTGGTTTCACCACCGAGATGATCCCGCTGGGCGACATCTATGACTTCGAACCCGGAACCTACCAGGTCGTGCTCTTCTACTCGGTCGACAAGGGCACGCTGCCCGACGGCCAGAAGCCCGACTGGACCGGCAAGCTCTGGACATCGCCGATAATAGTCAAGGTCAAGTAGCGGTTGCCCGACTGGACCCTGACGGACCTCATGGGCCGGACGTGTCGCTCGCGGCCGAGTTGTGCTCGCCACCGGCCGCGACGCCAGCGGCCGCCTGCACGGGCTCGAACCGGAGTGTGCCCGTCCCGGACAACTCGTAGGTAGTGTCGACGACCGCTGTGCGTGCCGCCACCGCCACGGTCGCCTCGCCGCCGAGGACCGTGCCGTCGAGGCCGACAAGCACGGACCCCTCGACCGTCAGCTCGTAGCTGAACCGGGGCGTGCGCTCGACGGGCGTATCGACCCGCACGAACTCGAGCCGCGCTGCCACGTCCTGGCCGTGGGGCTCGAACCCGGCGAGCCGCACTTCCGTACGCGTCCCCAGCTCCAAGCTGCCCCACGGCTGCGAAAGCTGCACAGCTCGACGGCTCGTGACCGTCCACGTCGAGCCCGGCTCGACGTCCGCAGCCGGCACAGGCACGAGCGGCACAACGAACGGGATCAGATCGAGGCTGTCAAGCACCTGTGACCACGCCTGCATCCGGCCGTCGAGCCGGACGGCGCCGCCGCGGCGGTCGATCGTGCACGCGACCGGCCGGCCGATTAACTCGCCGACCTCGCCGCCACGCCCGCGCGGCACGGTCGCCCATGGCGCGCGGCGTGGTTGCTCGTCATCGCGGCGCAGCGTCATGCCCTCGCTGTCCATCGTCACCTCGATGATCGAGCCGGCCGCCTCCGTCACCATACCGAGACGGAACTCGCCTACCATCAGATCGACCACCATCTCCTCGGCACTCTCACGGCGCAGCCCAAGCGATCGCACATCGAACGAAAGCTCCGCGCTCGTCTCCCGCACCATCTCCTCGCTTGCGGAACGAACCGCGAGGCGGGCGTCGAGCTCGAGCCGAACCGCGTGCTGCCGCACGTCGCCCGGCTCAAGCACCCAGGCCAGCCCATGGGCCGATCCCTCCTCCGAGCCGGCGGCCGCGGCGAGCTGCAGACACGCCAGAGCGCAGGCTGCGGCCCGGAAAACCGTCACCACGACAAAACGCATACTCGTGCACATCCCTACAGTGGAGTCCGTCGAACACAAGCTACGACGCGCCAGGCGCTGCGTTGTTCATCACGAATCGGACGCCCGCGGCCGGCGCACAGGAAGGGATCACGAGAACCGCGGGCGGCTACAAGCCCATGCTACAACGGAGAGGGAGCCGGCCGCAAGCGGCCGCTACGAGGCGTCATGCCGCCGGAACAGCAGCAGGGCAATCGCGCCGAGCCCGGCCACCACCACCACGCCGAGCACGTAGTCCAACGCCCTGCTGCGTTTCAGCGGCCCAGATGGCTCGGCCTCTTCCTCGACGGGCCGAACCTCCACGGTCGGTGTCTGCTCGCCGTGCAGAAGGCGCTCGAAACGCCGCGCGTTGCGGTGGCGCGCCGTCCACGAGCTCGACCGCCGCATCGCCACGCCGGGCGTGTCCTCGGGCATCGTCGAGCGCACTCCGTCGTCGAACGGGTTGACGACGTCTCGAGAGCCCGAGCTGGTGCTGGTGTCGCTGGTGCTTGACCCCGTGCCGCTGCTATCAATGGCGGCGGTCTCGTCGGCACTGCCGTCCAACCCGGTGAACAGCGCGCTCGCCTCACCACAGAACCAAAGCGAGACCAACGCGATCAGCGCGCCGAGCGCGCCGCGCAGACTCGTGTTCGCCTTCATCGGTCAGCACCCTTCGTCGTGTCGTGATCGCGCACCGCGGTTACTCCTCGGGCAGCTCGTAGTTATCCTTGACCTCGTGCCACGTAAGCACGACGACCTCCGACTTGGTCCGCGGCAACAGGAAGCCGTATTCCTTGCCGCCGCCCGTGAAGCGCTCATCGTGCGTGAAGTGCGTGTTGCTCGTATACGTAATCGTCGACTCAACGCGCGAGACCCACCCGCCGTAGAAGGTCACCTGCGAGGCGTTCCGGCCGAACAGACCCGCCAGCGCGTGGTTCGTGTACAGCATCGCGTCAACCGTGTTGAGCTGCCGGTCACCAGTCGGGTTGACCAGATCGGCAATGCTCGAGGCGCCCGGCGGCAGGTTGCCGCCCCAGTTGTCGGCGTTGAGCGGGGCCGGCATGTCGAAGTCGCTCAGGCTGATGGTGCCGTCATAGGCGCCGTCGCCGTCGATGTCCTCGCCGCTGCCGGGGATCACGTCGCCGATCGACTTGCCGGGCGGGATCAGGCCCTTGTCGTGGTCCTCCTGGGTGTAGCAGTCGACCGTCCATTCGCCGTCGCCCTCGCCCAGGTCCCCCGTGTTGGGCAGCCCGTCGAGCCCGAGGTCTTCCTCGCTCTCGTTGAGCGAGTTATTCAGCCAGCTCGACACGTAGGAGCGCCACGTGCTGTTCGTGTAGTTGTCGAGCACGATGCTCTCGCGCGCGAACAGCCCGAGGCCCGTCCTGTTCTCGTTGGTCGAGTTCCACTCGGCCGAGGCGGCTTGCCACGCCTCCACGCCCTCGCCGTAGGTCCAATCCGGGGTGTCGGTCACCGGCCCATCGATGTACTCAATGTTGTCAGGAATGTAGACGTTGTGGTTCGAGTAAATCGTCCCCTTGCCCTTGACGTAGCCTTTGATGATGACCGCCCCGCGCACGACCACCGGCCCGTCAAGCACGATCGGGTGCGCCTCCGTGCCGATGAGAACCAAGTTCTCCTTCTCGCCCACATCGTCGCCGTAGACGGCGTCGCTCACAACCAGATCGGTGCCGCCAGGACCGGCCCCTTCGATCTTGAGCGAGCTGCCCGCGCCGTCGTTCCAGTCCAGGGCGTACTCCTCGTACAGACTCGTGTCCGACAGATTCGGCATCGGGAGCTGCGTCGGCATGTCGAGATCGAGGTCGCCGTCGTGGTCCTCATCCTCGTCGAGAACCATGTTGCCGTTGGCGTCCTCGTACTTGTGCTGGTTGACGGTCAGGCCACCCATGCCCTGCACGTTCTGCGCGCCCTCGATGTCCTGAGTCGACGTGATGCCGCCGGTCGACTCGAGCACCTTGACGCCGCAGCCCGTCGCGAAATCGGGGTGCCCGTTCATGGTCGGCGAGTAGCCGCCGAACGCGAAATCGCCGCACGAGCGCACGTTGCCATTCACGCTCATGCCGCTCACGTACAGCCAGCTCCAGTGGTTCATGAAGTACATGTAGTCGAACACCTTCGACGGCTCCAGCTCGACCCGGAACGTCGCCAGAATCGTGCGCGACACCCCGTGATAGGTGCCCGTGCACTTGACCACCATGTCCCGTGCGTCCTCGTGCGGCGCGTTGACCTCGAGCACCTCAGCGTCGAACGTGCCCGCGTGCGCGCCGGTGCCGATGTCCAGCGGCCCCTCCGGCGTGAAGTCGATCGAGACGGCATCGACGAAATCGAACGGCGCGATGAACGTCGCACCATCCCAGCCGCGCTTCAGGGTACCCGCCGCGTACTCCATGCCGGCCTCGGCGTAGTAGAAGGCCCGGGTCGAGTCGTTCTGCAGCGAGGCCGACGTGATCTCGCTCCCGCCCATCTGCAGGAACGCGCCGGCGATGATCGCCAACACCAGGGCCATCACAATCGTGATCATCAGCAGATGGCCGCCGTTATCGCGGAGAATCAGATGTGCCTTCATATACATGTGCTCCTCGCCCTCAGGGCGTATTGGCACCCACCGTTGCTTGGCTCTGGACAAACCAAGATTGGTGCCAGGACCGCACACGCACATGGACTGGAAACGGAAGATACACATAACGAATGGGTTACGACTAACCCCGCCCCCAGCCGGCCAAACCCAGAGTCTCAGAAACAAGAAGCTCGTGCCGATCAAGTCTTGAAAGCCGGAAGCCACATGCCACGACCGCCTCGGCCCGTCACGCGCCTCAGCCGGCCGGCCTCGCGAGCGCCCACGCGGTTCGCCGCCCTACGGGCCGGCTGCCAGGCGCGATCTCCCGACGTGCCCACCCACAACGTCGTCGGCTGCGGCCGCCGGGTTCACAAAGTGCTCGGGCCGGATCACGCCGCGGTCGGCCAGCAACGTCGCCCGCTCGAGCGTCTCGCGCAACTGGCGCACGTTGCCCGGCCACGAGCCGGCCAGAAGTTGGGCCATCGCCTCGGACGAGATCGTCGGCGCCTCGATGCCCACGCGCGCGCACATCCGCTTCACGAAGTACTGGGCAAGAAGCGGGATGTCGTCGCGGCGCTCGCCCAGCTCGGGCAGCGCGATCCGAATCGCGGCAATGCGGCCGTGCAGATCGCTGCGAAAACGCCGCGCCTCGACGGCCGCGGCCAGGTCCGCCGTCGTGGCGGCCACGAGCCGCACATCGACCGCCCGCGCCGAGGTGCCCCCGAGCGGCCTGAGCTCGCCCATGTCGAGCACCGTGAGCAATCGGCGCTGCGCGGCCTTGGACAGCTCGCCGATCGCCTCGAGCAACAGCGTCCCGCCATCGGCCGTCTCGACCAGGCCGGGCCGGGCCGCCACCGCGCCGGGGAAGGCGCCGCGCACGTGGCCGAACAGCTCGCTCTCGACGAGCCCCTCGCCGAGCAGCGCGCAGTCGCCCACCACGAACGGGCCCGCGGCACGCCGGCCCATGCGGTGGATGGTCCGAGCCACCAGCTCCCTGCCCGTGCCGGGACCGCCCACAATCAGCACAGCACAATCGCTCGCCGCCGCGCGGCGGACCGCGTCGACCACCGGCGCCATCGCCGGGCTCTGCGCGATAAGCTCGTCGCAGCGACCGCCGCCGCCCACCTCGGCCCGCAGCCGCTCCACCTCGGCCAGGAGCCGGCGGATCTCCAGCGCGCGCTCGACCACGGCCCGCACCTTCGCCACCCGGAACGGCTTGACCACGTAGTCAAACGCGCCGTCCTTGACGGCCTCGGCGGCCCGTTGCACCGACGCCGGACCGGAAAGCAGGATCACGGGCACCGACGGGTCGTACTGGCGCACACGCGCCAGAACGCTCAGCCCGCCGACACGCGGCACGCCCACCTCGGCAATCACCGCATCGAACCGCGCCACCGCGAACGCGCGCAGCGCTTCGCGCGGATCGGCATGCGCCTCAATCCTCAGCCCGTCGTTCGACAGCCCGACGCGAAGCGCCTCGAGCGTGGTCACGTCCTGGTCGATCACAAGAACACTCGCCGGCTTCGCCATCGCTGCCTCTACCCTCTGCTGTTCGCGCCTCCAGGTGCAGTATCGGCACAGCCGGGCGTTCACATTCGCGTCGAGAACAGATGCTGTGCCCAGCCCTAGCCGGCTGCTGAAAAACGAATTGCGGTCAGACGATCGGCCCCCAGGGCCGAAGGCCAAGCGGACCGAAGGTCCGCCCAGAACCTAGTGTCGCGTCAACGCGATATTGATGGTTCCTTGAGGCCGGGCTTTAGCCGGCCTGCCCTGCGTAGCGCCAGCGGAGCAGGGTTGCCACCAGCTTGAGCTGGTGGTAGGAGGGCCAGTGAGAGACTCCAGAAGCCGGCTTCAGCCGGGCTTCTCGAATAGAAAGGCATCTTCACCCACCCAAATGAGGTTGACGGTGCACTAGCCCGGGGCGTGAGGGCCTGTTGAAAGACCCCAGGCACCGCCGGCACGGTGCTTGCCCCAAAGGGGCTTCATAGAACAGCCCAGGGTTGCGGCGCCTCCGAAGAGGCGCGCAAACACCCTGGGTCGCGCACCGCAAAAACGAGAGATAGCCTGGAAGGCTTCCATAGAACGCCTTTTTTTCAACAGACCCCTGAGCCCCGAGTTCTCGACGACAAAACGAACCCCCAGAGCCCCGAAGGCCCGCCGGAGGCGGGTATGGGCGACAGAAGTGTTCCTCAGAACACGACGACGCTCGGCGTTCTCGGGGGTTTTCAGCAACCTACTGAGCGGGGCGCTCGGGCTTCGAGCCGGGACGGCAAGCCTCGTCGACCAACGCGCGATGCGACTCGGGCAGGCTCGCGTACAGCCGGGCCACGTGCGCCTCGGTCAGCGGCGGCTCGCCGGGCTTGCCGTTGAGAAGCTGCACGCGACCCATCAGCAGCAGATCGGCCACGTCGTCGGTGCGCCAGGTCCGCTCGTCGAACGAGCGTCGTTCCATCAGCGAGAGGAAGTTCCGCTCGATCTCGTCGAAATAGCTCCCGTAGATGTGGAAGCTGTCCGAAATGTCCACGTACCGGCCGAGCCCGACCTGGCGGCCGAGCCGCTCGCCGAGGCGGCGGGCGATCTCGGCCTGGAGCGTCGTGAGCGCCACCATGTTCATGAACGCCGCCTTGTAGCCGTCGCGCGAGCGCCAGTGGGTGTTCATCACCAGCCGGGCGGCGCGACCGCCGCGCCGGTCCCCGGGACCGCTCCGTTCCACGGAGCCGTCGTCGACGAGCCGGCACCAGACCCGCTGAAGACACGGCGGCTCGGCATGACCCAGATCGACCGTCGGCATCCACGTGATCGCCTGGGCCCGCCGCGTGTAGCCGCACTCGCCCAGCTCGTCAACCATCGCCGCCACCTGGTCCACAGGGCCGAAGGGCCCGCCGCTCGGCGAGTCGGCGAAGTCGTCGATCACGTCGTAGGCGAACAAGCGCTGGTGGTAGGTGTAGGACCACTTGCCCTCGTCGGGCCGGATCCACGAGTCGTGAACCCCCCAGACCACCTCCTGCACGTAGATCTCGAGCTCCTCGAGCCCCGCCGGGAAACTGCGGTGCAGGCGCGGCTCGCCGAGCGGCTCGGCCACCTCGATCACCACGGTCGCATCCCGGCTCGGCGGGTCGTCGGGCTTGTCGTACTGCGTGCGCATCGCCGCGCCGCGCCGCCACGTCTCGACGACGGCCCGCTCCCACGCCTCCGGCAGCGTCCGGCCGCGCACGGTCAGCAGCGGCACGCCGCAGGCCGCACCCGGCTCCGACGGCGCGCCATCAGCGCCCGAGCGCGTCTCGTCAAGCTTCGATCTCTCCGCCATGCTCCTCCTCCAACGGAGCCAACAGGCCCCGCAACAACCCGCACCACATCATACCCGCCCCGCCGCGACGGTGCAACGGCGCCGACTCAAGTCGCACGGCCGCGCGCCGATACAGACAGAAGAGACAGGTCGCACGGCGGCGCGCCGCCGCCCACCCCGCAAGGTGAGACCATGGCTGTTGGACCCCGAGTCCGCCGGTGCCTGCTTGTGGCCGTGCTCATCGTCGCGGCCGGCAGCGCGGGCTTTGTCCTGATCGAGGGGTACGGCCCGCTCGACGCCGTCTACATGACGGTGATCACGATCACCACGGTCGGCTTCCGCGAAGTGCAGTCGCCTTCGCCCGCCGGGCAAGCGTTCACCATTGTGCTCATCGTCGCCGGGTTCGGCACCCTGGGCTTCATCGCTCACACGATCATCGAGGCCCTCATCGACGCGGTCGCCGCCGGCGCATCGGAGAAGCGAAAGATGAAAAAGCGCATCGCCCTCCTCGATTCCCACTACATCATCTGCGGCAGCGGCCGTGTCGGCTCCGCCGCGGCCGAGCACTTCCAACGCGCCGGCGTGAACTTCGTCATCATCGAGACCCACGCCGAGGCGCTCGAAGCGGCGCGCGCTCGCGGCTGGCTCGTCATCGAGGGCGACGCCGCCTCCGAAGACGTCCTGACCGAGGCCCGCATCAAGCACGCCAACGGTGTGCTGGCCATCCTGCCCTCGGACCCCGACAACCTGTTCATCGCGCTGACGGCCCGCGACCTCAACCCGAACCTGCACATCGTCGCCAGGGCCGACGAACCGTCTTCGGACAAGAAGCTGCTGCGCGCCGGCGCCGACGGCGTCATCTCGCCGTTCTCGACGGCCGGCATGCGCATCGCCACCGAGATGCTCGCCGCCACGGGCGACTTCACGGAAGCGGCGGCAGCCGAGCCGGCCAAGCCGACGCCGCAATGGATCGTCGTCCAGGACGGCTCGAGCATGGAAGGGCAAACGGTCGCCCAGATCGCCGACGAGACAAGCCACAACGTGCTCGGCCTCCGACGCCACGGACGCGACGTGCTGCTGCCGAGACGCGACGAGACCCTCCAGTGCGGCGACGCCCTCCTCGTGATCGGCGAACCGCGAGAGGGCGACGACTGGGCCGAGCTTCAGGCGGCCCGGCCGCGCTGGGTGGCCATCGTCGACGACAACCCCGTGGCCGCGCAGCAGATCGCCAAGCTGCTCCGGCGCGCCGGCCTCGTGCCGCTCATCGCCGCAGACGGGCGCCAGGGCCTCGCCACCATTGTCGGCGAGACGCCCGACGCCGCCGTGATCAATGCCAAGCTCCCCGTCGTCTCGGGCACCGATCTGTGCAGCCAAGTCCGAGCCGTCGGCTCGTGCAGCCGCGTCAAGCTCATCGTCTTCAGCAGCGACGAGTCCGCCGACACCAAGCAGCACGCCCTCGAGGCCGGCGCCGACGCCTTCGTGCACAAGACGCCGGAGGCCACCGAGCTCGTCGAGACCGTCGTCCGCCTCCTCCACGAGGAGCCGACACAGCCGGCACGCGCGGCCGCCGAGGCGCCGCTTGACGTCGACGGAGCCATCGCGATGTTCGACGGCGACCTCGAGAAGCTCAGCATCGTCGTGCCGCTCTTCCTCGACGGATACCCGAAGCTGCTCGCCGAGATGCACAAGGCCATCGAGCGCCGAGACGCACGCGCCCTCGAGCAGGCCGCGCAGCGACTGAGGGGCTCGGCCAACGAGCTCGCCTCGCACCCCAGCTTCGAAGCGGCCTTCCAGCTCGAGACGATGGCGCGCGACGGCCACCTCGAGCAGGCCGGCCCGGCACTCGAGGCCCTGCAGAAAGAGCTTGACCACATCAGACCAGCGCTCGGCGCCCTGAACCCGCCGCACGCCGGCCGAGAAGCCTAGCCGGCGGACCGGCCCCGATCTCGTTTGCCCTCAAGCGGCCACCCAGTGGGCCGATAACGCCAAGGAAGGGTGAACCTGCCCCTGTGCCGACGGGGGGGGGTCCACCCGGCCGAGCAACCAGATGCAGCCCAGGGACGGCGCCCCGCCAGCCAGCGGCGCGAGGGCGGCAGAATCCCGGGGAGAGACGTATGAACGCACGGCGCGGTCCGATCCACGTGCCACCCGAGCCCACCGCGCCGGAGCTGCGCCCCGGCGCGCCCGAACCTCAACCGCCCAAGGCGCTCCTGCGCAGAAACCACCTCATCGCCAAGTTCTTCATTCCGCTTGCCGTGGCCATCCTGGGCTTGACCGCCTACGACATCGTCAGCACTTGGCGCATGGAGATGCGAGAGCTCCGGCGCGAGATCGTGCGCGACGTCGACAACACCGGACGCCTTATGCGCCAGATGCTCAACGACGATGCGCTGCGGCTGCGGAGCGCGCTCGGCACCTTCATGCACGACCAGGAGTTCAAGGACCTGTTCCGCGCGCGCGACCGCCAAGCGCTGCTCGAACACGGCGTCCCGTTGTTCCGCCACCTGAGCGACAAGTACAGACTGACGCGCTTCTACTTCATTGAGCCCGACGGCACGGCCTTTGCGCGCCTGCACCGCCCGGACGACTACGGCCAGAAGGTCACCCACGCGACCGTCCGAAAGGCGATCGAGACCGGCCAGCCGGCCTGGGGGCTCGAGGTGGGCAAGCTCGCCTTCGCGCTGCGCGTGGTGAAGCCCTACTACGATGGCGACGAACTGCTCGGCTACATCGAGTTCGCCGAGGACATCGACCACATCCTCGCCACCCTCACCGGCAACGGCACCGCCCAGCAGGAAATCATGGTCGCCATCGACAAGGAGTTCCTCAATAAAGCCTCGTGGGAGAAGGCCGGCCACGGCCGGCCCAGCAGCCTCGGCGGCTGGGACGACTTCGACCAGCTCGTGGTGTCAAGCGCAACGTTCGAGACGCTGCCGCCCGAGGTGCGGCCACTCATCGCCCGCGCGCACGACGGATCCCAGCAGCCCGGCACGCTGATCCGCATCGGCGACGCGGCCTACGGCGCCGGCCAAGTGCCGATGGCCGACGTGCTCGGCCGTACGGTGGGCCACGCCCTCATCCTGCGCAACATGACGAGCCGCCTGACGGCCCTCAAGCAGACAACCCGAACCCAGGCGCTCGTGGGCGCCGGCATTGCCTGCGCGCTCGCCCTGCTCGCCTACGCCGCGCTGCGCCGCACCATGCAGACCCTGGCCGCCTCGCGCGCGACGCTCAAGCATCACGCGGCACACCTCAGCGACGCCCTGGAGCGCGAGCGGCGCGTGAGCGACATGCTGGCCGCGGTCCTCAAGGAACCAACCCTCGACAAGCCGCTCCAACTCCTGGCCGACTCAGCCCGCGAGAGCTGCGGGGCCAACATCGGCCTCATCGCGCTGCTCGATACCGACACAGGCGAGGTGGCCAGCCTCACGTTGAGCAACTGCGCGCCCGACGAGGTCCCACCAGGCTTCACGCCGGAGCAGAGCCCGCCCTTCGCCACGCTGCTCAGGAGCGACGGCATCGTCTGCCTCGACGACGTCATGGCACACCCCGAAATCAGACGCCACCCGGAGCGCCACCTGAAGCTCCACGCCATGCTCGGCACGGCGCTCCGAGACGACAGCGGCGTGTTCGGGATCTTCGCCGTCGGCCACACCAAGCCGCAGCGGCAATTCACCGACGAGCACAAGAAGACCGTGGCGACGATGGCCGATCTCGCCGCCGTGGCCATCAACCGCGCGCGCACCGTCGACGAGCTCAAGCGAACAGCCAACGAGGCGCAAGAGGCCTCTCGCAAGGCACGCGCCGCGCGCGAGGCGGCCGAACACCACGCGGCCGACTCGGCCGCCGCCTACGAAGCGCTCCTCGCCACCAAGCAACGGCTCGCGATCCACATCGCCATCAGCGAGGCGGCCAACCGGCCCACCAGCCTGAACGAGGTGCTCTCGTCGATCACGGACACGTGCCTGACCGAACTCGACTTCGACAGCGTCGCCACCTATCTGCTCGACGAGAAAACAGATCAGCTCGTGATGGCATCCGACCAGGGCCTCTCCAAGCCGTTCGTGGCGCACATGCAGTGCTGCCCGGTCAAACCACCCGATCGGCGCGAAAGCCTCCGAGGCAACGTGTTCTTCTTCAACCACCAAGACCTGAACAAGCGGTTCGCCGACGAGCCCGAGTTCCTCGCCGAGGGGCTCACCTCGGCCGCCTCGGTGCCACTCGGCGTCGGCGAGCGCTTCGTCGGGCTGCTCTTCTTCTCATCACACGTGCAGGCCGAGATCGCCCCGCGGGCGCGCGCCATCATCGCCGAGATCGCGCGCTCGGTACAGCCCGCGATCGCCAACGCGCTCCACGCCGGGGAACTCGAGCACTTCAACCAGGCCGCTGCCTGGCGCGAGGACCGCGTCACCGAAGTGAAACGCGAGGTTAACGCCCTCCTGGCCGAGCTCGGCCAACCGCCGAGATACACGATCCCTGACGACACGCTCACGGAGACCCACAACGCCGCCACCGGGCCACGCTAGCAACCGTGGGCACCCTCGACGGCGATTACGTGCGAAGGCAATCCAACACATACGCAATTACGAAGACAAGGAACAGGAAGCCATGAAGCGCCACTGGACCATTGCAGCCCTGGTCGCCGCACTCGCCGCCGCCGTCGCCCTGTGGTTCGTGCAGCCGTTCGGCGCCAAGGGCCCACGAGAGACCCAGCCTGACCCGGCCGTCGAGCCGACGCAGCCGGACACGACGGACACGACGAGCCAGCTCAACTGGATGTCGCGCTGGAAGGGCGAGCACGACCGCGAAACCTTCGTGCGCGAGGTTGCCAGGGAGTTCGAGTTCCTCAACCCCGACGTCGACCTCACCTTCAGGTTCCATCAGGAAGCCGGCTTGCCAACCGAGAAGGCCGTCGCGGCCGAGATCGTCGACATGATCAAGACCGGCGACATCCGCTGGGACATCGTGCCCTTCAACACCGGCCAGTACCGCGACGTCGCCCAGTTGCTGGGCGACCCCCATTGGGGCCACAAACACCTCGTGAACTTCGCCGAGGTTGACTGGTTCGCCCAGACACAGAAGCCGTTTATCACCGAGAACCCGATGTACCGAGCCGCCTTCGACAACATGTTCGTCGGCCCCTACATCGAGGGCTTCTACTGCATGCTCTGGTACAACCGCGACGTGGCCAACCAGCTCGGCCTCACCATCGACCCCCACACGGTGACGATCGACGACCTCGTCGGCTACGTCCAGGCCGTCTACGACTACAACCAGGCACACGGCACCAACATCGTCGCCATCCACGAGGCCAAGGACTGGCGCACCACCGAGTACCTGTTCCGGCATCTGTTCGCCTCGGCCGTCGGCAACCTCAACGAGGTCAAGCAGAGAACCGCCTCGGAAAGCAAGCGCGCCGCGCTGCTCCGCACCTTCCAGGCCCTCGAGCGGCTCGGCCAGTACGGGGCACTCGGCGACTCGTACAACGACAACGTCTGGTGGGACACACGCCACTACGTGCTCGACGGCCAAGCGCTCTTCTTCGTGAACGGCTCGTGGATGTACAGCCATTGGATGGACATCGACGAGCAGAAGACGATGCGCATGATGCCGGCCGAGCTGCCCGTGTTCCAGCCCGTCGACTTCTACATCGGCAGCTACACGCCCCAGTTCGCCATCATGAAGGAGTCGCCCAACCGCGAGGCGGCCATCAAGCTGTTCAAGTTCTGGTCGCAGCCCAAGATCGCCGAGAAGTGGGTCCGCTACACCAAGGCGCCCACCGGCCTCCAAGGCCACCTGACCCAGTCCGACGTGGCCGACGACCAATTCGAGCAGTTCCAGCACCGTATGCAGGACAAGTACCAGGGCAACCTGCACTTCAGCGACGACGTGGGCTTCATCCTCGGCGAGAAAAACAAGCTGCTCACCGGGCTCGTGAACGAGCAGGTGGTCAAGCTGCTCGCCGGCACCACGACCGGCCAAGAAGCGTATGACGAGATCATCGCGAACTGCAAATAGCGGGCTCTGCCGGGCGCGCCGCCGGACCGTGAGACCATGAGACGGCCACGCGTATTTAACAGCCTCGTCTTCAAGATCGGCTTCGCCATCTTCGTGATGGAGACGGCCGTCTTTACCCTCCTGGGCTACTACTACGTGGACCGCTACGGCCGGGAGCTCGACCGGCAGGTCAAAACCAAGATGCAGATCCCCGGCTTGCTCATGGCCCAGCAAGCACTCAACTACGAGGCCGTCCAGGACACCGCCGCGCTCGAGCGCCTCATTGGAGAGAGAGTCGAGCGCGCCTTCATCGTGCGAGCCAACGGCCGGCTCTTCTACGCCTCGGCCCCCAATCTCGATGGGCGACACGTCAACAGCGTGCTCGACCCCGGCGAGACATGGCAGCCCGATCCAGGCGATCAGACCGGCCAGATCCGGCGCGTCACGCGCGACTCGAGGACCTTCCTGACCGGCGTCACCCCGCTGCACTCGGGGGATAAACTCATCGGCTACCTCTACCTCGACGTCGACACAAGCCGCCTGACGGCCGAGAAACGCGCCACCGCCGTCTCGTTCATCGTTAGCTCGCTGCTCTGCATCTTCCTGACCACGCTGACCGAGGTGGTGCTCGTCCACTCGCTCACCGGCCCGCGCATCCGAGAGACGGTGCGATGCCTGCGCCTGGTCGAAGCCGGCGACCTCACCGCACGCCTCGCGTCGAAAACGTGGGCCGACGAGCTTGGTGACCTCCAGCACAGCGTCAACGCCATGATCGCCAAGGTTGAAAAACGAACCCGGGAACAGCAGGCGGCCGAGGCAGCCCTGCGCAAGAGCGAGAAACGCTTCCGCGAGATGTTCGAAGCAATGACCGAGGGGGTCGCCCTGCACGAGCTCGTCACCGACGAGCAGGGAACCGCCATCGACTATGTGATCCTGGACGTCAACCCCGCGTACGAACAGCAGCACGGCCTCGCGCGCCACGACGTGGTCGGCCGGCACGCCACCGAGGTGTTCGACCTGCCCGCCCCGCCGCATCTCGACGTCTACGCCGGCGTCGCCGCGACCGGTCAGCCCATCCATTTCGAGCACTACATCGAACGGCTCGACAAGCACTTCATGGTCTCGGCCTTCTCGCCAGGTCTCGGGCGCTTCACGACGATTGCTCAGGACATCACCGAGCGCAAACAAGCCGAGGAGCTCACCCGAGCCCGACGCGAGGCCGAAGCCGCCAACGAGGCCAAGAGCCAATTCCTCGCCCACATGAGCCACGAGATCCGCACCCCGATGAACGCCATCATCGGCTTCTCAACCTTGCTGCTCGATGAGATGCTGACACCCGAACAGCGCGAAACAGTCGGCATGATCCACACCAGCGGCAACACCCTGCTCCGGCTCATCAACGACATCCTCGACCTGTCCAAAGTTGAGTCCGGCCGCATGACCATCGAGCAGGTCGACTTCTCCCTCCACGCACTCATCGACCGATGCGCCGACCTGGTTCGGGCTCGCTGCGGCGAAAGCGACGTCGCCCTCCAAGTCACCATCGCCCAGGACGTGCCCAACTCCATCCGCTCCGACGAAGTCAAAGTGCAGCAGATCATCACGAACCTGCTCGCAAACGCCTCGAAGTTCACCGAGCAAGGCTCGATTACGGTCAACGCGAAGCGCCGAGGCGCACACATCCAGGTCGCCGTGGTCGACACCGGCATCGGCATCGCGCCCGAGCAACTCGCCAGGATCTTCGACCCGTTCACCCAGGCCGACGCGAGCACCACGCGCCGCTTCGGGGGCACCGGACTCGGCCTGACACTGTGCAAACACATAGCCAAGCTGCTCGGCGGCGATATCACGGTCGAGAGCGACGAGGGCAAAGGCTCGACGTTCACATTCACCTTCCCATACGTGCCCGCACAGGAGCCCGTGCCGGAGAAGGCGCCCGTCGCGGAGCCTGCCGCCGACTTCGCCTGGGAGGGGCTCCGCGTGCTGGTGGCCGAGGACGACGAGCTCAACCGCCACTATATGCTCCGGCTGCTCGAGGGCCGCGGCTTCCAGGTGACCTTCGCCGAGGACGGCCGCCAGACACTCGAGCTCGCCCACCGGGAGCCCGACCTGATCCTGATGGATATGCACATGCCCGTGATGAGCGGCTACGACGCCACGCGCGCGATCAAGGACGACCCCGAGCTTGCCCGCATCCCGATCGTCGCTCTGACCGCCTCGGCCCTGAACGAGGACCGCCAAAAAGCGGCTGACGCCGGGTGCGACGGGTTTACCGCCAAACCAGTCCAGACCCATGAGCTGTTCCTCGAGATGAAACGCGTCCTCGCTCAACGGGACGCCCTCGGCACGCCAGGCACCATGGCCAGGTCCCGTGCCCACGACGACCACCTCGACAACGCTGCCGGCCAGCAACCTGCCTACGCCGCCACGCCCGAGGCCGCGGCGCAGACCGCGCCGGCGCCCGACGACGACCTGGCCGACCTGATGCTCGAGCTGCGCGTCGAGTACATGACCGAGTTCCCGAACGTGCTGACCCAAATGCACGAGCTGGTGACCGACGGCGACGCCGCCGGCCTCGGCGCCCTTGGCCACCGCCTCAAAGGCAACGGCGCCTCCTACGGATTCCCCGAGATCACCGAGATCGGCACCCAGATCGAACAGCTCGGCGAAGCCGGGCAACTCGAGGCCATCCAGCCCCATATCGAGCGGCTCCGCCAGATCCACGCCGCGTTCGAGCCGCCACAGCCAAAGGACAGGAGCGCTCCGGCGTCCTGAGGTGCATGTATGGCACGTTTATTGTTCCTACCCCGTCAGCCATTGGGAGCAGTTGTCCGTACACCGCAACTGACCGGGGTCCACGGCCAGACTGTAGCGCCTTCGAAAACGGCGGGGTGACGCCACCCCGACCCGCTATAGCGAAACAAGACCAAGACACGAAGAGGCAGAACTTGCCGCCCCGGAACGAGATGGGCACCCGGCCACCAGCGCGCTGGGCGGTTCTTGAGCGGCAGGAAAACACCACAAGAATGTCATGATGAGAAACTTACTGCTTGCCGTCATCGTGCCGCTCGTTACGGCCACCGCCTGGGCCGAAGGCCCCGGCCGCGACTTGACGGAGCTGACGCTCGAAGAGCTGATGGACATCGAGATCACGGTCACATCCGCCGCCAAGAAACCGCAGAAGCTGACCGAGGCGGCGGCCGCGATCTCGGTCGTCACCGGCGACCAGATCCGCCGCGCGGGCGTCACGAGCATCCCCGAGGCGTTCCGGCTCGTACCTGGCATGCATGTGGCCCGCGTCGACGCGAACAAGTGGGCGATCAGCTCGCGCGGCTTCGACGGCCGGATCTCCAACAAGCTGCTCGTGCTCGTTGACGGCCGTCACGTCTACACCCCCTTGTTCACGGGCGTCTTCTGGGAGGTGCAGGACACGATCCTCGACGACATCGACCGCATCGAAATCATCCGCGGGCCCGGCGGCACGCTCTGGGGCGCCAACGCCGTCAACGGCGTCATCAACGTGGTCACCAAGAGCGCAAAACACACCCAGGGCGGCCTGCTGCGGCTCGGCGCCGGCACCGAGGAACGCACCTTCGGTGAGGTGCGCTACGGCGGCACGCTCAGCACCGATGCCTACTACCGTATCTACGCCAAGTACGTCGACCGCGACGGCTTCGTCGACGAGGCCGGCAACGACACGAACGACAACTGGCAGATGCGCCTCACGGGCTTCCGGATCGACTGGGACCTGACGCCCGACGACTCGCTCACCTTCCAGGGCCAGTACTACGACGGCGATGGCCTGCAAACGGTCTTGCAGCCGATCTTCACGCCGCCCTTCGTCCAGCCCGTCAGGGACGCGATCGACATGACTGGCGGCCACCTGTTGGCCCGCTGGGAACGGCACCTGGGCGAGAACTCCGACCTCGCCTTGCACGCCTACCTCCACCGGGGCAATCGCGAGGAGGCCGTCGCCTCGGGCGACACGGAGATAACAGAAATCGACTTCCAGCACCGCTTCCCCGTCCGCGAGCGGCATGACATCCTGTGGGGACTGGGAGTGCGAATCACAGGCGACGAGGTTCATAGCGGCGCCGTGCTCGCCGTCGAGCCGGAACGGGCGACCGATTACGTCTACCACGCCTTCTTCCAGGACGAGATCACCATCACGCCGGAGCGGCTCTCACTGACCGTCGGCTCGAAATTCGAGCACAACGACTACACCGGGTACGAATTCCAGCCCAGCGTGAGGCTCACGTGGGTGCCCGCGCCGAAGCAGACCGTCTGGGCCGCCGTCTCGCGCGCGGTCCGAACACCCTCGCGCACCGAGCGCTACCTGCGGTTCACCATGCCCGGCACTGCCGACGCCATCTTCTCCGTGTGGATACCCAGCGCAGACTACGATTCGGAGACGCTGCTCGCTTACGAGCTGGGCTACCGAGTGCAGCCAAACGAGCGCCTCGCCCTCGACGCGGCCGCCTTCTACAACTGCTACGACGATCTCCAAGCCAGCGAGCCCGGGGCACCCACGCTCGATCCATCGCCGCTTCCGCACGCAGTACTCCCGTTCCACTTCACCAACAACAGCCAGGGCCACACGTACGGCCTCGAGCTCGCCGCCGACTACAAGGCCTCCGATCACTGGCGACTCTACGCCGGCTACTCATTGCTGAAGATGGACATCGAGCTCAAAGACGCTCTCCCTGGCACTCAGATGACCTACACCGAGGGCAAGAGCCCTGAACACATGGCGTTCCTACGCTCATCGTGGGCCCTGCCCGGCAACGTCGATTTCGACATGGCGCTCCGCTACGTCGACGCGCTCCCGGCTATCGACGTGGATGGCTACCTCGAGCTCGACGCGAGGATGGCGTGGCGGCCAACACAACAGATGGAGCTCTTTGTCGTGGGGCAGAACCTCCTCGATGCCCAACACACCGAGTTCCGCCCGGTGATGATCCAAACGCTCCCGACCCAGGTCGAACGCAGTGTCTATGTGGGGGTCACGTGGCACTTCTGAGGCAACACCGAACAGACCGACATAGGGTAGGTATCGTGGGCACGCAACAAGACGGAATCGAATGCCGACTACACAGGAAGACACGACGGGTGTGCGCACTCGCCTCGGCCGTTCTCGCGGCGCTCGCTGTGAGCACCCTCGCGCCAGCCGCCGAACCGGCGCCGACCGAGTACGAGATCAAGGCCGCCTTCATCTACAACTTCGCCAAGTACGTCGAATGGCCCGAAGACACCGGTCCCGACTCCGGCGGCGTGTTCATCATCGGCGTCCTGGGCGACGACCCGTTCGGCGTGCTCCTCGATCAGATCGCCCGAAGCAAAACGATCGGCGACAAGCCGATTGTGATCCGGCGCTTCGAACACTTCGAGGACTACACGCCGTGCCACATTCTGTTCGTTGCCGCCTCAGAACAAGACCGCTTGCCAGCCGTTCTTGAGATGCTCGCGGACTCGCCCGTCCTCCTGATCGGCGACACAGAAGGCTTCGCCCACAGAGGCGTCGCTGTCAACTTCGTCATCGAACGCAGCAAGGTCCGCTTCGAGATCAATCCGGAGGCCGCGGCGCGCGCCGGCCTCAAGATCAGCTCGAAGCTCCTGCGCCTGGCCACGATCATCACCGAAGACGCAACCGACGAAGCCGATACCGGCGAGAGGGAGTAGCGTGCGGCGCTTCTGCGATCTGTCGATCAAATCGAAGCTCACCGTACTGCTGGCCGTCACGGCGGCCGTCTCCGTCCTGCTGTGCGGCGCGTTGTTCGTCGTCAACGAAGTCCGCGTGATCCGCGCCTCAACCGTGCGCACACTCACGGCGCTGGCCGACGTGCTCGGCGCCAACAGTGCGGCGGCGCTTGCCTTCGACGATCCGGCCGCCGCCACCGAAACCCTCGCGTCGCTCCGCGAGGAGCGCGCCGTCGTCGGCGCGTGTGTCTACGATGCCGATGCCACCGTGTTCGCCCAATACCACGCGCAGTCCGAGCCAAACCGCTGGCCGCCAAGACCACCCAAAGACGGCTACCGCATCCACGAGGGCTATCTGGAGGTGTCGACGCCCATCCGTCAGGGCACCGAGCCGATCGGCACTATCCTCGTGCGAGCGCACATGGGCGAAATCCGCGCCCGGATCTCCCAGACAATCATGATCGTCGCGGTGGTCGCGGCCGGCTCGCTCGGCATCGCCCTCCTGGTCGGCGTCCGGCTCCAGCGCATCATCTCCGCGCCCGTGCTGCACCTGGCACGCACCGCCAAGGCCGTCTCGGCGTACGGCGATTACGCGATCCGGGTCGACCCGGATCGGACCGACGAGCTCGGCGTGCTCTATCGCGGCTTCAACGAAATGCTCGACCAGATCCAGACGCGTGACGCCGAGCTCGAACAGCACCGCCTCCACCTCGAAGAACTCGTGCAGGAACGCACGCGTGATCTCGAGGCCAAGACCCAGGAGGCAAGAGCCGCCTCCATCGCCAAGAGCCAGTTCCTGGCCAACATGAGCCACGAGATCCGCACCCCCATGAACGCCATCATCGGCTTCTCCACCCTCCTGATGGAGGAAGGCCTCACAGCCGAGCAGCACGATACGCTCCGCATGATCTACACCAGCGGCATGAACCTGCTCGACCTCATCAACGACATCCTCGACCTGTCCAAGGTCGAGGCCGGCCGCATGAGCCTCGAACACGTCGACTTCTCCCTGCACACGCTGCTGCAGAACGCCGCCAGCCTCGTGCGCAACCGCTGCGACGAACGCGGCCTCGCGCTCGTCGTCGACATCGCCGACGACGTGCCCGACGCCATCCGAACCGACGAGGTCAAGGTGCGCCAAGTGGTCACCAACCTGCTGTCGAACGCGGTCAAGTTCACCGACGAAGGGCAGATCACCCTCCGAGCGCGCTGCAAGGGTTCCCTGATCGAGATCGCCGTGATCGACACCGGCATCGGCATCCCGCCCGACAAGATCGAGGCGGTCTTCGATCCATTCACCCAGGCCGACGCGAGCACCACGCGCCGCTTCGGCGGCACCGGGCTCGGCCTGACGCTGTGCCAACACCTGAGCGAAACGCTCGGCGGCACGCTCCAGGCCAGCAGCCAGGAGGGCAAAGGCTCGGCCTTCACCTTCTCGTTCCCCTACGCCCCCGCCCGGCGCGACGTGGCAGACGAGATCCAGCCTGGCGTGATCGGCCAGCTCTCCGGCAACGGCCTGCGCGTGCTGGTGGCCGAGGACGACGAGCTGAACCGCCGCTTCATCTCCCGGCTCCTGACCAGCCGCGGCTTCGAAGTCAGCTTCGCCGAGAACGGCATCGAGGCCATCCAGCTCGCCTTCCAGCACCCCGACCTGATCCTGATGGACATGCACATGCCCGTGATGAGCGGCTACGAGGCGACCCTCACCCTCAAGCGCGAGAGCGACCTCGCCTCGATCCCCGTGATCGCCCTGACCGCCTCGGCCATGAAAGAGGACCGCGAACGAGCACTCGAAGCCGGCTGCGACGGCTTCGTCGCCAAACCTGTGCAGCTCGCCGAGCTGTTCCCCGAGATGCGCCGCGCCCTGGCCCAGAGCAGCAAGCTCGCCGAGCGCGACACCCTTGCCGAGCCCGAAGCCCCAGCCGTTGTCGCTACCGAGGCGCCCACAGAAGCCGAGCCCGCACCCGACGACGACATGGCCGACCTGATGGTCGAGCTGCGCGGCGAGTACATGGCCCTGTTTGTCGACGTGCTCACCGAGTGCGACACGCTCGTCAGCGACGGCGATGCCGCCGCCCTGGGCGCCATCGGCCACCGGCTCAAGGGCAACGGCGCCTCCTACGGATTCCCCGAGATCACCGAGATCGGCACCCAAATGGAGCAGCTCGGCAAAACCACCGACCTCGACGCCATCCGCCCCCTCATCGACCAGCTCCGCCAAATCCACGCCGACTTCACCGACCATACCGCCTAACCCCCGGACGCGGCGGCGAGACGTGCCCAGGCCGGTTGCGGCCCCTTGACGTGCACGTATGGCACGCTTGTTGTTTCTAGCGCCAGCGGTCATCGGGCGCAGGTAGCCATCCGCCGCAAACAGCGACCTCCTTGGACGTGGCAACAGGGAGCCGGAACCCCAAGCTCTTGCTGCCCAACGAGATCGGAGCGGCAAAGGACAGAATCTACCACTGCCCGAGCGACGGTCGCGCTCAGGATCCGGCGCGCGGGGCGGCCCATACGCACCGAGAATGGAACCCAAATGAGACGATGAAACGCGTGCTCGTCCTCATAGTTGTCCTGCCGCTCGTCGCGGCCGCCGCGTGGGCTGAAGGGCCCGGCCGCGATCTGACAGACCTGACGATCGAAGAGCTAATGAACATCGAGATCACGGTCACCTCCGCCGCGAAGAAGCCGCAGAAGCTGACCGAGGCGGCGGCCGCGATCTCGGTCGTCACCGGCGACCAGATCCGCCGCGCAGGAGTCACCAGCCTCTCCGAGGCGTTCCGCCTCGTGCCCGGCATGCACGTGGCCCGCCTCGATGCCAACAAGTGGGCGGTCGCCTCACGCGGCTTCAACGGCCGGATGGCCAACAAGCTGCTCGTGCTCATCGACGGCCGGCACATCT
>Ga0307430_1000299_pt1 | contig 46081 bp, 59 predicted proteins | sample SalMarWE160130MG_FD_202159 | JGI IMG/M metagenome (GOLD analysis project Ga0307430, IMG submission 202159) | Salt marsh sediment microbial communities from the Plum Island Ecosystem LTER, Massachusetts, United States - WE1603-130 | ecosystem: Environmental > Aquatic > Marine > Intertidal zone >...
GGGATTCGATTCTCCTTTATGTGGAGCATCGTTGTCCACCGGGACATTTTTTGGAAGCGGTGTTAGCGAATGATCTGACGGAAGCTATGGGTCGAGCTGATGAAGAGGCTTATGCACACTTGGGAGACATCTGTTCATTCATCTATAATCGTATCCCTAGAGTAGTATGGGGCGATAGAGAAAGAGTTAAGGATCATTTGGAAGGCCGAACACCTGACTTTGTTGGGGATGAAAATGGTCGATGGGGCATAATTACCGAAGAATCAGATGCTGAAGCTTGAAGGAGCGATATGGAAGTTTATACGCTAAAAGAACTACCACTAACGAGTTATGCATGGCCTATTGATTACTCTATAGATCCGGTAACTGGATGCTGGAATGTGATCAGCCATGTACCGAATAGCACGGGTTACGTTCAAGTAAGGCGCAATGACCAACAGATACTTGCACATCGTTATTCATGGGAATTAACCTACGGTTTGGTACCAGAGGGACTTTTTGTATGTCATCATTGCGATAATCCTATCTGCATCAATCCTGAGCACCTATTTTTGGGGACTAGTGCTGACAATAGACAGGATGCGATGCAAAAAGAAAGATTGCCTTGTGGAGAAAATCATGGTCGGCACAAGCTTACCGAGGCAGACGTAAGAGCTATCCGTGCGGATAGAATCTCGTCGCAAAGAGCACTTGCAAGGGAATATGGAGTAAGCCACAGTAACATTTGTGCTATCAAAACAGGTGCGACTTGGGGATGGCTGGAATGTTGAAACTCGAATTGACCGATAAGTTCAAGGGACCGGCTCAATACGTAATCCTATCTGATGCGAAAACGGTTCAAGCTCAGGAAGAAGAACTAGAACCTTTGAGGGTATTGGGTATGATAGCAACTTCTAGTATCCAATTAGTTCACCTCCAGCATGGTTGCCGGGCAATACGGTGGTTTCCCCAAACACGGATGACTATGGATGCCCTCGAACGGCTTTGTATTCAATTAAACGATGACCAAGAAGCCGACGCCCGACATGAACGCGCGGAAGAATTGTAGGATGTTTGATTGGTTCCGTAATATATGGTGGCGAGTTCTTGGAATAAGGGGATGTTGGAGTAAGGGGGGGGTCTATTTCGTATTACCTCGGAATCATACCCCAATTTTACAAATACGAATATGGAAGGACTACCTATTGATTATAACTCCTCAAGCCATTTGGCGGTTTACCCATAATGGTAGATGTGTTTTATTGGTAGGTTTACGTGAGACTAAGGAAGTATTATGAGGAGTAGTACTTCCCACCGTGTGTTTATTCTTAAAGCATTGCGAGCGGGTGATGAGATAACTCCTGAAGATGCAGTAAGGCGCTGGAATTGCTGGCGGCCTGGTGCGCGGGTATATGAACTGCGCCGTATGGGAATACCTATCATAGACCTTAATAAAAATACCAAGGTTCGATTCGCTCGTTATTTTCTTAAACCAGAGGATAGAGAATTACCCCCGAATTCGTGCTGTGAGCGTTCTGAAAAGGCAAGTAGGGGGATAACACGAGATTCGGGAAAGGGGCATATTATAACTAATCATAACAGGCTTTTAAGGGTAATTAGGTTGCACTGGGGGAATGGAAAAACGTTAGAACAGGCTGGCAAGGAAATTGGGATTACAGCTATGGCGATATCACGGTTTGCTAAACGATATAATCTTCCGCTTCGCCATCCTGGACCACGAGGTCAGTTCGAGTTGATTGATCCACAAGCGCAATATGAAATTTGGGAAGAGCGAATAGCTTCCAAGGAGAAAGATAATGGCGCGACCTAAGAAACCTATGCCTTGGATTCCTCTAGACGTAGCCAAGTGGCTTAACGGTTCCACTCGTGAGGAATTAAACCATGACGAACGAGCTATCTGGATAGATATGCTTTGCCTTGCCGCGAGATATCGTGGTCTCATAGGGGCAAATCCTGATGATGAACTCTCTTATTCACTCTCTCGGTTAGCTGGTATTCTTTACGCTAAGGAAGAGCTTGTAGAACGAACAATAGATAAGTGCATCAAAGTAGGAAAGTTAGAACGCCTAGATTCAGGAATTCTCAAGGTCATAAAGTGGGATGAGTATCAATTATCCGATGGTTATAGACGTAAACTAGAAGCGGAAACCGCTCCTATAGGAACGGAAACCGCTCCTAATGAGCGAAAACCCGCTCCCTATAATAAGAAAGAGAATAAGAAAGAGAATAAGAATAAGAAAGATATTAAAGATATTGCCGAACCAAAAACTGGTTCGGCTTCTTCTCAAAGAACTTCGTCTGTCTCGACAGCGTCGAACGGACGGAAGGAAGCTAGCAAGGGGGGAGATACTCCTAATAGCCCCTCCACTCCTCCCTCAAAGGCTTCGAAACGAAAGCCTTATCACGAGTGGACGGACGAAGAGATTATTAAAGCTAACCCCATAGACCAATGTCAAGCGGTTTGGGATCGCGGTTATTTCCGGCTAACTGGTCATGCTCCGGTGCGGGATTATGCCAAAGACGGGCGATTATTCAAGTTGATGTTGACTGCAGGATGGGACGTTCAAAAGTGGGTGAGGCAGTTTTTGATTCACGTAACCGAGAAGGATGAAGAGTTGGGCGGTTATACGGTTGGAGTTTTAAAGGCATGGGTAACACGCCAAGACGCAAGGAAAACAAGAGATAAACGCGAAGAAAGTGAGAGGAGAAGTCATGCGTGAATACAAAGGAATCGTAGGTGGCAAGATTCCACAAATTCCAAAAGGTCAAGAGGATTTGGCAGAGGCGGTGTGTGAGGTGTTAGGGATAACCCTATACTGGGATGATCTTCCAGGAAGCAAAGACGGTGGATGTTGGGTGGTTTTTGTTTCAATAGGTAAAACCAAACGGGAAGCCGTAGTCAGGGCTTTAAAAATTCTGTGGCCCCAATTGGCCGATGATCAGCAAATCTGCATTCATGGTATTTGTAAACTAGGGGAAAAGTCGTCATGAATAGTAAACCACAAGGGCGGCGAGCGGCGATGACACGCTTGAGCGTTGTTAGTCTCCTTTCAGTTTCGATGCTTGTGCTTGCCGCCCTTGCGTGTCAGAGGTCGAACACCGCTATCGGCGGGCCGAGTCTGGAAGAGATACAGGTGATGCAATTAGACCGTTCGGTGCCCGGTCACGAGACGATCCCAGATGCGTTTGATGCCCTGAAGCTTACGAAAGCTCAAAGCCTTGCTCTTGTGGATAGTGTTGCTACCTACGGAGCGCAAGTAACATTGGAAGCGGAGGAGTTTGAGGTATGGTATATCAAGAATCGTGTATTGCCCGCTTTAGATACGATGAGTGATTCAATAGCAACCGTTATGCTTGCTCGGCTGGAGCAATCCGCCAAGAGCGGCGAAAGGAGAAGTGATGAGTGAGACTCTAGAAGAAGTAAAACAAGAGTTGCACACGAACAATAAAACCCTTAAGCTTTTCAGAGCAGAACGTAATCATATACGGGAACGTATGCGAGTATTGTTAGTTAGGAATTACGAGCTTAAGCAACAAAAGAAACTACTGGAGCGGCGAAAGGAGTAAGAGATGATTGAAAAGTTCAAAGTATGTCCACGGTGTAAAGGACACGGCGGATGGTGGTGTGAACCCTATGACGATATGCTTATTTCCGATTGGCGAGTTTGCGATAAATGCAATGGACGTGGTATGATTGAAGCCACAGATGGTAAATCTTGGTCTGAAGTAGTAGAGGATATGTGCGATTTAGATTTCAAGGAGGCCGCCGCCGAGAGCGGCGAAAGGAGACGACATGAGAAAACAAGAACTGAATGAAATTTTGAAATTGCATCAACTTTGGTTAGAGGATAACGAAAACGGCAAGCGAGCTGATCTGCAGGAAGCCAATCTGCAGGGAGCTGATCTGCAGGAAGCTGATCTGCAGGAAGCCAATCTGCAGGGAGCTGATCTGCAGGAAGCCGATCTGCGGGAAGCCCATCTGCGGAAAGCCCATTTGCAGGGAGCCGATCTGCAGGGAGCTGATCTGCGGGGAGCTGATCTGCGGGAAGCCGATCTGCAGGTCGCCGATCTCGATTTTTCTTGCTGGCCATTATGGTGTGGAACCAAAGACGTAATAGTAGGAATCAAGGAAGCAAGGTATCTGCTAGCTCATTTCTGTGCTCTAAAGATAGTAGGAAAAGGGAGTAAGGCTTATAAGGATTTACAGAAACAATGTCTACCAGAAGCTTGTAAATTCCATCATGCAAAAGAGTTGGGATTGAAGCAAGCCGCCGCCGAGAGCGGCGAAAGGAGTAAGAGATGATTGAAAAGTTCAAAGTATGTCCACGGTGTAAAGGACACGGCGGATGGTGGTGTGAACCCTATGACGATATGCTTATTTCCGATTGGCGAGTTTGCGATAAATGCAATGGACGTGGTATGATTGAAGCCACAGATGGTAAATCTTGGTCTGAAGTAGTAGAGGATATGTGCGATTTAGATTTCAAGGAGGCCGATGATGAACATAAACTGGATGGATAAAACCAACAAAAGTAAAATAAACAGGTTAGAAAAGAATAAAGTGGATGTTGATGCTTATCTTTGGTCAATGGGAGTTTACGTTGTCATTTGGCACGGACTTGAATATAAGCAAGGGCATCCACTTTGTGCGGGTTTGACTTTGAAACCAGACCAAGCTCGATACTTGCGCGATCAATTGACACAAGCACTGCGAAAAGTTAAGAGGTTAGCCCGCCGAAAGCAAGGAGGCCGCTGATGAGTGGAGAAAATGAGGCAATCATAGAGCGTTTACGGAGTTACGCAGATTATCAGAAGTCAAGAGCAATGGAGAAGGATATAAATACTCTTGAATCAAATCTCGCCGAGCTTGAGAAGGAGCTCGAAGACATAGGGATACAAGAAATCTGTCAATGGATAATAGACAAGTATCCTCCAGATGTATTTATTGGCGAGGGTGGAAGCACAGGGGCTATCCTGATCGCGGGATTACGGGATCATGCTGTAGAAATCCTCAGATTTCGCAAGGAGGCCGCCGAGGCCAAGGAGGCCGATGATGAGCGGCGAAAGGAGTAAAAGATGAATGAGAAAGGAATCCTTTTGAGTGGATTTTTAGCAGGATGGCTAGAGACCTTGAGGCAAGGATGCCCTTGGTGGCTATGGCCATTATGGCGTCTGAAGTGGCAGGTAAGGAGATAGAGATGGAGACTTGGCAATTTTGGCTTTTATTCGGGGTATTGATGCTAATTCTTTCGGTATTGCTTTGGAGGAAAAGTAATCAAGGAGGCCGATGATGGCGCAGGATGATAGATATCGATCGCGGAAGTGGCGAGGGTTGTGGATGGCCGTAGGGTTGGTGATTCTGGTTCGGGCAGGAGAGGCGTTTGCCCGGTTGAAGTGGCCTGTATTCACTCTTGGCGACTTGCCTTGGTTGATTTTTGCCGCCTATGGTGCCTATGCTGGATTCAATGTAGGTACGCATTGGGCGGGACGAACAGCAAACCATAAACCCGTAACACCCACAACACCCGTAACACCCGTAACACCCGCAACACCCGCGCCCCGCAAGAGGCGGAAGCGGAGAAAGGAGAATAAGACATGACAAAACAAGCCACCCGGGTCTTCGGCTTGGATGAGCTAAAAGAAGACGTCAAGTATGGGATAACAAAACAAGTTCTGAAACCTATTCAGGACTTGGGGGAAGAATGTGCACACATTAACGAGGCTTTAGACTTGCTGACAGTCCAAGACATCATGGAGAGACTTCTTCCTCGAATAGAGAAACGATTGAAGGTGCTCATCAAGAGCACGAAATTTGATCCTTTCAGCTATCAGCTTTTCAAGTGGCCTTCTAGCTTGCATTGCGAGGATGCGGAATACGATGAGAACCTCAAAGTTATTCCTGGTTCCCGTTGTAAAAGGGTTCCGGTTATAGTGGGATGTCAAGGCGATAAGGATTTAACGATTTACTCTTACTGTGCAGAGCATATCTATGAAGGTGCTGATTGGCGTTGGTATATCCCCTGGCCTATACCGGTGGATATTCTTAAGGAGTAAGGCATGACAAGAGCTAGGGCGCTCCAAAAGATTGAGAAGGCGAAGGTAAAGCATGAGAAGAAATGGGGCACAGGTTCGGCTAAGATCGAACCTTTGCCGAATGCCATAGTGCTTGCGGCTCATTTTCTGTCATACTTGCAGGACTTAAAAAAGAGACGTTATGGATTGCCACTACCTCATGATATTCGTCCAGATGACACCGGCTGGGTAGTACGATATGCAGTTCGATTCAAATCCCCTAAACCTGGGCAGTAGGCCCGGAAAGGAGTAAACATGCCAGAAGACTTTAAGGATACGCGATTCCGTCACGCTGACGCACCGGAATGCGCTGATGTCGTAGATGCGGTTATCAACACCACCAACGAAGGGCTAGATGCCTTCGAGGATGGAAAGATCACATTCGTCGAGATTGCTTCCAAAACGATGAAGTTGTTTGATGATTGGAGAGCCGCAGGTAAGAACATCCGTCTCGTAGACGATGAGATCAAAATGATCGGCTGGGATACGGCGATTCACTTTGCCATCATGGACATAGATGAGGGACTGGTATTCCCACCGAGTATGGCCCAAACAGATCATAAAGTCCAGGCAGGAGTTGACCTTGCCAAAGCGCTCATTGCATTCTATTTTGCAATGGTCTCTAAGGAGTAAACCAAACAAACGGGGCTGCGGCTGTTCGTAGCCGACGGTTTACCACTAACAGTTCATGGCTGCAGCCTCGCATTTTTCGGAAGGAGGAATATGGAAATCCAAACCTTAAAGGAACCACCGCTAACGAGTTATGCACGACCTCTTGATTATCTCATAGATCCCGCGACTGGCGGTGCGTGTGTGACATTGTCTGGATTTTTTAGAGATGACTTAGATAATGCGTTTGAAGTGGCAGGAACCATAGTTGGTTATGGTTCGGAAGGCGAGCCATGCTTAACTAACTGCGAGATTGTGCGTCGTGTTCGCCTGAAAGGAGGCAAGTGATGAGCCTGGGTCTAACCAAGATAGGTAACTTTGTAGTCCTTGCCGAAGCGTGGAAGATGCGGGCATTAGCCTGGAATCCGTTGACCGGATGCACTGGCGAGGGGTGTGCGGTAGATTCTAAGAACTGCTGGGCCGCACGGCGGCAGAAATCCTTTAATCCCACCTACTGGCCTGAACGGGCTGAGAAGATACTGCACGTCCGCAAGCCCAGTATCATCGTTTGCAATTATCTGGGTGAGATGTTTTCGGCAGGGTGGGGGAAACATCAGTTTCGTCAAATCGAACGAGGCAGTTCTTTGATTCAAAAGGATTACGCCATAGAAAGGGTATTACAATTCCAGCGTCAAGCCCCTCAGCATACCTACTTCTGGTTGTCCAAGCATCCTGAGCGATACGCCGATTTCGACTGGCCTGAAGGGACATGGCTCGGAACGACGGTGAATACGATTCCGTCTCCAATTGTAAATAGCGATATGCAACGATCGTATGAACTTCGGGGAGTTTTGCGTCCGCTTGGAGAGCCACCACGTAATCATCTGCGTGGATATGTTTATTTTGAACCTTTACTTGGGGATTGGGATTTTCCTATTCATCGAGATATCCTTTCTAATGGGTTACGATTTATAGATTGGGTCATCATCGGTGGCAAGAGCAGGGGTACGTTGCCTGGGGTAGAGATTCACAAGGAATCAGTAGCAGCGGTGGTGGCCGCCTGCGAATATCTCGGTATCCCAGTTTTCTGTAGGGATAACCTGAAGCCAGTGTTCGGGGCAGAGTTCGATAGCCTTCCCCGCGAGGTGCCAAAGAAACCAACAAACGGCTGTCAGCCGGAAAGGAGAAAATGATGGGTTGGATTAGCTGGATTATTGGGGGCTTGTTGTTAGTAGGCGCAGCAGTATTGATTTGGTACTGGATACACCGGATAAGAAGAATCACTCACCCGACTATAGACTTATTGATTCATCGTTCTGAGCTTGCTTTGCAGCGGACAAAGGAGCGGTTAGAAAACTCCCAACGTGAGGTACAATACTGGCAGAAAGAGGTCAAATTCTTTGAAGCTGATCTTCGTTCCCTGCATGATATAAAAAACAAACAGACCGCCGAGGAACAGCCAAAGGAGAAGCCGGGATGCCAGACATAGACGGTTATCCTATCAAGGAAGAACTGAAGGCCATTGAGGCATGGGATATAACCGAGCAAGGTCTTGATGGTTTTGTAGAGTTGATACGGGCAGCATGGAATCATGACTACGGCAGGTTTACTATTACAAGTGAACTTGATGAACTAGGCCCTGAGAAGCAAGTGAACCTTCTTATCTTGGCAACCGGCGGCTGGTCTGGTAATGAATCGGTTATGGAAGCAATTGACGAGAATAGATGGTTTAACTTCTTTTGCTGGGAAGAATCACGGCGTGGTGGATATTATAAGTTCAAGCTACTGGATTGCTTCCCATGAGCTTTAAGGTTCTTCACGGCGATGCGCTTGAGGTGGCGCGGGGGATGGAGCCGGGGTCGGTGCATTGCATCATAACGTCGCCGCCATACTGGGGGCTGAGAGATTACGGTGTGGATAGTGCGATAGGTCTGGAGGTAACGCCGGAGGAGTACGTTGCCAGGGTAGTCGAGATGTTCCGTGCGTTCCGCCCGGTGCTCCGCGATGACGGCACGGTATTTCTTAATTTAGGAGATTGTTATGCAGGGAGTTGGGGCAACTATGGTGCCCGGGAAGGGAATCAAAGAAGTCGAATTGCCGAGCGGTGGCATCGGCCAGCTTATGAGGATAACAAAAGCGGTTGGGACGATTTACCCCCTACGGCGAATGTACCCGGTCTCAAACATCTTGACCGATGCGATATTCCAGGTGACGTGGTGCGGGCGCTCCGGGCTGATGGCTGGTACTGGCGGCAGACGATAATCTGGAACAAACCAAACCCGATGCCCGAATCCATGCAGGGTTGGCGGTGGGAGAAGCACAAGATTCAAGCGGAAAGTGGTAAGCGCGGCCGGGAGAGGCAGCGGGTAGGTGCTCATCCTGATCGGCCGCAACAGGATCATAACGGTAGGGATTTCCAGTCGAGTACCAAATGGGTAGACTGTCCGGGCTGCGAGAAGTGTTTACCGCACGGCGGGTACGTACTGGTAAAAGGCTCAGGCAGGCCTACTACATCACACGAATATATCTTCTTGTTATCCAAGACCGATAACTATTTCTATGACTCGGAGGCGGTGAGGGAAGAACATCAAACCATAGGCGACAAATCCGCTCATGCTTTTGGACGCAAAGCAAATGCTGGGGGCGCCACGCAAGGTAATGCTCACAGTTTTCATTCCGCAGGCCGGAACATGCGCAGCGTGTGGACGTTCCCGGCTGGGCAGGCGGAGTGGGAATATTGCGATAACTGTCATACGTTATTTACGGGACCGAACCGGAGTCTGATTCATAGGATTCCAGATTCTAAGATTAAAGATCGTCTCATCCGGCAATGTCCGAAGTGCAAGCGAACCGATGCCTGGGTAGACCACTTCGCCGCGTTCCCTGAAGAACTGCCGAAACGGTGCATCAAGGCCGGAACGTCGGAAAAGGGCGTATGCAAAAAATGCGGTGCGCCCTGGGTAAGAGTGGTCAAGGTTATAGGTAAACAAGTTACCAAGGCTATGAAGATTGCAGGATGTGATTCGCAGGGAGAATATCACGGAGAAGCTCAAGGGGATTATGAGAAAGCCAACGCACAAAATCCATCGGATACGAAACGTCGGATTCTCAAGAAGATGTCTCAAGTTACAGAGCATGATTGGCTGCCTTCGTGCGATTGCGATGCGGGTGAGCCTGTGCCTGCGGTGGTATGGGACCCGTTCTGCGGGTCAGGCCAGACAGGGATAGCGGCGTTGAATCTTGGTCGTTCGTTCGTTGGCATAGACATGAAGAGAGAATACTGCGATGTTACTATCGCTCGGCTTCGAGAACTCTCAAGTCAGCAGAGGTTGATATGATAGCTTTGACGTCGGGCGTTATCCAGGGAGCGTTTATCCTTTTAGGCAAGTTGATTGAGGCCAGGTTAGAGATACGGAAGAGCCGGAAGCAAATCATTATGATCATGCCGTGTCCGAAAGAAATCTACGATGAGGATAAGTTTCTGCGTCGGCTCGATGAGTACTACGACGTGATCAAGTATGATCCTGATGCCGAGGAGCTTACGCTTATCAAGGGCGGAACGTGCAGGGAGAAAAGACACAGGATTCCTACACGGTTGATTAAAAAGTTCTTAGCGGAGCAGGACTGGACCGATGCAACACTACTGGAGGCTTCAGTTATCCTGCGGGCATTCGCCAAATGGATGAGAAAAAGATGAAAGACATGGGCCAAAAGCGTCGGGGCTGGGGCAATATCGCCCTACGAGTTCACCACTCCGTAATGTTTGGCAAAACAACAGTAGAAAAAATGGCCCCGGCGCTGGCCCTTTAAAAGGAGGTAAACAATGATCGTGTTAGCTATCATTATTGCAGGGGTAGTAGTCTTCTGTGTTATAATGGCTTTCGTAGTCCGAGAAGATGATGAACAGAGCATCGGTCGCCGACGTTGAGAATGCAAGGCGACCTCCACCTGATCCGCCACTGCCTATGGGTTTCATGTGGATGACTGCCAAAATGGGTGGCGTACTGGCAGGTAGGTATCTTGCACGAGCCTCGATATTGGATTGGAATCGTAATTATAACAACGGCAGGACGATACGATTCGATACGCCGGTAGAGGCAGAACGTATACAAAGGAGTTTTCATTTGGAGGATGATACGGTGATAGAAAAAACACATAGTATCTCCGGGCGGCGTGGTCGCAAGCTCAAATATCAATATGTAATCCGGCGAACGTATTATTCATGAGAGAATGTCCTGGGTGCGGTTGGTTGCCTTGGCGAGATTCTCCGTTAAAAAAGGTATCTAGGCGAACTGTTTGCCGATGGAGAAAAAAGGGGATTCTTACCTCAGAACATTACCGGAAAGATTCTCAAGGGAGATTGTATGCCTCAGAGTTCGTTACTGACGAGTGGGTAAAAGAACAACTGCAACGCAATAAATTACAACGAATTGCAAAATTAAAAAGAACACTCTACTTAAAAAGGTTAGTTAAAGCTTATGGGTTTATCCCGCCTCAATACGCTGAAGAGTGTCAAGTTGCTGGGATTATAGCAAGTGTTGATTGTGAAGATTGCTGCTGGTATCGAGAAATTACAGGTGATCCATTTGGCTATCATGGTCCGATTCCAGACGAGAAAAGATGTTTAGTGATTGAAGAGAATGCAGGAGACTATACTCTAAAACAACGCGAAAGGGCAAAGGAAAAATGGCAGGGTAATCGTATGGATTGCCCCTGCTATGCAAGTCCGCCCCTCCTTTAGTCTCATATCTGTCGGGCTTCAATACTGCGGTAGCAGAATCATTCACTGAGCAACCTCCGGGAGGGGTATATGTTTCCAACTTAAACCTCTTTTTACGGCGCTTATTCGGCTGCGGCGGCATGGTATCAGTAGACATCTAGTTTACCAAGACGTTGTATCATGACTACAACAGTTGTACTCAACCCCCTCCTCAATTTCCCAGTCATAAAGCCACACATTATACCAGCTAAAGCTAAAGGATATTGTGTGGTTTAGCCATTCTCTGTACTGATCATAATACCACCATGTTTCCGCATAGATCTCGCCATGACTCCAGTGGTTTTGGATATAGTCCGGGTTACTCCATTCGGCTTGTATCATTGCCATTTCAGAAGCACAGCAATCGCGAGTACCCTCTACCTCTATTAGTTTAGCACACCCCCCCAAGAAACTCATCCCTGCTATCATTATGACGATTAAAGCTATTGCTCGTTTCATCTTATCCTCCTAGCCTTTACGGGCGGTTTGTAATTACGTATAATTATAGTCATGCTTCCTTCTTTGTCAAGCTCTAGGAAAGGCTGCTTGGTAGGATTCTTTGATGCGTCGGGTGGTGAGGTGGGTATAAATCTGCGTGGTGGAAAGTGAGGCATGTCCCAGTAGTTCCTGCACCGCACGCAGGTTTGCTCCGCGATCCAGCATGTGGGTTGCGAAGCTATGACGCAGGGTATGAGGATTGGTCTTCGCGTAGCGCTGAACGATCATCCGCAGGTAACGCACGCCAAGCCGTTTTCCAGTTCGGATAGATCGAATCAGCGGCCCGGACGCAGCTTCGCCTACGTAGACTTTAAGCAAGGTCGCCAATCTATCGCTGAGAAAGGCGATCCGTTGCTTGTTCCCCTTGCCATTGACACGAATGGTTTCCCTCTCGAAATCAATATCCTCGAGGTTCAACCTGGCAAGTTCAGAGATACGTAGTCCTTCATCGTAAAGAAGTTCAAGGATGATACGATCCCGCAAGGAGTCAAAGTGGTTATTAAAGATTTGCTCGACTTCTCTTTCAGTAAGGAACCGGGGCAAGGATTGATGATGCTTGGGTGCGATTATAGAACGTGCAGGATTATGAGAGATAAGCCCCTCACGCATAAGGTATCTGTAGAAGCTTTTGATAGTTGCCAATCGTCTGCGAACGGTGTTAGGATGATGCCTTTTTGACTCCCCGGCTATGAATGCCCGGATTTCATCATGAGCCCCGTCCATCGGTTTACCATCATGCGAACCTAAGAACTTACAGAAAAGCTCAAGGTCGTAGCGATAAGCTTCTAAGGTGTGAGGCGACGCCTGCCGAGCACGGAGCATATCAAGGAACCGCTCGACGATAGGGGTTACAATACGGCTTTTCATGTCAACCTCCTTTTATACTGGGGGGTTCATCCCCGATAAGCAAGTTTGTTTACTGCGGGGTTTGATTCCCGTTTGTTTCAGAGCTTTATTGACTACGCGCCGAATCGCTCGGTTTGTGTCTCCCTCTTCGTATGCACCTGGATGTTGTTTGCGGACGTAACGCTTCTGTAATTTTGGGGTTTCAGGCCAATCTTCAATAGGATATTGCTTGGTAAAGGTAAGACCATCAGGATAGAATTTTGTCACTACAATCAAATCGTTTTTAATCTCCGCATAGATCGTCAGTAGGGTACAGGTCATACTACCAATTGTGGTGCTTGCTTCATCCATGATAACCTTCTTTCTTACGCGGGGGAGTCCCCGGCACGTTTGTAAGTTTGCCCCATCCATCGGTTTAACCTCATGCGAACGCGAACGAGGCTTGCGAGGTTTTCGCTTTAGCTTTGCCGCTAGGTCAGGATACTCGGTCAGCACCTCCTCGGGTACGGGCTTACCGAGACGTAAAGCATCTTCTACAAACTTACGGTGTCTTATCCCTAAGTTAGCAAACATAACTTCTTTCTCGGTAGGTTTCCATCCAAAAGTACTCTCCAGTTGTGGTTTACCTTTAACGGTAAGAATTCTATTATTTAAGATGATTGTACCTTCTATCCACTCGGCTTTGTTAAACTCCTCTCTCGTCATCTGCCAAGGTTCCTTGGCTAGGGTTTCTGGTTTGTCTTTCATGTCAACCTCCCTCGTTCTCGTAAGAGTTGCCTTTTTTGTTTAAGCTCATCCCGAAGCCTGCTTATCGCGATTTCCGCCCCAGGAACCTTTCTTCTTTTCCATCCTTCTAGTTCACACTCAAGCCCAGCGATTTCGTCTAGTAGGATTTGGGTCCGGCTTTTGGCTTTACCAGCAAACAAGTTACCTTGTTTCAGGTATTCAGCCTGAAGCTTAGTCTGTTGCATCATGTCAGTCTCCGTTAAAGAATCCCTGGATAGTTATGGACACTTTGCAGGTGAGATGTTCAGGTGTAGCCGGATCAATCCACCAAACGTAATCCACTTGAAGCTTCTTGAGGATTTCGCGCAGCTTTTGCAGGGCTTGTTCGCCTGCGGCGGTGAAGCAGTCCGGGCAGAACTGGGGCGGCCTATGCGTTGTATTCTGTACCCCTACCTCGAACTCTTTACCGCACTTGCGGCAAGTGTGAAGGTAAGTCTTGTCTTTACGTTTCATGTCAAGCCTCCTTTTGTTTTATACCGGAGGAGTCCCCGGCAAGTTTACAGTTTTGCTTCGTCTTTGTTTTTGGGGTTGCGACCCCTTGACAAAGGGGAGAGTATAGATTATAATAGAATCAGTCAGTTACTAGTCCCATACTCCCCCCGGTTGTCTTTGCGAAGCCGGGGGTTTTACTGTTTGATACGTAACTTTTCAATGAGTTGTTGTACTGTTGCGCCGTTTCGTAGCTTTGCTGCAATAGTAGCGTGAGACCAATACACACCCGCTTGCATCGCCTTCAGCGTTTCAGCGAGTTCACGTTTCGTCAGTGAACTGGCTCCACCTGTAGCGATAAGCTTTTGACGTTCGTCTGTTTGTCCGATGCTGTGAGACGTCAATTCAGTTTGTATTGACTGCCTCAAGCGCTCAAGTCTTTCCTTGCGTTTCATGTTATCCTCCTTAAAGTTTTATTGTTGTTGCACTTACATCTGCGTCGCTACCTGGATACCGCGACCCAGTCCAGTAGAAAACCGAAATTTCGATCTGGACGTGATCAACACATTTGACTTTGTCAAGCACGAAATGTTCATGAAAGTACATCTCGTGCTCGTCAGGGAACCATTCAGTTGCGACTTTGTTAGCTACAAACTCTACGACTCTTGACGCGAGTTTCTTATCTGAAAAAGTCAAATACGTAGTTACGCGATTGTAATCGCTTGATACGTGTCCGTCTTCCTCGAATGTTTCTTCAGTAACGAAACTGCTTACGGTATCACCTCTGTATGAAGTTTCTTTCAGCAGTTTCACAATCTCGTCTCGCATCTGGATCGCTTCAGCTTTCGTTCTGCGTTTCATATCATCCTCCTTTGCCCTTGCGGGCGGTTTGGGTTTCGAGCGATGCGAAATAATCATCCGCACCAATCTCTCGTGTCCCATCCGAAGCTAAACGGAAAAGGATGTGGCATTTCGGGCATTCGTAAAACCAGTAATGAGTAGATCGTCCAGGTGGAGGGAACCAATGAGCATACATATCGTCCTCACCACATTCCGCTTGGCACTGAGGACAATGAGTTTGAGGGGTTTCAATACGGCGTTTCATGTCATCCTCCTTTGCCCTTGCGGGCGGTTTGTTTTCTGATTCATGATTGCACTTCCGAAATCCCACATTCATTACGTAAAGCCCTTTCAGCCTCGGCGTTGGAGTAATCGTGAAAGAAATTATGTTTTTCCGCAATAGCATTCAGAATAGAGCCTAAATCACATCCGAGTTGGCATTTGAGTTTTGTCGAAAGCGGAGCTTTGTCGAAATGCCACGTTCCGACGGCATGACAAGTCGTGCAAAGTTGTTTGATTTCTCCTGTGAACCGAAGTTTATTGAGCACCTCGGTGGGGATACTAATTGTCTCCCCCTCTTCAAACCGCGAAATAACGGTCATTTGACGTTTCATGTTATCCTCCTTGCCCTTTCGGGCTTTAGGTTATTGTAGCTTCGACTTGCATGTTGTCAAGTCTATTCCTGCGAAGCTTCGAGCTTCTCGGCTTGACGTTCGCAGTATAGTTGCTCTTGTGATACTTCACTGCGTCTGTATGTAGATCGCTTCTGCATACAACCCAGTCCTGTTAGCAAGATTATACTTGCTGTTATGATAGCGCAAAGCAGTCTCATTAATTAAAAGATCCCAAGATTGTGGAATGGAGGAAGTTTAGGCAGATTATGAGGGTCTAGCCCGTTTGCTTCCGCGATTATCGCCAAGACCGCAACGGCCTGGAGGATATCCCGTTTTGGATAGGGAAGTTTACCGACTCTGCTGTCTATGTAAAAGTCTGCGGGTTGTTCTGCGGCCATGCGGCCTAAGAGGCCACCGCCAATCATGGTATAGACGGCTACCTGAAGAAAAGGAATAGTTTGTTTATTCCATAGGCCGTCTATGTCTTTTGAGTACTTCTCCGCGCAGTCCTTGACTACATTTAAGTCTAGTTTGTTTCTCATGATTCACCTCACGCAAACACAAGCCTTGACCTGTGTGGTTTTTGTGGTTTCGGTTCGTCTTTGTCTTTGTGTATACGATGACTGCAAGCGCTGATGAATACCCAGCGACCGTCAACGTATACGCGCTTGACTCCCCTCTCCTCTAATTCCTTCTTCTCATGTCGTTTACTGCGTCCCATGATGTTTCACTCCTTTACGCCGTTACCGGCGCAGTTTTGTCTTGTCCACCCCGTACCACGTCCTTAACCCATGCTAGCGCAGCCTTCTTCTCTTCCGATTCGTGGGCCCACCTTGCGAAGAGTCTGTCAAGCTCCTCACATTCCCATTTCTCAACAAGTTCGTCACGCTCGTCAATAGAGCCTTTAGTTTGTCCCATGATTCACCTCATTGCGCTTTGCGTTCGGCTTCAACTAAATCGTACAGTTGCTGGAGACGATCCCCGCTCAGTTGTGCTTGAAAAGTTACGGCCTCGCGAACCAGACGATCTTCATTCTGTTGCCAATATTCCTTGAATGCTTGTTCTCGCAGTGCTTCGATCTCATCAACTCGACCTTCTTCGTAGAGTTGTTGATGTTCTATGTATACTTGTGCTTCAAGCGCCTCAAGTATATTAGCTTTCTGTTCTGCGTATAGCTGTTCAAGCTCGTCGTATAGTTGCGCTCGCAAAGCTACGATCTGATCGTGACGCTCTTCGTACAGTTGCTCTTGTGATACTTCAGCAACAACTGTACTGTTTAGCAAGATTATACTTGCTGTGATGATAGCGATTAAGCGTCCCATGATTCCTCCTTGCCGCTTCCGGCCTTTTATGAGTTCAAGGCAAGTTCAAGTTGGTGTATATTCACTATCCTTGCCCTAAACCACTTGTGAGGTTGTCTTAAAGCCCTGTGGCTTGGTCTTCTTCTTCCGTGATGCTGTCCAACATCGTCTATCCGTCCGCCGTGATCAAACACACACACAGCGCCGTTGACTCGCTTTGCGTCCAGGTTGATCCCCGTTCTCGGTTGACTGCGTCCCATGATTCACCTCTACGCGGCTTTCCGCCGCAGTTTAAGAGTCCTATTCTTCCTATCCTTAGTCCTAATCCCTCTGTCTCTGTAAGAGTCTTGATAGCTTTCTTTCCACTCTGCTTTGTTAAAGATAATCAAACTTATTCCATAGCCATGACTGTTTGCTTCTCTCTGTAGTTTGCCTTCTTCTTCCCAAGTAAAGCTTGACTTCTTCATAAGAGACATAAGGATTCGTTCGTCCTCTGCTGTTTCACCTTCAAACCCTTTACTATCACCTACTAGGTTGATCCACAGCCTTGTCTCAGTCAAGACTGTTAGAGAGTCCTCAACCTGTTTCATGATTCCTCCAAGTTGTTCAAAGAGCCTCTTGGTTCTTCTTCTTCCATTACTTATAATTATAGTCAGGAAATGCTTCATGTCAAGGTGTGTTTGTAAGTAACCTAAATACGTATGATAGAGCCGTAGAAACTGTAAAAACTATTGTCTTATGCGTAAACGTCTAGAGCTGTCGTAGCTTGCGAGACATAGTACGACTAACTCTCGTAGCTCCATGACTTAATAGGCGATACCGAAGCGGGTCGAGATTGTGTGCGGACTTCCTTACGCGCGCGCGAGGCGCGCAAGCTCCGCACCTTCACAGCTTATGCCTAGTTCCCCTAACGGTTATTATGTAACCTTAGTTTTTATTGAAAGGGGAGGTCGTCAAGCTCCGTAGGTGTGTAAGTTAGGAAGGGTATTTGGAGGAGCGAAGGGCGTCTGAGGAGGGTTTGAAACGCCTTGAGGGTTCGTGATCCTGGTTTTATCCCTCCCCGGTGGGGGGTGTCGCGGAATTTGACGGGGAGGGGGGGTCGGAGAATCTGCATAGGGGGTCTATATGAGTTATTTTTTTGAGTAAAAGTTAATTTAAGAACCAAAAGCCAAAAAATCAGTTGTCCCATGTGAGCTTGCAACTTATTATATATGTGTAAGTTAAGAATCGAAATTGGGGTAGTACTTGACAAATCTTATAAATTTCCATAATAGAGAGTATGAAAACAACTTGAGGTCACAATTTGTTACCTCAAAAGGAGTTAGCATGTCAGTGAAACAAGGAAGAGGAGTTGGGGGAAGTCCGCGTCGGGGTCGGCCAAAGACCGATAAAGAGCGTTTAATAGAGCATAAACGGCGTACTGGTAGTAGTAAGCTACCCCCGCGCGGTACTGGTTTGAAGCGAAAGAAAAAGTAAGGAGGATAAGATGCCAGAACACTATGGTTATACCCGCGACGGCAAGCAACAACCCATAGATGAAAAGCTATGGGATGATGCAAAAAAGGCGTGCGCGGCCATGAACAAGGAAGGTGATTACAAATGCATCGGCGGGATGTATAAGAAAAACTGGGAAAGAGAAAAAGGTAAGGAACTACTTGGATCTCCGCCAGGTGGAGTTAAGAGCAAGGCAGGCGGTGAAGCTGGTAAAGGCGGGAGTTCCCCGGCTAGTACAGCGGGAGTAGCTCCAAGAGAATGAGGTCCCAGAGGTTGCTTAATGGGTAATTCCGCTGTAGCGACGAAGCCCGACAGATACCAGGCTGAAGGCGGGGCGGAGCGTATACAGTTAAAGCCGCGTCCTGCGGTCATACCGCGCTCATTGGAGGAACTGGTTGCGTTAGGAGAAGGAGACCTTGCAAAGCTAACCAAACCGGAATTGGTTCGTACATTAGTAGCTTTCAAACAAAAACTACAAGAATATCTGGAGTCTGTTTCCAGCCCCGCGTCGAAAGAGCTTTCGAACAAATTGACCGTCAAACGAAAGGAGTTAATTCAACAGGTAGACCAGATCATGACGGATTATCCGATTCAATATAGTGCTGATTTGCATTCTAAACGAACCAAGCCTGCGGCACGGGAAATTCTGTACGCCTTGGTGATGGGTTGCTCGTTAGCAGATGCCGCGCATCTAGCCGGGGTGAGTGAGAACATGCTATATGATTGGCGCAAAGATGATCCTGATGGGTTTGCATTCGCGGTCAGTACAGCACGGTCTATGTTTGGAAGCCTCGTGGTAGATGATGCGATCCTACGGTTATTGATAGGCGGAGAAGTAAAGCGTATTCGTAAAACCTTCGATTCTCATGGAGATGTGGACGGTGAGATAGTGGACCTCACGACCGCCGATGCGAGAGTTGCCATCGCAGCAAAAAGCAAGTTCCGGCAGATGACAGAGCAACGTGGGCGAGTGGATCACTATCTCCATATTCTTACCCCAGAGCAGGAAGCAAGATTACGAAAGCACGGCGATGAGATTGTGGAAGAAGAGATCAAAGCTATAGAGAATGCGGGTGCGGGAGGGGAGGAATCATAACTACACAGAATCTTCACGACTTGAACCTGGACCTTGCGTATTCTTCTTTTCCGTATTTTGCTCGCGTGATCGGCGAAGATGTAATGGTCCGGGAAGAGCTACGTCAAAATGAGACGTTTGTGTTCAAGGATTTTCATTACAACTGGGCTAAAAATATGCAGGAACGAAAGCGCTATGCCATTGTCGCTTTTCGTAAGTCAATGAAATCAACCATGCTGAGACTGAGGGCTATGTGGAAACTGTATCGGTTGATGAGGGGAGAACCTAATCCAGAATATGAGGGGTTGTATCTATCCGCTAAAGAAGACTTGGCAGCGAAACATACTGCAAAATTGAAGCGTTACATCATGGGTTCACCATTATTCAAAGATTGTGTCCATGAAACTGATGCGGAGAGTATCATTAAGATGCGGTTGCCTAATAAGAAACGATACACTATTACCCCGGGTGGTATCCTAGCCGCCCATCGTGGAGACCGTCCTGATGAAGTATTCGTAGATGACATCCTTGGCGACGTTTCAGACCAAGCCTCTATGGTGAGAGACATTACGATGATTAACAAGATTACGGATCTCTTCCTGCAAACAGTTCAATATCTGCCGCGTCTACATGGTGCTATTTTTGTAGCCGGAACCCCGCAGACGGATAATGATATTTTTGCAGTCCTCGAAGGTGCGGTAGAAGAATACGAAGAATCACTCGAAGGCAACGATTGGTTGGTAGAGCGTTTGTCGGTAGAAGATGCAAAAGGCCACTCGGTTATGCCTGAAGTATTTCCCGATGAGCGGTTAGCGGCTTTACGCGGTGCTGAAGGGTCCCGTCAGGATATTGCCTATCAAAAAGAGATGAAAGTACGACCAGGACACCAGGTGTTTCGTACCTTCTTCCCTAAACGATTGATAGAGGCATGTATTAAGAAAGAACAATCATTCCGGCAGCCGCAGGTTACGGTAGGCGGTTTAGACATGGGTAAACGTAAACACCCGGGCCACCTTGCGATTTTCGAGCCGCATAGCGGGAAGCTTACACAAGTTCTTAGCCGATGGTTTGATAGATGCGAGTACCGCAAGATGGTAGCTGAAGCTAGTCGTTACTGTGAATATTTTAATTGTGTTTCGATGGGTATCGATAACACCCGTGCTGATTTCGAGGGGTTCTATGAGCAAGGTTACGTTTTACTCACCGAGCATGATGAGGCAGGCAATGAACTTTCCAGGGAAATACTGAAGCTACATCCAGCTATGACGCCTATAATGATAAACACCAGCACCAAATGGCCGATGGCACAAAGGATGCGGAGTGTTATGGAAGTAGGGAGGATAGAGTACTTACCAGACTTGCGTCAAAAACGTCAGTTGCTGCTGATTGACCAGCAACTTCATGCCGCTGAAACCCAGGAAGGACATGGTGAACCCTTTACCTCTATCGGGTTCGCAGTCCAAGCGGCTTTTGAACAAGGATTTTTAACGGATGATACGGTACACCAACATGATACCTCTCCCTTGAGTGATGAGGAACTTACTTTCAAGGCATTCCAGGAATGTGAGCGCTTGGCCGCCAATGACCAAAGCGGTGGGCCAGGAACGGTGAGGTTGTAATGCGAGTAGGTGGTTTGGAATTTTCTGTCGAAAAAGTTCAAAAGGAACATATCCCCGAGGGGAAGCCTAGAGCGTATAGCGAAGAGGAACTCAAGGCATTACGGCAGAAAGTTATAAGCCGATCAATAAGTGCAGAACACAGAGAAGCAAGAGGGTTAATCAACTTGGCGTTTTTGATGGGTGAGCAAGACGTTGAATACAAAGACGGGGGGTTGGCGCGGCATATTAGTGAAATCGTAGAGCGATACGCAACCGACGAGGCTTCCGGGTCGCTTGCTAAGTTGAAAGCCGTAGGTCAAGTTGAAGAAGAAATAGAGAACTTACTTATTCAACCTTTTCTTAAGATGGTAATTAAAGCAAGTTCAACCCCCTTCCGTTTTGATGCCAGACCGCGTTCACCTAGCGAAGAAGATAGAATGAAAGCTCAGGTAGCCGAGCGGTTCATTAAAATGATTCGACGAGAAGATAGTGTTGATTTTTCTCGCGCGCGGGCACAAGGCATGGTTAATATGGCGATTGATGGCAACCATTTTCTTTGGCCTATATTTAATAAGAATGCGGGCCCCAGACGTATCGTCTATAAAACGACTCCATTTGAGACTCCTTTCCCTTTAGTTGATGAATACGGTAGAGCTATTCAAGATGGAGATACGGCACTTTACGCCCAAGCCGACAAGAAAGGCAGTGCACCGACGGAAATTTCTTATATCCGTGAAGGCGAATTGCAGTTGCACTCTATTCCCTTAAGAAATGTACTGGTATCGGGTGGTTATACTTATCTTTCTGAATGTCCTGATGTTATAGTTCGTATGCCTATTCGTAAAGAGGACTTGAGAAGTTTTGAAGATACTTCATCCACACCGATTAAGAAAATCCTAGAGAAGATAGAAGGATTTTATCCTAATCGTTTGTCATATCGTGAAGCCGTACTACAACGACTGTATCAAAAGGTTGAAATACCAGTTGGTGATGCACAGGATCAGGATGGAGGAGACGATAAATTTGTGATGTTGTATCATCTTTTAGAAAAACCAACTGAACGATACCCTACTGGTCGCTGGCTAACTTTTGTATTTGGGGGTAAACAAAACGAAACAACAGGTAAGATATTTTTGTTACAGGAGTTTCCTCTGCCTGACGAAGGATTATCTGGTATCCCGATTATAGAAAATAGCGGACCCAAAATCTCCGGTAGGTTCCAAGGATTAACGCTTTTGGAGTTTTCTATTCCCGCACAGGTTCGACATAATAAGCTCTTAACAGCCCGAATGGATAAATATAAGCGTGCTGGAGAAGCATATTTATTGATGGATGAGAACTTTACTCCTACTATTGAGCGTATTCCTAATATAGGCGGGATATGGCGTTACAAGAGCACTGCTAGGGGCGAGAAACCAACATGGTTAGCTCCACCTGCATTGCCAGCTGAACTTTTCAGGGAAGATATAAGTCCTCAACTTTACATCGAAAAGCTTTGGGGAATTCCTGACTTAAAATATCCTCAACGTTCAGATCGTACCGCAACGGAACTTGCATTACTATCCCAACAAGGTGCTCAATGGATACGTGATTATGGAACTTTAGGACAAGCAAGAGCATTTAGCAAAATAGCATTCTGGTTCGTGTGGTTATTTAAGAATTATGCTACTTACGGTAAATATGGACAGATTTTGAACCAATTTAATCAATGGGAACGTGAACTATTCTTACAATCGGATATCGATTGCACGGATATTACAGTAGATGAGAAATCGTTGATTAAAGAAGATAAGATGTTACAGCAACAGAAATTGCAACTCGCAGTTCAGATTAACCCGGAGTATTTCAAAACCCCGGAAGGTAAGAAAGTAGCGGCTCGGGTTCTTGAATTGGAAGAAATCGTTGAGGGAAGCAAAGAATCTCACGAAAAGTCCAATGCCGTAGCGGAGAACGGAATGCTTTACTATAAGCTCAGGCATAATCAACCGTTAAGGTTAGATAAAAAACCAGTACCCGACGAAGACAATATCAGTCATTTGGTTGAACATCTTAAGATTATTAGTGCTCCTATCATTTCTAATTTATCTGAAGATGCGAGGATGCGATACATCAAAGCGATCTTGAAGCATTGTTTGACGGTACACATAAAGCGTCTTGAAAAAATCCAGGGATTGAGTGGGAAACCTAACCCGATATACGAGGAGTATGTCACGCGAGTTAAAGTTGCCGCCGAAGAGGTAGGGATCAAACTTGAAGAAAAGGAAGAACCTATCCCCGAGCGTTCAGAACTTGGTATGACCGGAGCACCAGCTGGCGGTGGATTACCAACTGACCGTCGGGTGCAGGTTAATCCACAGGATTTGTTAGAGCAGGCGCAGGGAGGTCAAGGTGCAGAACCAACACTACGGCCTGCGCAAATGTTAATGGCGCAACTTGCTGCGTCAAAGAAACCTACACAACCGGCTGGACCAAGTTCAGCTAAAACATCATAAGGAGGATCGATGAAACGATTCACTCCCATTCTGCTTGCATCATTCCTTCTACTGACAATTTTTGCAGTAGATGGATATGCACAGCCAGCACCTACTATCTTTCCGCCTATCGAATCATTCGGTGAAGGACTTGCTGAGGAATATTGGGATACCCTTACGGTAGATAGTATCGCAGTTGATGCTTTTTCTCGTCAGATGTGGTACGTAACGGTAGGACTTCTTGATACCACCGATACGGATACGTTCTATATGTATCCCAACAGCGGTTCTTCAGATTGGCCTATACGACTCTATGGACCGCTACAGCCCAACAAATTTCACCTTCCTCAGCTATGGTCATTCGGCCCGCTGAAGATTAGCACTTTGACCGTATGGGGTTGGTATGGAGCAATGGCTAGTGGTGCAAATCCTGATGATTCGACCCAGATAATCTGGATACATGCGTATCCAGTACCTACTGGTTACTAAGGAGTAAGACATGTTTGGACACATTTTCTCACCATCCTCTCCCAGTTCGATCTTTAATTGGATGCCTGGCGATGAGGATGATGCTGGTAGTCCCGGCGGTGATGCTGGCGCTACAGGTGTGGATGATTCCAAGAAAGATAAAGGAGCATCCCCACAGACGGTCGAAGTGGAGTTCGCTGATGGGACTAAAAAGCCAATCCCCGTTGACGAGCTTACGAAAGTCTTCAAAAACTCCGATGCAATAGTGAAAGAAAAGGTTGACGCTCTCCGCCAAGAGTTGGAAGAAAATGTCGATCTTAAGGCAGAGAAAAAGGCCCAAGAGCGCCTCAATAATTATCTCACACAAGTTAAACAGGCAAATCCAGAGCTATACGAGCAGCTTTTCGGTAAAGCCGACAAACCGAAGGATGCAAAACCAACGTCCAAGTTGGACACCACTCCGCTGACGTCTACCGAGTTGGATCTTCCTGAACTTAACGAGATTGACTTTGAGGATGCAGAAGCTACGAAACGAGCAGTAGCTGGTTTGTATAAAGCAATAGGAACAATCAGTGACGACAAAACAGCATTGTTGGACCAACTCAATAAGATTGCTCCTATTGTAGACAAGTTAGCTACATTCGATCCAGAAGCACTAAAAGGTACTGTGAGCGCTGAAGCAATAGCCGCCTTGCGTGAGGAAATGCCTAAAGTAGCTACTCAAGTTAAGGATGCGATTACCTTGCGCGAAGAGAAAAGAAAAGAAATCAATCAAGCTACCACCCAAGTCCACGCGGTAGTGGAGGAAAAACTGCCGCTTTTAGAACCGGAACTCTCTCAAAGAATACAACGGAAGATATTGGGTTTAGCTTTGATGAAGTACAAGTTCGCACAGGATCAAAGGATAACGGCTATACGTACCAAAGACCCTAATCCACCTCCGGTAGTTCCACTTTCTCGCATCATTACCGACGTAGCTAAAGACGAACTTGAGACTATTACTTATGCAGGTGCAGACCTTGCTCGTGCTCATGCAAAAGGGTTTAGTACTTTGCCTACATTCGTTCCCTCTGGCGGTACTGCGGAGCCTGAGAAGAAAACTTACAGTTCTCCTGAAGAGGCGCGGTTAGCGTTTTTGCAAGGAGAACGATAACGAACAATTTCCCCTCTCTAGGGGAGAGGGTGAGATTTAAGGAGGAAACTACGCATGGCATTGGCAACAGACGTGCTGGAATTCATGACCCGTAACGTCGAAATCCTTGGAATGAAGGGTCTTGGAGTTTTAGCGAAACGCATTACAAACAATACCCGCTCGTTTGTAGTGAAAGACCGGGACACAGATGTAATCAAGTGGGATATTGTTGAGGGCGGCCCCGCAAATGTGTTTATCCGTGAGGGTGAAACAGCATGGGGTACTAACGTCAACAAGGCTCCTGAATTGATGACCCTGCGTCTCGCTCGTATGTGGGTTCCTTTTGAGTTTACCGGACTTGAAAAGGAACGCGGTCATCTAATCGGTAATGATGCTTACCTATCGAAGATGGTTGAAGTTGGTATGACTAACTCTCAATTCCAAATTCGTCGTATGTTCTTTAGCGATCATACCGAGAAACTTGCTGCCGTTCCTGTAGCAGCCGGTGGTGCCGTTAGCGATGTTATCGTGGATTCCGTCAAGTGGCTTAAGGTAGGTATGACCATTGATTTCTATACCGCTGCTGGTGTAGTACAAGTAAATGGTGCTAGCCTTACGCTTACTTACGTTAATCCTGATACGAAACAAATCAAGTGGGCTGCGGGTGATGGAACACCTACCTTAACCGATCTTGATGAGGTATTCATCGCAGGCAACCGTAACCTTGGCGTTTACGGCATTTCAGCATGGGATAACGACGGTGCGGCTATGCCTGGTACGAAAGGCACACCCGTTATTGGCGGTCAAACTCGTGCGGCAGAGCGGCCTACATTGAACGGTCTCATACTGCGTAATGGTGGTGTTCCTAGACCACTGAGCTTTCAGCTTATGGATGAGTTGGTAGCGCAGATCTATGCCAGAGATGACTCAGCTAACATCTCCGCTATCTACGGTGGAACTGGAACGGTATACTCCTACAAGAAACTCTTGCAGGATAAACAAGGCATTCGGACTCCTACTGGATTGATGGAATACAAGTACGGCGATAACAAGTATCCAGTCTATGCAAATGACCTGCTTACTCCTAATGAGATTCCAGTGATCAGCGATCCATACTTGGAGGAAGGTATCCTTTATTTCCTTAGCGAAAAGGATATCGGTTTCCATGGAGATAAAAAGTTCAGTTGGATACCCGGCATGATTGACGGCAAATTCGTGCATCTTGGTAACATCAGCAATAAGGATGTCTTCAAAGCTACCCTGAAGATGGAGTTTCAGTTTACAGCTAATTCATCCAGACATGGTGCTCTTGCAGACCTTCAACCGGAATTCACTGTTACCTGATCGTGAAATTTAGGGGAGGAGCTTCAGGCTCCTCCCCTAAAAGGAGAACAATATGGCTTACACAGGTTTAGAAGCGGTTAGCTTAGTACGTCAGCATCTCAATGCAGTAGCGGCTGGTGGAAATTGGCAGAATAGCGACCTTTTAGCCGACCTTAACATTAGCTTGAAAAAGGTTGGGCGTGTTGCACCTTCCGATTTGTTAGGCCCGCTTGCAAAGCATGTCACTGTCTCAGTTACTCATGTTGCATCTCCTGCTATTCCTACAGGCGCTCTTCCGGCTGGGGTATTCCGGTTTGTGCAGATGTCTTTAGGGCAGAAAGAAGTCAAGAAAGTCTCGTTGAATCAACTCTTTCGGTACTACGAAAACAGTACGGCCAGACCGTATGCACCCACTAGTGCCTCGGATGAATCTCACTACTATGCCGTTCATGATAGCTTTTACTTTTCCCCTCGATACACCAGCGATCAAGACTACGTCTTGCGATACGTTAAAGAACCTGACGCACTAACTCTTATAAATTCAATGGATTGCCATAATGCGTTAGGTGATACGGTAGTGTTACTTGCTACTCGTATGGCGCTTCAACAGGACGGCAGGCTTGATGCGGCGGGTCTTATCCAACAGCAGTTGAACAACGAGATCAACTTCCTAGCTAAGGAGTTTGACGTAGACACCCAGGATTTTGCCATTCCGATGGTGCCCGGTCAACCCGCATCAGTGGAGACAGGATGACGATTGGCGAGTTGATACAGACGGTACGCGATATTGGAAGTCTATCGGGCGATATTGCTCCACATACGGAACGCGGGGTTATTCGTCTTGCGGTGAACGTCGGACTTCGTCATGTCTGTACAACTATGCGGATACCGCGTTTTTGCTATCATGGATCATTGGAACCCAAACGAACCGTTTACAAGCTGGATTTTACGGTATCGGATATTACTACTGTTAAGGTGTGTTACCAAAAAAAGGACTATCCATTGACGCCTATGAATATAGACATGATGAGCACTGCATACGGCAAATATGATCCTGTCGCTCATGTCCCACTTGAGGAATACGTTACTGAGAATGAGACTGTAAGTCCATCAGGTATCAAATTCTATGCCCCGGAACCGCGTGCACCAAGTAGCCGTAACCCCGAAGGTGCACAGTTGATATGGATTAGACCTGCATCAAATACACTGGTGCCAAATGGATTGTGGATATTTGGGGTCATGATGCTACCGGAATTGAAGGATGATACACAAAACATTCCAATCCCGGAGGTGTATCACATGCTAGCCATATACTGGGCGTTATGGCTTTTGACTCGGAAAACAGAATGGATGGCAACCTATACTGCGACGTTGCCAACAGTTGCTAACTACGCTTTGGAAGATGGAAGGATTGATATTCCAGGGCGTGCATTTTAACGAAGGAGGCTTATATGGCTCGGTTCCTTATCCATAACACACACAAGAGTAAGGTTTTGGGTCAGCCGAACCCGAAAGACCCTACTGATTATGCGAAGTTCACCCCATTATACTTCGGTGAGACTTCTGTATTCTTGAAACCTGGCGAAAAAACTGAGGTAGCTGGTTGCGATGCTACTGTTAATCTAATTATTGCACACATTCGGCGACATGCCGCCGGGCATGAATTCGGCGAAAGCTTGATTATCAAGGAACTTGCTGATGCAGCGCAAACCATTAACGGCGATCCTATCTGGGTAGTAGTTACCAAAAAGGATGCAGTTGATCCTCATACGAAGAAGCGTGTTAAGTTTCCGTTAGCGGCACACTCCTGTGGCCGCACCTGGAATCTCCAGTTAGGACCAAACGAGATGACCCAGTTCTGCGCTGAAGGCATTAAATTAGCGTGCGGCTGGGCAGTAGAGGCCGTAATGTCCAGAACCGATTACGAAAAGGCTCAGGAGGAACCCTCAAAAATAGAGAAGAAACCCGAAGAAAAGTCGGGAGAGGAATCTGAAGCATTCACAATCGCAGAGTGGGGTAAGCGCTTTCGCCGTAAAGGAATCTCCAACAACGAGATTGGATACATGGAAGCGCATGTTGAAGATGCTGAAAAATTCTATACCCGCCAGGAGTTTCTTGACCTGTGGGACGAGTTCTGCAAGCAAGCTGAGGAGGAGTAATGCTATCCCCTTGCCTATCTATGAAGAAGCCGTTAGCGGGGCTTATGGGGGCTTGTATGGGGTATTCTGGAGCAGGGAAGCTAAAATAATCGTAAGGAGGAAATTGTGGCATCCATTCTGTTAGAAGTTGGAGGCTATAAAGTAGCGAAAGAGCCGGGATTCTCGGTTCACGATAAGAAAAGCATAGGTTTTAGAAACACCGGGGTTGGCGCATTTCGTATTAGGCACGGTTCTAAACCCTCTGAGTTTCCTTTAGGCACTACGCTTTGGGTCGATAAGGACTTCGTAGTGATCTCCGAGCCGGGGATGCCGAAGGCGGTATATCAGATCCCTTCCGGTGCACGAATTATTGCCGATGGGCAGTACGACCTTTCGGGCAGAGAGCGATGCTTTCAATTCACCAACACTACTTTGCAGGCGATGATAGGACGAGAGGTGCGGTACTGGACGGCGGCAACTCAGGCTGAACCAGTAATGAAACATCTCTGGACATTCGCCGTAGCAGCCCCGGCTACCGAAGACGCTACGAATGGCGCTCCTGTAGATGATTTTGCGGCTAACTCACGCTGGTATAATCTATCTTCAAGCTCGCATACCAACGCATTAGCGGGAGCTAAAACAGTCAACCAAATGGAGTTGCTTAACGCTTCTTTGGTTGCTTATGCCGAGTTGACAGGATTGGCTATCAACATCCCTGCCGGGGATACGTGCGACTACGAATGGACTCACTCGCTTTATCAGGGTGTTGGCGGCGGGCAAAATGGAGCTTGCCAGATGATGCTTAACTGGTTATTCAGCCAGGTTAATCCCGGAATTACCGATTCTGTGAAGTCAGTTGTCGTTTATCTTGGGGCGGTGCGGAAACTAGGGCCTATCAATGTATCCTATGACCCGGCGACAGGAAAAGCCGATTATTCCAGCACCTACACCGACTGGTTTGCAGATAATGTTGAGAACGACACCGGGTCGGATTTCGATTATGACACTCTACGTGTTGGGATAACGGCTGTGAGCGCTATCGCTCTGATACCTGTTGCCGCTGACACATGGCCTGCGGGTGCAAAAAGGCGTATTGATTTCAAATCAACCTTTGCTGATAAGCCTTAAGGGATGGGTGTGTATTGGCTGTAGTTAATGGGCATGGTGCTGATGCAAGTGAACAGACTTGGGAAGGTAGTGTCTCTGCGGCATCGCATCCCAAGGAGTTTGGTGCAGATGCTAGTGAGCAAACCTGGGAAGGTAGCATTGGCGGCCATGCTACGGCGCAAGGTGCGGATGCTTCTATACAAACCTGGGAAGGCAGTATCTCGACGCCTTCCATTGAGGCAGGTGCGGATGCTTCTATACAGACCTGGGAAGGCAGTGTTTCCGGGGCGGCTGTTAGCGCAAGCGGAGCAGATGCTTCAATACAGACCTGGACAGGTAGGGTTGGTGAGGTTTATAATGGTGCCGAATGGAGTTCTTCAATGGATAGCGTAGCAGACTGGGATTACGAAAGTGTTTAACTATTCTCCACAACTGAACGCATTTCCTATTAAGGGCTTCGGCGGGTTAGATACCGTCTCGCCTGAAGAGCTAGTTGCCCCTAACCGCTTCGTAGAGCTTGTGGATTTCACCACCCATAACAACGGTATGCTGGAGTTCCGTAAACGGGTAACGTATATGGGACATGCTATCACCCCTATTTCTTGGATTGGAGAAGCTGTTTTAGGTGATGCGTCATATATACTTTTTGTTAGTGGACGAGATGATGGAAGTGACCCAACGGGCAATTTGTGTAGATGTCTTGTGTCTGGAACAGATGTAGTAAATAGAGAACTTACTGGAGGTGAACGAATTTTCCTTTTGAATTCCAATGCCCCGACTGATGTTGCTTTCTTTCAAAATTATATTCTAGCTGCTAATGGGTATACCCCGCTGTATCCGCTTCCTCTTGCTGGGGAAAATACCAATGAACATTACGAGGGAATCATTGGCAAATATCCTTTTGTATGGCGACAGAGATTGGGTATTGCCAACACTGCCGCTAACCCCCGTGAGGTACGTTTTTCTTCTATCTTGCGTGGCACTTCTTGGGATAGTGCTCAATATACTCCCCTGGCAGGTGATTTTTGGGAACCTTTAGGTGCGAAGTCGGTGATCGTATCCGTAGACTCGACGGAATACATCACAGGAGTTCTTATCTGGAATGGAGTTCCGGTCGTCGGCACTAACAAAGGGCTTTATCGCATAGATACTAATTGGGGTTCTTTCCCGATAACCAAAGAAACCGGGGTGCGTGATCGAACTATGTGTCTGTATCGAGGTGCTATCATATTTTTGGGGGATGATGACGTTTACATGATGACTTCTTTCAATGAAGTAAAGCCCTTAACCAGAAATACTATCCATTCCACTATTTTTGATAATATGCAGGTTCGAGATGCTTTGCAACCCAATATGCAGGTTCGAGATGCTTTGCAACCCAACGAGTGGATTTGCGACACTTATGGAGATTGGATCGATAACACTGAGGAGGCCCCCCCCGATAATCTTCTTAAAGTAGAAAAAGGTGGATATGTTACCGTAGATGGGTTGCTTGGTAATGATGGAGCACGTCAGACTGATCCTATTCAATTAAAAAATTTATTACCAGATCATGGTGCTAATCCTAACGGACGGGGTCAATTTTCTAACTTCATAAGAATTGATTTTTTAATGACCAATAGCTGGGGAGAACTAGATTTTTTTGATAAAGGGGGGACATCTGATGCCGATTTTTCCCGCAGTGATTACCACTTAGATGTATGGGTTAAGCAAGGTGCAACCGCAGGAACAATGGGGGCGTATGTAGAGCTTCTTCCTCCTTTGGATTACAGTAGAGATCCACGCGCACTATCGTTTGTTCATAAAATAGATGTTCACGGAGACGATGATGTTTTTGATTATTGGATTCAGATTAAATTTAAGCTGACTTCTATTTCGCACGATGGAATTACTGCTAATCCACAAGTGCATCGAATGCGGGTATCCTGGGACTCAGCGGTGCCGAAAGGCAAGACGATAGTTACGGAGAATTACTTAGATTATCGTCAGCAACCTTATGCTTGTGTAATAGATGATCGCTATTGGTTGCACTTTTCGGGTAAAAATATAGAACATAGTGCATTTATCGATGCAGATTATGTAACAGGAGACGACAGCTTTACTTTCGTCATGGACAAACGCGGTGAGTGGACGATGTATAGGAATTTTGACGCTTTTGCAATGGCTGAAGTAAACTTGAGACATTCTGATAATCAAGAGATAGTTAAGCGCTTTTTGATCGGTAGACGTTGGAGCAGGTATCATCTTTATGTTCCTGAAGGACATCAAAATCAGGGTTTTTACGTTGAAACCAAAGAATGGCCTGATTTTCTTGCCGCTCAAGGCACATACTATACCCCTGCGATAGCTAAGATGCCTAAGTTATACTTCAACAATCTCACTCAGGCCAAGCGGTTGCGGTTTCTTCAACCTTTCTATCAAGGCTCCTTTGGGGATGTCGTTCGTTTATCGGTAGCAAGCTTTGAATCAGGAGCAATCCCTGCTCCGATTTATCTGCTTTATCATTCGTTGGTGGATAGTGAAATGATCAGTACCCTTCGGTTTATTACTAATTTCGGAACGTGGTTTCAATATACTTTTGAGCTACCTGGCCCAATAGACTTATCGCAAGATTTCAAACTTTCACAGCTTGTGTCGTATATACAGATACTAACCGCTCGACCGACATTCGGGCAGCCACCTCCTGCGAGTCCGGTATGAAGAAAGAAGAAGAGTTTGAAGAGTTACTGGAACGGTTAGATGATAGTTCAAAGGAGTTTACTTTTCCGGCTGGCTATACCCCGGACGATGCGAAGGAATTCGTGAATCCGTGGGGATTCGTGCCTGGGAAGCTATTTATAGCAGGCCAAAATGCCAGAGGATCATTGTACGAAACGAACACAGATCGGCAGCAGTGGACGCAGGAGCATCTCATTTTACGCAGTTCTGTTGCCGACATAACCTTTAAGGCTAACGCCTTAAGTTAAGGGGGTAACGATGCCAGAAGATACTGGTCTTGAGGATCTGGAGGGAGCCACAGGAGTATCCTTCACAGAGACAGGTTGGCAGGGGCTAAGTAACGCAGACCGAAAAAAGATCAAAGACTACTATAGGACACACGGCGGTATGCGTGAGTTCCGACGCGGTTTCAGGAAAAAGGCACGAGCCGCAGGCAGACTTGGACTGGATATTACACCGGAAAAAGGAGCAGAATACGAGGAATTTCAGGAAGACATTAATGAGCTTGCAGAGGCACTAAATCAACAAACAGGCGAAGCGATTCGTGATTATACCGTTGGTGCTTTGGAGCAAGCGGAGCGCGGCGGTATGCCCGCTGGAGCCACAAGTGCTATCGCTCAACAAGGCATGAAAGCGACTATGGCGGCTCAAAAGATTGAAGCCGATGCAAGATCGGCACTGGAAGATTGGTGGACGAATAAAACCGAAGCAGAGAGAGAAGCGATTCAGAACGAGGTTCTACGCCAGAAGGAAGCTACCGGCGAAACGATTGGTGGAGTGGTAGGAACTGCCGCAGGAGCTATCCCTCTTCTATTTGGTGGAACAGCTGTAGCCCCTGCGACTATGGCTGCCGGGGCAAGCTTAGGTAAGAAAGTTGGTGGTTGGCTCGGCGGACCGGGCACTACGGAACAGTACGAGGCTGCAACTCAAGAAAGTATTACCAGTATAGAAGAGAACACCGCATACTTAGAAGAGTTGCTAAAGTTGCTTCAACGTGGTGACTATACCAGTGTCGAAGACATACTTGCCGGGGCACCACCGATGCCACAGCCATGAAGTTAGAAGATTAGGAGGTATTCATGCCATCTGGTTTGATACATGGAATCAACGCCGCACTTCCGCATGTGCAGCGAACCATACAGGAAGTAAAAGGAAAGCAAGAAACAAAACGTCAAGAACGTAGACAAGACGTATTGTCTGCACAGACGTTACGGTTACAAACAGCTAAGGAGAAACGAGATCGAGCGCTTGCGGCGGTGCAAGCCGAGTACGCACGCAAACAAGCAGGGGAAGAGTTGGGCGTTAAAAAAGGCTATCTTAACTTAGGATGGGCACAGCATCTGGGGTTAGGTAAACCCAAGAAAACAGGTAAAGCAGGCGGTGCGGAAAAGCCCAGCAAATATCCTCAATGGTATGCTCGAAGCGTAAAGGATTTTGAGGATACGGTTATTGATGCCGGTTATTCCTTAGAGACAAGGGATAAAATTGAGGCAGTTTTACGAAAGCACAGTGCAAATCCTTTAGAGGCTTACGGTGAGATTGATAAGATACTTCGTACCGCATCGTTGACAGGAGAAGCGGTATCAACCGATGCGGCAACAGAAGCGGCACGTGGGACGGCACTCAATGCAGCTACCTATTTTTTCAGCACCCAGCAACTGGGCCCAGCTTATGGTCAGGAAGAGTTCCCAGGATTCGAAACGCCTCCAGGCGAAACGCCTGCACCTGTGTCTACTCCTATGATAGAAACGAATCGTCCAGGTGAGGCTGAGGAGCTGATTGTACCAGAGCATCTTAGAGGTTTACTGGAAGAGACGCCTACGGCGCCCGCAACACCATTGGAGAGGATAGAACATAAAGTAAGTCCCCAGAGTAGCATAGAACAATCCGAAATGGCTCCTTACGTAAAGGCGCAAGAGGTAGCAGGTATGATAGCGCAAAATCCTGGTGAAATGAACACTATTCTTGCTCAATATGGACAGGAGCTTGAAGCATCGGGCGTTTCAAGAGAGGGGATCAACCGAATTTTGGGACTTGCGTCTAGTCTCTTTACGCGGATGGGGTGAACTTGCCTGTAGCTTCAGATATGCCAATTCTACGGCAGGCGCCCGGGTTGGATAAGATAGTTTCTCCGATTGCCAAGCTTCTTTCTCGATCTGAGGATTCTCGTATATCAACCCATGCTATACGCATGGCGACCAACATGGTCATTCGTTGGATGGGCGGCATGAACTCCGCCGTATCTTCCGAACAGGAACCGGAGTATATGTGGGATATAGCATCTACGCCAGCGTTCAGCACTTCGGAACCTATATCGGAGCTTACCTTGAATCCTTTTTTGGATGTCTTCGTTCGTAACGCTCAAAGTTCGCTCAATGATGCTCTACAGAATCTTCTAACTGGCAGAGAAGTAACGAAAGCTACGATTCTCAATGGATTCGTGCGCGACTTTTGTTACGCCTTAGACGACGCAGGACGGGTAACGGGCTATATGGCGGTTAAGCCGGAAATTGACCCCTGGATCAAAGCGGTGGATAAACCTATAGAAACACGCAGCATTGAGGTCATAAATGTTCTACGCCGTGCGGTAGATACAAATAAGCTTGCAGCAGAGGACATTCCTACAATACTTCGATTGGTAGGCACGGCGGGTAATCTTTACGCTCTTGATCCCAAGTTAGGACAGGCCGCGTTAGAGCCGCAAAGCGTTAGGTCAAGAAAAAGGAAATGAACGAGAATAGACTCAATTCATACGACTTGACTATCGAAGAGCTAAGGGAACAGTTTGTCAATGATCCTCTGGAGCGGTTAGAAATGAGAGAGGTCCCTGCCGTTGAAACTGGTGCTTTGGCACCTAAAGAAGAAGAAAAGGAGCCTGAACTTTCTCAGTTGGAGAAGCGTCAAGTACATCTTAAGATACGTGCGGAGCGAGTGGAGCAACAGATAGCTAACAAGCAGCCCGATAAATACCTTGCTTCTTTGGAAAGTAAGTATCAACAAGCCCAGGATAGATACACGGCGACCTTGAAACCATTTGAGAAGATTGATATACAAGAAGCGCGTCAAGAGATTGCTCGAACACCAACTGGTCTTGGCCCCCCGCCAGCTTATCAAGAACACCTAAAAGAACAGGTGCAAGAGTTTGAGATTGCTGCACAAAAGGCAGGAGATGCTGAATTAAAGGTATTACGGCAGAAGAAAAACATGGGGATATTAACGGATGAGGAAAAAAGAAGACTCGCTGAAATGCGAGGGGGACCTACATTGGCAGCCGGAGCCGCACCAACGACCGCGCCACTTTATTTAGGCAAAACCAGACTTGCAGTTGCAGAGGTTCCCGAAGCGATAGACATTCGCCCCGAGACCCAAAAGCCAGGATTCTTAGGTCATATATTAAGTTCTAAAGAACGTGCATTGCACACGGAAGCTAGGATTGCAGGGGTGCAATCGAGAGCGGTTTTATACGAAACTACATTGCGTGAGTTGCTTGATGTAAATTTGGATATGCTGGATGCCGACCAATATGAAGCGTGGAGGAAAAGGCTTCATGGCGATGACCCTTATGCTATGAAACGATCCCTGACTGATCCCAGTATTGAAACGCAGATAGCGGTAGGTGCAGAGGAGTTTGCCCGTGAGATGCCTCAAGGTAGAATAATGCGTATGTTACAAGGGATGGAGATAAGTAAAGCTGGGGGCAGAGACCCTGCTGAAAAGATCCGTGCAGAACAACACAAGATAGCCGCAGGAGTCGGACGCACTGGCGGAAGCCTGTACTCGCTTATGATGATTAGCACTTTTCCTATAGGAAAAGCGATGCCTTATACATGGAAAGCTAAGGTGCCCGGAAAAGTAAATGTACTGAAATCCGCAGTACGAGGCCATCCTCTTGGACAGGGTATTTGGAAAGAAGCAAAAGGAGTAACAGAAGTAATTTCTGGTCCAGGGGCGGCAATGTTGAGTGCCCCGCAAGTAGCTGGGTTGGCTACACGACAAGCGTTATCAACAGCAACGCTAGAGTCTTGGTGGGTAGGTGCGTTGACTCCTGCAAAGGTAGCGTTGGCGTCACGGATTATTCCTGGTGCGGCAAGTGGAGCGGCTATGTTTGGGTTAAACGGTCTTCTTGGTGCTATGGCACGACAAGCGGAAGAATCACATCCTAGTGTTCAGAAGGTAATCCATGAAACCGCTATGGAGACCATTTCAGGAGCAATATTCGGCGGAACGATGTCTATTCCTAAAACTATAGTGCGTATCCCGGCGGCAGGGCTTTCCCGTGCGGCATTCCAGACTGGACGAACTCTGGCCGAAACAGGTAAGTTGACTAAAGATGATTTGACGAACATCGCTTTGGATGCAGGTGCAATTGCTTTACTTGCTACGTTAGGTGTCGGACGGCTGGATAAGGAATGGGATGCGATGGTTCGAGGCACTAAACAACTTAACTGGTTGCGAGGCACTATGCCACCGCAAGGCGTTGCACTTGGCGAGGGCGTAACGATTACCACACCGTCAGGTGGAACGGTCAGCGGCGAGCTTGTGTCCGTATTCGGTCAATTTAAACAATCAGTAACGCCTGCGGCCATGATGCAGGTAGCCAAAATGATTCCCTCAGAGTTTGCTACTGCAACTAACCCTCAACAGATAGCTTTCATTAAAACCGTTGCGGATCTTGTGGAACAAGGTAAACCCCTTGAGCAAGCATTGAAAGATGCAGGTAAGCCCTGGGCGAAAAGTCAGGGACTTGAATTACGTCCGCAGCAACCCGCTTACGTTATAGACTGGATTACAACCGCACCACGCGAACAGGTCAAACAGTATCTGGAACGCAGCGAGGAGTTGATTAAACAAACCGGCAAAGTCCAGGCGTCCAGAAAACAAGCCTATGATGAAATTACTCAACCAACTAAGGCGGCAAAGCTCAAACCTACCGTAAGTTATAATCGAGTCTTAAAGCAGATTCAGAACGAACTTGGGTTGCAGGGTAATGATGCAGCATTCTTAGAGCTTCGCAATCGGTACGGTCCGGCATGGGAGAATTTTCACAAACAAGGTATAAATGCCGCTAACCTGGCACGGTTAGTAAAAGCCTCTGAAGCTATTGCCGCGAAAAAAGCTAACCTCGAAGCGATAGAAAAGGTAGAAGGCAAACCGAAACCTGGTGAACCTAAACTGAAACATCCTCGTTGGTTAAGTCCAGCAGGTGAACCTTGGCTATCGCCTTTGGGTGGGCATCCTGATATGAAAACGTACGATAAGACACAGAAACCTGACCTCTGGACTATGATTGATCTGGACAGGGTAGGGCGACTTAATGCCAAAATAGGACACGATGAGGTTGATGCCAAGCTCTATAAGCCTATCCTTACAAAGCTTCATCAATTATTCGGTGCGAGCGCCTTTGCCCCTGCGGGAGATGAGTTCTTTATGGCCAAGCCTAAAGATATGAGCACCGGTGAATATCTTACCCGACTCAGTGAGTTTACCGAATTCGTGCAAGGATTGGATATTGAAGGAGAGACAGTTGACGTAACGGCAGTAGTTACAAATAATTACGCTGTAGCTAAGAAGCATATCATTACGATTAAACCCAAAGGTAAGGAAGCGGGCGGTCGTGGCTTATTGCATTTCGTTCCGGGAACGAAATCACCACTTGACGCGCCTGAAAACTTAACTATAATCATACAACAAGGAGAATCACATGAGTTTGAAGAATTCTCGCGAACCCGGTCAGGTGATCTGGGGAGACTTCGAGCCAGACCCGCAAGACTTGAAGGAGTGGATAGAAGAGCTGGAGAAGTATATGGCAGACCTGAAGGCGGAGTTCGCGGAGAAGCGGAAGAAGGGGTCGTTGCACCCGGGCGACGAGAAGTGGCTGAAGTTCACCCTGGCGTATCGCCAGAGAGAGGTAGGCTGTTACCGGGAGAAACTCCGGCAACTCCAGAGTTCCCAGGCTTAGCAAAACTTCCCGTCCTGCGTGAGAAATTTACGCAGGCATCCGTTGACAAAACCGTTGACAAGTTCAGGCAGATCGGGCGTGTTGATCTGCTTACCGCTATAGACGATATAGCGGCGGCCCGCGCCGAAGCCTTAAATCTTACCCCCTCAAAAACTCACAAAGTACGCGATATGGTGGTGCTAGAGGTAGGACGCAACATCCTTCGCAAACGTAAAGGTGCATACGTAGTTCGATTTACTGATGCAAAGGTTAAGGCGATTACACAAGCCGTAACACAGCGTGACGTAGAGTGGGTGCGTGGGAAAACGATTACAGACCGTACGAAGCGCTCCGAATTGAAGCTTGAGCATTTACGTCAACGTGCACCCGTTACAGCTTTTGTCGTTGAGGAAGGGGGTTTGCCACCATTCCATGACAAAACAGGCCATTTACTAGAGGTAGAGGAATATCTGGGTGTTCCACGTCAAGCACGAGCCAAAAAATGGCGTAGCATGAAATGGGATAACGTATTCAAGAACGGTAAGATTGTTGTCCCTGAGAAATATCGGGCTACTGCAAGTACTAAACAAGCAGCTGATGAAATCGCTCATGCTGCACATAACGCAGGCTTGATAGCCGAGCCTACTACACGTTCTTTGGTAGCGGCATTACAAACAGAGGATCAAGCACTGCGAGCGGAACCTGAACCGAAAGCCGAAGAGGAACGATATTACGAAGCGGCACGGGAAGAATATGAAGGTAAACGCCAAAAGGACATGAACCAGCTTTACAAGTTGCTTGCAGAAGGCAAGACTGATGAAGCTGTTAAGTTCTTTCAAGAAAGCAATTTAGCGTATGAGATTGAAGAGTTAGCCGCGAAGAAAACAGCGGAGACACTTCCAGTAGAAGATGTATTTGAAGCTCCACGTCAGGCATATTTGTTACCTGCAGGTGGGAAATCTAAAGTCCCGCCAAAACCTGAAGAATTGCGTATAGCAGGTAAAGGTACAGAGAAGGAAGCCGCAAGGCTTAAGGCTCAAGAGATAGCTGGACAACTAAAAGTAGGGGAAGGTGCACAAAAGAGTCTATTCGTTGGGGAGAAGCCTTTACTGAAACCTAAAGAGAAGAAGTTTGATGCTATCACTTGGGTACGCAAAGTACAGGAATACATAGCTCAAGGTATGCCTAGCAAACGTGCCGCTATGCTAGCGATGATAGATGCCCGCAATGCTTATGCCACGAAGCGTCTTAATGAGCTTGCCAGCCCATCCAACAAAGCGGCTCAGAGACGTATGAAAGTGGCTATCGAAAAGTTAGGCGTGCCTTCAGATAAGGGTCCTGAATTTAGAAAACGTTATGGAACCCTTCTGCGTGGTGCCGCACGAAGGCATAAAAACGTAGACGCGATAGTCAAGGAACTGCAACTCTTTGGAGTGGATACCGAGATGAAAGCCGCTTCTAAACCGGTAGAGACCCGACCAACGCATGTTGATATACTTGATGCTCGCACTGCTAATCAACTGCAAGGCGAGGTAGAAAGGGACGCCCAAATCTCAGCCTCTACAGAACTAGGCAAATTATTTGATGAAATCGCTCAACTAGCGGTCGAAAGTCATCAGCCAATAATAGTGGAAGAAGGACCGATAGCAATCGAGGAACCTTGGAAGTTGACGAGGGAAAAATGGGTGCGAGAAAGTCAACAACCTCGCACACGCACAACTTGGCACGAACAGGAACTTCATTGGGAACGTCTACACCGAGACTTAATTACCAAAGCCCTTACCGAGGGTAAGCCCGTCCCCCCGGAGGTGCTGGCGGAGTATCCTGACCTAGTGGCGAAAGCCCCACCCACCGAGGCGGTAGCGGAGCTGGTGGAAAAACCACCGATTGCACCAGAGGAAAAGATGATCGTTTTAGATAGACGTTCAATGGCTACGGCGGAAGTAATTCAAGCTAAATTGGAAGAGATGATAGCCGCCGGGCAGATTCCCGATGAGATACTTAAAGATCGTGTTACATTGGATACGAGAATAGAACATTTCCACAAGTCGAAAAAACCCTGGTCAATCGCAGTTGTCAATATAGGTCGTCTTGGTGATATTAACGATGCTGTAGGTTATATGCAAGGGGATGCTTACATTAAAGCGGTCGTGGATGCCTTAAAGGACAATCTACCGCGTGGAAGTAGAGTAGGGCGTTACAGCCCGCGTGGTGGTGAGTTTACGGCAGTTATTCCTCGCAACGAAACGATCACTCATGCCGCCTTGATACAGGCCATGAACGCAGTGCGTCAAAAGGTTCAGGCACCAGACGGTAAACCAACCGAGTTGAGTATCGGAATCGCTCAGAATGGGGGAGAGACTAGTACTGAGACTATAGCCGAGGCAAGTTATTATGCAAGTGCATCACGTAAGCTTGGCCGCGAGTTGATTGTAACGCATGACATATACGAACGCTATCGTTCAAAACTGAACCCGCCGCAGGTAGTTTATAAACCGGAGGCCGTAGCTAAGACCTTAAACGTAGAGGCAAAACTCCAGGTTGACGGCTATGTGGACGTGCCGTCCCTCAAGATACGTGGTCCGGCGGATATAGCGGAGATAGGGAAACGACTTACCGATCCCTCGCAAGAAAAGCTTCTCGTCCTTTCCGTTTCAGACGAGGGTATCATTGAAGGGGTATCTTTGGCAATGATTGGGGATTTAGAGCGAATGCCATTCAGTAAGTTCCAGCGGCTACCTACTTTTGCACCACACTTGCTTATGAATAGTGATGGGTTCTATGTTATTCACAACCATCCGAGCGGAGATCCACGCCCTACAAAAGCCGATCTCAAGCAGTATGAGTTTTTACGTAAGAGCGCCGCACATTTAGGAATGAGATTCTTAGGCGGGGTCTCTATAGGCAGAACTCAATTTGCGTTCGTGAAACCCGATGGGTTATCGTTGGATATAAGCATTGAGGATATTCCACCTGCGGAGGCTCGATTCCGTTCTCCTATAGTATCTGTTCATTTGGAGCCTGGCAAACAGCAACCAGTATCAGCAACCGAGATGCCTAGTTTTATCGCTCAACATCTTCAGGATATGAAGATCGAGGCCAAGTCAGTATATGCTATTCCTTTAGCTACCGACGGAACGCCGTGCGGTATTTTCAGGGTCGCAGGCGATTTTGGGGACCCGCATCATCTGGCTGCCGAGATAGCGCGTATCTCAGCGGTAACTGGTTCGCCGCGAGTAGTGTTGGCTTCTGGGGATGATCCTGGTAAGTGGAAAGCCAACTTGGGAATTGTGTATCATGAACTTAGCTCTATGTATGGTGTAGAACTCTTGGATGCGGTAAGCGCTGATGGCAAGGTCTTTCGAGATTTTGCCGATGCTATACCGGAACGGACAACACTTGCTCAAGCCCTGCAAGATGCTCCACACTTTAAGCAACCGGTACGTGAGTATCAGGATGTGCCTAACTCCAAAGCCAAAGCGGTTGCCAATTACATACTGCATTTCGTGTGTAACCCCGAGGATATTCTACAGCGACCTTGGACGAAGTTTGTGGATCGGCACGATCTGGTTACAAAAGCTAGAATAATATTCCAAAACGGTGTTGCCAAGTTGCCTTTCGGTAAAGCTGTGTTACGTGCACTTTCCACTTCAGCAGGGCGCCCAGGGGAGTTTATTGAAGCAAGAAGAGAACTCTTCCGTGAGATTAACCGTTGGCAAGAGATAGGACATGAGAGTGCAAGAATCTTGACCAAAGGATGGAAGCCAGCGGAGAAGAATTTGATGTATAAAGCGATTCGGGGTGAGGTAAAATTGAATGAAGAGGATGACCCCAAGATGTTTGATGCGGTAGTTCAAGTCCGTAATCTTTTGATAGAAGCTGGTGATTTAGCGGTTGAGGTAGGAGAACGTACGGGAGTTCAATTACTTAATCAGGAGACCTTCGTAAAGAATTTTGGATTATATTTACCCCGATTATACATGTTTTACGAAAAGGAAGGTTGGACACCAGAGGAGTGGCGGATTGAAACTGCACGTCAGTGGTTAATGGAACATGGGGTCAAAGTGCATGAGGAAGGCGAACAACTGGTAAAGGAACGAGGTTTAAGTAAAGAAGAAGCAGATGAGATTATCGGTTCCATCTTAGCGCGTGAACCCGTAGGATTTTACGTAAAGGGTAAACGCAGGCCGCAGAGGATGAAACTTGACCTTTCCAGGTTCAGGGAACGTAAAAACATTCCTGGTCCCATTCGGATTCTTTTAGGTGAGATCAAAGGAGCAGGAGTAGGTTATCTCGCGGAAAAAGGGATTGCTGGTGTTACGCATGATGCTTTGCTCGTAGATTTCTTCAATCGTATCGCTCAGGATCGTAGGGTAGCTATTCCAGCTAAAGAATGGACGATGCTTAACCCTAAAGAGCAAAGAAAGTTTGCTCAGATACCTAAAGGCGGTAAGCTTGGGACTGGAAAAGCCGAAAGAGTACCTCGAAAAGCAGTATTAGAGACTGAACAATTCGACCGCATGGGTCAGATTGCAGGGATGTACGTTCTGAAACCAGTCTACGATGATATCATGGGATTTATCGAATGGTATGATAAAACAACAAAATGGATGAAAAGAGGTATCGGGCTATGGAAAGCGTTGCGAGTTGCTTGGAACCCGCCTACTTTTAGCCGTAACATCATAACTAATTTTATATTTAATGAGATGTTCGGCGACTTACCTTTGTTGCGGTTAGATGTATACAGTAAATGCTTAGGTAGAATGATTAACCATGCAGGTATCAGGAAAAAAGGTGGTGCAGGGAATCCCTGGGTTATTCGAGCTAAAGAGGATGGCATATTTGAAACTACCTACGCCCGAGCGGAAATTACACCATTTATGAATGTTGACAATTTATCACCTGAAGTGGTAACGGAACTGAAAGATATTAAAGGTGCTAAGAGCCTGAAGGATTTCAAAAATCGCGTTCAGCGGTCACTTATTAAGCTTGCACAAGCCCCTTTGAAGTTTGGGGAAATTGGTGGTACACTTTATGGAACGGTAGAAAGCTTCTTTAAGTTTGCCGATTATTGTTACCAGCAGGAGACTTTTGGTAAACCACGTAAAGAAGCCGCCAGTATCGCTATAAAGGCACTATTCAACTATACCGAGGTCACGAACTTCATCCGCAGGGTGCGTAGCAAGTGGTGGGGTGCTCCATTCGTTACTTTCCAGACCAAATGGCCGCCGAACTTTGTCAGAGCATGTATTCGTAAACCATTAACGGTTGCCAAATGGCTTGCAATACCTGGGATAATCACTGCAATTTCATTAAAAATACTCCAACTTACACGTGAGGAATACAAAAAGATGCGTGCCGAGCTACCGTCTTGGATGCGAAATAATTACTTTTATATCTTACTGCCTTGGCGCGATAAATACGGAAGAGTTCAATGGTTGGATACGACATATCTTTTCCCCTGGGGAGAAGTTGTAAATGCAGGTATCGCCTGGATACCATCCATATTCGTTGGTGGTAGTCTTCTTCATACGCTTGTAGATGTAGCACAGAAGTTTTTTGTAGCCGCCGAAACCGGCAGGCCGCCTGTAGATGATTATTTTGGAAAAGAGATATGGCGTGAGACCGATATGCCTGTAACCCAATGGCGTAAGGGACTGGAATATATCAATAGGAGTTTCGGGCCCACCTTCTTGCCCGGCGGCTCGGCTTATGAAAAGATAGCTCGTAGCATCACAGGTAAACCTGATTACTGGGGTAGAACATGGGCGCCCGGGCAGGCGGTAGCTTACGAGTTCGGAATGAAGGTAGCACCGGTTGATATTGAAGAGGCTACGCGAAATAATCTGTATGACCGTTTGGATGAGATCAATATACGAGAATCCAAGTTAAGTAAGCTCAGAAGCGATTTCTACAGAGAGACAAACCAGCATATCCCTGTGCTTAGCGATTTTGAAAAGAAGATGTTAAAGGGACGTGCAGCCAAGCTATTCAAGGATCATCAGAGTCAAGCCGAGGAGTTGGATAAGCTTCTTATAGAGGTAGCGGAACAATACGACTACGACCCGCGTTTGACGTATGAGGATAGGAAGCGACTAAGAGAAAGGCTGCGGACAGGATCATCGCTTCAACTAAAGAGTTATGCGGTGAAGCAACGAATGAGAGAACAGATAACGGAACTTGAGAAGATTCTTAAGGAACGTTATCCCGAAAGCATCCTTACTACCCGTGCAGAGATGCGGGAAATAGGGATAGAATAAAAAAGGAGTAAGACATGGCGATAGGCAGTGAAGGTTATCAGAAGAGTCTACTACAGAACTGGGGATATGATCTCCCCGAGATCAAAGATCGTGAAGACCTCAATGCAATCAATAAGTGGATGCAAGGACCTGGTAGTGCATCCCAAGAGGAAATCGATAAGCAAGGTTCTTTGACCTCGAAGCAGGTAGGAGACATGGGGGTCAACTGGCTAATAGAACATGGAAGGCTAACGAAGAAAGAGGCGAGAGAATTGCGTAAGCAAGACGTTGACACTTCTCTCGGGATGTATCTGCTCCTAGAGCCAGTTGCAGATGACCCTGAGATTAAGGAGGAGTATCCGAATATACTTGCTCGTAAAGAGCCGACTCCTTCAGAACTAACGTCTTTCAATAGGCGTATTTACAACATGCCGCTTGACGTGGTAGCCGCCCCCATGAAACTGCATATGTCTGACCAACCTCTGATAGAAACGCTCAATACGATGCTTCAACCTACTGAGACAGAAGCGGCAGTTGGCGAAACTGCGGAACTTGCGTTAGCACCTCAACCGACCCCAGAGAAGGAACCGGAGGAACCAACTACTCCCAAGGAGGATGAAGACATGACCGCATATACAGGTGCTATGGCACTTGGCGATTCGGGCGACATTGATGGAGCCATAGAGATGCTTGAGGAACTGAGCAAGACAGCCAAGAGCGAGTCAATGCGTGAACAGGCGGAAGATGCAATTAGGGAATGGCGTGCAAAAAAAGGATTGTGATTGGAAGATAAATCAAGGAAGGGTATCTTGAGGGGTAGAATCTTTGAACGAAAGGAGATAGCGGAGACAATCTCGGAACAGCACCGTAGGATGTTCTTGCAGCATTCTGATATTCCATCTATAGGCACGGCTATCCCACTGTCCCCATTCCATAATTCTTGCTTCAAGTCCAGCCTCCAAATAAAAAACAATCGACATACCAGTACTATCCGCCAAATCCCCTACGCCTTCCATTATGAACTCCTCAAATGCCCTCATCGCTTCTTTATTACCTTTACTTATTTCTTTGAGGCATTCCGTAGCAAACCAATACGTAACAAGACTTTTTGTGTCATCGTTCCATTGATCGTTAGATCTCCAGCGATAACGTACTACTGTATACTTGCTATTGTCTGGTTTGACAATAACAATTATTTGGGCTATGGGAATAAGTCCACTCGCTACCCAAGAAGGCCACGGTTCAATGGTATACCGCCAAGCATCTTGGGATGGAATAGAATCAAGAGGCACAAAAATAGACGCAACAGGACAGTAAAAAACATCACGAGCGACAGAATAATGACGATAGAAAGAGTCGGCGGGTTCGTAGGGCAAAACCGTTCCTCCTGCGACCGGGAACGTATATTGACCCGTTCCGAAAATCAACATCAGCATCAAAAGTTTCATCATAACTCCTTACCTAATTATAGGAAAAGATTCGCCGATGTCAAGGTCAAATGGGGGGTAAACTAATGATTAACAGGTTTGAGGCACGGCTCCGGCAGGAGGAGTTATTTGCCGCCGCCGAGCGAGCGTATAACACAGATAACTTAGACCAAGCGGCGGTTTTGTATCGTCAGGCGTA
>Ga0307430_1000301_pt1 | contig 46033 bp, 46 predicted proteins | sample SalMarWE160130MG_FD_202159 | JGI IMG/M metagenome (GOLD analysis project Ga0307430, IMG submission 202159) | Salt marsh sediment microbial communities from the Plum Island Ecosystem LTER, Massachusetts, United States - WE1603-130 | ecosystem: Environmental > Aquatic > Marine > Intertidal zone >...
AGAAAAAAATGCCGCTGAAGAATTTTGAATCATATATTCTTTCCGTATTTTTATAAAAGTATTCTGAAGAGCATCATCTGCGTCTTCATGTAGTATTACAAGCCGCCGTATATGCCAGTAAAGTCTTGGGCTGTATTTCTCAACGACAATCCGGAACCCCTTATGAATATCATTCTTAAGAATCCGGATCAATTTTTTATCCTCTTCACGAGTGCTCAAGTAGAAGCTGTTTTTAATCTTAGATGTAAGATAGTGTAAATGGTTTAAAGTTAATCTTAACTTTGTATTGATAACTAATACAGATTTTTAATGGCCCTTCAGTGCGGGATAATAGGAATATCGAATGTCGGGAAAACGACAATCTTTAATTGTGTCTCAAATACAAGAGGAGAAACACATGCCTTTGCCTTCACAGCGGCAAAATCGAATATCGGTGTTGTACAGGTTCCCGACGACAGGCTTTATGAGCTTGAAAAACATCAAGTTACGAATAAAGTTATTCATACTACAGTTGAGCTGGTCGATATTCCCGGACTGGCTAAAGGATCGGATAGATTAGAAGGAGGTGGCAATAGATTTCTTGGTGACATCAGGAACACGGATGCACTGATACATGTTCTGAGATGCTTCGAAAGTGAATCCTTACCTCATATCGACGGTTCTGTTGATCCTGTAAGAGATATTGAAACGGTTGACCTTGAACTTCAGGTGAGGGATATTGAATCGATCGTAAAGAAAATTGAACGTCTTAAGAAGGCATCCAAATCAGAAGATAAGAATGCAGCTCATGCCATAGAAGTACTTGAGCGCTACCGTGAACATATAGAAGAGTTAAATAATGCCAGGACTCTTGAGGTGAAGGATGAGGAAAAAAAATACATTGATGACCTTTTCCTCCTTACAATGAAACCGGTTATGTATGTGTGCAATGTTGATGATGCATCGGCTGTCGGTGGGAATCATTACTCCGACCGGGTGAAGGAGTTCCTTAAGGATAAGGGGACTGAGGTACTTGTTATTGCCGGGGCCCTGGAAGCAGAGATAGCTGAACTGGAAAATAGTGAGGATCGTCTGGCGTTTTTAAAAGATGCCGGCCTTCAGGAACCGGGGGTGAATAAGCTGGTAAAAGCAGCATACAGGCTACTGGATCTGCAAACCTTTTTTACAATTGGACCTAAGGAAATCAGGGCATGGACAATAACAAAAGGAATCACCGCTTCTCAGGCAGCGGGTGTGATTCACAGTGATCTTGAACGTGGATTCATAAAAGCTGAAGTGATGAAATATGATGACTTTATTACCCTGGGTTCCGAGCATGCATGTAAAGAGGCCGGCAAGTTTCATGTTGAAGGAAGAAATTATATCGTCGACGATGGTGATATACTGTTTATACGGTTCAATGTATAATATCAGTGATGACGACCAGATGGCTTCTGATAATGATTCTTTTTTCACTGGCTCTCCCGGATTCCGGAGCCCAGGAAAAAAGTAAAGACAGCCTTCTTGGTGAAGAAATAATCAGGTTCGGTCAGGCCAGGGTAAAAGTATCCTGTACAGGAACAGCAGAAATTAATGATTTGTCAGAATATGTTTCTGTAAGTTCAGTCAGTGATAACAATGCTGAAATTGTCCTTTCACCTCTGACTGTTGACTGGTTTATTTCACGGAAATACGACTATGTTATCATTGAAAGACCTGACAGTAAGTCCATTATAACAGCTCAGGATGTAATCCATGCGATGGAGTGGTATAGTTATCCAACATTTACCCAGTACGATTCCATCATGAGAAGTTACGCTCAGTTATATCCCTCACTATGCCTCCTGGATACTATCGGAACCAGCATCTACGGCAAGCTGGTACTGGTGGTGAAGATATCCGATAATGTAAATGAAGATGAGGACGAGCCCGAAGTATTCTACACCTCAACAATGCACGGAGATGAAACGGCAGGTTTTGTACTGATGCTCCGTCTTGCAGATTATCTTCTTAAAAATTACAATACCGGCAGCAGGATCAAAGAACTTGTCGACAATCTTGAGATATGGATCAATCCCCTGTCAAATCCAGATGGTACTTACCGTACAGGCGATATCATTATTGATCCGGTAAGGAGTAATGCCAACGGGTACGATCTTAACAGGAACTTCCCTGATCCGGGAATTAGCGGTGTTGTCCGGCAGAAAGAGACTATTGATATGATGAAATTCATGAGAGAGCGCCGCTTTATTATATCTGCCAACTTTCATTCAGGTGCCGAGGTTGTTAATTATCCATGGGACAGATGGTCGAGGCTGCATGCTGATAATGACTGGTTCTATGATATCAGCAGGAAGTATGCCGATACGGTACATCTTTATTCTCCCGCTGGATATATGAATGACCCTCAGATTGGTGTGAACGGTGTAACCAATGGTTACGACTGGTATTCAATAAGGGGAGGACGGCAGGATTATGTAACATATGAATTACAGGGAAGAGAAGTTACGATAGAGCTTGTCAACTCTTATGTTACTCCTTCCGATCAGCTTGATCCGCTCTGGCAGTATAACTGGCGCTCCCTGCTGGGTTACCTGGAAAATGCCATGTATGGGATCCATGGTATTGTGAAGGATGCAATAACAGGTGCTCCGGTCCCAGCCAGAATATTCATCAGCGGGCATGATGATGACAGTTCTCATATTTACAGCGATACTCTTACAGGCAGTTTTACACGACTTCTTGCACCCGGAATATGGAACCTAATGTTCACAGCATCAGGATATTACGAAACAGAGGTTACAAGCATTGTTGTTGTTGAGGGTCAGGCAACAGAAATTATTGTTGAGATGACGCCGGTGGTAAGTCCGGTTGATACTATACCTACTCCCTCCCTGATAATTTACCCCAATCCTTCTGATGAATATATTAAAGTGATCCTTCCTCAAAGACAAAAGGGAAATATAAATATCAAGTTATATAGTCCGTGGGGATTCAAACTGAGAGACTATCCGGAAGATTCATCGGCAGGCTATCCCCTTCATCTTGATATATCTGGATTGTCCCCAGGAATTTATACACTGATAATTACCAATTCCGATACAGGTTTTTCCGACACCGACAGGTTTGTCATTCTGAGGAAATGACAATAGTTCCGGTAAATACTTTAATGCATTATTGCTACTATTATTAAAAAAATTACTTTTGGTGCTTGATCAAATAATAATATAGTAAGCACTATTTATTAATAGAAATGGAAGGGTTGAAGAATATTACGGCGATTATTATTATAACATTATCTGTATATACAGTTACCAGAGGACAGGGAGCTTATATTCCTCCCGAGAAACCTAAACTGATTGTGGGTATAATTATTGAACAGTTGAGATATGATCAGATTGAAAGATTCTCAAACAGATTCAGTGAAAAGGGGATAAAGCGTCTTTTAAATGAGGGGACCTTCTATCAAAATGCATCTTACGAGTATATGCTTATCCAGTCAGCTCCGGCCTATGCTACTATTTCTACAGGTACAGAACCGGCCTGGCATGGGATAACATCCGACAGCTGGTACCTCCCATTAAGAAACGAACTCACGTACTGTACCCAGGATCCCGGTATCGATCCTGCAGGAGGAGGTTATGAATCAGGGCTCCATTCCCCTGTTCATCTGAAGGCATCCACCTTTACAGATGAGCTTAAAATGGCAACATGGAAAAAGGCAAAGGTTTTTGGTATCGGACTAAAGGAGCAATCCGCTATCCTGTCAGCCGGGCATGCGGCTGATGCCGCCTACTGGTATGACCATAGTACCGGTAACTGGATCTCAAGCACATGGTATATCGATTCCCTGCCATCCTGGGTTAATGATTTTAATGCAATGAAATACCCTGCAGCTTATCTGGACAAAACATGGGATTTGACAGGACCTCCGGAGTATTATTATGATTGTGTCCCCGATTCAAGCATTTTTGAAATGGGACTGGGTGGTAAGAACTATTTTCCTTATGATCTTAAGAAGATCAGTAAAGGAAAAACAGATCTCCTCCATGATATGTCACTAATCATGGAAACACCATTTGGAAATACATATACAACTGATTTTGCAAAAAAGCTTATTGAGAAGGAGAACCTGGGAAAGGACGATATAACTGATGTTCTGACAGTGTGTTATGCATCGACTGATTACATAGGACACAGATTCGGTCCATCTTCCTTTGAGATGGCCGATGCCATTTTGAGGCTTGACAGGGAGATAGGGGATCTGATGACCTATATTGTTGATTCTGTGGGAAAGAGAAACATCCTTGTATATTTTACTTCATCTCATGGCATATCGGAAATACCCGGTATCCTCGGGAGTAACCGTATCCCGTCAGGGTATTTCAAACAGGAACAGGCACTATATCTTCTCAGGAGCTATCTTAAGGTGTTGTATGGAGAGGGTAGCTGGGTTAAAGGTTATACCGAAAGACAGGTGTTTCTGAACAGAACACTTATTGAAGATTCAAAGATATCTCTGGAGGATATCCAGAAGAAGGTTGCGAGATTTTTGATTCAGGTCGCAGGAGTATCGTCCGCATATCCATTCTCTGCTTTTGGGGTAAATGATATCGGAGAGGGATATACTAAAAGGATAGTCAACAGCTACAATCCCCTGAGGTCGGGTGATGTAATAATTACATTCAATCCGGGCTGGGTTGAGTCAAGCAGCGATAATGTGACAAATCACAACTCACCTTATGAATATGATTCACACGTTCCGCTTATCTGGTATGGGTGGAGTGTTGACAGAGCTTCAATTACCCGAAAGGTAAATCTTACTGATATTGCACCTACTCTGTCAACATTAATTAAAGTGCCTTATCCTAATGCCTGTACCGGGGAACCTCTGTTCGAACTATTCAGGTGATCCTTATTTTGTCTCTTATGGCACATGCATCGGTCAGAAGATCCGGATCTTTTTCACAACCGTTTCCCAGGATAATAAGATCGGCTCCTGCACTGAAAATATCTTCAACCTCTTTTTTTGTTCTTATTCCTCCGCCTACAGCAAGCGGGACAGATATATTTTCCCTTACAGATTTTATTACAGGATCCGGTACCGGGCTCAGGGCTCCGCTTCCTGCTTCAAGATAGATCATGTTTAATCCGAGCATTTCACCTGCAATTGCCGTAGCAACAATAATGTCGGATTTATCGGAGGGAATAGCTTCAGTCTGGCTTATGTATTCAACCGATGTTCTTGACCCGCAGCTTATCAGGATATAGCCTACCGATATCAGTTTTTCTCTTATATCCTTCAGATAGGGAGCCGCAATTACATGGTTGCCGATAAGCAGTTCAGGGTTTCTGCCGGAAATAAGTGAAAGGAGCAATATGGCATCGGCTTTATGACTCAATTGAAGAAGATTGCCTGGGAAGAGTATTACAGGTATCGAACAGTATTCTCTGACAGTATCGATAAGGTTATCAATACTGTTGAAAGTAAGGCTTCCGCCTGCCATAATATAATCAGTCTTACAATTGGCAGCGACCTTCAGGATCTGATAAAGGGAATCCCCCCTGGCTTTATCAGGATCAAGAAGCAATGCTATGCTTTTTTCCCCGGGAAACTTATCTGATCTCATAATTCTTTTTTGTCCACACTATTGCGTAATTGTCATACCTGGAATAAAAAAGGTCAAAGGATTCATTTATTCTTCTTGTGTGAACAGCTCCTTTTATTTCGCCGGAATCCTTTATATCGAACGGTTCAATAATTATGTTTTTCCTTATGCTTATTCCTTCTTTGTCACATATCTTATAGAGAGCCTCTTTAGCACACCAGTGAAGAAAGAGATGATAATTCCGGTTATCTTTCTCTCTGGTCACTTTCTCATGTCTGTTGATGAATTTAAATGCAATGGATCCAATATTTGAACTCATGTATTCAAGGTCTATTCCCACCTTTTCATTGGTACTGCACAATATGGCTGTCAGTTTATGCGAATGTGAAATGCTGATGAATCTTGATCCGTCTTTAAGAAAGGGTTTATTGTTTTTATTATATACTATTCTTGCATCTTTTCCCAGGAGTTCTGCAAGAAGAGCTCTCACGCTCAGGAATTCAAGTCTCCGTGAGTTGCTGGTAAACTCCTTATACTTCTTATTATCGTCATTATCGAGTGGTACCATCTCCAGAAGAGTATTAACATCCTCTTCTATCTTCCATACTCCGAGCACAGACGATTCATTAAGATAATGTTTTGTAATACAGCCCATTAATAGTCAACAATATATCACTTTTCATCCCATTTCAGGGTTTCAATCAGGTGAATTATATCTTCCCTGAAAAACTCATTTAAAGGTGCCAGCGAATCAGGGTTTGGTTCAGCTAAAAAGTAAAGTGATCCCCTGAAAAAATGCTTTACGCTATCGGTAACAAAAAATTGTACTGCTGTAGCAGTGTTACCCTTCAGGTCATACAGAATCCCGTAAACCCTGTTGTCCGGGTCAATAAACATCTGTTCCTTTATGGCATCAGCCTTGCTTATATGGTTTTTGACATTCATTTTGTACGTCTGTTCCATAAGATCTTCGAGATCATTATTTATGTCTCTGTATGTGAGGTATATTTTGGCTTTATATGAGGGGAAGTCTATATTGAACCAGCCGGGTTCAGAGTATTCATCTGCCTCAAATGATATTTGTCCATAGCGGGGATATTCAAAACGGAAAGGCAGATAACCGTCACTCAGCACAGTGTCATGGAATACAGTATATTCCCTGGCAGGCAGATCTATTCTGAAGTAACCTTTTGGTTTGGGAACAGCGATATCGCGGCACCCTGTCATGATATACAGAAATGATAATATGATCAGTATTTTATTCAAATCCATCAGCGGCCTCTTCATCTTTAATACCCACACGGATCTCCTTTATCCTTCTTCTGTCGGCTGATTCAATAATAAATGTAAATCCTTCATAGTTAACAACCTGGCCTTTTTTTGGAATTTCACCTGTAAGTTCCAGGATAAGGCCTGCAAGAGTCTCTGATTCACCTTTTACTTTTTCAAAAGGATCCCCCTCAAAACCGACTATCTTATTCAGATCATTCAACAGTATCTTACCTTCGAAAATATATGTTTTTTCATCGATTTTTCTGTAGAGAACCTCCTCATCGTCACTTTCGTCGGTTATTTCACCAACAATCTCTTCAAGAATATCTTCCAGGGTTATTATTCCGGCTGTTCCTCCATATTCATCTATCACAATAGCCATATGTATCTTTTTCATCTGGAACTCCTTGAGCAGGTCATTGATCTTTTTGGTTTCCGGTGCAAAATATGGAGGTCGCAGGAGAGTCTGCCACTTAAAAGAGCCTGGATTATTGATATATGGGAGTACATCTTTTGCATACAGTATCCCTTTTACATTGTCGAATGACTCTGAATAAACAGGTATCCTTGAGAATCCCGAGTTAATTATCAAAGGAATTACCTCATTGAATCTTAACCTGATATCAATGGCTGTCACGTCAATTCTGGGGCACATTATTGCACTTACATTGATATTGCCAAAATTAAGTATCCCCTTAAGGATCTTTTCGTCCTCCTTTAAATCATCTGAGGTAAGTTCCAGAGCATCAGAAAGGTCATCCATACTTAGTCTTGTCCGACGTTTGCCGGCTCTCTTTTTTACCAGTGAGGTGGAACGCATCAGAAGGGAAGCTATGGGGTGGACGATCTTTTCAGCTGCAGAAAGCGGAAATGCCATGATAAGTGCTACCTCCACATTATTTCTTGATGCATAAACCTTAGGCAGTATCTCCCCGAAAAAAAGTAAAAGGAAAGTGATTATTACAGCTTCGAGCAGGAATCCGATAACAGGACTTTCGCTGACATCAAATAACCTTGAACTAATGAAGGCAGCAAGCAATACAATTGCAACATTAATGGTGTTGTTTGCAATAAGAATTGTACTCAAAAGTCTCTCCGGAATACTGTATAATTTAAGGACAGTCTGTGCTTTTTTCCTGTTATCATTTCTGAATTTTTCAATATCCTCGGGACTTAAAGAGAAATATGCCACTTCTGATCCGGAGAAAAGTGCTGATCCGAAAAGAAGGACTGCCAGCACCACGAATCCAATAATTATTTTATAATCGGGAGCATAAACGATTATCCCTGCAAGAGATTCCAATACTGAATATGAATATCCAGGTTCCAACTGAATCACTTTTACTTTAGACTGTTTTAGAAAGGAAGGTCATCCTCATTTTGTGAGTTCTCGCCCTGGCTGAAGGGCTCATCCTGTTCAGGCTGATTGTTATTTACAGCACTTTTATCCTGGTTGTTACCTGATGTATAAAAATTGGAATCAGGTTCATTAACTTCTGAAGAAGTACCCCGATCTGTCTGAGAATCACTCCTGGAAACATCTGATTGTCCTGAATAACTATTCTGTGTGGGTCTCTTTTCAATTACCATCATGGTATCGGCCAGAATCTCAGTAATATATTTATTGTTCCCTTCTTTATCGACATATGATCGCGTTTTTATTTTCCCGACCACATAAACTTGAGTTCCCTTTTTGACCGTTTTTTCAGCTACTTCAGCCAGAGCACGCCAGAGTACTATATTATGCCATTCTGTTGATGTAATTGTTTCCCCTTGCCGGTTGGTATATGTCTCGCTTGTAGCCAGAGGGAAAGTTGCTTTTGCAACACCTTTGTCGAAATACCTTACAACAGGGTCCTTCCCGACATTGCCTACTAATAAAACCTTATTGATTGACATGAAGTTATAATAGTTATTAAATAATCTAATAATAGAATGCAAAGTTAACAAAAAAACCGCTACAGACAATCAAGGGAAGAGTGTCGTTTTTCTATTTCATTGTAATTAAGGCAATAATAAATGTCAAAAAAAAAATTTTATTATGTAACTGTTTCAATTTAAATAAATAATATTTTTATATTTGCAGGGTTGAAAAAACGAATAATCAAAATAATTTGTTGAATTTTAAAATTCTAGAAAAATGACTAAAGCAGACATCGTTAATGAAATTGCCAAAAACACTGGTATTGAAAAGGTAACTGTACAGAAGACTGTAGAAGCTTTAATGGAAACCATAAAACATTCGATGGTAACTGGTAATAATGTTTACCTCAGGGGTTTCGGAAGCTTTATTGTTAAAAAAAGAGCAAAGAAAACTGCAAGGAATATCTCAAAAAATACCACGATCATAATTCCTGCTCATAACATTCCTGCTTTTAAACCGGCTAAATCTTTCATCAACAAGGTTAAATCTCACGTTAAGAAGTAATTCTCAATGCCAAGCGGTAAGAAAAGAAAACGACATAAGATGTCCACCCATAAACGTAAGAAGCGTTTACGGAAGAACAGGCATAAGAAGAAGTAGCAGATCATAGGGTGGTCGTAATGATAGAATATGTTAAACCTAAAGGTCCTGTGATCTTTAGGTTTATTTTATGTGGAAGTTGAGAATAGCTGGTAAGAAATTAACTCAGGTCAAAACAGGAAGTGACAAGCAAGGATCTGATTATTGATGTAAATGATTCCGAGGTTTCTCTGGCTTTGTTGGAAGACGGGCAGTTAATCGAACTAAACAAGGAAAAAAGAAATATAAAGTTTTCAGTCGGGGACATATACCTGGGGAAGGTAAAAAAGATAATGCCCGGACTGAATGCTGCGTTTATTAATGTCGGTTACGAACGCGATGCATTTCTCCATTACCTCGATCTGGGTGCTCAGTTCCGTACACAGCAGAAATATTACCTGACAACTTTGCAGAGACAGGGCAGGGTTGTCCCGGTTTATAAGTTCAAACCTGAACAGGATATTGATAAAGACGGGAAAATTAATGATGTTCTTACTCAGGGACAAACAGTAATTGTCCAGATTACCAAAGAACCTATTTCAACAAAGGGTCCAAGATTATCATCCGAAATATCCCTTGCCGGAAGAAACCTTGTCCTGATACCCTATTCTGACAAGGTATCAGTATCATCAAAAATTGAATCGATAGAAGAAAAGAACCGCCTCAAAACACTTCTTCAAAGCATCAAGCCCAGAAATTACGGTATTATAGTCAGAACTGTTGCCGAAGGAAAGAAAGTTGCTGTACTGGATGCTGAGTTGCGTGAACTGGTGCGAAAATGGGAATCATCTTTTTATACCCTGAAGAAAGAGATAAAAACCCCCAGGCTCTTCATCGGAGAGATGAACAGGACAACCACCATTCTGCGTGACATGCTCAATATTACTTTTAACAGCATTCATATTAACGATCCATCTCTTGCTGAGGATATCCGGAGGTATATCAGGGGAATAGCGCCGGAAAAATCTAAAATAGTAAAACTATATAAAGGAAGTCTGCCGATATTTGATCACTTTGGGGTCAATAAACAGATTAAATCTCTTTTTGGCAGAACAGTCTCTTTTAAACATGGGGCTTATCTTATCATAGAACATACAGAGGCTCTGCATGTTATTGACGTTAACAGCGGCAACCGCTCAAGAACAGGTAACAATCAGGAATCTAATGCACTGGAGGTCAACATGGAAGCCGCAAAAGAGATCGCACGGCAGCTTCGACTGAGAGATATGGGTGGTATTATTGTTATCGATTTCATCGATATGCAATCAAATGACAATAAGCAGATCCTTTTTGACAAGATGAAAGAACTGATGTCGGGCGACAGAACAAAACACAATATCCTGCCACTGACGAAATTCGGCATAATGCAGATAACACGACAAAGAGTGCGGCCGGAAATGAATATTGTCACAAATGAAAAATGCCCCGCCTGCCAGGGTACAGGTAAAACAAGACCAACCATTCTGTTTACCGATGAGCTCGAAAAGAACCTTGCCTTTATTGTCGGAAAAATAAAAACAAGAAGACTGATACTTAATGTTCATCCATTCGTTGCAGCATTCCTGAAAAAAAGATTATTCTCTGTTTGTCTTAAATGGAACTTTAAATACATTATTAACCTTAAAGTGCAGGCTGTTACTTCATATCATATGCTTGAATACCATTTCTTCGACAGATATGGCAATGAGATAGATCTGGCTTAAAGATCACCCCGTTACTGAATGATTCCTATAAACATTTCTACATTCATATTGTTATATGTTTGCTATTTTTGAATTCAGTAATAATCAATAATATGCAAAAAAGAAATTTACTTCTTTTCCTGGTCAGCATCCTGCTATTAGCACCCCTGAAAGCTCAGATATTCGATCCGGTCATATGGGACTTTGGATATGAGAAAAAGGGAGATAAACTTTATGAGCTGATCTTTACTGCTACCATTGAAAAAGGATCCCATATCTATTCCATGAATATTCCGCAGGGAGGACCTATACCAACCTCAATCCGCTTCGATACTATAAATGAATTCTCATTTACCGGACAACCATGGGAGGCTGTTGAACCCGAGGAACTTTTTGATGAGGCTTTCGGTTTCAGGATAAAAACATTCAGTAATAAAGCAGAATTCAGGCAGCAAATAACAGCCAGATCTCATTCATTTACAGTTACAGGTGAAGTTAATTATATGGCATGTAATAATATGACATGCTCCCCCCCAAAAGAAGTGCCATTTGAAATAAAAATTCATGATACTGCAGTAAAACAGGAGATTACCTCGACCGGTACTGTTAGCCAGACGGATGGTAAAAAAGGACTGCTTGGCTTTTTTATCCTTTCCCTTGTTGCGGGATTTGCCGGCATATTGACCCCATGTGTTTTCCCAATGATTCCCATGACGGTTGCATTCTTTTCACAAGGATCGGAAAACAGGCGTAAATCTGTTCTTAAAGCAATAATATTTGGAATTTCAATAATCCTGATCTATACTTCGCCAGGGATTATTGTATCACTGACGAGTGCAGGAGCAGGATTCGCAAATACACTGAGTACCCATTGGATACCAAATATCATCTTCTTTGCATTATTCCTTCTTTTTGCAATATCATTCTTTGGAGCTTTCGAAATAGTACTTCCAAACAAATGGATCACGGGTGCAGATTCAAAAGTCGATAAAGGGGGTTTGCTGGCAACCTTTTTTATGGGTCTGACAACCGTAATTGTCTCTTTCTCATGTACCGGTCCGATAGTAGGCGCTCTTCTTGTGGAGGCAGCCAGCGGTGATGTCCTGAAACCTACATTGGGAATGTTCGGATTCGGTCTGGCATTTGCATTTCCCTTTACTCTGTTTGCACTTTTCCCCTCTGTAGTAAGCAAAATGCCTAAATCAGGTGGATGGCTTAACTCAATAAAAGTTGTCCTTGGATTCATAATGCTCATCTTCAGCATGAAATTCCTCATGACCATAGATAGTGTCTATTCTATAGGGATCCTATCAAGAGATATCTTCCTGAGTATATGGATTGTTCTTTTTGCCCTGCTTGGGCTTTACCTGATGGGTAAGATAAAATTAGCACACGACAGTGATCTTCAACACGTCGGAATCTTCAGGCTCTTCCTTATAATTGCAGTATTTTCATTTATGTTATACCTGGTGACCGGCCTTTTTGGTTCTCCGCTAAAAGGTTTATCAGGCTTCCTGCCTCCTCAGGAGACATCATGGTTTTATAAACGGCAGGTAATCAGGGAGAATGAAACAGTTCCCGCTCCGGTATTTACTATTTCTACTGCAAGTGAGCTATGTTCGGAACCAAAGTATGAGAACCTGTTTAACATGTCGTTAGGGCTATCCGGATATTTTGAATATGAACAGGGATTAGCTTGTGCGAAGGAACAGGGAAAGCCGGCTCTTATTGATTTTAAAGGACATGCCTGTGCTAATTGTAAGGTAATGGAAGCAAAGGTGTGGTCCGACCCGGAAATACTTCAGAGACTAAGAGATAATTTTGTTATCATTTCACTATACGCGGATGACAGAACACAACTTCCTGATAATGAATGGATAACATCTACATTTGACGGAAAGGTGAAAAAGACAATAGGCAAGATCAATGAAGATATTGAGATATCGAAATACAAAACCAATACCCTCCCCCTTTATGTAATTACCGATCATGAAGGGAATCCCCTGACCAGCCCTATGCCTGCAAACCTTGATGTTGAGGAATACAAAAACTGGCTGGACGAAGGGGTGAGGATCTTTAATGACTAGAATTTCCCAAACTTTAATGTAACAGTATAGCTCATCGATCTGAGCGATTCGACATCTATTGTATATGTCCCCGGAAGTCCTACATCAAACTGTGTAGGTATTCTGTATGATGCACCGAAAGCAAGCCGGAAGTATCTTGTAAGGTTAAGTTCAAGTTCTGCTGAAGGTTCAATGAGCAGGAAAGCTTTCGAATCCTCAATGAAGTTTTCATATAACTCTCCGTCTCTGGAAACAAAAGATATGCCTCCTGCTCCAAGCAATACAGGAAATGACATATGTACGGGCCATCGCGGGAAGGCAATCGGTTCAATATAAATACCTCCGTAGCCTCCGGTCAGGAAAACATCCATATCGAGTGAAGGCTCATAATGGAATTCATTGATAAAACCTGTAGCTCCTATTCCCACACCCATTGAACGGCTTGGCAACCATGAAAAACGACCTCCGAAAAGTACAGCATGTTTATCGTCAATTATTGTGTATCCTGTTGTAAATGAGCCATAACCGCCTCCGGTCCTGTTCCTGCCAAGCAGGGTTTTTATCTCTTTATTTTTATAGTACTCGAATTCCGGATCCTGTGCAAATATTACCACCGATACGAGAATAAGTAATGCCGCAATAGTGAATCTTTTTTTCATCTTGTATAGCTTTTTATCTTTTGATTTTTAGAAAACATATGAGACCGATATGCCAATATCACCTGGCATCAGCCTGACAAAGGCAGGTATGGTAAGCTCAACAAAAGGCTTGATATTAAGACCTATTATTAAAGGGATACCATAGAACCTGTACTCAGCGCCAAGCCAGCCGTCAGCGCCAAAGACAGGACAAAACCTTTCCCCCTGAAAATAGTAGGTCTCTCCAAAATAGCCGATATGGTCAGTAACAATAAATCCGGCATGACCTCCATAACCCCAGGCAAAATAAAGATCAGGAGAAATATCAGAAAGGGCCTTTTCGTAGATTATCCTGAGTCCTGTTACCTGTATCCCGCTGTTATTAAATCCAAGCATAGCATTATAGCCTATTTCTGCATTACCGGCTTCGGAAGTAACCTGAAAGAACAAACCGCTTCTGACACCGGTTCTGACTCCCGCCTGTCTCGTTGAATACTGGCTGAAAACATCATTTTGAAACAGCAGAGCAGCGGTTATGATTATTAGAACGATTCTTTTCATGTGTAAATTATTTATAATTGATTATTCTACCTGACCCGGTTATAGTCTGATCTATCTCCGGATAACCTCTGATAAAAATATTTCCGCTTCCTGAAATTAATCCGTTCAGGTAGTCTGTCACGGTAGTGAATACATTGCCTGATCCTGAAATAATCACCGATGCAGTGTTTGTAATGAAGTCAACGGCATATATATTTCCGCTTCCGGTTATTTTAAGATGGGAATTTTCACAAACACCGTTTACTGTAGCATCTCCTGACCCTGTAATAAGGCAGTCATAGTTTGAACAGACAGCAGTTTTAAGTTCAATGTTGCCCGAACCGGAAATCTTTATTTCAATATTATCACCATTAACCATTTCAATTGTAATATCTCCCGACCCGCTTGCTTTTGCTGTTACTGTTTCTCCGGAAAGCTCATCACCAATAAAGGCACCCGACCCTGAATTATATACTTTCTTAAGGGAGGGTGATGAGACTGTAATTAAAGGTCTTTCGGTATAATCCAGACAGATCGTAGCCGGGCTTATTGTTATCTCAAGACAATTATCATACACATTTGTTTCAATATAATCCATGATATTCTGCTCTGCGTTTATGATAATACCAAGTGTATCAGCCTTCCTGTAAATAATATCAAAGGATGTTGAATTCTCTATTTCATCAAATGAGGTAATCCTTCGTGTTTCAGTCTCCATTATTCCATCGCCCCTTACACAAAAAATACTTTTAAGGCATGATGTCATAATCAATGCTAAAATCACTAATGTAAAACCAATATATTTTCTTTTCATAATGAGCATGTAATTCTGAAAGGTTTATAATAAGGACAGAAAATCCGTTTAACAGATGCATCTGTCAATTCATTTTATATAAATATTACCTCTTGTTGCATCGATCATTACTTTAGTATTACCCGGATTGCGGCCTACAGTGCCATATGTCATATATTCCTTCCTCTCCTCATTCAGGGTTTTCTCTTCAACTTTGACAACTCCGTCAGGCAGCACAAGGAATGCGTTTAAATGTCTTATATCCAGGCTATAAGAGACTGAAGGGTCGAAAGTAAGGCTTACATCCGTAAAATCTGAATTTATTGTTATCATTTCTATTTTTTTGCTAATGAAATCCACATCGAGGTCTCCGTATTTAGTGTCCATATTGATCTCACTTTGAACCTCCTCGATCCGGAAATCGCTGAAATAAGAGTTGCCTTTTAATGAACCTGCTATTCCTATATAAAATTTATCTCTCCTTGATTCGGTTCTCACTGTTCCTGCTCTTTCGAGGTTGAATTTTGAAGAAATGGATGTGATATTGAGATCCTGCGATTCATCTATTTCAACTTCAGAGAATGATACATTTAAGCGGCCCTTAACTATTTTATTTATTGTGGCATCACAAAACAGAAGCTCGGCCCCGTTTGTTTCATTAAGGGAATTGGCTTTAAATGCTCCGTTTGAAAGGTTTAGTGTCAGGATACCGGTATTGTTTTCCATATATACATCACCGTACCTGTTTGTGATCCTCATATCCATGTATTCAGGAGCGTTTATAAAATAGTTGATCTCGAGTTTTGATTCGTATGGAATAAACTTGCTGGTTAATCCCTTAAAGCTTTCGAAAAGCATGCTTATATTCTGCGTAAAACTGGTTTGCGCCCGTATCAGGAAACTTGATCCGGTAATATTTACATCAACTCCGCGGAACATTTTATCCAGTCTGTTATGATCGGAGGCATAAGCTTCTACTTCAGCTCTTATAATGACAGAATCCTCGTTCCATGAAGTTATTTGGATGGTCCCGTATTTATTGTCTATTTCAAGAGTCATTTCCCTGTTTACTGGCATACTCTTCATGAATGTCTTCTTTTCAGAAAATTTCTGAGCTGACAGCAGTTCGGCAGAAAACATTAATATTAGTATTGCTGTGAATGATCTATAGTGCATGGCTTATTGTTTTTTCCTCGCTGTTTTCATCTTGTTTCAATGTGTTGAGCATATCTTTCAGGATACGGATTTTTATCCTGTAATTATTAATAAGAGCTTCAACAACCTCCTGATTGGCAACATTATCCCTGAGATCCTTTTTTATATCCGCACAAATACTGTCGAGTTGTGACAGGTCATTTATTAGTTCTTCCTCAATATCAGGATTATTTGTAAGTAAAGGAGTTGCTTGCAAATAAAGATCGTGAATCAGGTTATTGTAATATATTTCGCTCTCGATCAGTTCGGGATTCGCTTTCATGAGAAGGATATCAGCATCTCTTTTGTTCAGTACGTAGTTTTCCCTCTCTTTTCCTACGTAGAAAAGGACAGCCGTGGTCAGTATTACTACGATCATGGCTGCAGCAGAAAACCATAATGTAAGATTCCGTCTCCTGTAGTTCATATTTCCCCGTATACCTTTCCATACGTCATTCGAAGGAGTGTACCTGTCGAGTTCCTCCCTGTTTTTACTGATATATTCTTCCAGTCTGTCCATAGTTCATATTTTTTACCAGTATGTTTCTTAGTTTTTCTTTTGCACGCGAATACTGCGATTTTGAAGTGGATTCGGATATCCTCATAATCTGTGATATCTCTGTATGATCGTAACCCTCAAGCAGATAGAGGGTCAGTACTATCCGGTAACCATCGGGAAGCTGCTCTATACCCTTGAAAATTATATCAGTATCATAAATTATCTCCTCTTCTTCCTCACTTGCTGCTGCGGGCAGGTTATCGTAATAGACAAGATCGGCCTTTTTCTTCCTGAGCTGATTGATGCACCTGTTTAATAAAATTCTTTTCAGCCATGCTCCGAATGTTGATTCAAACCTGAATGTTCCGATATTCCTGAAGCATTCCGTGAATGTTTCCTGCAGCATATCTTCCGCATCTTCCCTGTTATTCATCATCCTGTATGCAAGATTAAACATTGCCTTTGAATACTGGTTATAAAGCCTGAATTGTGCCTTAATATTTCCTTTTTTACATTCCTCAATAAGAGGAGCATGAATATTTCTGTCTGCCCGGTCCACTTTTATTGTTTACCTGTTTATAAAGACAAATTGATAATTTAACAGTTGCACTATTTTGATGAGGAAACCATATTTTTCTTTCTTATGGGGAGTACAGTAAAAACATAAGCCAGTAATAATACGCTTATCACGGCAAAAAGTTTCATTATTACATCTCCATACCTGACATAAGGTGTAAGGTTTGTTTCAAAACTTATTTCACCCATTATAACTGCTTCGGTCCACCATTGTGTTTCATGTGTCGGTTTACCGCGAATATCAATAAAGCATGATATGCCTGTGTTTGCTGCCCTGGCAACAGGTCTTCGTGTTTCGATTGCTCTTATTGATGCATATTCCAGGTGCTGTTTATACCCGCAGGTGTTCTTCCACCATCCGTCATTTGTGATTATAAACAACGCTTCTGCTCCGTTTCTGACATAATCAGCAACATAATTCCCAAAGACAGATTCATAGCATATTATCGGGGCTGCATGCTGACCTGTTATAGGATGTGCAAAGCAGGTTCTTTCTTCCTGGATGCCGTAGCCCCATTTTGTCCCTCCAAGATAGGGTACGATCCTGTTAATCAACTTACCAAGCCCGGCAGAGAACTGCATTTCGATACCCGGCACAAGTTTCGATTTATGGTAGATCCCCTTTACTCCTCCGGAATCAATAAGAAATGCAGAATTGAAATGGTCGTAATAGTACCCCGAAGAGTCTATTTTTCTTGCCGAAGCAGAAGACGGTTCTTCTGCTGCCGGATATAACCTGTAACTGACAAGACCTGAGACAATGCATATTCCCGGATGTTGACCTGCAAATTCCCTGAGCGCCAGCATATATTTATTTGTATCCATATCATCCTCATTTACAGGGTCATCCACTGTTGTCTCAGGTGTTAATACCCATTTTGTATTGCAGGTAACGGATTCTCCTGCCATATCAACGGTTTTATTAAGCTGCTCATCGAAAGGTATGGTGAATTTCTCGGTATATGGATCAATATTGGGCTGGATGATCAATACTTCTTCCATTGCTGACTTATTCTCCCTGATCGTATAATACCTGGTCACTGAAAAAGTTGAAGGTATAAAAATCAATAAAAGCCATATATATAAATACAGTTTTTTGCGGGGGGACTTTCTTATAATGAAGAGCGACAGAAAAAGATTTGAGGAAAGTATCCATAATGTTCCTCCTGCAGTACCTGTCAGTTCGTACCACTGGATGAAGAGGATATCTTTGGCAAGGCCGTTACCCAGGTTTATCCACGGCGACAGGATGACAAAATTAAGAGTCAGGAACTCAAAAGAGAGCCAGAACGAAATAAAGGCCACTGCACCGGTAATCCCCCCGGCCCTTATCCTTACAATATGTGCAAGCCAAATAATGAAAGTCATCAGGAATGACATCCCAAGTATCACAGTTATTACGGCAGGGATACTTGCCGCCCTTACCCATCCAAGGGACAGGATATTGAATATGATAATACCCGGCAGGGCATAATTAAAGAAGGCATAAGGATTATATTTATGCTGATTCTCAAAAAGATAGTTTTCAAGGATAAGAAAAGGGATGAATGCAACCAGCAGGATAAGCCCCGGGAACCAGCTTGTCCAGGCCAGTGCGGCAAGAATTCCGCCTGAAACGGAAAGTAATACCGGAATTATCCGGTGCCATGGTTCTTTTCCTGCAGTCATAGTAAGTAAATCCATAAAATTAATATAAGATGTAACTCCCGGATTTAATTTCTGAATTCTTTTTTAATCTTCCGAATATTCACCACCTTTAAATAGTAGTTCATCCATTTTTTTTTGGTCGCTAATGAAAATGAGCAAAATATTATTGGTTTTTATTTGATTTTAATATATTTTTACAAAAAGAACCAGGCTTGATCGTAATAATCCAAAAATGAAGAGATATTTCCTGAGACTTATAAAAGGAAAATTAAGTAACGTATATAAAGTCGTAAGACTTTGAAGATGCTTTTACTGTCCAAAAGCAATTTTTCCATTCTTTTCATGGCTGCCCCTGACTCAAAAAGTCGGGGGCTTTGCTTTGTATACACCTGAGATTCTATAATGACCAGAACAGATATTTCCACACATAAATGGCTCTGAAAGAGCCAGACTTGAATAACCCCCGGTGACAACCGGGAATTAGGTTGAGCCGTAAGGTAAAATTGACTTTATATCGGACAATGTTTAACTTTGTTATTGAACAAAGAATACTAATTGAGTATTTATCGGTCTGTTTTGGTATGTTTAGTTCATTACTATTACTGAAATAATGAATTGTAGAACATTTTAAAATGAGAAAAGAAATCAAACATATTTACCTGGATTCAATAGCATATTTATTAATGATAATATGTTTCCCTTTAAATCCGCTTGTTTTATTAAAAGTAATAGAACCTCATGAAAATAAATTGTTGTTTTATTCAGGAGCAGCTTTTTGGTTAATAGGAATGATCTTGGTAATATATCCTTTCATATATTTTAAATTAAAAGGTAATGTAAGCAAAGGGAAAGCTTATGTTCACACAAATAAATTAGTGACAAGCGGACTTTACTCAATTATCAGACATGTTCAATATACCGGCGGGATTCTTTCAATATTTGTTGCCACTCCCTTATTATATCCTCATTGGATTTTTGTTATTCTTGGTATTCCCGGAATAGTGCTGACTTATCTTGGTACAAGAAGAGAAGATAAATTGTTGATAGATAAGTTCGGTGATGATTATCGGGAGTATATGGAGAAAGTCCCTGCAATAAATATCTTAACTGGAATTCTGCGGAAAATAATAAGACATAATATGCTTTAATAATATTGTCCTAAAGCAATTTTCCCATTATTTTCATGGCAGCCACAGTATTCATCGCCGGGGCTTTTACATTGTTAAATAGTGTTAAATCAACAAATTGTCTGATCCGTGAATAGCCAAATTGCCTATCTTTCGGCAATAAAATAACAAGGATCTGATGAGAACATTTTTCATTGCTTTTTTTGCCATAATTATCCTGACAGGCTGCGGCAACAGTGAAGAACAGCTGTCAAGACGTGCAGACAGGATACATGAACAGTATCTTACCGTAGATACTCATTGTGACACACCTCTGGAAATTATCAGGACTGATTATGATCTCGGAGAAAAACATGACAGGAACTGTGTTGATTTTCCAAGAATGATAGAAGGAGGCCTTGATGCCGAATTCTTTGCAGTCTTTTTACGGCAGGGACCAAGAGATGATTCCTCTTTTAATGAGGTTCATAAGGAAACCCTCAGGATATTTAAAGCCATACATGACAATGTTGAAAAAAATTCGGGAATGGCAGAAATTGCATTATCTCCTGATGATGCTTACAGATTAAAAAAGGAAGGTAAATTATCTGCATTCATCGGAATTGAAAACGGGTATCCTATCGGTAAAAATATATCCAAAATAAAACAATATTATGATCTTGGAGCAAGATATATAACTCTTTGTCATTCAGCAAACAACGATATATGTGACTCTTCCACAGATCCCAGGGGACCAGAACATAACGGACTTTCACATTTTGGAGAAGAGGTTGTTAAGGAGATGAACCGTATAGGAATGATGATAGATGTTTCTCATATATCTGATGAGTCGTTCTATGATGTAATAAATACATCCAGGGCTCCGGTAATTGCATCCCATTCATCTTCACGGGCATTATGCTCAAGTCCCAGGAATCTGTCTGATGAAATGCTGAAGTCTCTTAAGTCCAACGGAGGAGTTATCCAGATATGTATCTTCAGCAGTTATATTAAACCCCCTGAGTCTAATCCCGAACTGGAATCCCGGATGGATGAGCTTAAAGATAAGTATGGTGATTTTAATGTATTAACGGAAGAACAAAAAAAGGATTACCATAATGAACGGGGGGAGATCTATAATAAATACAGGAAGCTGGCAACTGTGGCAGATGTGGTTGATCATATCGATCATGTTGTCCAGATCATAGGCATTGACCATATTGGCATAGGCTCTGATTTCGATGGAGGGGGAGGAGTTGATGGCTGCAAAACAGTAGCCGAGATGAAAAATATAACTATAGAATTATTAAGACGCGGTTATACAAAGGGTGAAATAGAAAAGATCTGGGGTGGAAATATAATGCGAGTCTTCCGCGAAGTGGAGGCAATAGCAGAACAATATTAAAAGGCATCACACGGTAAGCATATATTTTGTCGCGAACTGCAGGCTGTAAGCCGCAAGCCGCAAATCGCTTAAAGCTTCACTTTTGAGAACTTTAAGGTCTTCAATATCCAGGAAGGCAGCGGTTTTTCAGAATCTCTTTTCTTCAGGTTAAGGTACCATCCAAACTTTTTAAGAATAGGGATTTTATGTGTCTCAACAAACTCGATCAGGGTTCCGTCGGAATCTTCGATATATGCGAAATGTCCGGCAGCTTCACCCATATCGAAACTTTGTCCCTCATGGCTGTGTTTACTATCGACTCTGAAAGGGAATCCCTTCTCTGCACAATACGATTTCAGTTTATCCATGTTGCCTATATCAAAACACATATGTATAAAGCCAGGATCGCCCCATATGCGGTTTTCATAAATTTTCTTTCCCGGTTCCCCTGAACTTATAAGTTCAATCTCGCTGGTTCCTAATACCCTGCTGAAGGGACCCTTGACTGGTTCGGATCTTTTAAGCAGGATCCTCCTGAGAACAATTTCTCCGCCGGGAAGTCCTGCAAGGTCCGGGAAAACACCTGTTGAGTCGTATGCAACTATATCATAACCAAGGATATCTGAATAGACTGCCCGGGCTTTTTCAATATCTGAAACACCAATGATGGCACCGTATGAACCTCCCGATACTTTGTTCTCATTCATAAACCAGTTATTACCTTCCACCATCTGAAAAATATTCCCGTAGGGATCCTTCAGAAAGAAATTCTTTTTACCGGAAGGATCCGGTGAATGCCCTCCCTGAATGACCGAAATTCCATTCTTATAGAAAGTAAAAGCTTCATTGATATTTTTCACTTTCATTTTACATGCAATGATGCCAAGATCTCCAAGCTTTATCTCATCTTTTTTCTGTACCGGATTCCTTCCTTTGTGCTGCCATACCTCGAAGCCTCCTCCGCTCTGGAGGTTTAAGGTCAGAATAGCATGCCTTTCCCTGGGCAAATCCCCGGTAAAGGGCAACATAAGTTTTGCTACTGCCTCGTCTTCGAAAATCCTGCAGTCCATCCCAAACTGATCAATATACCATTTCCAGGCCTCTTTAAGGTCTACAACCCCGATGCCGATCTGCTGGATCCCGCCTATTACATATCCTTTCATTTCAATTGAATTAGGTTGATTTAATTTTATCTGCAATTCTAAAAAAGAGCCAGGGACATATACGTCTGATATATAGTATCATAAGCTCTCCTTTCCCCACGAGAATTTCTCTTTTATTTCTCAATATTCCTCTGATAATTATTTTTGCTGCTTTTTGTGGTGAAATACCTTTTGACTGACCTTCATCCATTTTCCCATGTTCTTTGCCTTCTGAATTAAGGGCATGATATGATATATTCGTCCTTACCCTGCCTGGGATAAGAACGGATGTTCTTATATTATTATGTTTATTTTCAAGAAAAAGGGTTTCGAAGAATCCATGCAGCGCATGTTTTGAAGCAGAATATGCTGAACGGAGCGGGAACCCGAATCTTCCTGATATACTGCTTGTTGCAACTATATGTCCTGATTTCTGATGTATCATATATGGCAGCACGGCTTTTGTCAGTGCGATTGTTCCGAAATAATTGACCTCAAAAATTTTTCTGTCGAGCCAGAGCGGTGTTTCATCAATACGTGCTCTCTGGCTTATACCTCCTATGTTGAGAAGGTAGTCTATTCTGCCGACACTCTTCATCTGCTTCTCTACAAGACTTGCAATACCTGAAGTATCTGACAGGTCAAAAGGAGCACATATAACTTTTGATGACCTTTCCCCGCACGTTCTTTTTACCCTTTCAAGACCCGGAATATCATTTGAAGATATTATAACGGTTGCTCCCTTGTTTACAAACTCATAAACCAGGGCTTCTCCGATACCTGACGATGCCCCTGTTATCCAGGATGTTTTCCCGGTTAGTATTTTCCCCCTTTTTTTCACTTTATAGTTGCAACCAGGTTTAATAGTTCGTCATGATTTTTCTTGAGGTTCAGGTAATCTCTATTCTTATTCCTGATAAAATCCCTGATCCTGAAACCTCCCATGATACGGCGAAATAAAATAGCATAATTCCATGCAAACAGACCTGAAAAGGGCAAAGTGACAAAAACCAGAATAGCCAGCCACCAGGGTGAAAAAATTATAAATGAAAGGACAAGGAATAATGGCAGAATCACCAGGGCAAGTACCAGCGAGATTCCATACATGAAGGTGCCTTGAAACTGTATATCCTTTATTTTACTAGCCCGCAGGCGTGGAAGTGTAAGAAAGGTAAGAGTGAAGATACTGCCATAAATATAAAGCGGGAATGAAACAAGTATAGCGGCCAATCCTGCAATAAGCCATCCCGCTATATGTTTCTTTTTTTCCAGTAGCCTGTAAGTCAGATTCAGGTTCTTTGTTTTCTCTTTAACCATAAGGCTGAGAGAACATATTTTCAGGTAAAGCTCCTGATTAAATGTTTTTATACGGTTCAGGTTTTCAATAAGCACGCGGTCCCTGAATAATTTCGGGAACCTTATATCATCACTGAAACGACCGTTTATTATACTCCTGAGTTCATCAATAGCCTCGTAATCCTCCTCTGACTCAATGTGCACCATTATTCTCATCATTTCAGAAGAGAGTCTGTTTCTAAGTTCATTCAGAGCTTTCTCGGGACTATTTTTATACAGATCATTATATTCGGAAACCTCAATGGGTTTCCCATATACAACTGTCAGTACCTGCCTGAACCTGTGATAATTAGTGAATTCAAGACCAACTGGAATTATTCTAATATTAAGGTTATAATCAGAGGCTTGTTCGGACTGGAATGCGATCCTGCAAATACCTTTCTTAAGCTGCCTGAGCCTCCTGAAACCTGCATGATCGCCTTCCGGCAGAATTACAAGTCCGCTCTTATTTTTCAGTACATCAATTGTCTTGTTAAAGATTTCATCATTCTCTTTCAGCGAACTAAATCCATCCCTGATCCTGTAAACTGGCAAAATTTTAAAGAAATACATGAGGGATGCGATAAATTTCTTTTTAAATATATCGGCACGAGCAAGAAAAATAGGCTGGCCTTTATGGGTAAAAAGAACAGCAAGCGCATCCATAAGGGCATTCTGGTGGTTAGGAGCAAAAATAAGATGATTATCAAGATTAATATTATTACGTCCAAGTACAATTACTTTTCTGTAATAGATATTATTATGCCAGAACCCGAAAATAGCCTTTATTATGGCATATCCAATAGAGTACTTCTCAATATTTTCCCTGCCCATACCTGAATCAGAAAATCAGCTTAAAGTATACTGCTTATTTGAAGTTAGTGGTTAAATATGCAAGTTAAAAAAAAATGAACTTGAAGTGTTTAGGGGACAGGTGTTTTAAGAAGGATTTTTTAAAATTTTAAGTCTTTATACTACCATATTAAACGTCATTGAAACCGTTTGCCCACCTATCAATTCTCCTTCTCTCTTTTTTTGTCGGCCGTCCGCTTCCTTTTTTCCTGTAGCCGTTGAATCCCACCCGGTTTAAAAGAAGTCTGCTTTTTTCATTTTCAGGTGTCATATCCTCAATAAAGTTCATTACGAACTTTGCTGAAACACGATTTTCCACCGGACGGATTACCCTGTAGGTAAATGTGACAGGGAACTTTTTGACCATCAGTATCTCATCACCTGCCACAGTTTTTGAAGGTCTGGCCACATTATCATTAATCATTATCCTTCCCTTCCTGCAGGCTTCAGAAGCCTGGCTCCGGGTCTTGAAAATCCTTGTGGCCCAAAGAAACTTATCAATTCTGACAGGCTGATTATCAGACATTTTCATCAGGATTGATCTTTCCTGCTTTATTGAATGCTGTCATGGTCAGTTCAGTACCAACTATCCCGAATGATTTTATCATCTCCATCACTAAAGATATCCTTTCCCCAATGACTTTTTTTTCCTTAACTGTCCAGGTTCCCAGTACATAATTAACCTTGGATCCTTTATGGAATCCGTTGCCGATACCTATTCTTATGCGTGAGTATTCATTAGTTGCAAGGATAATATTAATATGCGCGAGGCCATTATGTCCGCCGTCACCCCCTTTTGATCTCATCCTGATGCTCCCCAGCGGCAGGGCCAGATCATCAACAATTACAAGCAGGTTCTCTATGGAGATCTTCTCCTTTTTCATCCAGTACCTTACCGCATTACCACTGAGATTCATTAATGTTGACGGTTTAAGGAGGACAAACTCCCTGCCTTTATATTTTAACCTGCAAACAGCTCCATAGCGTTTATCTGCAAAAAGAACACCGGAATACTCGGCCATGGTATCCAGCACGGTAAATCCTATGTTGTGGCGTGTATCAGCATACCCGTCACCGATATTTCCCAGGCCAACTATAAGATATTTCATTGTGCCTGAATATTAAAGGGATGATTTAGATTATTTCTCCTTTTCTTTTTCTTTGTCCTGTTCTTTCTGCTCCTCATAACCAGGAGTTTCAGCAGGTACTTCTTCTCCTTCAGCAGCTTCAGCGGCTGCAGCAGCTTCTGCTGCCTCCTCTTCCTCGGTTTTCAGTGCAACTCTCGCTGTGCCAACCGTAATGACTGTTACAATTTTCGGATCGAGTAATTCTATATTATCAAACGAAAGATCTCCGACTTTTAAAGAGTTATGGATTTTGAGGTCAGTCACATCTGCAAGAAGTTCTTCAGGGAGGTCTTTAGCCATTCCTTTAACTTTCAGATGTCTTCTCTTTATTGTCAGCTTACCTCCTGCCTTGACACCCACGGATTCGCCGGTAACAGTTACAGGTATATCAATTATTACAGGCTTGTTTTCAGATATCTGTACAAAATCGGCATGGAGTAATCTGTCGGTAACAGGGTGAAACTGTTTATCTTGAAGAACGGCTTTATATTCCTGATCGTCAAGAATAAGCTTTACCAGATAAGCTTCATGCGTATAAATAAGTTTCTTGAAACTGTTCTCATGTGTATAAAAATGTATATTATTCTCATTTCCGTAGATTACACAGGGTACATTTCCCGCTTTCCTAAGCTGTTTTGAATTCTTTTTACCCAGTTTTTTTCTGAGTGATCCCTTGATTTCTATTGTCTTCATTTATTGAATGTTATTGTGCTACTCAAAGTTATCTTTTAGATAACCTCCCATTACACGTTAAAAAATCGGACGCAAATATATGATAAAGAGATCAGAATACAAAATTTGTACTGATTGACTGATTGGTATTGACGGCCTGGATGGTTTTGGCAAAGATTTCTGCTATTGAGAGGACCTTTATTTTTTTTGAATTATTTGTGAATGGGACCGAATCAGTAACGACAAGCTCCTCGATGGCAGAGTTATTAATTCGTTCTATGGCATTGCCTGATAGGATAGGATGTGTGGCGAAAGCCCTTATGCTTTTTGCCCCTCTTTCCTTCATCATATCTGCTGCCAGGACAAGAGTACTGGCTGTATCAACCATATCATCAACTATTACTACATTCTTTTCATCCACGTCACCGATTATCGACATCTCTTCAATGACATTAGGTTTTTTCCGGAGTTTATAGCACAATACCATTTCCGACTGAAGGTACCTGGAATATGCATTGGCTCTTTTTGAACCTCCCATGTCGGGTGCCGAGACAGTAAGGTTATCCAGAGTAAGGTTTTCAATATATGGGGCAAATATAGCTGAACCGAAAAGATGATCAACAGGAACATTGAAGAATCCCTGTATCTGGTCGGCATGGAGGTCCATTGTAATTACCCTGTCAACTCCTGCAGTACTCAGAAGATCAGCGGAAAGCTTTGATCCGATTGATACCCTGGGGCGATCCTTCCTGTCCTGACGGGCAAAACCATAGTATGGTATAACAGCTATCACTTTATAGGCAGAAGCCCTTTTTGCAGCATCGATCATAAGAAGAAGCTCAAAGAAATTGTCTGCCGGAGGATTTGTCGACTGAATGATAAATACCATATCACCTCTGACTGATTCATCAAAACAGGGCTGAAATTCTCCGTCACTGAAGCTTGTCACAGAGCTTTTACCGAGTTCAATACCCAGGTTATCTGTAATTTTCTTGGCGAGCTGCCTGGATGATCTGCATGAAAAGATTTTCAAAGGTGCTTTTCCGAACATGTCCTGTAAAAATTTTAGCTGTTACTGATATGATTGTTATCTGCAAAATTAATTATTCCTGATTATTTCGAGCCTCTTTTGATAACTTGTTCAAAGATTCTTCAATAAAGTTGAGAATCTCATCTCTCCCGGACTTCTTCACTGCAGATGCAGTAAAGGTAACAGGGAGGTATTCCCAGTTTTTAAGCATTTCGGTATCATATAGTTGAACCGATTTTTCAAGAGCGATGCGGCTTATTTTATCTGTTTTGGTGAAAACCCTTGCAAAGGGGACCTGGTTTCGTCCCAGGAATTCCATGAATTCAATATCAGATTTCTGGGGTTTAAGCCTGCAGTCAAGCAGTACGAAAAGGCTTATGAGGTTCTCCCGCTGAAGAATATATTCCCTGGTAGCATTTATCCATTTTCCCCTCATGGCGGCCGGAACCCTGGCATATCCATAGCCGGGCAGGTCGACGAGGTACCATTTGTCATTGATGAGATAGTGGTTTATTGTCCGTGTTTTGCCCGGTTCCCCGGAGATCCTGGCCAGCTTCGACCAGCCTGTAAGCATATTGATAAGTGAAGATTTACCTGTATTGGAACGTCCTATGAATCCGTACTCCGGTATAACAGGAGCCGGACACTGTTTTATCGACGGACTGCTTTTTATATAGGAAGCCGAATGAATCTTCATGTTCATCAGCTAATTCAGATCATTATAAGGCAGCTCAATTTTTTTATATATAAGATGCCGGTTTCCGAACAGCGTAACAATTTCTGCAATTATACCGGTATATGCCTTTTTGGACTCACCTGTTTTCCTTAATTCAAGGGATGCTTTGCCTTTTACTGTTTCCAGCCGCTTAATTTGAGTGGTATCAAAACGGCCATTCATAAACTCTCCCTGGCAGAATTTGACTTTTTCTGTTTTATCTGACATTTCAAGGCCAATCCTGTATATACCTTTTGTACTATATTCATCCTTGATATCAGTAACGATTTCGGGATAATCTTTAAAAAGCCTTCCATTTTGATCATACTCTTCCAGGAAAGGTGTGCGCACTCCTTTGACGTATCCGATTTTGGCTTTTATCTTACCTGTCCTGTAATACTGTTTCTGGATACCGTCAATAGTATCGTGTTTATAAGGAGTTGTTCTGAATGGTTGTCCCTCAAGGTAATACCAGACTGCTGAATCTTCGCGTAATCCGTTTTCATACCAGAAAGTCTGATACAATTGGCCCCCCTGATAATATGTTTTCATTAATCCATGGCGAACTCCATTCTCGAATGTGATCTCCTTGAGCAGGCGCTGATTGCTGAAATACTGCTTAATACCGGTATATCCTGTGTCAGGAACGGTAACTGTGTTAACTTCAGAAGCTAAATCCTTTTTTCTCTGGCTTTTTCCGGTACAACCGGTTATTATTATTACTGACATGATAATAATAAGAGAAGATGATAATATTTTCATAGCGGCTAATATTTGATTAATACTGATTCTGTACCGTGTTTATAAAAACTTCAAGTATTCTGGATTCCATCAATGGTTCCAGTACTATATCTTTTATCATTGCCGGGAGAAGAACTGTTTCTCCCTTGGTTACCGGCTCGGATTTGTTATTCCAGCGTATCATAAACTCTCCTTCGACACAGATGTATGCCACAAAAGAATCAAACAGGTTATAATCTTTAATAACAGGCTTATTAAAACTTATCACATTTGTTGTAAAGAATTCGCAACTTATAAGGTTGATGGTTCTGTTCAGCACGGGCTCTTTTACTATTTTGCTTTCCCCCGAGGTTTTAAAATCAATTACATCAAGGGCCAGGTCAGTGTGAATTTCTCTTGGCTTGCCGTTATTTCCTGTTCTGTTCCAGTCAAAAATCCTGTATGTAATATCTGAAGTCTGTTGTATTTCTGCCATAAGGATGCCTGCTCCAATAGCATGTATCCGGCCTGCAGGTGTAAAGAAAGCATCCCCTGCTGCCGGGTTCTCAACATTCATAAGTCCTGCCAGTTCTCCGGCGCTTAATGCGTCAAGATATTGTTCTTGAGTGATATTGTTGCTGAATCCTGTATATATCTTTGAGTTTTCTTCACTCTCCAGGATATACCACATCTCTGTTTTTCCGTAGGCTTTATGCCTTTCCCTGGCGATAGCATTACCCGGATGAACCTGAATTGACAGATTTTCCCTTGCTTCAATCAACTTAATAAGGACAGGAAATTCATTTCCGAATTTTTCAAAAACAGCATCCCCGGTCAAGTCACCCATATAAACCTCAATGAGTTCCTCAATGTTATTTCCCGCAAGAAAACCGTTGCTTACCACTGAAAGATTGTCAGAAACAGCCGATAACTCCCAGCTTTCGCCATATTTAAGTAAGGGATCACCTTTTTTATGATAACCGGTCACCAGCCTGTTGCCTCCCCAGACTTTCTCCTTAAGCAGCGGTTCAAATTTCAACGGGTATAATTCTGACATGGGTAGATGTTGAGTTAGTTCACTCCAAACTTTTCACTAATTTTGACAGTTAATAATATTACAAAAGTACTAATAAATGCTTATAGTAGGAATAGCAGGAGGCACCGGTTCGGGAAAAACAACGGTGGTCAGAAAGCTAATGAAAGTGCTCCCTGAGGATCAGGTTGTTGTAATGCCACAGGATGCTTATTACAAGGATAATGGCCATCTGCCGCTTGAGGAAAGACAGAAAATCAATTTCGATCATCCCGATTCTGTTGAGTTCAGCCTGCTGATCAACCATCTGCAGGAGCTAAAAAAAGGTAATCCGGTTAATATGCCGATCTATTCCTACCTTACATGCCTGAGGTCTCCGGATTCTGTCTTAATAAAACCTTCAATGGTGGTCCTGGTTGAAGGGATACTGATCCTTTGTGACAGCGGATTACGAGATATGCTTGACATAAAGGTTTTTGTGGACGCTGATGCCGATGACCGCCTCGGAAGGGTAATTGAGCGCGACATTGAAGAGAGGGGCCGTAATGTACAAATGGTCCTTGAAAGATACCATAAAACCGTCAAACCATCTCATCTTCAGTTTATTGAACCCTCCAAGCGTTATGCCGATATCATTATTCCCGGGGGAGGAGAGAATCAGGTTGGGATAGAAGTACTTGTGACAATTATTGAAAGACACCTTCATATAAAAAAACAGTAACCATGCTTGATGATATAAAAGTTGAAGACATAATGTTTCTTGACATTGAAACTGTGCCTCAGGCTCCTTCATTAGAGAAACTCGATCCGGCATTACAGATTCTCTGGGATAAGAAATCAAGTTTTTTCCGTTCCCCCGAACAAACAGCTCAAGAGGTCTATGAAAGAGCAGGAATATATTCAGAGTTTGGAAAGATCATCTGTATATCTGTCGGTTTTATCAATGAGAAAAATCCATTCAGCTTCAGGATCAAATCTTTTTACGGCGATAACGAAAAAACTCTTTTATCGGAGTTTTCAGATGTGCTGGTTAAATTCTCAAAGTCAGGGAAAGAAGCTTTGTTATGCGCTCACAACGGCAGGGAATTTGACTTTCCCTATATTGCCCGCAGAATGATAATAAACAAGCTTGTGATACCCGATATACTTGATAATGCAGGCAAGAAACCCTGGGAAATAAAATTGCTTGATACAATGGACCTCTGGAAATTCGGAGATTATAAAAACTATACTTCACTCGATCTTTTGACCTCAATACTGGGTATTCCATCACCTAAGGATGATATTGACGGCAGCATGGTTGCCGGATTATATTATGGTGAAAAGGATATTGCCAGAATAGTCAGATATTGCGAAAAAGATGTGTTATCGATAGCAAGGATATTGCTCAGGTTCAAGAACCTTCCGGATATTCCGGATGAGAGAGTTGAATCAGTGACGGTAATATAATCTTATTGTTAATAATATAACAGGCTCAGCAGGGCTTCTGACACAGCATCCGGATTATCAACATGCAGCCAGTGACCGGCATTCCTGATAACCCTGAACTCTGCGGCAGGGAACAATCTCAGAATATAATTGTAATCGTCAGGATTAAGATAATCCGATTTTTCTCCTTTCAGGAAAATAACCGGAAAACCTGTAATCCTCAGATCATCAATTACCTGACGATTTATCCCCTCAAGGATCATATCAAGATTTTTCATCAGTGATTTAGCATTGAGCTTCCATGAGAACTTTTTGTCAGCATCTCTTTGAATGTTCTTCATTATTACTTTTCTTTCCTTTTCGGAAGGAATACTTACCGATAAGAGCTCTTCGATCTCTTTGCGTGATTTAGCTGCCGCAATATTTGTCTTCAGAATAACGCTGAGGATATTTTTATGCTGGTTGCGAGAGGCTGATAGAGAGTCATAGTCAGTAAAAGGTGAAATATCAAGGATCGCAAGGCCATTGATCATCCCGGGCCACTTGAGCGCGAAGTTTACAGCTGTTTTTCCTCCCATACTGTGGCCTGCAAGAAAAAAAGACCTGAGTCTGTACTCTGTGGCAAGTTCAAAAAGGTCGTTGCTCATCGATTTATAATCATGTACATCATCATGGGGAGACTTGCCGTGGTTTCTCTGATCAGGAAGGTAAACAGTGTAATGACTGCTAATATTCCTTGCAATAGTCATCCAGTTATCAGATGACCCGTATAACCCGTGTAAAATAACCAGAGGAGGACCCTCTCCGTATATCCTGCAAAACAGTTTCATGGGTCATCTAACCGGTCAGCTGACTTTTATACATTTGTATGGTATTCTCAAGGCCCAAATAAAGTGCATCTGAGATAAGAGCATGACCTATCGAAACCTCCAGAAGCCACGGTATGTTCTTTTTTAAATAAGCAAGGTTGTCAAGATTCAGGTCATGGCCTGCATTAATCCCAAGACCAGCCTCCCTGGCAATAATGGCGGCGCTGACGAAAGGTGCTACAGCCTCTACCGCATTTTTATTAAAACCTGATGCATAGGGTTCTGTATAAAGCTCGATCCTGTCAGTACCGGTCAGGGCAGCATTCTCAATATGAACAGTCTCAGTGTCAACAAACAGAGATGTTCTTATTCCGGCATTTTTGAATGTCGATACAATGTCCGTAAGAAATGACCTGTGCTTTCGTGTATCCCATCCTGCATTAGAAGTTATTGCATCATGTTTATCAGGAACGAGTGTCACCTGATGTGGTTTCACCGAAAGGACCAGATCAATGAAACTATCGGAGGGATTTCCTTCAATATTGAATTCGGTCTTGATAATCGGTTTAATCTCAAGAACATCTTTATACCTTATATGTCTTTCATCCGGCCTGGGGTGTACGGTTATGCCATCAGCTCCATATACCTGGCAATTAATTGCAGCACTCAGGACATTCGGGATGTTTCCTCCTCTTGCATTACGCAATGTTGCAATCTTATTGATGTTAACACTTAATTTTGTCATATAATAATTGTATAGTTTATCCGTATTCCTTTAGTAATGCAAAATTAAAAGAACTGGCAATTTTTTATTACTTTAGTTGAAAATTAATAAAAATGACCGCAAAAGATTTGATATCTGAGATAATTCCTTCGCTTAAGACATCAGATACAGGCCAGACGGCACTTAACTGGATGGAGATATTCCGGATATCACACCTGCCGATCGTGAACAATCAGGATTTTTTGGGACTGATATCCGATACTGATATTTATGACACAAATCAACCGGACGAACCAATTGGTAATCATGAACTTACATTGTTAAAGCCATATGTCACCGATGATCAGCATCTCTTTGAGGTCATTGGCCTTGCAGCACGTCTCAGGCTATCAGTTGTACCGGTTCTGAATAACAAAAACCACTACAGGGGGGTTATAACTACCAATGATCTTGTTCGTTATATTGCCGGTATGTCCTCAATGGACCAGCCGGGAGGGATCCTCGTACTCGAACTTATAGAACAGGATTATTCACTTTCGCAGATTGTACAGATAGTTGAAAGCAATAACATAAAGGTTTTGAGCATGTATATCACCTCTCCTCCGGAATCAACCAGACTGGAGGTGACACTGAAGGTAAACACCACCGATTTACTTGCACTCATTAAAACCTTTGAGAGGTATAACTATGATGTAAAAACCTGGATTACTACCAACGATTCAATCGACAGGTTTTATTCAGAACGGTTTGACCTTCTTATGAAGTATCTTAATATGTAATTGATTATGCTTCGTAGAGTCGCGGTTTTCAGCAAGGAAAATAACTCCAGGGCAAAAGATGGGGTACAAAAGTTGGTCAATGAGTGCCAAAAAAGAGGCATAATGATCCAGCTTTATCAAACCCCGGGAGGACCAATTACAAATTATGAGGATGTAAAAATTGAACGTTTCAGTAAACTTTCTGCTTTAACCGATCTACCTGACATGGTTCTTAGTGTAGGAGGGGATGGAACCTTCCTCGACACAGTTCTTAAGGTAAAAGACTTTGGAATACCTGTTGCAGGCGTAAATACAGGCAGAATGGGATTTCTGGCAAATATACCAGGGGATGGGATCGGTAATTCACTTGACATGCTGTGTAAAAATGAATTTGAGATAATTGAACGTGCTCTTCTCAGGATATCAGTTCCTGACGGACTCTTTGACGGAGAATCCGCCACGGCTCTTAATGAAATAACAATACAAAAGTCGAATACAAGTATGATTACGATAAATGTTTATGTTGATGATGTTTATCTGAATACATACTGGGCTGATGGGCTGATCATTTCAACTGCCACGGGTTCAACAGCGTATAACCTGAGTGTGGGAGGACCGATCCTTTCTCCTGACGATGAGAGCATTATAATTTCACCTATTTCTCCGCATAACCTTACAATCAGACCGATAGTCCTTTCGGGAAGCAGCAGCCTGAAGATGGTAATGGAAGCCCGGTCGGAGGAGTACCTGGTGACATGTGATTTCAGGTATGAAAAACTACCCATCAAAAGTGAGGTCCGGATCGAAAAAGCAAAATCAAAGCTGAAAACAGTAATGCTTAAGGGTACCGATTTTTACAACACCCTGAGAAACAGACTGATGTGGGGTGTCGATAAACGTAACTGAAAAAAGCCCATTATAAACCAGGCTATGGCCTGGAACTGTTATTATATACCTATATTTATGATTTATTTTCAGGGTTTTATTATTTACCCTAATAATTAGATTCTTATATTTGTATCAGCATCATAAGTTGAGTTTGTTATGAAAAGGATTATTTTTATAATACTGATCTTCTGCATAGCTATTCCCGTCTTAAACGCACAATTATGGAAGATGAGAAGATATGAGCTTGTTGGAGGTGCGGGTCCTTCGTTCTTCTTTGGAGACGTCGGGGGCTTTTCACATTCTGATAATATTCTGGGACTACGTGACCTTACATTTTTGCAGACAAGATTCAATATAAACGGAAATCTGAAATACAGAATAACCAGGGATATTAATATAAGATTGAGTCTGACCTATGCACTTCTCAGGGCAAATGACGATCGGGGATCCAATACGGAAAGGGGTTTCGATGCCACAACATCGATCTTTGAACCGGCAGTAATGGGTGAATATTATTTCATAAAGAATCAGGCTGAAAACAGCTATATATTTGTCAGTGGTAAAGCGCCATTTTTAACCGAGTTTATTAAATCACTTGATTTTTATGCTTTTGCAGGAATCGGAGGACTATCATATACTGTCCAGGGGAATGATGCCCTGATCACAAGTGGTATGGAAACAGGAGGCTTTACAGCAGTCATCCCGGGGGGACTGGGAGCAACACTGATCTTTACTCCCAATATTAACTTTGGCATTGAGGTGGGAGGAAGATATACTTTTACCGATTATTTAGATGGTTATACTTCACAATATTCCAAGGCAAATGACGTTTATTATTTTTTAAATTTTGCTATTACCTATAAGCTGAAAACAGGGCCAACAGGATTGCCCTCATTCAGATGATATTGAGCTGGATCAGTTTTAATGAAACGATTACCTTGGATCTTTTTATCTGTTTTTCTTTCAGTTACTGCTGCAGGACAGCGTAATGCTGATTATGGTGTTTTTGCAGGTATTTCATCTTACCTTGGCGATATAAACCCGAACAGGCTTATGTATTCGCCTCTTCCGGCCGCAGGAGTCTTTTACAGGTATAACTTTCATCCCAGGCATGCGCTGAGAGGTAATATATTTGTAGGAGGAGTAAGGGCCGATGACCTTGACTTTAATAACAATTTTCAATTAAAACGGGCCAGCTCATTTTCAGGGTTGGTAGGCGAAATAGGGCTTCAGTTCGAATTCAATTTCCTGCCATTTACCACGCAGGGCAAATTCTGGGATTATTCACCTTATCTGGCAGCAGGTGCCGCAGTGGCTGTGCTAAGTTCGGAGACCTTTACAATTCAGCCTGTAATACCATTTTCCGCAGGTTTTAAGGTCAATATTTATAAAAATATGGGTCTTGAGGTGGAATATGGTTTTCGTAAGACTTTTTATGATAACTTTGACGGCCTGAAAGATATGGTTGCCCCATCTGATTTTGCATGGTTACATAACAATGACTGGTACTCATTTGCAGGTGTTGCACTTACGTGGAAAATTTATAATACCCTGGCCGGATGCCCTACTTATGACGACGTTACCGGGAAGTGGAAAAGATAAATTATGACAGTAAAACAAAAAATAGACAAGAATAAGTTACCCGTCCATATAGCTATAATAATGGACGGAAATGGAAGATGGGCTTCACAACATGGCATGGATAGGATACTTGGACATCAGAAGGGAGTGGAAGCTGTCAGAAAGGTTATAGAGGCTGCTGCTGAGCTTGAAATAAAATACCTTACACTATATGCTTTTTCAACAGAGAACTGGGGGAGACCCGATGATGAGGTTTCCGCTCTGATGAGAATTATGGTACAGTCTCTTAATAATGAGACTGATACAATGATAAAAAATAATATAAGGATGACTGCTATCGGCGATGTTAACCGGCTTGCCGAAGATGTAAAAACCAGATTGTTTGAAACAATTCATCTTACAGCGGGATCAACAGGATTAAACCTGATCGTGGCGCTTAGCTATAGCTCAAGGTGGGAAATAACTGAGGCTGTAAGAAAAATTGCCCTTGAAATACACAGCAAAAAGTTAAAACCGGAAAAAATAAATGAAACACTGTTCGAAAAACACCTTAATACAAGCGGAATTCCTGATCCTGATCTTTTAATAAGAACAAGCGGTGAATTGAGGATAAGTAATTTTCTTTTATGGCAGCTGGCATATACTGAATTATATTTTACCGGGAAACTTTGGCCTGATTTTGGTAAGAATGATCTTTATGATGCTATAATTGATTTCCAGAAGCGGGAAAGAAGGTTTGGAAAGACAAGTGAACAGATCTTGGAAAAATAATGAAATAATGTTGATAAGAAGATTTAAAAAATTTGTTATAGCACCATTCCTGATTCTACTGAGCACTACAGTGTTCTCACAGGAAGCACAGGAAATATTTGATTATATGACAAAAGAGGATTATGTTGTGGGTGGCGTATCTGTTTCGGGAATCAGGTATTTGGATATTAATGCACTTATTGGATTATCAGGACTTAGGATCGGGCAGAAGATTACAATACCGGGCGACATCGTTTCGAATGCTGTAAAGAAACTGTGGGAGCAGGGACTCTTCTCAGATGTCAGGATATCAATTGACAGAATACAATACGATACGGTTTTTTTTGATATTTACCTCCAGGAGAGACCAAGAATCTCATCAATCAAAATAAATGGAATAAGACCATCTGAAACAAACGATATTCTCGATAAAATTAACCTTCCTGTAGGATCCCAGCTTACGTCATATATTATGACTACAACATCGAAGATTATAAAGGATCACTACATTGAAAAGGGATTCCTTAACACAACCGTTGAATATGTACAGAAAGATGATCCCGATCAACCTAACAATGTTATCCTCAATATCAATGTAGATAAGAATGAAAGAGTGAAAATTGAAGAATTTACCTTTGAGGGTAACCAGAGTTTTGCAGACAAGAAACTTCGCCGGAAGATGAAGGGAACAAAGAAAGTGAACCTGAACTTCTTCAAATCTTCGAAATTTATTGATGAGAAATTTGCAGAAGACAAGGAAGCACTTATTACATTCTATAACGATAATGGATTCAGGGACTTTACAATTCTTTCCGATTCACTTTACAAAATATCCGATGACCGTGTCGGTCTGTTGATCAGGATTGATGAGGGGGATCAGTACTTCCTGAGGAGTGTGGACTGGATAGGAAACAGCGTGTACAGGAAAGAGGATCTGGACCGGGTTTTTAATGTCAAGAAAGGATCTGTATATAATCAGTCACTTATTCTTGACAGGCTTACTGGTTCAGACGGAGCTCAGGATGCTGTGAATAATCTCTATCTTGATTATGGTTATCTGTTTTCGCAGATCGTTCCAGTTGAGGCCAGAGTTGAAGATGATTCTATTGATTTGGAAATCAGAATATATGAGGGCGATCAGGCCTATATAAATGATATATTTATTACGGGAAACACACGTACCAATGAGCATGTGGCACGACGTGAACTCTATACTTTCCCGGGAGATCTTTTCAGTAAAGAAAAGATTATCAGATCTATACGTCAGCTTGGTGTTCTTGGCCATTTTGATCCCGAGAAGATCAATCCCACACCTCTTTCGGATCCTGTAAATGGCACAGTGGATCTGCTGTATAAGCTTGAAGAAAAGGCAAATGACCAGTTTGAAGTCTCAGGAGGCTGGGGTGCAGGTATGCTGGTGGGTACTGTAGGGGTAAGGTTCAATAATTTTGCAATGAAGAACTTCTTCAAATTGAATGAGTGGAGACCCTATCCGTCAGGTGACGGACAATCGCTGAGTGTCAGGGCCCAGTCGAACGGGCGTGTATATCAGTCTTACAATATCTCATTTGTCGAACCATGGCTTGGTGGCAAAAAACCAAACACATTCTCGGTATCACTCTACAGGTCGAAACTTACCAACAACAAGAAGAAAACGGATGATGGTTACCAGTCAATGATCATAGATGGTGCCTCAATAGGACTGGGAAAGAGACTTGACTGGCCCGATGACTTTTTCTCAATATACGGTGAGTTAAGTTATCAGAAATATAATCTTCATAACTACTCGGTTATGTCGTTCCTTTTTCAAAACGGCGAGTCAAATCTGCTAAGCCTGACAGGCAGGATTCAAAGGTTCTCAACAAGTCCTAACCTTATTTATCCAAGAATGGGATCTTCATTCTCACTGTCACTTCAGGCAACACCACCATACTCACTTATCAGCGGAAAAGATATGTCAGATGCAACCGATCAGGTTAAATATAAATGGATAGAGTTCCATAAATGGATATTCAAGGCAGATTATTATTTCCCTCTGGATCCTGGCGATAAACTGGTTCTGAATACCCGTTTTTCATTTGGCTACCTCGGTTTTTATAATAAGGATATAGGACCATCCCCTTTCGAGAACTTCTCAGTTGGTGGAGACGGTATGACCGGTTACAGCTTCTATGGAAGGGAGATAATATCCCTGAGAGGTTATTCTTCCGGCAGCGGAGGAGTTGGATCCCTTACTCCGATCGATCCTGAAACCAAGAAAGCGTCAGGTAATGTCTATTCAAAAATAACAATGGAACTAAGATATCCGATAACGCTTAATCCGCAGGCAACAATATACGGACTTGTATTCCTTGAAGCAGGAAGGGCCTGGACATACCTCAGGGAGTATAATCCGTTTAGAATGAACCGGGCGGCAGGTTTCGGCATAAGAGCGAACCTTCCTATGTTTGGCTTGCTCGGAATAGACTGGGGATACGGGTTCGATGAAGTGCCCGATCCTTCTAGCTTTCAGGATGCCAATAAATCACAATTTCATTTCGTAATAGGACAACAATTTTAAAAAAGTACATAAAATCAAAAGTCATGAAAAAGTCAATTGTATTAATAGCCATAATAATTCTGACAACAGCCATAGCAGCAGGTCAGAAATATGCCTTTGTTGATTCTGAATATATCAGAAAAAATATACCTGCATTTACAACAGCTCAGGAGCAGCTTGATGGACTATCAGAACAGTGGGAAAAAGAGGTTGCTGACGGTTATGCTGTTGTTGAACAGATGTACAAGTCGTACCAGAATGAAGCTGTGCTTCTTTCACAGGATATGAAGACTAAAAGAGAAGAAGAAATAATAGCTAAGGAACAGGAGATCAAAGAGCTTCAGAATAAGTATTTCGGGATGGAAGGCGAGCTTTTTAAAAAGAGGGAAGAGCTGGTAAAACCCATTCAGGATGAGATTCTTAAAGCCATAAAAGATATTGCTGTTGAGGGTAATTATGCAGTTATCTTCGATACGGCAGCCGGGGGAAATATCCTATTCGCAAATCCCAAATATGATATCAGCGACCAGGTCCTCGAAAGATTAGGTTATAATAATTAAATAACTACTTTTGTAAATTAATAAATTAATAAATTTTAATAATGAAAAGAATTATTGGAATTGCAGCCCTTGTTATTCTTGTTGCAACTGCCGGCCAGTCCCAGAACTTGAAGTTCGGTCATGCTAACAGTGACGAACTTATACAGGCTCTACCTGAATTTGATACGGCAAGTGTGCAACTTGAAAACTTCCGTCAGGAACTTACAAATACTCTGGAACTGATGACTGTCGAGCTCAATAATAAAAGTGATGCATATAATAAAGCGAGTAAAAACCTTACTGATGTTGTAAGGCAAACCAAAGAACAGGAACTCATTGACCTGAACAGGAGAATTCAGGATTTCCAGTCTAATGCACAGGAACAGTTTCAAAACAAGCAGATTGAACTCTTCCAGCCAATTTATAATAAAGTCGATAAGGCTATTAAGGATGTTGGCAAAGAGAATGGATTCATCTATATCTTTAACATAGGATCAACTCTTTATGTTGATGAAACAAAAAGTGTGAATGTCCTGCCGCTGGTCAAAGTAAAACTTGGACTGAAATAGAACAGAAATACTACTTTAATGACCATCCTTTATCGGGATGGTTATTTTTTTATAACCCATAAAGTGAAAGAACAACCAATAGGTATTTTTGATTCCGGTGTTGGAGGTCTTACAGTCGCTCATGCAATAAAACAAATACTGCCGGGCGAGAACCTTGTTTATTTTGGCGATACAGCCCATCTTCCCTATGGAGATAAATCGGCTGAGGCAATAAAATACTATTCAGGCAGAATAACAGAATTTCTTCTCAGTCACAATTCAAAAGTGGTACTTGTGGCATGTAACTCAGCATCTGCATCTGCATTTGATACTCTGAAGGAAGAATTTGAAAACAGGACACTACTTGTTGATGTTATTGATCCGGTAGTCGATTATCTCGGTACGCGAAATTTTAAAAAAATAGGTGTTATAGGGACCAAAAGGACAATAAGTTCAGGAACTTATGAATTAAAGATAAGCAAAAGGTCACCGGAAACTACGGTGGTTACTTTGTCAACACCGCTGCTTGTACCTATGATTGAGGAGGGATTTATCTTCGATGACATCAGCAATGCAGTTATTCGTACTTACCTGTCTGATAAATCGTTAACCGGGATTGAAGCTTTAATACTTGGTTGCACACATTATCCCATAATTAAAAATCAAATAAACAAGTTCTTTAATTTCAATGTAGAGATTATTGATTCTGCAAAAATTGTAGCAGGCATGCTCAGAGATATTCTCGAGAAGAACAATCTTATCAATACTAAAGAAAATGTAAAAGATCTTTTCTTTGTATCAGATTATACTATTTATTTTGAGAAGATTGCAAGGATGTTTTTCGAGAAGGATATAAACCTGGAGAAAGCAGATATCTGGAACTGAAGAGTTTCTTCATGAACTCATCCCCCTGCCCCCTTCTCTGCTTTGCAAAGAAGGGGGTTCAACTCATTGTATATGAGCAATATCCTCCTCTTTACGAAGTAGAGAGGGGGAAAAGAAGGGGGTGAGTACATGACTAAGTAGAAAAAAAATCTGAGCGTAGTGAAGTAAAGCTTGCACTTAGCAAAGCGAAACAGGGGTAAGTACATAAGAATCATTTCAGAGAGTAAACCATGACCAAAATCATAGCTGAATAGTCATTTTTTGTATGATTTTGCCATTCAATTATACTATTTTTGTAAATCCCAGGAAGCTGATTAAGTGTAATCAGGCCTCATAATTAATACTATAGATCTGTTATGGCCAAGAATTCAGATGCTATTAAAAGAGAAGAGGTTGTTATTTGTTTTTCTGGTGATTCAGGCGATGGAATGCAGTTAACGGGTACACTGTTTTCTGATACTGCTGCCCTTTATGGTAATGACCTTTCAACATTTCCTGATTACCCGGCAGAGATTCGGGCTCCCCAGGGAACAGTTAGCGGAGTATCAGGTTTCCAAGTTCATCTGGGTCATTCAGAGATAGAGACACCTGGTGATTATGCCGATGTTCTTGTCGCAATGAACCCGGCTGCTGTTAAAGCAAATGCAATATGGCTTAGACCGGGTGGCACAATAATTTTTGATAAGGATAATTTCACCGAAAAAAATATAGAAAAGGCAGGTTATATAAAAGATCCTGTTACTGAAGAGAATCTTGAAAGCTATAATGTCATTGCCGCACCTATTTCATCCATGGTAAAGGAGGCCCTGAAAGATTTTGGTCTTGATGCCAAATCGGTGCTGAGAACAAAGAACATGTTTGCCCTGGGTATGGTTTACTGGCTTTTTGACAGGAAACTTAAATATACCGAGCAATTCTTTGAAAAGAAATTTCACAAAAAGCCGGAGATAGCTGAAGCCAATAAGGTGGCACTGAGGGCAGGTTATTATTATGCCGAAACAATTGAGGCACTTAATCCGGTTATAAAAATAGAACCGGCACAGATCGCAAAGGGTACCTACAGGAATATATGTGGAAATACAGCAACTGCATGGGGTTTTATTGCTGCTGCAGAGAAAGCAGGAGTGAAGCTCTTCATAGGTTCTTATCCCATTACTCCTGCCACTGGCATACTGGAGGAACTGGCATTACGTAAGGATTTGGGTATTAAGACATTCCAGGCCGAAGACGAAATTGCCGGTATCTGTTCCGCATTGGGAGCCAGCTTCGCAGGCAACCTGGCAATAACATCCACATCAGGACCAGGCCTGGCACTTAAATCTGAAGCTATTGGTCTGGCTGTTATGGCTGAATTGCCTGTTGTAGTAATCAATGTACAAAGAGGAGGTCCCTCCACAGGTCTTCCGACAAAAACCGAACAGGCCGATCTTATGCAGGCAATTTATGGCAGAAACGGAGAATGCCCCGTAGTGGTAATGGCAGCCAGTACACCTGCCAACTGTTTTCATTTTGCATATGAAGCAGCAAAAATTGCCCTTGAACACATGACGCCTGTTTTGCTCCTGAGTGACGGATTCCTGGCAAATGGAACAGAACCATGGAGAATACCTCAAATGAAAGATCTTCAGGATATAAAACCCCCTTTTGCTGATAAATCGGAGACTCCATTCATCCCCTATAAACGTAATAGTGAAACCCTGACTCGATCATGGGCAATACCCGGAACCCCGGGACTTGAACACAGGATCGGCGGACTTGAGAAGACAATTAAAGGAACAGTATCCTATATCCCTGAAAACCACGAGATGATGGTGAAACTAAGAGCCGAAAAGGTGGCAAAAGTAGCTGATAATATCCCGGAACTTAAAGTGTATGGTGAAGAATCCGGCGATCTCCTGGTTGTAGGCTGGGGAGGCTCCCGCGGATACCTGATGACAACTGTACGTGAATTGCAGACTGAAGGCAAAAAAGTAAGCCTGGCAAACTTTAACTATATAAATCCTTTACCAAAAAATGTCAGGGATGTCTTCAGAAAGTTCAGAAAAATAGTAGTAGCAGAACTAAATATGGGTCAGTTTGCCGATTACCTCAGGATAAAATGCCAGGAATTTAACTATGAACAGATTAATAAGATACAGGGACTTCCATTTACCGTCAAAGAAGTAAAAGAGAAATGTCTTAAATTGCTGGAGGACAAATAAAATGGCAGAAACGCATACTTTTAAATACACTCCGAAAGATTTCAAATCAGACCAGGAAGTAAGATGGTGTCCAGGTTGCGGTAATCATGCTGTTTTAAATGCTGTTCAGAAAGCACTTGCCGAACTTGAAATCCCGAAAGAAAAGTTTGTCTTTGTTTCAGGTATAGGATGCTCTTCCAGATTTCCGTACTATATGAATACCTATGGATTTCATGGGATACATGGCCGTGCGTCGGCTATAGCCACCGGGGTAAAGACAGCTAACCCGGAGTTATCGGTATGGCAAATAACAGGAGACGGCGATGCACTTGCGATAGGAGGTAATCATTTCATTCATGCAATCCGACGTAACATAGATATCAATATTATCTTGTTTAACAATGAAATATATGGCCTGACCAAAGGACAGTATTCTCCAACCTCAAATAAAGGCCTTGTTACAAAAACCTCTCCGTTTGGAAGTGTGGAGGAACCATTTTCAGTCGGAGAACTTGCAATAGGAGCCAAAGGAAAATTCTTTGCCCGTACGGTTGATGCCAATGTTACTCTTTCAACCCAAATATACATTGAGGCTGCAAAACATAAGGGAACTTCTGTAATTGAAGTTCTTCAGAATTGTGTAATCTTCAATGACGGTGTCCATGATGTCGTAACCGGCAGGGAGGTAAGGGACGACAGAACCATCATTCTTAAACATGGTAAACCGATGATATTCGGAAAAAACAACGATAGAGGACTGGTGCTCGACGGCCTTAAGCTCAAAGTCGTAAAACTGGGAGAAGATGGTGTTACCGAAAAGGATCTTATTGTACATGATGCCTTTGAGACAAATTCGGGGATCCAGTATATGCTTGCAAATATGAGATATCCCGAATACCCTGTAGCCCTGGGGATTATACGATCCGTTCCCGGTCATACTTACGAAAATGATGTGGAGGAACAGATAAAGAGTATTCAGAAGAATGCACAGATCAAATGTGTTGATGAACTCCTGACCAGCGGCTCAACCTGGAAAGTGGAATGAAAGAAGCCTCCTTCAGACAAGCCCTTTTTTAATTTTCATTTATTAACTTTAAATCCTGAATTTCCTTTATACCAGAATGGAAGATAAAAACTCTATAAGCCCGGAATACCATAAGTTACTTCACGACCAGCAGGAACGATTGAAGGAGCTGGGATGTATTAACCAGACAACTTATATTCTTAAGGAAGGCAAACCGATTGAAGAAACCCTGCAGCAGATTGTATTGCTGTTACCGGCAGCCTGGCAATATCCCGATTATACCGCAGCCCGGATTAAATTTCTGGATGATACATTTGAAACGCCTGAATTTCAGGAGACTGCCTGGAAGATGATACAGGAATTCAATACAATTGATGATGAAAAGGGTACTGTTGAAGTCTTTTATACAAAGGAATTCACATTAGAAACAGAAGGTCCCTTTTTAAAGGAGGAGAGAGACCTTATAAGAAATATAGCAAGCCTTATTACGGGATACATTAACAGTTACAAGGCACGTGATATTATTCGCAGTACCAGGATTGAAAACGAAGAAGATGAGGACTTAGGTAATGTGTCGAGCAGAAGACTATTGCAGAAGTTTCTGGAAAGGCACAATGCTGAACGCGATGTTTTTCACGACCTGCAGCCTTTCAAGGTTAAGGAGATCCTTCTGGTGGCAAATCTCTATGATGCTTATTCAATTGAAGGCGAAGGCCGCTTTTCTGATCATATGCTGGGAGAATATTACCAGCTCAGCCTTACATCGCTTCCCAGGGTGACAGGTGTCACAGGAGATGAAGAAGCCTTTAACAAACTGAAGGCCAGACATTATGATATGGTCATTATCATGGTTGGCATTCATAAGGAGAGTCCTATGCTGCTATGTAAAAAGATAAAGGACAGGTATCCTTATTTGCCGACATTCCTGCTGCTGAACAACCCTGATGATACTTCCTTTATAAAGAGGAAGAAAGCTGCAGGTATCCCTTTCGATAATTATTTTGTGTGGACCGGCGAATCAAAGGTATTCTTTGCCATGGTCAAGCTTCTGGAGGACAAGGTTAATGTGGATAATGATACAAGGAAAGGACTCACCAGGATAATCCTTCTCGTGGAAGATTCAGCTGAATATTATTCAAGTTATCTTCCTATGCTCTATACACTTGTTCTTGAACAGACAAGAAATCTTATTGCAGATGTATCAACAGACGAGCTTTATAAAGTATTGAGACTCAGGGCAAGACCAAAGATACTGCTTGCTTCAAA
>Ga0307430_1000303_pt1 | contig 45704 bp, 42 predicted proteins | sample SalMarWE160130MG_FD_202159 | JGI IMG/M metagenome (GOLD analysis project Ga0307430, IMG submission 202159) | Salt marsh sediment microbial communities from the Plum Island Ecosystem LTER, Massachusetts, United States - WE1603-130 | ecosystem: Environmental > Aquatic > Marine > Intertidal zone >...
CGCAGATACAATCAGATAAACCGGTGGTTTCCGTGTGTGCTGCTCGCACCGGAAGCGGTAAAAGCCAGACAAGTCGTCGTGTCCGAGATATCCTGCAAGACCTCGGATACCGCGTAGCCGTCATCCGGCATCCGATGCCATACGGTGATCTGGCCAAGCAGGCCGTCCAACGGTTTGCGAGTTATGAAGACCTGGATGCACAACAATGCACCATCGAAGAACGTGAAGAATACGAGCCTCACATTCAACAGGGTTCAATCGTGTTTGCTGGGGTCGATTACGAGGCCATCTTAAGACAGGCCGAAGCGGAAGCCGATGTCATCCTTTGGGATGGGGGCAACAACGACCTGCCCTTCTACGTCAGCGACTATCTGATCGTAATCGTCGATCCGCTGCGGCCCGGGCATGAACGAAGATACTACCCGGGTGAATCCAACGTCATCGCTGCGGATGCGATCATCATCAACAAAATGGATGCTGCCGATGAGGATGCCATCGTCCAGGTGAAAGAAAATATTGAGAAGCTGAATCCCAGTGCCGTCGTGCTGGAAGCAAACTCTCCGATTTCCGTCGACGATCCGAAAGCCGTTCGCGATCGTCGAGTTCTGGTCGTTGAGGATGGTCCTACATTGACCCACGGAGAGATGTCATTTGGAGCGGGATGGATGGCCGCGAAACGTTTTGGCGCCTCCGAAATCATCGACCCGCGACCCTTTGCCGTGGGAAGCATTCTCGAGACGTACGCCAAATTTCCCAACATCGGAGAAATCATCCCCGCCATGGGGTACAGCGCGGATCAAATCCGTGAACTGGAAGAGACGATCGACCAGGCGGATGCCGATCTCGTCTTGATCGGCACACCAATCGATCTCGGTCGCCTGCTCGAGATCAACAAACCCATCCAACGCGTCCGTTACGAATTGGAAATTATCAGTCGACCCACCCTGGCAAAACTGCTCGAAGGAAAATTAGGTCACAAATGAAACCACGGCGATGAGTAAAAAATCCAGACGCAAACCCTTTGCCCGTTTGAAGTGGGAGCAGCATCAAGAACGCACCAAAGCTGCAAAACTGTCATTGGATAGTATGGTGAATGCTGGCTCCGATAGTGAACCCGAGGGAAGAATCTATCAAGGTGAAAACCTCGCCATTATGCAAGCCCTGCTTCCGGAATGGAGTGAACGATTCGACCTTATCTACGCCGATCCTCCGTTCCTCACTGGAAACGCCTATGCAGCTCGCGTGGGTCGAGGGGAGGATTCCCGCAAACCCGATACGTGGCAGCAAGTAGATGGATACGAGGATTCATGGCCAAACGGAGCAGCCTACCTGGACATGCTCTACCCCCGTCTGCAATGCATGTACGATCTACTCGCACCCACAGGAACCCTTTATCTACATCTGGATTGGCACGCATCTGCCTATGCACGAATCTTGTTGGACGAAATCTTTGGGCCCGATCGCTTGTTGAATGAGATTGTTTGGGTCTATCACGGTCCATCACCGATTCGTTCGGCGTTCAAACGCAAACATGATACGATCCTGGCATACACGAAATCGAAAGCATACACGTTCAACGCGGATGCCGTTCGTATTCCCTATGCGGCTTCCACAGTGAAAACCTTCCAAAGTTCCGACAAAGCCGGATTTGGCAAGAAGCCGGATTTGGCCAAAGGGAAAGTACCTGAAGATTGGTGGTACTTCCCGGTCGTGGCGCGCCTGCACAATGAACGAACAGGTTATCCGACGCAAAAACCGGAAGCGCTGATGGATCGAATCATCCTCGCTTCAAGCAATGAAGGTGATTGGGTGGGAGATTTTTTCTGCGGCGCCGGTACGACAGCAGCCGTCGCCGCTCGTCTCGGACGTCGCTGGATAGTCTGCGACAACGCAGCGCTCGCTGTCCAAAGTACCTACCGCAGAATGCTACTGGAAGAAAATCCCGGCTGTTTTGGTGTGTGGCAAACGCCAGAAGTACAAATCAAACCCCAGCTTGAGCTTCAAACCACGATTCGGCAATCCGGGATGAATGTAGAGATCGAGTTAACCGACATCTCCCCTTCCTCCACAGAACTCGAAGCCTTCCCTGAGAATGTAACCTTTTGGGAGATCGATTGGCACTATGACGGTCAGGTTATCCAAAGCCGATCCCAGCATGCCCGACCCTGGCGCAAGGGCGAAATCGAACTTCGCCTCTCCTATTCCTACACAACCGCAGGGAAATACACCATCGGCGTACGAGCTTTCGACCAGACGGGATCGAGTGGATTTTCGAAACTTGAAATCATCGTTCCACAGGACTGAGTCGATCAAAGATCAACTTATCCATCACTTACAGGTAAGTTGTTCACCCAGCGAAAGATCCTGATCCTCCAATAGAATCTCACTAAAGCAGCTTAAAACAAAAAAATCCCACACTACGTATTAAATTGTCGGTTGATCGTGCTACGGGATGTCGAAACGGTATCCCATGCCGCGTATCGTTTTTAAAAAGCGAGGGTGTTTGGGATCCGGCTCGATGGCATAGCGCAGCCAACTCATATGCACATCCAGGGTACGTGTATCCCCTGTGTAATCCGTGTGCCATACCTGCCGGATGAGCTTTTTCCGCGTCATCAACCGCCCGGGGTTCTGCATGAAGACTTCCAGCAACTGCGCCTGTTTGGGAGTCAGGCGGGTTTGTTTATCCAAACAATGTACCTTGCATTGTGCCAGGTTTAGCTTGACCGGTCCAACTTCCAGGCTGTAGCGCTCATCTCCCGGCAAATATCGAGCAATGCGGTTGAGCAATTTTCGAGGCGTAAACGGCTGGATCAACGTATGACTGGCGCCGCTACCCGGATCGGGCCGGGTACCATTCGGCGAAACCAGAATAATGGGTATATTTCCAAGCGAAGCACGAGCACGTCGTGTGAGTCGGGTCCCTGTCATTCTCATCGAAGCCGCATCCAATACAAGCAAGTCCGGCTTTCGTTTATCAGCAGAGGCTAAAGCATCATCAATTTTGTGGAACACAGAAACCGTATAGCCCTTCTTCTCGAGCGCAGGTGCAAACGACGGCGCGTTCGCGCGACTGCTTTCGATTAGCAAGATTTTAGCCCCTGTTATCAAAAGGAGACCCTTTGGCGATGGATTAAGGCAACCCCCTGATACTTTGCCCGGTCGTCATTATACACAGTTTTAAGGATGTAGCAAATGAGACTTTAGTTCTGCTTCTTTTAAGGTAATTCCATAAATTACGGAAGCCTAAATACTCTACCAATTGGATCTGGAATGATAAGCCAATACCTCAAACACCAAAGTGGGTTTCCATCCTGATTGATGTGTGCATGTATAATCATATACGATATGGCTGGAGAGCAATCGGATTTTGTCGTCCTGGGTAGGTTACAACAAGATTACTTCATCACCCACGATGGACACTCACACGAAGGAATTCTTGGAGGAAATGCCGTTTACGCTGCCATCGGCGCCAAATTATGGGCTGATTCGATATTCATTGTCAGCCGTGTGGGCTCAGACTTCCCTGAAACGTTACTCAACGAATTAGCCGATATCGGCATCGATACCAGCGGGATTACCGTCCTTCCCGAACCTCACGACACCCGCAAGTTCTACGCTTATTCGTCACTCGAGGAAAAGATCGACACCGTGCCTCCGGCACATTATCTACGCATCAACCAACCCCTTCCCAAGGATTTGATCAATTATCAAGGTCACACACCCCCGCGAGAAGACTTGGATGTTTTTAATCCCCTAACCATCCGACCGAGTGATATCCGTCCGACGATTGCCAGCGCGAAATGCGCGCATTTTTCGCCAACGGAATACCTTACCCACGTATCCGTACCCTTACATCTGCGCCAGATGGGTGCGCGAATCATCAACCTCGACCCCTCCGACACGTATATGGAACCTGATTGCCGCGAGAAATTGCCCACGATCATCAGTGGATTGGATGCATTCCTCCCCAGTGAGGAAGAGGCAAAATCCTTTTTCCGTCCACGAGAGTTCGATGTCTGGGAAATGAGTGAAGCGTTCGCTGAGATGGGCTGCCAATTCGTAGTCATCAAGTGCGGCGCTCGCGGCCAGACACTGCTGGACCGATACAGTGGACGCAAATGGCGCATTCCCGCCTATCCTGCACGCGTCTATGATGTCACCGGAGCCGGGGATTCTTTTTGCGGCGGGTTTTTGGTCGGGTTGATGCAAACCGAAGATCCCGTTGAAGCTGCACTTTACGGAAGCGTCTCTGCTTCTGTTGTTATTGAGGGAACCGGAGCACTTTTCGCCCTGGACTCCTTACCGGGGCTGCTGGAAGCCCGCCTGGACGTTCTGCGGCCGCAAGTTAAGAGGGTATAAATAATGGATTTCAACCGTCTGATCCAACGTGCGATTGACATCCAATCCATACCGGCTCCCACGTTCCACGAGGATGCACGCAGGGTTTATATGCAAAACGAATTTATACAGGCAGGTCTGCTCGACATTGAAGTAGATTCAGTTGGCAATCTTCTAGGCCGAGTTCCGGGAAGCAGCAAACCAGCATTGATTATCAGTGCCCACCTGGACAGCGTTTTTCCCGAACAAACACCATTGGAAATCCAGCATTTGGGCAACCGCATTATCGGCCCCGGAATCGGCGATAATGCCATTTCATTGGCCGTACTCCTGGAATTGGCGATCGATCTACCCAGCGTCCAACCGGCTGCTGATGTTTGGCTGGTGGCAAATGTGGGCGAAGAGGGGCTGGGGAATCTTATCGGAATGAAAGAGGTCGCTCGTCGCTTTGGCGATGAAGTCACCGCATACATCGTCCTCGAAGGCATGTCGTTGGGACAGATTTACAACGCCGGATTGCCGGTGCGACGCTACCGTCTGACGGTAAAGACGGAAGGCGGGCACGCCTGGAATCACGCCGGTCGAACCTCTGCGATCCATGAGTTGGTGGCCGTTGGATCCCAACTGGCTAAACTTCCACTTCCACAGCAAATACGCACGTCGTTTAATATGGGTCAGATCGATGGTGGAATCAGCATCAACTCCATCGCTTCTCGCGCCAGCCTTGAAATGGATTTACGCTCGGAAGGTGAAGCTACACTTGAAGAACTTGAACAGGAAGTGATGAAATGTATTGAGGGCCACCCATGGGGAGATGCGAGATATGAAATCGAGCAAATCGGTCGACGCCCTGGCGGTAAGCTGGCTGAAGGCCACCCACTCCTGTCTATAGCCATCGATGCTGTCCGCAGCGTGGGGGAAGCAAAGATCAAGATCCAAAGCGGATCGACCGATGCAAATATCCCGCTAAGTATGGGCTTTCCTGCAATTTGCCTGGGCCTTACCTACGGGGGAGATGCACACAGTTTACAAGAATATATCGACCTCGAACCGGTTGTACGCGGTTATCGGGCGCTGGTGAAACTCATCCACGATACACTTGAACTCGAATAGCTTGGTGTCCTTTGAGGGGTTCGTTAAGGGCTTAATGTCGGGCTGGAAAATTGGGTTGGTGGCCCGGATGCTGTTGGAGTACTTGAGGGGGTAGCAGTTCGCGTCATCGTCGGGGTTGCTGTCGGCGGGTCGCCAATTACACTAAACCGCGTAGAAACCAGCCAGCGTTCTCCGATAAACATTTGAATTTCGTACTCGCCCGGCAACCAGTATTCCTGTTCACATTCTGTGTAGCCAAAACCGCCCGTTCCGTCTTCCCATTGGATCGATACCACACAAATTCTTTCTTTTCCGAAGTACCAAATCGCCGTCCAGCGTACACCATTCGCAAGATTATCGTAGGTGAAAGCCCCGAATAGTCGCCGCAGCGGATTCTCGAATTCTTCGCCAGGATTGACGGCCTGGTTGTTGCGATCGATTCGTTTCGTCACCAGGATGGGACTAATGACTGCGTCTGGCCGCGGAGTTACCGTCTCCCGAAAGAGCACCACAATCTGTTCCGGCAAGACCGGTGTGGGCGTCGCTGTCGATGTTTGTGTAATCGTTGGCGTTGTGGAAATCGTTGGCGTGGTAGAAATCGTGGGCGACAAGGTGATGGTCGGCGTGAGTGTGATCGTGGCCGTCGGCGTCCGGGATGGCGTTGGGGGAACGATTATAAATGCCACTCGAGTACCAAAGACAAGAAACAAGACACCAAACAATCCCGAGACCAAACCCAAAGCAATCGAGCGCCATCCTTTCCCGGCCAGATCTCGCCGTAACAAAAAATAGGGCAATCGTCTCGCGGATGCGACCCGCCGCCAGCCGATTGTCAAGAGAAGCAAACAAACGAGGATTAAGAGTCGCCCGATCGTGTGTAGTGATTGCTCAATCGACACCGATGTTCTCATCCCATGCAGGTATACATCCGGCCCTGTCCCCGATATCGCGGATCTTCGCTATAGACGATCTCTGACCTTCCTGCGTCCGCTTGATTGTACCCGCTTCGAAGGAAAAATACCCAATGGATTCTTCACACAGTGTCCCCCTGCGATCAACCGAAAATGGCTTTATTGAGCAGGTCAAATTAACCTGGCGATTAACAATCGAGCACGCTGCGGATGGTATCGATGAGCTGCCGTTGACTGAATGGTTTGTTCAACGTCATGCTTGCACCGAGCTGCTCGGCCACATCAAGGTCCGCCTGGATACCTACTGCCGTAATCACAATGGTGGGAATATCCCGGATATCCGGATCGGCTTGTTTGGCAGCCAATAAATCAAGGCCACTCTGTTCCGGCATCATCAAATCAAGCGTGATCACATCTGGGCGGGATGTACGCATGATTTCCAAACCATCGTTGGTAGAAGAAGCCTGTAGGACATCGAAACCGCTCCCCTCGAGTACGAAGCCGATCATACGCCGGATGTATTCCTCGTCATCGATGACAAGAATACATTTCCCCATGAATCACCTCTCAGGTATCCTGCAGCTCCCCCTCGTCAAGTGCTTGGTCCAGTGTAGGGAAAATGGAAAAGACGCGATCGAGTAACGTAAGCCGTAATGCCGTCCTCGCTTGTGGTTGAGGTTGGCTGATATACAATGTGCCCCCACGCTCCCGTAGTGTCTTCAATCCCGATACGAGTGCCGAGAGACCCGAGCTGTCGATAAAATCAACATGTTGAAGATCGACAACGATTGTCAGCCCATCGACATCGACAAGTTCACGCAGTTTCTCCTTTAGCGTCGGTGCGGTTTGAACATCGACTCTTCCATGAGGGATAACTACAATCTTGCTATCTTGTGGACGCTCGATTTCAATTTTCATTATGTCCACTCCACTAGAATTTTTTAATCAACCGCCAGTGATTTCGGGTTTCACCGATACGGTGATACTCGCACGTATCGAGCAGCCCTTCTGCCAGCATAAGCCCATAACCGCGTTCCGGGGGTTCGGGGCCGTTGAAAGTTCTCACCCGTAAGGGTTCAGGAATCGGTACGCCATGATCATACAGGTCGGTGATCAACCGGCCCGCCTCAATCACCACACAACCTTGAATTCTCCCCCTGCTTTCGCCGAAAGCATGTCGAATCTGATTGGTCAGGATTTCGGACGTTGCCAACGCAAAATCATCCAACAACTGTTTGTTCAACGAAGTATGCTCTTCCACCACGATATCCTCGAGACCCCGAATCAAATCGACCACGCTGCGTACGGCATGGAAATCTGAATCGATCACAAACGGGATTACCGTACGTTTTGCATCCATCTCATGTTCGCATCGAAATAACAGCAATGCAACATCATCCCGTGCAGGTAATCCTTGGCGATGAATCTCCAAACCCAAACGAAGCGCATTGATTTGATCCGCTGCGCGAGCAGGATGTGTGGCGTAGATTATATCGGATAGTCCCTGTAGGCCAAGTACCTTTCCTTCCGGGTCTTCAGATTCGGTCACGCCATCGGAATACGCCAGCAACAGATCACCGGGATGCAGGGTGACCATCCGATCTTCATAGGGATACTCAGGCTCAATACCCAGCGGGATTCCCGTACCTGGCAAAAATTCAGCTTCTTGAGTCTCATGTCGCCAAAGAAGGGCGTCGACGTGACCTGCCGAAGCATACTCGAAGGCACTCTGCTGCTGGAGACAGCGCATTACGAACGCCGTCACAAAAGTATCCGCTTTCTCCAAATCCTGATAAATATAATGCCCGATTTTCTTCATCAGGTCGGCCGGCTTATTACAAAAGGGAGCATGTCCTCGAAAAGTGCCATGCACGATCGAAGTCAGGATCGCCGCCGGTATCCCCTTTCCGGCGACATCTGCGAGAATCATGATCAGATCGCCATCCTGCGTTTTCGACGAAGCATACATATCTCCACCGACGTGTTGTGCCGGTTGAAGATGTACGGCAATATCCACTCCCGGAATTTCAGGAAATTCATCCGGCAACAAGCTCGCCTGAATCCTCGCCGCGACTTCCAATTCCCGTTCGATACGCTGCCGCTCCTCCCAGATCAATCTTGAGCGCATCGATTCAATAATCGAACAAACTCGGTCCGCTGCAGAAGCCAGCAGTTGGATATCGTTTGCCGTGAAACGCCCGGGGAGCGTATCCAGAAAACCCATCATGCCATTCGTCTGCCCATCGAGAGCCAAGCGGGCGACCAAGAGATCGCCATACTCAATCAAGGGAGAACCCGCCTGCACTAAATCATCCTTCAATTCTCGCATACTCACTGGACCCACCGAATTATCGATCAACGATAGCAGTAGATCTGCGTCTGGAAGATCTTGTTTGGAAGCAGTGCATGTTTGTAACTCCCCATCATCGCGGAGAACGATGAAGACATCCTCGACGAAGATTACTTTTTCCAGCAGGGCGATGATTTCAGTCATTAACTCAGGCAATTCCGTGACCCTACTGACAATGTGTGTAAACTCATAGAAAAACGACAGTCGATCCCACGCACCGACCAGCGCTTCGGTCAAATTCTTCCCAAGATTCTGTTCTCGTAACCCAAAAGTGAAACCATCAAGCCAGGTTTGTAACAAATGGCGATACGAATTCGATTCCTCCGCTTTCGTCCAAGCCACGAAACGCAGCCGATCGGATTCTTGCATCGAAGATTGCACGACCCACCATTTGCGTCCACGATATGTGTATGCGTCGATTTCAAGATCATGGCCGAGTGCGTTTTGAACCTTTTTCGGCAATTTCGTTTGCCGGCCGAATCCTAAAAACTGGCGGTCGCCTATATAACAAGCGAAGCCTCCACCGGTCATGCCGATCCACGTTTTCCGAATCTCTTCTAGGATGTCAGACAGCTCTCCATCCATGGGGTATACTGTAACTCACTCAGTAGCTTGAAGCAACTTCTCAGCTAAGATTGCATCTAATGGATAAAGAGAACACACCCAGCATTAAAGCGTTAAAGGCAGGCGACCGAGATGCGTACGCGCAGATGGTCGAATTGTACTCGCCGAAAATCTATCGCCTCGCCCTGCGAATGGTAGACGATCCACACGAAGCAGAGGATATCTTGCAAGAGACCTTCCTGAACGCTTTTCGAGCTATCGAACAATTCGAAGGCCGTTCGAGCCTCGGCACCTGGCTTTACCGTATCGCCGCGAACCAAGCACTCATGCATCTCCGCAAAAAGAGCCCAACTCTCGTATCCGTCGATGAACTGATCCCCAGTCTGGACGATCCGGATCAGAAGCGTGAACTCGCTGACTGGTGTTGTCTGCCGGAGGATGAGTTCATGACAACTGAAGCGCAAGCTATGCTTAAAGATGCAATCCAGGATTTATCGCCGACGCTGAAGACGGTATTCATCTTGCGCGATTTGCATCATCTGACGACGCGGGAGACTGCACAGGTTCTCGATATATCCGAATCCGCCTTGAAAACCCGTTTATTACGAGCAAGGCTTCAACTGCGAGATTCACTTTCTTCGTATTTTTCAGAACGTGTGAAAGAGATCGACAATGACTGAGCGTAGCTCTTGCCAGGACCTTCTCCAGAGATTATCTGCATACATCGACAATGAAGCCAGCAAGGCGATTTGCGAGGAAATCGAACGCCATCTCGCGGAATGCGATAACTGCCGCATCATGCTGGACACCCTGCGGAAGACCATTTCGCTCTATCAGATCGTTGATACGGCGGATGAGATACCCAACGAAATACAAGAGCGGCTTCTTAAAACCTTGACCATTGATGACGTATGGCCTAAGGACAGCAGCAATCCTCCGGTTGACCCATAGTGAACTTTCATTCGAAATACCCCCGGCCATGACGAAGAAAACCAAACGCAAGAAGTATAATAAAGAAGTAAGAAACAAAGAACCCCGTCCAGGTGCTCGCTGCCCACACTGCGGGGAAGGCACACTTGTTTATAATTCATGTCTGCAACTTGTGTGTACACATTGCCAGAACAGCTATGGTGGAGCTTTCACTTGATAAACTCAATCCTTCCCGTTGGGAAGAACATTCTCAGCCATCTTCATATCGACATGAAAGTGTAAGCTTACATTTCGAACCACACGCCCACGAGATCAAGCAGGAGAGTCACGATGGAAGTACAAGTTACTTGGAGCAGTGGATTAACTTTCAGCGGAAGCGCGGACAGCGGCTTTTCCGTACCTATGGGAGCTGATCCTTCCGTCGGAGGGAACGATGATGGTTTTCGACCGATGGAACTTTTTGCCCTCGGCCTCGCGGGATGCACCGCGATGGACGTCATCTCTATCTTGCAAAAGAAACGCCAATCGGTCACAGCATTCGAAGTCCACGTTCGGACCGAACGCGGCGACGAACACCCACGCACCTTCACCAAGATCCAAATTGATTATCTTGTTACTGGAAAAAATGTTGAAAAAGCTGCCGTCGAACGGGCAATCGAATTATCCGAAACGAAGTATTGTCCCGCCCAGGCGATGCTGAAAGAAGTCGTACCTATATCATCCTCGTATAAAATTATCGAGCAAGGTTAAGCAGATGGATACTTTGAAGTCTTACCCACATCGAGGCGGGGGAATTGCCGAACGCCAGATGACTACCTAATCCCACGCAGTATGGAGATACCACGATGTTACTTCATAATTTAAACGATATGGACTCACGAGAAATCGTACCCGGGTTTCACGCCCGCATGGTCCATTCTGAAAAGATGACCTTCTCGGTATGGGACGTTGATGTCGGCGCAGTGCTTCCCGAACATGCCCACCCGCATGAACAAATATCGACTGTGCTGGAAGGCACATTTGAACTCACTGTTGGCGGGAACTCGAAAACGCTTCAAGCCGGCATGGTCGTCGTCATTCCATCCAACGTTCCCCATTCCGGAAAGGCAATAACGTCCTGTAAGATGCTGGATGTGTTCCATCCAGTGCGAGAAGAATATCGATCTTCTGAATAAGCCACGATACCCGGCACCACCAGACCAATGGTGTTCGTCTGACGGGTTGCCAGGCTGCGTGCGATGCCGCCAGGACGATGACCAAGGGTCTCGATCACATCCTTGACTCGCTCCCGCGCCTCCGGACTGATCTCCCCCTTCCCGTTGACCACCCGGGAGACCGTCATCAACGAGACTCCAGCCTCGCGTGCCACGTCGGACAAGGTGATTCTGCGCGTCATCGCACTCCTGTCAGCGTTTACGTTAATGCTAACAGGACTAAATACATAGAAATCCGACTTGTCAAGGCAGTATGAAAGGGTGGCAAGACCAAATTCAGAGAACGAATGGTACTAGAAATCCCCCCATTACCGGAGCGCTTTAAGCAAGCAGCCCGGATACTTTTTCAGAGAATCCTCGTTGCGAGATCCTTGATACGTACGAAAACCCATTCACATGGAAAACGCATCCGCAGACTGATGCGCCTGATCACGGATGATTTGCAGCAGCTCTTCATCCTGATATGGCTTGACAATGTACGCTGCAGCCCCGATCTCCAATGCCTTGCTGCGGTGTTTACCCCCGGCCCGTGAAGTCAGAACGACAAGCGGTATATACTTGAACGATTCGTGCGCCTTCAAAGTGGACATTAACTCAAACCCATCCATGCGCGGCATCTCGATGTCGACAAGGATCAGATCCGGAAGCGGCGAAGTTAACTGTAGTATCTCCAGAGCTTCAATCCCATCCTTGGCTTCAACCGGCTGCCACCCCGCGTGACGGATGAGTTTGGAAACCACACGCCGTACACTCAACGAATCGTCGACAATCATAATGGATAATGCTTCTTCGACATCCTCAGGTGCAGGTTGATCCGGCACTGTGATCCGCTCTTCCGCTCGAGGAGTCTCCGCGATCAGATCGGCAGGATTCAATATCAAGATCACACTGCCATCACCCAACAATGTTGCGCCGGTTACGCCATGAACTCGCCGCAAATGCGTGCCAAGATTCTTGATAACGATTTCTCGACCCGTTAAGAGCTGATCCACAACCATACCGACTTCTTTATCCCCAACTTTGAGAATCAACACCGGCATTCGCTCGGGATCCGATTCAAATCGCTGCTTGAGTTTAAGCACCTCACCCAGGTGAAGCAGGGAGAAGCGTTGATCGCCCAATCGAAATACACGTTTTCCATCAATGTATTCGATCTGCTCGCGCTCCAATCGCAGGATCTGTGTTATTGCGTTCTGAGGGATGGCAAAAGTTTCCTCATTGACACGAACAAGGATGGCTCGCGTAACCGCCAGGGTCATGGGTAAGCGAATGGTATATGTTGTGCTTTCACCTGGCGTGGACACGAGGGATACCGTGCCCTTTAAGTTTTCAACATTGGTCCGTACCACATCTAAGCCTACACCCCTTCCGGAAACTTCACTGACCTCGCTAGCCGTGCTGAATCCTGACAAGAAGACAAGCGCATATATCTCATCATCGGAGATACGATGTTCCTCCTCCAGGGAGATGAACCCTTTACTGAGGGCGACGGACCGGATAACCTCGGGCTCCAAACCAGCACCGTCATCGCGAACCTGGATGATCACTTCGTTTCCTTCAGGATAGGCGCGCAGATCGATACGGCCTCGTTCCGGCTTCCCGTTTGCCACTCGTACATCCGGCGTTTCGATGCCGTGATCCACAGCATTGCGCAGCAGATGAAGCAGCGGATCAACGATCTTATCCAGGACTGTTGTATCCAGCTCGATCTCTTCCCCTTCGATGATGAAATCAATTATTTTTCCCTGTTCACGGGACAAGACACGAACGGTGCGATAGAGACGCGAAGTAAGTGTGGCCAGAGGGACCATGCGTGTACGCATTAACTCGTCCTGAATTTGAGACGAGAGGCGGCGATGACGGTTTAGGATGCCGTCGAAATCAGCGATCAGATTATTTAGATCAATACCCAACGTCCGGATGTCACTCGAAGTTTCTGTTAACTCTCGAGATAACAGATGGAATTCAGTGTATCGATCAAACTGTAACTCATCAAAATCTCCAATATCCACGGAGCCCAATTCAACGCCTGCATTCCTGCCGCTCGTCCCACCGAGTAGATTAATTCTTCCGCCAAGTGCGCGCACTTCATAGTTGGTTTCAATGGTTGAAGATATTCGTCGCAAGCGCTCACTACTCAGTCCCAGCTCTTCCACCTCCCGAGCGAGGTCCCTCATCCGTAATTCGAAAGCCGAACGACTGATGACCAATTCACTGACCAGCTTAACGAGTTCATCCAGACGTTCGAGCGGTACTCGCACGATCCTGGTCGGTTTTCGAAGTTCACTTCCGCTGACCGTTACGGATGGTTCATCCTTGACGGCTTTCTCTGTGAGTGTCGGCAGTTTTTCAAGGTCCAGGATACCTCCTTCGCCAAACAACCCAGGTTCGTCGAAACCACCTTCCACTGCGTCATCACCCAGAAGAACCGAATAGCGGCGATACAAATCACGCAGTACTTGACGCAGTCTATCTTTCTCGATACCACCGGAGAGCATATCTTCCAGGGTGTCCGACGAATCAAAGAGAAGATCCATACTCCGCGCGTCGATGGTCACACGCTCGTCCGACAAGCGGTCCAACAAATCTTCCATTCTATGCGTAAGGTGTGCGATAGAGGACAAACCAACTGCACCAGATGCACCTTTTAGCGTATGAACACTACGGCGCACCGCTTGCAGTGCTTCACTGTCCGAAGGCTGTTGAATTAACCCTGCTAACTGCGAGGTGACGCTCTGAATGTGCTCTTCTGCTTCCATCCGGAAGATATCCAGAAGCTCTGGAGAGATATCCTCCTGGTAGTGCGTCGCATCTGGTGGTGAATCCGTCGATTTCTTTTCTTCTCCTGAAGTCGTATCAACTTCCTTGACACACTTCTGGATTGCCATCTCTTCAGCTTCCTTATCTTTATCTTTTGGCAACCCGCGCATGCGGCGGTAGACATAGGTGGCATCTTTTATCAATCGCTGTTCATTTAGGTTCCCACTCCCCAAACCATCGACAAATAATTCGATTTGAACAACCATCTTACGCAACCGCCCCAGTGCCCGCTTGCCCATTTTCAATTCGCCGGAAGCAAATTCCTCGAGGACCTCCTCCAAACAGGAAGCGATTAGGCTCAAACCGGGCAAATCGATCATCGAAGCGGAACCTTTAATGCTATGCGAATAGCGATACGCTTCTTTAATAGCCTCCAGCTGTTTTGGATCTGCCTGGTACGCCTCGATCTTTTGCAGAATGATGGGCAGGTATCCGCGAACCTCATCAAGAAAGCCGGCGAGCAAGTCCTCGTCTCGTCTCTTTAACATTTCGTTATCTCCAACCTTGCGTCCACTCCTGCGAGCGATGAAAGTGGCTGCGATTCATCGATAACAAATCAGCTGACAACGCAAGATGCTCAACCTATGCCAAATTACGTGTATCGCTGCCGGGCAACTTGAAGGCACTGACCGATACACGAAGTTCATCGGCCAATCCAGCCAGCGAACTGATGGAATTGGCAGCCTGTTTTGTACCTTCGGCTGTCTGCTGTGTAATTTCAGCGATGTTACTCATTGATCTCGCCAGATCTTCCGATCCTCGAGCCTGCTGTTGCGAGGCTTGCGAGATCGACTGACTTAATTCAGCCAGGCGCATGGAAACAGACTCGATCTCACTCAGCGCGCGACCGGCATCTTCTGCCAGTTTTGTTCCCGAAACCACCTCGTTGGTCGTTGCTTCCATCGCGGCGACCGCTTCGTTGGTTTCGGTCTGGATGGTCCGGATCAACGTTTCGATCTGCTGCGTTGCCTGTAATGCGCGATCAGCGAGACGCTCAACTTCCTCAGCAACTACAGCAAAGCCCTGCCCGGCCTCTCCGGCCATGGCTGCCTGAATCGATGCATTCAGCGAGAGTATACTGGTTCGGTCGGCGATGTCACCGATCAACCCTACAATCTCACCAATTTCTTGAGAACTCTCACCCAGTCGCTTGATACGCTTGGCAGTCTCCTGCACTCTATCGCGAATGCGGCTCATGCCCTGCATTGTATTCTCTACTGCCAGTGTCCCCTGCTGTGCATTGATCAGAGATAGCTCGCCCACCGACGCCGTCACGGTTGCACTCTCGGAGACCTGTGCGATCGATGCTGCCATCTCTTCGATCGATTCGGATGTCTCGGCGATCTGCATGGCTTGGGATTCGCTGCCCTGGGATAACTGCTCGGCTCTTGCGCGGATCTCGTTCGCCAAAGCACTCACTTTTTGCGTGGCTACCTGAACGCCGGTAATGATCCCACGCAACTGCCCGATCATCAGATTGAACGAGTCGGCGATGGCACCGGTCACGTCCGCCGTTACTTCGGCTTCCACCCTCAGATCGCCGTCGGCGGCACCGCTAACCTCCCGCAGCAGCTTCTGAATCGAAGCCTGCATCGCATCCCGCTCCTCACGCGTCTGAATCAAACCCAGCGTGTTATCGAGCATGGCATTCAATGTATCGCTCATCTCCCCCAACTCATCGCGCGCCTCCACCTCAGATCGAGCGTCAAAATTCCCCATGCCCACCTCGGAACAGGTTTGGGAGATGCGACCGATCGACCGCAGAATATCCTGGACGACGACAAACCGGAGCAGGACTGCCGCAGCCAGTGCACCAAAACCAATAATCAAAACGGCTCGCCTTCCGGAAGTCTGCACTGCGTTCACAGCGGCGATCGAGGCATCCATTTCAGCCAAACGTTCGCTAACCTGAACGTCAAGGAGTCCTCCCAGCACTTCCGCCCCGTTGTACATCTCGAGCTTTAATCCATCAAGATCATTTTGAACTTCTTGACCCGTCCCTATAACTTGTTGAACCAGGACGAGAATAGCATCTGATTGTTCTTTGATCTGATTAGCTGCCTCAGATCGTTCATCACTCTGTCCAGCTTCTCCTGCGATGTATCCATCCACGGAGGTCTGAATCGAGAGAATACCGTCCATGATATCTTCCAGGTTATCTTCCCCACCCAATGCCAGGTATTCTTCCAACTCCTTGAAAAGGGAACCATATTTTGCTTCCAACTCTAACAAGGAAATCGCCCCTGGAACGACTGCTTGGTCCAGTTGCGCGACCTCATTGCCAACTTTTGTTATCGAGCTGGCCGAGTTTTGACCCAAGATGACTATGAAAACGATGATGATCAAGAATCCAACCGTCATCTTCGTTCTGAGTTTTACGTTGCGAAGCGGGTTCAATACGTTCCCGATATTTTCGATTCGAAGGCTTTTCAACATCTGGAACTCCTCTCCCAGTAACATATCTTTTGGGTAAGATTTTCAATGGGTTTCTGTTTCATCGAAGATATCCTTCGGGACATCACGAAAAGTTTTTCATTCTTTCCGATAAAAGCAGCCGATCGATATCCAAGACCATGATTTCGCTTTCATCTTGCTTGAGTACACCATCGATAAACTGCGCCATAACATCCGTGGCAGGTACAGTGTGTTTAGCTAACCGATCCATTTGCAGGTATCGAATCCCGCGCACATCGTCTACGATCAAACATGTTGAGATCTCCTTGTCGCTTGATTGCATGACCAACATCCTGCTTTCCTCGCCTTGATATCTTGGCGGCAGGCCCAGGAAGACTCGTAAATCCACCACCGAGAGAATATCTCCCCGTAAATTCGCAACGCCCAAAACCCATTCGGGCACATTGGGCACAGGTGTTGTGGTGAGTGGCTCACCAATTTCAATCATACTTTCGATAGGCACTGCATATTCTGTCTCGGCTAAGTTAAAAACAACGTGTTGTTCACCTTCAATTTCCACCGCCCTCCGAACAAAAGGCAGCGCCGCCAAGGCACGTCGCTCATAGTCCGTATCCTCTTCATCGAGGGAGGCAATCAAGGTTTCAAGCAGTGTAGAGCTTGTATCTGAGGGCAGAGTGGTTCCCTGGTCGGATTCAACGAACGACTCTGCCTCCATTGTGGGTTGTTCCTCGATTTCCACCGTCTTGCTGCTCTCTTCCAGCACATGGACTGGAGAAACATCTTGCTTCGATTCCAGCGTGATTTTCTCCTCGACTTTGGGTTTCGCTGTCTTCTTCTTCGGAAGTCGCTTTTGAGAAGTGGCCTCCGGTTTTGCCGGAGCAGCAGCCTTCTTCTCAGCCCTGGGCTTCGCGGCGGATTTCTTCCCGGCTGTGAGTTTCGCCGTCGTCTTCTTCGTAGTTTGTTTTCGAGAAGCAGGCTTCGACTTCGCCGGAGCAGCGGCCTTCTTCACAGCCTCGGGCTTCGCGGCGGCTTTCTTCCCGGCTGTGGGTTTCGCCGTCGTCTTCTTCGTGGTTTGTTTTTGAGAAGCAGACTTTGCCGGAGCAGCAGCCTTCTTCTCAGCCCTGGGTTTCGCTGTGGCTTTCTTCCCGGCTGTGGGTTTCGCCGTCGTCTTCTTCGTGGTTTGTTTTTGAGAAGCAGACTTTGCCGGAGCAGCAGCCTTCTTTTCAGCCCTGGGCTTCGCGGCGGATTTCTTCCCGGCTGTGGGTTTCGCCGTCGTCTTCTTCGTGGTTTGTTTTTGAGAAGCAGACTTCGACTTCGCCGGATCAGCGGCCTTCTTCACAGCCTCGGGTTTCGCTGTGGCTTTCTTCTTGTTTTTAGGTTCCGCCGCGGCTTTCTTCGGCGCCTGCTTTCGAGAAGTGGGCTTCGTCTTCGCCGCCGATCTCTTTTCTGAATCGACTTTCGTTTTTACCTCAGCATCACGTACTTCTTGTGCTTTATCCGGTTCCGCAAAAGGATCCTCAAAGAGTGGATTGGAGGGTTTAGTCTTATCCTTTGGCATTGCTTACCACCCTTTCCACCAAACGCGCATAATCCATCGCACCGGTGCTATTGGGCGCATACTCATAAATCGTCCGCTGTTGTCCCATGGCTTCGGATATCTTGACATTGATGCGGATCGGTTCGGCAACCTTATCGGCAAAATGACGATGTAGAATCTCCATCACCTCTCGATCCTTCCGCAGCCAGGCGTAATAAAACGTGGGCACAATGAGAAAGAGTTCGCTATTATGCTTCGATATCTTTCCCACCGTTTTTAAAGTCTGGATTACCTGACGCGTACCGATCAACGACAGGTAATTCATCGCCACGGGGACAATGATCTTGCGGGCATAAATCAGGCCGTTCTCATTTACTAGACTGGCCGATGGCGAATGATCGAGGATAATGTAATCATATCCACGAACGTATTGCATCTTTTCACGCAGGACCCATTTCGCGGCCTGGTCGTCCTTCATGCGCCACAACTCACCCTCAGCTTTCAGCAGGTTATCGTTACTGATAATAAGATCAAGATTTTCTCGCGCGGGAGTAATGCAAGCTTTGGCTTCAGCCTTTCCGAGAAGTAAGTCCGCCAGGGAAAACGGGTGCTGAACACCAAAGCACGTTGCAAGGCTTCCCTGGGCATCGAGATCGATGCAGAGTACTCGCTCTCCGCGTAAAGCCAGTCCAGCAGCCAAATTAACCACGGTTGTGGTTTTTGCCGTACCGCCTTTGAAATTCAGCACACCGATGATCTCGGTCATTATGTTGCCTCCCGCAGCAGCATATACGAAGTCGAAGAAAATGCGAGTTACAGCAGCTTCTCGATGTTGGCCAAATACTGCTCGGTATCAAAGGGTTTGATCATGTACTCATCTGCACCTTGCTCGAGGCCCCAAAAGCGATCACTGTCCTGTGTCTTGCTGGTGAGCATGATGATCTTGATATCCTCGGTATCGGGGGATGTCTTTAATTGCCGGCAAACCTGGAAGCCGTTCTTTTTGGGCAGGACAATGTCCAACACAATCAGATGAGGACGCTCTTTCATCGCAACGTCCAGGGCTTCTTCACCATCCACGGCAGTGAATACCCGATACCCCTTTTCCTTTAACGGGGCAGTCATCAACCGCAAGTCGGTTGGGCTGTCATCCACCACCAGGATCTTTTCGTTTGCCATTTAAGCCTCCACATATTCTGCAAGAGTGTGCGCCATTACTGCTTCTCGTTTCCCCTATTCAGAGTAGCGCAAATCTCGTATACCTTTTTATCTCCTACGATCCTTCAGACCATGTTCTAAACCAACAGACTCCTTCAACAATGGCAACTTTCAATGGCTTGCTTGAGTTCGTCCAGGAAAGTGGCGCAAGTATCCTTCCATCGGTCCGTAGCAGATGAGGATCGGAAACGTTCTGTAATCAAACGGAAGAACCGATCCAGAACCGCCACGATGCTCGACCCGAGTCGAAGATACGTGTTCCGGATAGTGTCCGCATCGAACTCCCAATTTTTACCTTTATCCAGCAGCTCATCGGACATGAGACCCTTCACGACCTGGCCAAGGTCTATGCCACTGCTTTCAGCCCTCGCTGCTGATAAGGCCTCCTCGAAACCATTCCCGGGGAGATGTTTTTTAGACATGTCCACGACGTTCTTCACGATGTTGGAAAAGATGAGCAAAGGCATCGGAGGCTGACCTTGTTCGCTCCCCTCCGTCAGCAACGCCCGTGAATGTTCGAGTTTCGACAACAGGTAAATCAAATCGAGTTCCAATGCACTGTCTTGCTCCACCTCACTCGATGTGAGATCTTCATCCTGCCCGCCGACTTCCTTACCTTCGATTCGCAGCTCATCGATACGCCGCCTTCCCTCTGAAAGGATATGATCCCACGGGGTCATGATCGTTCGGCGCGGAAGTAAGACATCACTCGAGAGACGGAACTTGCCATCGATCCAGGTCAGAATCTCGTAGACCGCATCTTCACCACGCAAGGGGCCAGCTTTTGCCTCGATGATCTCCCCTTGATTAAAATATATGACCCCCTCCTGACTTTGCTCTTTCGAGAGAATTAGCGCGGCGCTCTGTTTTTCCAGGCAAATTAGCTGCACGAGATTCACTAGACTCATCGTATATTTGCTGTCCTTTACCGTCACTCGATCATTCCGGGAGAAACACCTGAATCATGTATATCTCAATCGTCGGCATGATTTATATACGTTCTTACATACATAACCAATTCATCTGGCTCGAATGGCTTGGTAATATAGCCGGACGAGCCAACCTTACGTCCCATTTCCTTGTCGGCAACATCATCCTTTCCCGACAACATAATTACGGGGATGTTTGCAGTCTCTCCTTCTGCTTTGATGGTCTTACATAATTGATATCCGTTCATTCGCGGCATCGTAATGTCGAGCAATACCAGATCGGGCAACTCATCTCGAATTCTATCTAAGCCCTCCTGTCCGTCGGCTGCCGCAATGACCCGGTAACCTTCTCGCTCCAACGTGATCTCAACCAACCTGCGGATCGTCGGGCTGTCATCTACCACGAGCACGGTTATGCGTCGGCTTTCTCCTTCCAGCCCCGTTGGCTCGATACGTGTTAACTCGTCCAGACGCATCTTCAGGAAATTGTCTTCCGGTCGAGCACGCAACGCTTGACGTAGTTGGATAATTCCGTCTTTAATTTGACCAAGATTTAAGTATGCCAGTGCCAGCGTGTAATGCCTGTCGAAATCAATAACATCCTTGCCATTGTCCTGAAGACGCTCAATTGCCTCGAAGATAATCGACTTCTTTGCCCCTTTATTGCGCATGAGGGCATCCATGTCGCTCAGCGTGAGCACAGAGCCACACGAACGACATACCGTAAGCTGCGCAGGAAATGAAGTCAGACAAAGCGGGCAATTCCAACCTGCCTTCTTCTCTGGTTCATGCTTTTCTTGAACCTCTGCCAGCTTTTCCTTTGCCCATTTCAATCCCGATATCGCGTGTTCATTAGCGGGATTGATTGCCAACACCTGCTTCAGATATTCCACTGCTTCTTGCGGACTTTCGGAGACGCCAGCCAACCACAGCCAACCAAGTTCGTCGTCGGGATTAATTTTCGTTGCTTTTTGGAAAAGCTGATACGCAAAGGCCTTATTGCCGCCTTTTGCGGCAACAATACCTTCCTTAAGCAGCACGTGAAACATATCTTCAGACAAAACTAGATACATCTTTCGATACGAAGCATGATACGTAAAATTTCATCGGGCACTATCGTCCTTCCTCACTCGAGTTGATCTACTTCCTCAGGAACTTGTCAATGCCTTCATCCCGCCAAACCTTAAGCGTCTTCTCATCCTTTGTATCGATTTTCACGCCGATAGCATTGACGGGTACGTCATGCTTCTTCTGGATCTCAATCCAGTTCTTTTTCACTGCAGGATCAATCGACATAGGGTTTCCTCCCTTAAATTATCCGTAACATTCGGCCAGCAAATCACTGACCGATGAGGAACAATACGTATCCGTCTCCTCGGGACCGACGATGGCGATCATGGCCTTCCCAGGCACATCCGAAAAGGTTTCATTCGCAAATCGCTGCAATTCCTGATGATCGGGCGAATCGATCCGAGACAGGACTTCATCGCTAGGAATGTGTTCACCAAAGTAGAATTCCTGCGTGGCCAGACGGCTCATGCGAGTATTTGTGTTTTCGCCGGCGAGTAAATGTTGACCACGCAGATGCATTTTCGCCTTCCAAAGTTCCTCCACGTCTATAGAATGTTTGCCGGATAGAAGCTGATCCAATTCATCGAACGTCAAAGCCAAGACTTGGAGTAGATACTCGGGCAAGGTACTACCTTCGATGACAAGTAAGCCCGCATCCCGATAGGCGTGGTATTCGGATTCAATGCGATATACAAGGCCTCGCTCTTCACGAACACTGCGGTAGAGTCGGGAACTGATTCCGCCACCAAGCAGGTTGTCAATAAGATGGATAGAATAACGATCAGCGGAAGCATAGGGATGAGTTGGTATTCCAACAGAGAAGTAGGCTTGTGAAACTGATGCGTGTTCTATCATCACACCGGACCGAGATGATGGCAGCTTGTTCACCACAACCTGACTACTACTACCCTGCAATCTCCAAAATGCATCTCGAACCTGGGCGACAAAATCTTGATGTTCCACGTTACCGGCAGCAGTGATGATCATACGATCCGGAAGATAATGTTTGTGGATAAAATAAATTACATCTTCACGCGTAAGGCTTCGAACCGTCGTCGAATCACCCGTTATCGCTCGACCCAACGGATGACCCGGCCAAACGGAAGATTTCAAAAGCATATGAGCTCGTTCATACGGTGTATCGCGCACTCTGTCGATCTCGCGCAGGATGATCGCTTTTTCTCGTTCGATGTTCTCGGGTGGAAAGATCGAATTGAGTAATATGTCACCGAGAAGATCGATGGCATACGTTCGATAATCGTCCAGCACCGTTGCAAAGTAACACGTGTAATCACGGGTTGTAAAACCCCCGAAATTCCCTCCCCCCACATCCATGAGATTGGCAATCTGATTCTCATCGCGGCTGCTGGTTCCTTGAAACATCAAATGTTCTGCCAAATGAGCCAAACCAGCTTTTTCCGGCCGTTCATCTCTTGGGCTGGCATCGATGAGTATCCCGATAGCAACGGATCGTGAGCCTGGAATTGTTTCGGTCACGACGCGGATGCCATTCTCCATTGTTGTCTTTTGATATAAAGGATGACTCGCACTGAGTCGTACGGAAACATCCCTTTCTTCTTCAACCGAAACATGCGAACCAAGGTTTGCAGCACGGATCGCCATTGAAGCAGATTGCTGGGCGGCAAACCGCAAGTCCTCAACTGACATCGATCTCCCCGGCTTCGACTTCAACGGCATCGCATCACCACCTGTAACCCGGATCAATGAATTTACCAGGTTGAAGTGGGAGTGGATTTATCGTGTTGGTTGCCAATAGGCGGAAGTCGTAACGATGTGTACAGTTTCCGCGCAGCTGAGAGGATGAAAACGCACTGCGAAGTTTGGGAGAGTTACGAATGAGGTTTTCTGGGAAGGCAGTTATCTCGGAAGTGAGTGTTGATCCATGGTAGAGGTGAAAAAATGGTGCATCTCTCTGGTAGTTCATAATCATCTTGCTGCCTCATATCGAAATCGATAGTGGCCACCTTCATCTACAACTAAACGGGCTAAAGATGGCAAATTCGTGATGCCAGCCCGCAGATCCATCACTTATTAGCTATGATCTGCTATCCTGCGGTATCCAGCAACACATAACGAGTCTCCCAATCATCTCCCCCAGCCCCTGTGAAATGCGCCTATTAATGCTGGGTAGGATGATGCGCGCCAATAAACCGCCCATGTACACGCAACATGAGACATACCTCTTATGATATATCGCTACGCGACGATCTCAACCTTACGAGTAGCTTTCAGATTCATTCTTCATTAAATGTTACATCATCTACAACAATCGCGCAGGCAGTATCCCCTGATATTTCCAGTTTGTGATATCCGCCTTATGCCAATCTATCGCTGAGTGACTGCGGTGCCAAGTACAATCATCTCGTACAGCGGTTCGTTCTTTCACCACATCCTCCACCAACTAGTCAACGTGACTGATGAAAGACAGCAAATAATCGGCAAAACATCGCGTGTCAAGAGATTTTTTCATAGTTATTCTGGAGTTGAATTCGACTGATGTCACCGCGCAGGAATCATCGCGTCAACGGCAATGAATATGCAGCAGGCAGCAACAAACAATCAAGCAGATCTTACCAGCCTGGTTCCAAACTGAAGTACGTGTAGTGGTAATGAATTTTCCCATCCTTTAGTCCCAGGATGTCGTTGCCATTGCGAACAACGCCTGTATCAGCCTCAGCCGTCCAGGTAATGTGCCGTGAGTTACCGCTTCCACTTCTCCCTGTAAGACGAAATTGGCCTCTCGGCATCAACTGACTGAAGAGTGTTTGATACCAATCTTGAATCGAGCCAACGCCGACAACCGTCCGCTCCCCGGTGACATGCGCTGCCCGAGTCGCATAGAGACCGGCCAATTGGGATACATCGTGCATGTTCATGTGGTTGATTAACTGCTCGGAAATATCCGGAGGCGGTGGCGGCGGATCCCAGCTAAATTCTGCGAACGCATCCCACAACTCCATGTAGCCGCTCCGCCTGGCGTTGTCCCAACTCCAGGCATTTGCCGCACTCAAACCAAGTTCCTTGGTACGCGTCAAGAAGCGCTGGATTTCACCCTTGGTTGGCCGCCAGCTTCCCCGGCCGTATGTCGGAGCTGTGGGTATCACAGGTCGGGCGTTTGCGAGTGACATGTATTGTTCAACGCAGCGGTCCAACTGCTCCTCTGGATTGTGGGCACCCTCGAAGTACACCTGCGGCATGGCGTAATCACAATATTCGAGGAACTCATTGAAGGGAAGCGCAGCGTGTGTCTTGGGATAACGGTAGGTACTCAACGCAACCGGCAAATCAGGCAATCCGGTTCGCAATACTTCCATGAAGCGCGTCGCCGCTTGCGCTCGGCCCGATTTCTTGTACTCCACTTCCGCATCGATGACGTAGCCATCCAGCCCCAACGCCCGTAGACGTGAAACCGCCATACGAGCCTCGCCGATAGGATCGTATCCCAATACATAATGCCAGCCCCAGGCTTGAATACCCACTTTGCGTAGTTCAGCCACTAGAGGAGGCACAAGATCCACACCGTTCGGTGTTTCATCGTAGTTATAGCGCCAGGAAGGACCGTCCGCGATTTTTATCAACACATGAGAAAGCTTCGCTTGTACGGCATTCGCAGCAATGCTCACCGGATTCCCCGCGTCACAATTTGGAATCTGCCAGATAAAATAGCCTTTTCCTTTCAACGTCATCGAAGATCCTCCAGTGAGTTAACCAACAACTGCAATCGCATGAAATCCTGGTCCGTCCATCGCCGGATATAACCAAGCCAATAACAACCTTGTTCACCCGTTTTGATCACTGCCATCTCACAAGCACTTTATGAAGCTTCACCTTTACCTTGATCCTCATCGAGTTGTCTTGCCCGGCGCAAGGCCTTCGAGCCATACCGTCTTCGGATTGAATCGATCGCCTGCAACAAACGGCTGTCTTGCTCCCAAGACCGATCGAAGAGAGATAACTGACGCTGCGGAGGTCCCAGATCGGCTACCCCAACACCCAACAATCGAACCCGACGCCGGGGCGTCCATACCCGTTCGAACAACATGCGTACGGTTTGATAAATCTCTCCATCCTGGTCCGTCACCTGCGATAACTGCCGCTGTCGCGTGATGGTCGAGAAATCCGCCCAGCGCAGCTTGAGACGAACCGTTTTCCCTGCCAACTCTGCCTTTCGCAAGCGAGAACCGACTCTTTCGCTGAGTACGAAGAGCACCCGCTTTAATTCTTCGCCATCCGAAATGTCCTTTGAGAACGTAGTTTCCGCGGACATCGAATGGGGTTCGTACGTCTCCTGAACCGGTCGATCGTCCTCTCCGCGTGCTCTGGATGCAAGTTCCATTCCGTATTCACCGAAAATCGTCCGCAAACGCCCTTGGGGCATGTTCGCCAGTTCCCCGATTTTGTGAACGTTTTCGGCTTTCAGGCGTTCTGCCGTTTTCGGGCCAACTCCCCAGAGCATTTCCACAGGTAAATCCGCCAGGAATACTCGCTCATCGCCCGGCTGCACGACGATCAAGCCTTTCGGCTTACCCACCTCTGTGGCAATCTTTGCCACCAATTTATTACTGGCGACGCCCCACGAAGTCGGCAGGTGGAAACGCACCTCGATTTCCGACTGAAGTTCCATTGCCACCGCTTCGCCGCCGAGTGGATCATCACTTACATCCAGAAATGCCTCGTCGACCGATAATTGCTCGACCAATGGGGCACAATCGCGCAAGAAGGCCATGATCCGTCGGGAGTGTTCGTAGTATTCTGCGTGTCTGCCCGGCAGTACGATCAAGTCCGGGCATAAACGCAGCGCATGCGAGGTAGGCATCGCCGAGCGAACGCCGTAGGCACGTGCGGGGTAAGATGCTGAAGCCACAACGCCCCGCCCTTCTGGTGTGCCACCGACAACGAAGGGACACCCCGCTAACTCCGGCTGGAGAAGTTCCTCGACGGAACAAAAGAAGGCGTCAAGATCGACGTGTAGAATTGTACGCATTGGATTGCCAGTGATTATGACACCACTTCGTGTATCTGTGGCACGCTATCTTACCCCCTATCCGAATTCGATAGCCTCTCATGCTGCGTGCGTGTCCCGCACCAGAGATAACGCATCATCCCGAGTTGCGACCTGCCCGGCCGCCTGCGCTTCGCGGACGACTTCAAGCAATTCCCCAATAACGGGACCAGGGTCAATACCTAAAACGCGCATGACATCCTCCCCATCGATCAGGTGTGGGGGGTCGATAAAACGTTCCCGATTTTCGAAGTAAGCTTCGAGTAGATTTCGCGCCAATCCAACCCGCTCGGCCCATTGATCTTGGGAGATTTGCGCGGCTCGGGCACCCAGGAAATTAGCCAGCGCGAGTAAAGCAATCTCCACTCCGGCTTCCTGCGTTATACGGAAATATCGATAGATACTTCTGGGATCTGGCGTTTGTTCGTATCCGATGGCTTCGAAAGCATCTTGATGGCGGACGATACGTCCGATGTGATCAATTTCGTTTTTACTCAAACGCATCTCGCGCCCGCTATTTTCGGCCGTGCGGGCTCCGTTTTCTACGTCGCTGGATACACCCACTGCATGATAGAGCGCGGCGAAAAAGAGAATTTGACGAGCACAATTCGCATGACTCAGGGATTGGGCAAGATGCTGCGTTAATGGATGTCGAAAACGCCCCAAGCGCAGTGCGGTTTCAGCCCAGAGCATCTTCCCTGCCGCCTCCGGATCATGAACCGGATCCAGCACGGACAGCAGTTCCCCCAGGCGATCCAACACAGCAAGCGTGTGCTCCCAGGCATTGATTTTATATGGTGACGATAAGTCGACTTCAAGCAGTGCGTCGAGTTCCGGGAAGATCGAACGCAAGACGCCCATGTAATCCAACAAACGAAACGCCTTACCCGGATGCGCCATGCCGCAAATCAGCATCATTTCGTCGCGCACCCGTTCGGCGGATACGAATTCGAATTTATCCTTCGCCTTCTCGATACTTTTCTGCGTCTCATTTGTGATTCGAAAACCCAGGCTCAACGAAAAACGAACCGCCCGCAGTGCCCGCACGGGATCGTCTTGCAGAGAATGGGAGGTGCAGGCCTGAACGATTTTCGCCTGGATGTCCTGCGCACCACCGAGCGGATCGATCCAAGCAAAGGGTTCCGCCAGGCGAACGGCGATTGCATTGATCGTGAAATCGCGTCCGAGTAGATCATCCTCGATTGTGGAACCGCGGAGTCTGGCAAAATCAAAAGTGACGCGACTTCCTTCCCGACCAATCAGGATAACGCGTCCGATGTCACGCTCCCGATCGAGGTCATAGTAAGCACCGTCCAAACGATTCGCAAAGTCACGGGCCAGCTTGCGCGCATCTCCATCCACGACGAAATCGAAATCCTTACTCAGACGCCCGAGGAGATGATCCCGCGGCACACCGCCGACCAACCAAAGTGGAGGTTTTTCGGGAAGATGAGGAAGGTATTCTCTAATCTCGATGGGAGGAGACGGATCTGATGACATGCTTGTGTGAGGCGCTTATTCTACGCCCTGCAACTTATCCGCTCGAACGACGCCGATAAAAGGTAGATCTCGATAGTATTCATCCAAATCCAGTCCATATCCAAACACAAACTTATCGGGGATGATGAAGCCGCGATAATCAATGGGAACTTCCACTTCCCGCCTCTCGACTTTATCGAGTAATGTACAGATTCGCAGACTTTTCGGACGGCGCGTGTTCAGGAAATTAATCACGGAAGTGAGTGTATGTCCGCTGTCAATGATGTCTTCAACGATCAAGACGTTGCGATCCTCAATCGGCGTCGCCAGATCCAATTTGATCTGTACGTTACCGGATGATTCTCGCGCACCCGTACCGTAGGATGAGATCGCCATAAATTCGATATTATGGGGAACGTCGATAGAACGCATTAGATCCGTTAGGAACATTACACCCCCGCGCAAAATGCAAACCAGGAGAAGATCTTTCCCCGCATAATCACGACTGATTTCCTGCCCGAGTTCTCGAATGCGCTCTTGAAGTGTATCCGCAGGAATGAGGATTTCTTCGAGAAATTCATGATAGTCTTTCACATCAATCCCTCGGCACGATGTGATGCGCGCGACAGCGTGCTTCGTACATTTCACTCGCGCCAACGACGACCACAGGATCATCGAAATGCGCCGGTTCACCATCGATCAATCGCTGCGTGCGACAGGCATCATCACCACAAACCATGCAAATGGCATGTAGTTTATCAACGTGTTCGGCCTGCGCCATGAGCGCGGGCATCGGTCCGAAGGGTTCTCCGCGAAAGTCCGTGTCGAGTCCGGCGACCAAAACCCGAATCCCGCGATCCGCCAATTCTTGAACGACGGTAACGATCTCTTCATCGAAGAACTGTGCCTCATCCACCGCAACCACAGTGGTATCTTCCTCGAGCCGTCGGCGAATGGCACTGGAATGCTCGATCGGCGTTGCTTCGAATTCAGCCCCTGCGTGGGAGGCGAGACCCTCCTGACCGAATCGCGTGTCGATACTCGGTTTGAAAACCTGCAATTTTTGGCGAGCGATTTTCGCCCGGCGAAGTCTGCGGATGAGTTCATCGGTCTTCCCACTGAACATCGACCCGACGATGAGTTCAACGCTGCCGTTTTGATGTTTCATACGATACCCTCGTTATAGTTGTCGATAATGAAAAAGGCAGGTGTGTTTCACCTGCCCTACGTTACCTCAACCTCTCTTGAGAATCAAGTTCGACCGCCGAGGCGACCGTGGCTCATGCCTCTTCCTCGACCTCAGGCAGCTTGAAACCGGCGCGGCTTAAGGCACGTTTCAGGTCCGCAAGAGTCTTCCGGCCGATGCCATCGATGGCCAGGATCTTATCATCACCCTCAGCTAGCAGCGCCAGCGCATCTCCAACAACTTCGATTCCAGCCTTGCGATACTTTCCTTCCGTGCGAGAACCCAATTCGAGTTCCGTAATCGGAAGATCTGGAGATGTACGCGCGGATTCTCGTTCTTCTTGCTCGTAAATATAATCCTGTCGAGCCTGTAAACGCTTATAGAAACGATCGACCTGCCCCTCCGTATCGACGATACGCTGTTCGCCGGTGTAGAATGGGTGGCACTTGGAACAAACGTCGGTAGTAATGCTTTCGACTGTCGAGCCAGTCTCCCATGTATTGCCGCATGCGCAAGTAACCTTGGCATTGGGGTAGTACTTCGGGTGTATTTTTTCCTTCATCTTTTATCCAACCTCCCCGGTCTGGCACGAATTGCCCCGGGCACACTGATCCCCGGGGAAGGATTCAGCAAGGTGGGCAACAATCGTGCTTGTGTCGTAGTTAATCCTGAATGACGTGTACGCGTTTCCGGCCTTTACTGATGTAATCGAAATGCACGACGCCATCCGTCACAGCGAAAAGGGTATCATCCTTGCCCCTGCGTACGTTTTCACCTGGGTGAATTTTCGTGCCCCGCTGCCGGACGATGATGTTGCCAACGATCACACGTTCGCCACCGTATTTTTTCACACCCAGTCGCTTGGAATGGCTGTCACGGCCATTGCGGCTTGAACCGCCACCTTTTTTATGCGCCATTTTTGCCTCTTACCTTCTACTTCTTACTTTTACTCGAACTCGATTTGCTGCTCGATTTTTTCGTTTTCGTTTTATTTGCGCTCGATTTCGTAGTCTTCGGCTTAGACTTCGTTGCTGTCGATTTGGTTTTGGTGCTCTTTGCCGCAGACTCTGTCTTCGATTTCGGCTTTTTCGACTTGGCTTCTGCTGTTGAAGCCGACTTGGTTGTCGTCTTCTTCGCAGCAGACTTGGTTGTCGTCTTCTTCGCAGCAGACTTGGACGTTGTTTTCTTCGCAGCAGAATTGGTTGTTGTCTGCTTAGCGGTCGGCTTCGATTTCTCAGCCTTCTTCTTGGTGGTCGAGGTGGTCTGTGCCGCCGTCTTCTTCGGCTCTTCCGTCTCGTCCTTGTCACTCGTCGACCGTGCGCCGATCGAATCGATCAACACACGAGTATAGCGTTGACGATGGCCTCGCTTCCGTCGATATCTTTCTTTCGGGATGTACTTGAATACGATAACTTTCGGCGCTTTCACCTCGGCGACAACGGTTCCCTTGATCGTGATACCTTTGATGTAGGGATTGCCGACTTTCGTCGTTCCATTATCAACGAACAGCAGCACCTCTTTGAATGTGATCGACTTACCAGCTTCAATCGGCAATCGATCGACTTCTAAGGTTTCACCTTCGCGGGCGACGTACTGTTTGCCACCCGATTCTATGACTGCATACTTCATTTTCGTTTGTCCTCCAGCTTCGCTTCACCATCGTCCCTGCGATTTTGGCATTCACACGCCGGGTGACGGGGAAGTTGGGGATTCATAGACATGCCCCAACCAGGTAGGTGGGGCGACGAGATTATACCACCAGCCTAACACCTGTCAATGATTCTCATTCAAGGCAAAGTTCGCCGACAGCCAGAGACGGGGTCTGGCAGAATAAAAACGGCGATTCTGTCCGCTTCGTTGTGTGTTAAGCGAACGAACTAATCTCCTGCCACCGGCTCAGGTTCCTCGACCTCAGCTTCCACTTCGATTTCGACTTCTTCTTCCGGAGGTTCCATTTCTCCATCAAGCCGCTCGTCATGCAACGCAACCTCGGAACCCGGGAAACCTGTTCCGGCCGGGATCAGCTTCCCGATAATCACATTTTCCTTCAATCCACGCAGGTAATCTACCTTGCCTTCGATCGCCGCGTTGGCCAACACTTTGATCGTGTGTTGGAAAGACGAGGCGGATAGGAACGACTCCGTACTTAAAGAGGCCTTTGTCACGCCAAGGAGTACTTGCATGGCTCGAGCGGGTTGGCCGCCCTCCGCCAGGATCGCTTCATTCATACGGATCAAGTAGCGTCGATCGACCAGATCGCCCGGAAGTAAGGCTGTACCACCGGGTTGTGTGACTTGCACTTTGGACAACATCTTGCGGATGATCACCTCGAAGTGCTTGTCATTGATATTCTGGCCTTGCGATCGATACACCTTCTGCACTTCCGTTAGCAGATAGACTTCGCAGGCTTCCGATCCTAGAATTCGTAGAATACGATGCGGATTGAGTGAGCCTTCTGTGATTTGATGGCCCGCCTCAATTTTTTGTCCATTTTTAACCAACAGTCTGGCACTGGCCGGGATGTCGTACTCGACTTCATCTACGCGATCATACGAGACGATCACCTTGCCATCTTCGATACGTAAACGACCTGCATGGCTGGCCACGATCGAAGAATCTCCGCGGCTAGCGATCAATTCTCCAACTTCAATTGCCTGGCCATCCTCCACCTTCAAGGACCAGTTTCCAGGTACGGAGTATTCATCGGAGAGCAATTCACTGAGATGGATCCGGACCTTGCGTGGTCCATCCGGAATATCCGGCTCGATGATCTCGACGCTACCGGCAATCTCGGAGATGATCGCCTCACCCTTGGGTTTCTTCCGCGCTTCAAATAATTCCTCGACGCGTGGCAAACCCGTCGTGATGTCTCCGCCTGCAGCCACACCACCGGTGTGGAAGGTACGCAAGGTTAGCTGCGTTCCAGGCTCACCGATCGATTGGGCGGCCACAATGCCCACCGCGGCACCAAATGAAACCAACTCGCCCCGCCCCAGGTCCATCCCATAACAATTCTGGCAGAGACCAAATTGCAGTTCACAGGTCAATGGCGATCGAACGTAGACTTCTTCAACTTTCGACTCTTGGATCCTGCGAGCCTCGCGTAGCGTGATCAAATCGCCACGCTTGAACAGGACCTCACCCGAATCAGGATCTGCAATTGGACGGGCAACGATCCTTCCCATCAGACGTAAGTAGAAATCCTGCCCGGCCACATCATCGGAACGACGAATCCAGATCCCCTGCTCCGTTTTACAATCGACGTCGTTGATGATCACATCCTGAGCCACATCCACCAAACGCCGTGTCAGGTAACCGGCATCAGCAGTTCTCAGAGCGGTGTCCGTCAAACCTTTGCGAGCGCCGTGCGTGGAGATGAAATATTCAAGCGTAGTCAAACCGTCACGGAAATTCGATCGAATCGGCAAGGGGATGATACGCCCAGCTGGGTCCGCCATCAAACCGCGCATTCCGGCGAGCTGTGAAATGGGCTGGAAGCCACCTTTGGTTGCCCCGGAGAGTGCCATGGTGCTTAGATTTCCTGTGGGGTCCATGTTCTCACGTACCGCATTGGCGACTTCGTTCGTTGTATCCTGCCAGAGTTCGATGATTCGTTCTTTCTGTTCTTGCTCGGTCAACAAGCCGCGCTGGTAATCGACGCGTACCGCTTCAGTATCTTCAAGCGTTCGCGAGATGATTTCCTGCCTGGAGCTCGGAACCGTGATGTCAGAAACCGCGATCGTCGTACCCGAACGCGTGGCGTATTTGAAACCGACATCCTTGATCGCGTCGACGACAGCCGGTGTACCTTCTTCCCGGAGCAAATGGTAAATGTCACTGACCAACTCCTGGACCGATCCTTTATCCAGTACCCGGTTGACGAAATGCAGCTCCTCGGGGAGCACCATGTTGAAGATAACTCGACCGACAGTTGTATCGATCACGCCTTCCTGGGGCTCGGCCAGCCGCTGGCCGTCAGCGTCATACCAGTTTTTCGTGAAGACTTTGATCCTCGAATGGACTTCCACCTGGCCGAGTGAATATGCCAATTCCACTTCGTCCAGGTCTGCAAAAGCCCGGCCTTCTCCCCGATGCTCATGGCTCTCATCGGACATTGTCAGGTAGTACACACCAAGAACCATGTCCTTGGTTGGGCTGACGATGGGTTCCCCATCGGCGGGTTTGAGCAAGTTCCTCGAGGAGAGCATCAGTTCACGCGCTTCACGAACAGATTCTTGCGAAAGCGGCAGGTGAACGGACATCTGGTCTCCATCGAAGTCCGCATTAAATGCCGAACATACCAACGGGTGAAGTTGGATCGCTTTTCCTTCGACCAAAACCGGTTCGAATGCTTGAATGCCGAGACGATGCAAAGTAGGCGCTCGGTTAAGCAGCACCGGTCGATCTTTAATCACTTTCTCGAGAACTTCCCAAACTTCAGGACGTTCGCGTTCGATGATGCGCTTGGCGCCCTTGACGTTCGCCGCATAATTATGCGCTACCAACTTCGAGATCACGAATGGTCGATACAGTTCGAGTGCCATCGTTTTGGGCAGCCCACACTGGTAAAGTTTGAGGTGCGGGCCAATGACGATCACCGAACGACCGGAATAATCCACACGCTTTCCAAGCAAATTGCGTCGGAAGCGGCCTTTCTTCCCCTTGAGCATATCGCTGAGTGACTTCAACTCTCGACGACCACGTCGTGAGAGTGCCTTCCCGCGCTGCGCGTTGTCGATCAGTGAATCTACGGCTTCCTGCAGCATGCGTTTCTCGTTGCGTACGATCACATCCGGTGCGCCGAGTTCAACAAGACGCTTCAAACGATTGTTCCGATTGATCACGCGGCGATACAAATCGTTCAAGTCTGACGTGGCGAAACGCCCACCATCGAGTTGAACCATCGGACGGAGATCCGGCGGGATGACGGGTAGTTGCGTGAGGATCATCCATTCCGGTCGATTCCCTGAGCGACGGAATGCCTCCACGACTTTCAGCCGCTTGGTTGCCTTCTTGCGGCGTTGTTTGCTGCGAGTGGTGCGTACTTCACTCCATAACTCTTCCGTGAGTTTATCAAGATCCATGCGCTGCAAAATTTCAAAAAACGCTTCTGCACCCATGTCCGCCCGGAAAACTTGGCCCCACTTATTTTTCAGTTCCCGATAACGGCTTTCGCCCAGGAACAACATAGGATGAATGGCGCTTAATTCTTCCAGATCGCTTTTCAATTCCTCGGTTTGATCTGCGGTTTCATCTTCAGCATGTTCGTCAAAAGACGAGAGGGCAAGCTCAGCATCAGCTTTCACCTCTTCCATCTGCATCTTGATCTGAGCAATTTCACCGTCTCGCTTTTCTTGCAACGCCGATTCAACATTGCTGAGATGCTCTTTGACCGCTTCTTGAACCAGCTTGATGTGATCCTTGTTGATCGTTTCTTTTTTATCCGCAATGAGCATATCGATAGCTTCGAATTGAATGGGGGCGCGAATGGTTTTGTCGAGTTTCTCGCTGAGAGTCTTTTCCAGCCGCTGACCATCGCGGATCACCGGTTCAATTTGATTGGCGACTTCCTCGTCATAGGCTTCCTGGATCTCCCGTTTTTTCTCATCCAACGCAGCCAGATTCGCCTTGCGGTCGGCCTTGATATCTGCAATGTGTTTCTTATATGCATCTTTGCGTGCTTTTTCGAGTTGCGCGGTTTCATCCTCGACCCGCTTAATGGCACGTTGTTTTGCATCCTCATCCACATTGGTGACAACGTACTGCGCGAAATACAGCACTCGATCCAGGTTACGTCTGGATACGTTCAGCAGAAGACCAAGGTAGGAAGGAACACGTCTCGTGTACCAGACATGTGCAACGGGGGCAGCCAGGGTGATGTGGCCCATTCGTTCGCGACGAACGGAGGATCGTGTGACTTCTACGCCGCACTTCTCACAGGTTATCCCCTTGAAGCGGATATTTTTATATTTGCCACAATAGCATTGCCAGTCTCGTTGTGGACCGAAGATCGCCTCACAGAATAAGCCGTCCTTCTCTGGCCGCAATCTGCGGTAATTAATCGTTTCAGGCTTTAGTACTTCTCCATATGACCAACTCAGAATAGTTTCTGGTGACGCCAAACTAACTCGTAACGCTCGAAATCCCTTCGTTTCCACTAAATTCCTCCGTCGCGTTGTACACCCTGATTAATTATTCCTTCAATCCGATTATCTTTTAAACACAGGTTCGAAACTGAAACATACGTTCTGGTGCAGGCATAGCAAAAGAAGCGCGTGAGGCTTTTTTTACCTCAAGCGCTTTTAGGTGCCGACCACCCGCTTGGGTTTCATAAGATTATATTTTACATTTAAATCAAAAAATGTCAAGAAGACATTGACAACCTAAAGCGAACTACGCAGAACCCGATATATCCCTTGATGAATTTTGGACCCAGATGATTACGTTTTATGTACGCCCCCTTTGAGTGGCCCTGACCATGGTTCCGGAAATAGCTCGAGCGCTCTTGCAGACGCTTTGACGATTGTCTCATCTCGATCGAATTGCCGCGCTTTAACTGCCGCCTGGGCTTCTGCGGTGTGCCACTCCACCAGGCGTAACAACGCAACCATTCTCGAGCGATCGTTATCTGCTTCAACCGACTCGCCGTTTTGCAGCAAATAGCCTGTACGGGGTGTTTCCAGAATCTCGATCAGTGTTGATATAACGGAAAAATGATTGAGGCGGGCGAGGTATTGGGTGGATTGATGGACAATATCCAGATCCGCCATGCGTAAAGCGCGGAACCGATGCAATTGAATTGTCGTCAGAACGGCCACCTCGCGAACGAGTGGGTCCGAATCCTCCATCCCCGCCGCAATCTCTTCCAACTGTGAATCATCTTGCGCCATCCCGGGACGATTGGCAAAGGCTATTGCTTCCCGCAGGCGCACAGACATTTCACCCGTGCGCATATCGTAATCAATACGCGACCGCTCAAGTAAACGCCCTGCAGGGGTTTGTTCCACGATTTCTATTTCTTCTTCAATTGCCATGAGTTCGTCGGGCGACATATCGAGCATTCGCAGAACCTGATCTATCGCCGGTTGAATGGAAGATTCGTTGAGCCCGGACAATTCTTCCAGGTACGAGCGCAGGCCGGTGGGTCCCCCCTGTGTCAATACCGCGCGGGCGCGATCGCGCCACAGATTGACATCCTCAGCGATTTGCTGCTGCTGAGCGCGCAGCGTATTCTGTTCCTCGCGCAGTTGACGTTGCTCATCACCACGCAGTTCCAGTATCTGCTTGCCGAGATCATTGATGCGATTCCCCAATTCGATAAACTCTCGCTGCACTTCATCCGCTTTCCGGTTGAGCGCATCTCGTAACGGTCGCAGTCCGAGGCCAAACACTTTTTCTGCCCTCCCTGGACTCAGCAACTACGCTGCTGAGTCAAAGGCGATTTGAACTCCAATAGATGTATTCGATTCTGATTTCAAAAACGATTGTATGGCTTCACGATAATCTTAGCTGCTTTGAGGATAGGGTATGACGTAATTATCGTGCGAGTCATTACAAGTCAGTATAGTAAAGGAAAGAAAGCACGTCAAACGCTAAATGCCTATGAACATCCATAACTTTTTGACAAAACCAACATGTACATTCCATTTCGCTATCGAACGATAAGTATGGTACATTCAAACCGTTCGCCATTCGATTGAAAAATGATTCATGATTCAGTCAACGAACGATCTGCTTGACCAGGTAATGAGAAGAATATGGATTCCTTTCAATCGCAACGCAATGATCCGCATGAAGAAGAACAAGAGTACGACTTGGGGCAAATCCTTTCCGGAGTATGCCCTCGATGTGCGGCTGACCTGCAAATCGACAGCAAAAGACCCAGAGTCGGGGCTCCCAACGATCGTATCCGCTGCCAGGCTTGTGGATTCACGTTCGACCTTTCTAAGGCCGCTAGTTACCCATTGGGCGATTCAGATGTCGATCTACAACTTCAGACCGGCTGGCTGACTTCCATCCGATCCGGCAGACTACCCAATTTCACCATCCGTAGAAAAAGCGGAGAGGAAATGCCGCTGTCGGATTGGATTCGCAATGCAGGCACCATCTTCCGCGCCTGTAACCTGATCGTCTTTATTGTCATGGCGATCATCTTCATTATTATTCTCTTGTGGAAATAACATCTCCTGGCGAGGCGATAGAATCCATCAAGTTATTCACTTTAAGGAAACAACGCTTGATTTAGAAAGCCAATCACTCGCTGCTCATATTCCTCAGGCTCGTCGAACAACGCATCGATCTGATGACCGTCCTCGTCTCTGATCCAGATCGTGGCCGGACCCCGGGTTAGTTCATAATAAGCCTGGCTGGTCGCCAATTCGGCATCGGCTGTGATCAACAGCAGCGGTGTGGAGGTAATCTGCGGAACGGCCTCACGCAAAGGGGTCGGATCATGGATCCCTGTTACCCATTCGACGAATTGCCAGGTTACCCACTCTGTGGGAAGCCAGATGTACCACCTCGGTTCAGTGGCCAGCAGCAAATCTTCAAATGTACGCCAGCGTGTGCCCTCGACCACGACTGCCGAAATGGTCTCGTTTTGCGTGGTGGTGTACAGTGATGCCTTCGCACCGGCGGAAAGACCGAGTACCGCGATCCGCTCAGGATCGATTTCGGGTCTTTGTGAAAGATAATCCAAAGCCGCTTCGATGTCCAAATTATCTTCCCAGCCCAAAGCATATACATCTCCTTCACTCTCACCTTGCGTGCGCGTATCATAAAGCAAGGCACCGTATCCATGCTTGGCGAGAAGTTCGGCATGGTAGATCATTCCCGTGCGATTGCCGTTGAAGGCATGCACGAGGACCACTGCAGCTCCATTCGTGGAGGGAATATACCAGCCATATAGTTCCAGATCGTCGCTTGTCACGAGTGTAACGTCGAGATACGCCAACCCCAAATCCGCTGGCGAAACCTCTCCGATCGGATAGCGGTGTGGATGCATGGCGTTGTATGCATCGTGGATTGGTAGGCCGAAATACAGCAGGAACGCCACGATGGCAATGAGCCGAGCGGTAAACAGAAGTAAGTTCTTATAATACGTTCGATCGCGTTTTCTTGTTTGTTCTTGTTCCATGTCTTGCTAATCTCGTTCCCTATTGATTTCAAAATCAGGTAGATAATCTATTGCTGAGGTCCATTTCACCCGCGATCCAAGGCTATTCGTTCAAGCTGCTTCCGAATCCAAGTTTTTGCCGACAACTCAACCACGTTTGGCCGCCGGGACAGGTTGTGTTGTAAGCGCATTTCTCACACTGCGTGGGCATGAAGACCACAAAATGCAAACCAATGAGTAATAAATAAATCGGTACAAGATACCATGCGGTGCGGAAAAGCCAATACAACGGAAAGACGACACATACAAGCAGTAAGAGTTCACCAAGTTGTGCATTGCGTTCGAAAAAAGCCTGATCAAACTGCCTGTCTTTGTAGAGAATGGTGGAGATAAAATTGCCCAGATAAACACCGCACAGCGCAGGACAGTATTTACCCCGATATGGACATCCTACACAACAACCGGCTTGAAATACATTTGTAACTAAATAGAAAGCCAACCAGAGAAGCGTGAGGACAATCGAATGGGTAGCCAGTATATATGCGGTTCCGGCAAAACCGATCACAAACGGAATCATGGCTGCTGCATACAGGCATTTATCTTTCGTGGTCCATTGGTAATGATTTGCTTCCATCTCTTCACCTATGCTACCTGGTACGAGCTAGCTAACTGATCAGAATAATACTAGTTCGCATCCGGTATAACTTTTACGAAAAAGCCCAAGCGGAGTCCTACTGCAACTCCTCCAAAAACACTGGCAAACACTGAAATTGCGCTGACGAGAAAATCATCCATAAAGGCAATCGAATCCAGATTCGTCAATTCAAGAATCCCGTCCATCAACAGCATCGCAAGGAAGTAAAACGATATTCCCATGCAGGCACGGGCTGCACGTTGCGCAAACGTACCAGTATCATCTGGAGCGCCCTTGTATCTAGTTGCGACCGCGAGTGCTGCTGCGTTTACACCTGCTAACAATCCAGCGCCTTTGCCGAAAACCTCAGCCCACATGAGGGCGAGCACCAGTGGAACAGCGAACATGGTGCCAAGGTGGATAATATCCATCAATCGGCTTCGGAACCACTCGCGGGACAACAAGAAATGCGCACAGAGCAAGACGATCCCGCCTGAAATCATTCCGCCAAATACATCGGCGAGGAAATGCCGGCCTAAGTACATCCGCGAGATGGCCACCAGGACAATAAGGGCGGGCGCGAGCCAGTAGAGAAAACGTTTCTTAAACTGCTGCGCAAGGCCACCCCATAACAGCGTTGTGTCTGCGACATGGCCTGAAGGGAAGCCCCACTTGGTAGAGCCACTCATTCGAAAAGCCTCCACCACCTCCGCATCCAGAAGAACGAAAAAGGAATTGGAACCTGACTCCTTGAAGCTCGATAAAGGATCATCTGTGAATTGCAGATTCTGTATTTCCGCGTTCACAAACCTGGGGCGTGGGAGATTGAAGCCAGCCTTCAAACCATCGTTTAACATTTTTCCCCAGAAGAATATTCGATTAATAGTGAGACCTTTGCGATAGTTAATACCCAGGATAATGATAATTAATATCCCTCCCAGCAACTTATCATCACCCAGAGTTGTGATTGTTTTCATAAAAAAGTTCATGAAATCAGAAGCGTGGTTTTGTAACGTTAGGATCAACTCAGTCTGAAACATGAATAATCCTCAATGTATATTTTTTTTGCATTCCAATGCGTGATTCGATCGTTGTGCTTGCAGACGGCAAGAATGTTACACCATGGCAAGAGTGAATTCAATGGAGAGAGATTGTGTGTTTTATGATATAAGACCATAACGAAAGGGTGATCTATGTCTTCGAAACCAAACACGATCGTTATTTTTGGCGCCTCTGGCGATCTAACTTCGCGCAAGTTGCTTCCGGCGCTTTTCAGCTTATACCTGAAAGGTAGACTCCCAGATCGTTTCCGGATTGTTGGCTACACACGCAGAGAGTGGGATGACAATATCTTTCGAGAGCGTATGCAGGAAGGTGTAGAAACCCAGATGCAATTTGATGAAGTGGCCAGTGCGTGGGAACTCTTTGCCCAATACCTGCATCACGTTCACGGTGGTTTATCAGCTGCGGAAGACTACCAACATCTACACACCGCCCTCTCTTCTCTGGAAGACAGCCCAAGCGAGCGACTGTATTACCTTGCTGTTCCACCACGCTACTTCACGGACATCGTTTCGGGTATGGCACAAGCTGGTCTGATAAGCGTAGGGCCGGATTGTTGTCGGGTTGTGATTGAAAAGCCGTTTGGCGATGACCTCCAATCAGCGCAAGCGCTCAATCAAGCCCTTCATACCCATCTCGATGAAAGCCAGATCTACCGCATCGACCATTACCTCGGTAAAGAAACCGTGCAAAACGTTCTGGTATTCCGCTTCGCCAACACCATATTTGAACCCGTTTGGAACCGCAACTATATCGACCACGTACAAATAACCGTGGCGGAGGAAGTCGGCGTCGAACATCGAGCTGCCTTCTACGACGATATCGGTGTCATCAAAGACATGTTCCAGAATCACCTGCTGCAGCTGCTGACACTCGTTGCCATGGAACCCCCCGCAACGTTTCAAGCCGACGCACTGCGTAATGAAAAAATCAAAGTACTCAACGCCATACGTCCGCCATCGGAGAGCGAAATCGGTCGTTACTTGATAAGAGGACAATATCGTGGATACCGGGATGATGAAAATGTAGCAACGGATTCAGAGACTCCAACATACGCGGCCATTCGATTCGACATAGATAACTGGCGCTGGCAAGGAGTCCCATTCTTCCTGCGTTCCGGTAAAAAAATGGCGACCAAGACCACAGAGATCATCATCCACTTCAAACGTCCACCCCACATCATGTTCCCACTACCAAAGAATTACGAAATCTCGCCCAACATCCTGGCGCTATGTATCCAGCCGGACGAAGGAATTCACCTGCGTTTCGATGCCAAAGTGCCCGATACTGCAGCGGAAATGAGACCGGTCGACATGGAATTCCATTACGCAGATAGCTTTGGAGAATGCTCCATACCCGAAGCCTACGAGCGATTGCTGTTGGATGCACTGATCGGAGATGCTGCCCTTTTTACCCGAGCTGATGAGATTGAGATGGCCTGGAAATTGATCGATCCGTTCATCAGCGCATCCAAAGGCAAGAACCGACCAACTTTGGAATTGTACGAACCGGGGAGTTGGGGACCTACTGCGGCGGATTCCTTACTTGGAGAAGAAGGCCGCAAGTGGTTACGTGGGTGTGCAGAACACGGCGATCATCCAACGAAATCCGGTTGTTAACAAGGAAATCTGTGATGTTCCAAACCGAACGCGGTCTTCCTGTTCCCGCCGTAACTGAAGAAGAAATGCAGCAAATCGACAGAATCGCTGTCGAGGAATTCAACCTGAGTATTTTACAGATGATGGAAAATGCCGGGAGGGCACTGGCAGAAAACGCATTTGCCATGCTTGGCAGTAGACATCGAACCGTGACCGTCCTGGCTGGACCAGGAGGGAATGGTGGTGGCATTTGCGCAGCCCGGCACATACACAACCGAGGTCTTGAAGTCTCTCTGGTACTGGCAAACAGCGTTGAAGATTTACATGACGCGGCTTTGGCACAATTCGAGATTCTCCGTTCCACACAGGTTTCTCTCGTACCACAATCGGATGAAGAAAAGACGATCCGAAACGCAGCTCTCGTCGTAGATGCGCTCATTGGCTATAGTCTTCGTGGCGCACCGAATGGTCGAGTGCAAGAATTGATCGAAATCTGCAATCGGGAGGCCGCCCGAGTAATCTCGCTGGATATCCCATCCGGGATGAACGCTACGACTGGCGATGCACCTGGCGTCTTAATCACAGATCCCGCACGAACCCTTACCCTCGCCTTGCCCAAAACAGGCCTGAGACAATATCATGGAGAGCTTTTTCTCGCCGATATTGGAATTCCCCATGAGGTTTACGAACGATTAGGCCTGCTTTTAGGTCCATTGTTCGGATCTCATAGTTGGCTTCGATTGAAACACATACAGCCGGCCGAATAGCCGACCTCGTTTGCTCCGCCGCTGCCTTCCGGTATAATCCAAACCGTGACCGAAAAAGAAGATCGTATCGTTGCGCCAAACCGCAGGGGCGAGGATTCATACGAACCTTCCCTGCGTCCGCGCATGCTGAACGAGCTCATCAATCAAGAACGCGTGACGCAGAATCTCGCCATTCTCATCCAGGCCGCGAAAGGGCGCGGCGAATCACTGGATCACGTACTTTTTTACGGTCCTCCTGGCCTGGGAAAAACCACGTTGGCCCACATTCTTGCCAACGAGATGGGCGTGAACATTAAAGTAACATCCGGGCCGGCGATCGAACGTGCCGGTGATCTCGCCGCCATCCTCACTAATCTGCAATCCAGCGACATCCTTTTCATCGATGAGATCCACCGCCTGGGGCGGGCAGTGGAGGAAATTCTTTACCCCGCCATGGAAGACTATGCCCTCGACATCACCATTGGCAAAGGACCCAGTGCTCGTTCGATCCGTCTCAAATTGCCCCGTTTTTCCGTCGTCGGCGCAACAACCCGACTGGCCTTACTCACTGCCCCATTGCGCGCCAGATTCGGTGCGGTACATCGATTGAATTTCTATAAAACCGAAGCAATGGAAGCCATCGTATCGCGCGGGGCGAAAGTGCTGGATGTGGAAATCGACTCCGGGGGCATAACGGAAATTGCCTGCCGTGCTCGCGGTACACCGCGCGTTGCGCTGCGTTTGTTGCGGCGTGTGCGGGATTTTGCCCAGGTTCGCAGCGATGGCCGCATAACCAGTGAGAACGCCAAAGAGGCGTTGAGACTGCTCGAAATCGATGATGCCGGTCTGGACGACGCCGACCGGCGTGTGCTCACAACGATCATCGATAAATTCGACGGCGGACCCGTCGGCTTGCAGACGATCGCTGCTTCTATCAGTGAAGAAGCTGATACGGTAATGGATGTCGTGGAACCTTACCTGCTGCAATTGGGGTTTATCGACCGCACACCCCAAGGCCGTGTGGCCACGCCACGTGCATACGAGCATCTCAAACTCGCCCCTCCGAAAAAACAACAACCCCGCTTGCCCGAGATATAGAATAGTATGCTGCCAGACACGTCGACGTTCGCAAAGTGGTTTATCGTTGCAGGCCTGATCCTGCTTGGGATTGGGGGAATTTTATGGGTTCTCGGTCGCAGTGGCGTATCGATCGGCAATTTACCCGGTGACCTTCGCTTTCAATTCGGCAAGAACATCAGCTGCTTCATCCCATTGGTGAGTTCGATCATACTTAGCCTGATCCTGACTCTGCTTCTCAATCTCGTCCTGCGACTATTCAAGTAAACCGACCGTGCGTACTTCTGACTTCGATTACGAGCTGCCTTCCGATCGGATCGCGCAGCACCCGGCAGAACCACGAGATTCATCCCGTTTACTGGTCCTCAATCGCAGAAGTGGTGAAATCCAGAACCATATCTTTCGAGATCTCCCTCAATTCCTTACCCCAAACGACGTCATTGTATTAAACGAGACTCGTGTCATCCCCGCGCGTCTGCACGGCAAGAAGCTTCCAGGGGGCGGTCACGTGGAGTTGTTGCTGCTCAAACGCCTCGCACCTCAAACGTGGGAAACCATGGTCGGCGGGAAGGGGTTGCACTCGGGTCGTCGCATCGCCCTTCCCACAGGGATCGTCGCGGAAATCGAAGAAGAGCTTGGCGGGCCGCGGCGCAAAGTCCGCTTCTCACAACCCATCTCTCCGGCCCTCGAAGAAATCGGCGAGATGCCGCTGCCGCCGTACATCCACGAAAAATTGGAAAACCCAACTTCGTATCAAACAATCTTCGCACAGACTCCCGGCTCGGCAGCCGCGCCGACAGCCGGCTTGCATTTCACGCATGATCTACTGGATCGGATCCGGGCAAAAGGTGTGCGCATCGCCAAGATCACATTGCACGTTGGCCTGGATACATTTGTGCCGGTTTCCGTAGAGGATCCCCAATCCCATCCCATCCATTCGGAGTGGTGTCAAATTTCCCAGAATGTCGTGAATGCCATTCATGAATGTAAGGAGCGCGGAGGCAGGTTGATTGCCGCGGGCACGACGAGTGTACGCGCCTTAGAAACCGCGGCAAGAGCGGCACAAGGAAACGAACTGATCAATAACTTCGAAGGCAATACGGATCTCTTCATCCTCCCCGGATTCGATTTTCAGATCGTCGACGTCATACTGACCAATTTTCATCTACCCCGATCGACGCTGCTCATGATGGTCAGTGCTTTCGCCGGGCGCGAGCAAATCCTGCGAACATACCAGATCGCCATCGAGGAAGGTTATCGATTCTACTCATTCGGCGATGCTATGTTGATCCTTTGATTGACTCACCGTATTTCTTGTGGGATACTCATTATTGAGATTGAAACATTCAACTCCACTTCGCTATCTCTGTATAGAGGAGGTGGTGCCCATGAGTAAGAGTGGCAAACTTAACGCTGCGGCATCCCTCCTCTGTGATGAGTAAGGATGCCGCAGCCATCGAGAGGGCCGTCCAATAGGACGGCTCTTTCACTATGGAAGAATATACAGTATGACTAAATTTCCCGTTGGAAAACTCCCGCCGCAGGTGTTATCCAAGCTGTTGGAACAACACGCACCTTCGGATCCACGTGTACTTCTGGGGCCAGGAATCGGTCTCGATTGCGCGGTGATCGAGTACGGCGACCGCGCCCTGGTGTTGAAATCCGATCCGATCACCTTCACCGCAGAAAATATCGGCTGGTACGCCGTTCACGTCAATGCAAACGACATCGCTACGACAGGCGCTCATCCAAAGTGGTTCCTTGCCACGTTACTCCTTCCCGAAGATCGCTTCGATGAAATCCAGATCGCTGAGATCCTGGAACAAATCGAGGCGGCCTGCCAGAGTGTCGGCGCGACTCTCGTGGGCGGCCATACGGAAATCACAACTGGGATCGATCGATGCATCGTTGTTGGCACCATGGTTGGCGAAGTCGATCGAGATTCGTTGATCACACCGCAGGGCGCATGCCCGGGAGATGTGCTCTTGCTCACCAAAGGGATTCCCATCGAAGCCACCAGCATCCTCGCCAGCGACTTCGCTGATGAGTTGGGATCACTGCCGGCCGATCTTCTCAATCGAGCTAGGAAATTTCTCTATTACCCCGGCATCAGCGTCGTTCCTGAAGCACTAGCCGCTGCGGGCATTGGAGGTGTAAACGCGATGCACGATCCCACCGAGGGTGGATTTTCTGCTGGCGTGTGGGAACTTGCTGCTGCGGCGAAGGTGGGAATCGAACTAGAGAAGGAAAGTATCCACATTCCCCCAGAAGCGCTATCAATCTGTAATGAAATGGATGTAAATCCGCTGGAAGCAATTGCCTCCGGAGCTCTCTTACTCGCCGTTCAACCCGAAGCGACGGACGACGTACTCAGGGCCATCGAGACGATTGG
>Ga0307430_1000304_pt1 | contig 45574 bp, 40 predicted proteins | sample SalMarWE160130MG_FD_202159 | JGI IMG/M metagenome (GOLD analysis project Ga0307430, IMG submission 202159) | Salt marsh sediment microbial communities from the Plum Island Ecosystem LTER, Massachusetts, United States - WE1603-130 | ecosystem: Environmental > Aquatic > Marine > Intertidal zone >...
TTTTCTCTGCTCGCCAACGCGCGCGCTTCGGCCGAGATGTAGCCTTGTTTTTCCATCAATTCAAGAACCACTTGTTGGCGTTTCTTTGCCTTGTCCAGATCTGTCAACGGGTTATAGTGCGCGGGTGCCTGCGGTAATCCCGCCAGGAGCGCGCTTTCCGCCAGGTCCAAATCGGTCACCGATTTGCCGAAATACGTCTGCGCGGCCGCCTCGACGCCGTAGGACATGGCACCGTAATACATGTGGTTGAGATATAAGGTTAAGATTTCATCCTTGCTCAAGTGGCGCGCCAATTGCCAGGCCAGGAGGCTTTCACGCAATTTTCGCCGCAGTGTACGTTGTTCTCGCTCTCCGCTCTCGAGCAAGAGATTTCGCGCTACTTGCTGGGTGATCGTGCTTCCTCCGGAGAGAGTCTCACCTCCCTGTAAATTGATCCACAGTGCGCGCAGGATGGCGCGCAAATCCACGCCGGGATTCTCGTAAAAAGTGCTATCTTCCGTGGCGATGGTTGCGTTGATAAGCTCCACGGGGATGTCTTGGATGGAAACAGGCATATGCCGCCCACCTTCGTCTGCAATCAAATCGTACAGCAACCGCCCATAGCGATCGGTGATGCGAATACTTGGCAGCTGCGGCGCTTGTGAAATGCGATCCAGCGTTGGAAGATCGTAGATCAGCCAGATGATAACAAGCACCACGCAAACCAGGATGAATGCTGTCAAGAATCGAAGCCGGCGAGTGCGCTTAGAAGACTTCATAAAACCCAAACCAACGAAATTCGAAGTTTATTCATGGTGCAGATCCAATGCTGCAATACTCATTTATACTCCCTAAATTATTCTCTCTTCTGGTTTGAAACCCCGTTGTTGGAGGCAAGCACGTGTGCAATCATGCGATCGATCTTTCCCATCGGGTAATCGCCCAGATTATGGGGTGAAACCCACAAAATCTCCGAATGCTCGAGTGCTGCCGGTTCTCCGCCGAGCAAATGGCAGAGATAAGCCGAGATCGTTACACGAAAATGAGTGTAGGCATGCTCGAACTTCCCCAGGAAACGATCTATTTCTACGGAAACCCCAAGTTCCTCCTGCCACTCTCGCTGCAGGCATTGCGGCAGCGTTTCCCCTGGCTCTTTCGTGCCTCCCGGGAATTCCCACAATCCCGCCAGCAATCCATCTGGCGGTCTGCGGCCGATCAATACTTTTCCATTCCGCAGCAGGACTCCCGCTGCCACTTCACGATGGGGGATCGGGGATTTGGGTGAACGGACCGGACGTAGCGCTTGTGTGCCGTTGGTATAACTCTCACACTGCAATTTGAGGGGACATTGCTCACAAGACGGGGATCTCGGCGTGCAAATCAAGGAGCCCAAATCCATCCAGGCTTGATTGAATTCGGAAGCGCTTCCCCTTGGAAGCCGGCTAAACGCCCACGTTCGAACCTGGCGTTCCCCTTCCGGCGTGCGCGGGTCGAGATCAAGGTCCATCACCCGGGAGATCACCCTACGCAGATTGCCGTCCAGAGCGATGACATTTTGATTGAATGACAGCGCGGCAATCGCCGCGGCAATGTAAGGCCCTATCCCCGGAAGTTGTCTCAATTCGTCGATATTTCGGGGTAGTTTTCCACCCAAATTTGCAACTACGTACTGTGCGGCCTGACGCAGGTTGTGGGCTCTACGGTAATAGCCCAAACCCTCCCAGCGCGAGAGGACGAGGTCGAGATCGGCTTCTGCCAAAGCATCGATCGTGGGAAAGGACTCCATCCAACGTCGATAGTAGGACAGCACGGTTTGCACCCGTGTTTGTTGCAGCATGACCTCAGAAACCCATATCGCATATGGGTCGCGCGTCTCTCGCCAGGGTAAAACACGAGCGTTTTTTTCGTACCAGGTGAGCAATGCTTTTGCGACGGGTGAAGTCATGTCGGAATTCTACTGGAGTGCGAAGGTATAATTCAAGGTGCTGAACCGAAAATGGGGCCCAACCCGTATGAATAGATAGTGAGCTAGAGTGAATTTGATCGGAGAGCGTAATGCCAACGTACAACGCAGCCCTTGAGAACTATCTGCGCGAAACCTTTGCAGTTGAAGACGAAGTCCTCAGACTCATTCGAAAGCAAACCCCGGAAAAAGGTCTACCGGCCATTTCGATCAAACCCGAAGAGGGCCGTTTTCTTCAATTCCTCGTCGCTGCATGCGGCGCTCGTACCGCAGTAGAGATCGGCACTTTGGGCGGTTATAGTGGTACCTGGATCGCACGAGGACTACTGTCTGATGGACACCTGATAACGCTGGAAAAAGAATCACATCACGCCACGGTCGCCGAAGAGCATTTTCGGCTTGCCGGCCTGGAAGAGCGTACGCAGGTCCTTGTGGGAGATGCGCATGAGTTATTGCGCGAGCTCGACACAGATGGTCCTTTCGATTTCGTGTTCATCGATGCTGAAAAAGATGGGTATCCGGCATATCTGGATTGGGCACTGGCCAACACGAAACCGGGCGGCGTGATTGCGGCACACAATGTTTTCCGTCACGGCGCGATCGTAGATCCCAACAATGTAGAATCCAGAACCCAAATCATGCGCGGATTTAACCAGCGGCTTGCGGCTGATCAAAACCTGATATCCCATGTATTTCCAGCCGGGGATGGCTTGGCAATTGCGGTGAAGAAAACTTAATTCACCAGCTGCTTAATTCTTGCCGTTAATTGCGTTGTGGATGACGTTCGCTAACGTTTCCGAGCGGATGGGTTTCTGTATCCAGGTAACTTTGTTGTAGTCGAGAAGTTCCTTGGTGCCGGTACCGAGTGGGTATCCGGTCATAAAGATGACTTTTGTGTCGATGTTGCGGTTTTCGAGTTCTCGATAAAGATCCACCCCACCCATCTCGGGTAGTACCAGATCGCTGAGTATCAAATCGATATTCCCATTTTCCTGTTCAATAACTTCCAGGGCCTGGCGTCCATCACATGCCGTAAAAACACGGTAGTTTAATGTCTCTAAGATTTCGAAGACGGCGTTAAGCGTGGCCTCATCGTCTTCCACCACCAAGATTTGCTCCTGTTGCCCGCTTGCAGCAAATGTCCCGGGCAATGTAGTGGATTGCTCAACCGGCACTTCGAGGGCTGGAACGAAGATGTCGAAAGTCGTTCCCTGGCCAACGTGGCTCTCAACGTCGATATATCCTCCATGCTGTTTGACGATCCCGTAGACTTGTGCCAACCCCAAGCCGCTACCAACTCCTGGCTCTTTCGTGGTGAAAAACGGCTCGAATATATGTTGTGTGATTTCTGGCGGCATCCCCCCACCGGTATCCGTAACCTTCAATTGAATCCACGATCCCGGTCCCATATCACGATAAGGTGCAGGCTTGCCTTCTACGACGCGAATGCGAGAAAGATCAAAACAGAGTTCTCCGCCTTTGGGCATTGCATCCTGCGCATTGAAGGCCAAGTTCATGATGATTTGTTGAATGCGAGTCGGGTCGGCGTTGATCACACAATTGGTATCCGAAAGACTCAATTTGAGCTGTATATTTTCGCGCAGGGTTCTCGAGAGTAATTTTTCAGTCTCTTTGAGAAAGGAAATCAGATCCATCGGCGCCTGGTCCATTACCGTCCGGCGGCTGAAATCCAGTATCTGATGCGTAAGCGTGGCTGCTCGTCCTGCTTGTTGGATTATCGTTGTCAAACGTTCCCGATTTTTCTCGCCGAGGTCGGGGGTCTGCAGCACCATTTCACTATACAGGATGATTGCACCGATGATATTGTTGAAATCATGCGCGATTCCTGCCGCCAGTTGTCCAACGGCAGCCAACCGGTCTTGGAGTTGGACGCGACGTTGTGTTTCCCGTTCGTCCGTGATATCTCGCGTGACCAAGACCCAGCCACTCGATTTGGATCCGTTCCCCATTGGTTGGGCGACCACTTCAAAGAATCGTGGGGATGGATCTGTAAGTTTAATTTCGTGGCAGGCTTTGCCACGAGTTGGGGGCATCAAATAGGATTCAAGTGATCGATCCCCCAAACAGGTAATCACCTCTCCGATTCCTACACCAGCCAAAGCTGTAAGGTGTTCCTCGGCTTGTGGGTTGGCAAGAACCACACGACCATCTGCATCTAAAGCCAAGACCCCATCACCGATACTTTCCAGGGTTATAAGCAGCCTTTCGCGCTCGGAGAATAGTGCATCCTCGGCGAATTTTCGCTCGGTGATGTCCCGTGAAACGGAGACGATCTCATTTGGTCCGCCTCCATCGCGGCCAGCGGCATAAATGGTGCGGCTGGAGGTCTCCACCCAAATGTAGCCATTATCCTTGCGGCGTAAACGATAGGATATGGTGTGCGTCCTGGGCTCGGACAAGATACGGACATGCGCCTTGAGTACATCCTCACGATCATCGGCGTGGACGTAGTCGAATATCGACTTCCCGACCAGTTCTTCTGGATCGTAGCCCAGCGTAGCCAAGCAGGCGGGTGAGACGTATAGAAAAGTGCCGTGGGGATCATGGCGGGTGATGACATCGGTGGAGTTCTTGGCCAACAGGCGATAGCGCTCTTCGCTTTCCAAGACTCTTGCTTCCGCCCGCTTCCTTTTGGTGATATCGCGAATCACCATCAGGCGGCTCAATACCTGGTCAGACCAATCCCTCACCGGGGATATACGCACATCATAAGTGTACTCCTCGGCGCCCCGATACACGATGACCTCGTTAGTTATCTCTGCATCACCTGGTAGATTGTCCAGAATATCCCACAAACCCGGCCAGACTCGCTCGATACTATCTTCGATCTTTTCTGAGTCATTGTGGTCAAATAATCTTTTTGCGGCCGCATTCAGGTAGATGATCTTGCCCCTCGAATCGAGGACAATGACTCCATCCTGCATGCCATCAATGATCGCTCCTCGCGTCGCCGGCAGAACCGCAATTGAGCGCAATCTGTGAACTACCCAGGCCATGACAGGCAGCATAATGCTCATGACCATTGCAGTCGGATCAATCGGGAGGATATCCACCACACCGACTTCTTCAAGAATATTTAACACCCAGCCGATGAATACGGTTGTGCCAAGAAGCATCATTTGTGGGCGCCAAAGACTATTGGTATGTGTAAACATACGAAGCAGTAGGAAAGTGCCGATGCCGAGGAGCGTGTAGGAATATGCGAGATGTACCCAGTAAACAGGACCGTTGACCGTTGCCAGTATCGAAGCTGATGCACTCATTTCCATCGAGACGCTTGACCAGAACAAATAATGCAGGGGATTGGTAATGAGTAGAAGAATGGAGGCGATTGGGATTATGCTCAGGCCGGCCACTGCCTTGCGTGAGATCCATGCATCGTTTCCTGTGTAACGGGCGATAAACAAAATCCACGACAACGGAAGCGTCAACACGCCAATGAAGCGGATGTGTTCCCAGAATAACATGGATGAAAATGTGGGGCTGGCAGATTTCATGGCGTCCGCAATCAACCAGATGATGCAGGAAATGCAGAGGAGTGTTACCGCATGTCTTGCTTTCGGCACGGAAAGGTTATGAAAAAGAAAAACCGCCATCAGTGCAGTGGTCACTGCGGCGAAGAGCGAGATGAGCATAATAGGCGTTATTTGCACGATCAACCCCATTGCGTAAATACACTCCAGCAGTTGTAAGTATGTGGATATGGACACAGAACGGGTTGTAACGTCAACTGCTAAAGGTACTACCCCTTGGTTTTACGATAGCCGCGAGACTCTTTACCGTCTCAAAATGTGTGTCCCAAGCTGGGACACGTAATACATAAAGCAATAATAGGTCATTCGGGACATTTTTCACCTTACGACTGCCCTACAAAACAACTTTAGATTGAGTCGATAAAGGTGGAGCTTCATATGAGCGTTGTAGGTTAGTGGCCTCTTATATGTTTCTTATGCTATTATCCCTTGTTGGTAGATATAATTGGGGTAAGCTGTGCACCGGCAATGTCGTGCACATAAGGACGGTTCCCATGATGCGTTTTGATCGCTTTACCGAGCGGGCGCAAGATGCCGCTCAACGCGCTGCTGAGATTATCCAGCGCTATGGACACAATCAAATCGACACCGAACATATTCTCTTGGCACTCATCGAGCAGCCCCAAGGTGTGATTACACAGATATTGGAAAAATTAAACGTCGATATCGACTCCCTCACTGAACGGATCGACGATCAATTGCGCGGCACGCCGAAAGCGAATATTTACGGTGGTGGCGCAGGACAGATATTCATCACGCCGCGTGTTAAACGCGTGGTCGATATGGCCAATCAGGAAGCCAGCCGGTTGGAGGACGAATATATCTCCACGGAGCACCTCTTTCTGGCGATCCTGTCCGAGAGAAATACTGCCATCTCCCGTTTACTCGTTGAAGAAGATATCACCAAAGACCGGGTGTATAACGCGGTTAAAGAGATACGCGGCGGGCAGCGGGTCACCGATCGGAAAGCGGAATCGCGCTATCGCACACTGGAAAAGTACTCTCGTGATCTGACGCAGCTAGCCAAGGAGGGAAAACTCGATCCGGTCATTGGACGGGATCAGGAGATCTTGCGCGTGATTCAAATCCTTTCCCGCCGCACCAAGAACAACCCTGTGCTGATTGGCGAGGCAGGTGTGGGCAAGACGGCCATCGTCGAGGGGTTGGCACAGAAAATCGCCAATAACGACGTGCCTGAAATTCTCAGTGGTAAACAGGTGGTCTCTTTGGATCTGGGTGCGATGATCGCCGGTTCGCGCTTCCGGGGGGAATTCGAGGAGCGCCTGAAGGCATCCATCGAGGAGATCCAACGCGCAGAAGGCGAGATTATTCTCATGATCGATGAGCTGCACACCGTCGTTGGCGCGGGTGCCGCACAGGGTGCAATGGATGCATCCAATATGTTAAAACCGGCGTTGTCTCGCGGTGAACTGCAGTGCATCGGTGCAACGACACTCGATGAATATCACAAACACATCGAAAAGGACGCCGCACTGGAAAGACGCTTCGCACCGGTTTACGTAGACGAGCCATCGGTTGACGAAACCATCGAGATGCTCCAGGGACTGCGAGACCGCTACGAGGCGCATCACAAGGTGCGGTTTTCCGATGAAGCGCTCGTTGCTGCCGCCAGACTCTCGCAGCGCTATGTCACCGATCGCCATCTTCCGGATAAGGCCATCGATCTCATCGATGAATCCGCTGCAAAACTGCGTGTGGCGCTCTACTCCCTTCCGGATGACTTAAAGGAGACGAAGGCCGAGATTGATCGCCTCCTGGCCGAAGAAGAGCATGCCGGTATTGAACGGGACTACGAACGTGCCGCGGAAAAGAAGGCTGAACGCATCCGTGTGGAAACGGAATTTCACGAGAAACGTGACCGCTGGGAGGCAGAACACCAGTTGGATGAAGTGGTCGATGAGAACGATATCGCAGAAGTCGTTCACATGTGGACGGGTATTCCGGTCAGTCAAATGATGGAAACCGAAGCGGAGAAACTGCTGCACATGGAAGAACGGCTCCACGAGAGAATCGTTGGACAAGAAGAAGCAATCCATGCGTTGGCAGACGCCATCCGGCGCGCTCGTGCCGGATTGAAAGATCCAAAACGGCCGATCGGGTCATTCATCTTCCTGGGTTCCTCTGGCGTTGGAAAAACTGAAATGGCGAAGGCGCTGGCAGAATTTATGTTTGATGACGAAGAGGCGTTAGTGCGGGTGGATATGAGTGAATACCGCGAACAACACACCGTTTCGCGTCTCTTTGGGGCGCCTCCGGGCTACATCGGATACGAGGAAGGCGGCCAACTCACTGAGTCTGTTCGACGCCGTCCATATCGAGTGATCCTCTTCGACGAAATCGAAAAGGCACACCCGGAAGTATGGAACTCTCTCCTGCAGATCCTCGACGACGGGCGTTTGACGGATGGCCAGGGGCGCGTGGTTGATTTCCGCAACACGGTCCTGATTATGACTTCCAACCTGGGCACGGAGTTCGTCACCCACTCGGGCACGCTGGGTTTCCATGGGCAAGGCGGAATGGACGATCAGCGCAAGTCGGAGGAGAAAATCGAAAAAGCGCTCAAAGACACCTTCCGGCCGGAATTCCTCAACCGCATCGACGAAATCATCATTTTCTCTCCGCTTACTTCGGAACAAATGCTTGCGATCGTCGACTTGCAGATGGAACAAATCCAGGAACGTCTGGCTGAGTACGGCTTGAACGTGCAGTTGAGCGAGGTGGCCAGAACCTGGTTGTCGGAGGAAGGCTACGATCCCACATTCGGTGCCCGACCACTGCGACGAGCGTTGCAGAAACATATCGAAAGCCCGCTTTCGGTGAAAATTCTCCAAGGCGAGTTCAAAGAGGGCGACACGATCATCGTCGATCACGACGAGGAAGAGGGCATCGTGTTTCAGCGTTTCGATAAAGGGACGCCGATCGAGATTAAAGACGAGGTCTCTGCCTAAACGACGACTGTTTTACCAGAAATATTGTACTGCTTAGCCCACAATGTTACCGGAACGGCATCATTGTGGGTTATTAATTTCCACATGGATCAATTAGAATCCGGAGCAACTCTTAAGGTCCCCAGTCGGGTTTGGAATAGTAGTGAGAAATGTTGGGGGACAAGATTCGAATTTCATTCGTGTTTAGATCAATCCGAAAAATATAGTAGAGGTGCCCAACGCCGAGGCTCGAATTGAAAGCAATGTAGCGATCATCAGGAGACCAAGCCAGTCTGCACTTAAAATTTTCGCAAAAAGGCCAAATTTCTGTGTACATATCATTGGAACCGTATGGCGGATAGCGATAAATCCACTCTGAATGGGTTCCATCTATATTGATAACCGCAATTCCGCCGTAGATATTTCGCCCTATCACGGGAGCGAGAGGTAAGCCATCCTCATCAAATCGAGCATCTTCATCAAAACGAAGGAAAGCGATTCGCTTTCCTTCCGGTGACCATTCTGGGCTCCATCCTTCGACCAAGAATTTACTGTTTTCTCCGTTTGAATCAACAAGGTATATCCCCCCACTCACGGTAATCGCAACTCGATCTTCAACAGGCGACCATACAGCTGATGTTACCTTCCCGTCTATCTCTGTACCATCCCAACATTGCGGGGTTCCATCTGAGAGAGCAATTATACATGCTTCATATGCCCCATAATCCACTTCACAAACCACAATCAATCGCTCTCCCTCTGGTGACCAACTGATCGACTCCAACTCGGGAAATCTATCTTGCTGTAAAGTTGATTGACACGCATCGGGCAACGGAAATTTTTTTTCAAGAATTGGATGGTTTGGCGATTCAATTGGGTACTTACGATAATTACCGAAAGCAGATACATCGTAAATACATAGATTGGTTGGGTCCTGGCAACCCACGGCGAGGAATTTTCCATCAGGGGAAAATGTGGGCGGTCCTGTGCTCAAAGAAATTTCGTGCATCCCATTCAAATTGCTATCCGCAATTATCAGCCTGTACTTTCCAGATATAAAGGGTACAGGTGGAAGCCTGAAAACGATTTTTCCGGTTGGTGTTTCATCTGTGAAAAAAACAAAATATACGACCAGAAGTAAAAGAATCAATAATGCCAGGCATAATGATACGAGAATAATTCTACGCATCTTCCTGATATAATCGCCCATTTTATTAACCTGTAGTAGAGAAAATATTCTACGGAGGTAAAAGATATAAACCGATATCGGTTACAGACATACTAAATTACTGAGTCTCTGTCGCCTGGCGAAGCAGATCGGCCGCGCTTTCCAGATTCGATTCAGTAACGCCACCAAGCATCAATGCCAGTTCAGGGATATTTTCGGGTTCCTTCAAGGCACGCGCCACGGTTATCGTTCTTCCCCCTTCAACGCGTTTCTCCACTTTGTAATGCTGGTTCCCGTAAGCTGCCAATTGCGGGAGATGTGTGACGCATAGGACTTGATGCGCTTGGGCCAGGCCTCTCAGTTTCTGGCCGACGACAGCTCCCACGCGGCCTCCGATGCCTTGATCGATCTCGTCGAATATCAGCGTTGGCGTGCGATCGGCTTTTGCCAAAACACTTTTCAACCCCAGCATCAAGCGTGAGGTTTCTCCACCCGAGGCGGTCTTTACCAGGGGCTTAAGACCTTCACCGGGATTCGGAGCGACAAGGAATTCCACCTGATCGAGGCCGGTTGCGCTGAACGCCACGCGGCGGTCGCCAACTGGTGCTCCTTGCGGATCGTTGGTCCATGTTTGATCGACAGCAAACTGTGCGCCTTGCATGCGTAAATCGCCCAATTCTGTTTCAATAGCGCCGGATAACGTTTCAGCGGCCTGACGACGAGCTTGCGAGAGTTCATCTCCGATCTCGGCGATACGATTGAGGCTCTTCTCTTTTTCAACCTCGAGACTTTGAATGCGTTCCTCGGCATGCGTGATGGTTTCGAGTTCCTGACGCGCCTTCTCGGCGTGATCGAGTATCTCCTCTATCGTCCCACCGTACTTGCGCTGCAAGGACCGGATCATGCCCAATCGTTCTTCAACCTCGTCCAGGCGTGCGGGATTGAATTCGATCTCGTCCCGATAGCGACGTACACTGCGTGCGAGTTCGCTTGCCTGTTCGATCAGGGTCTGGGCTTCCGTTTGCACGTCCTGCATGTTTTCATCAACCTTCGCCAATCCTTCCAGCGCGTGAGCGACTTTGCCGAGCAGCTCCGTTACCGTGTCTACACCGACCGGCGAATCATCCAAGTGCGCAAGCGCTTTTTCGGCAAGTGTAGCCAATTGCTCTGCATTCGCCAGGCGGGTACGTTCTGCGGACAGGGATTCGTCTTCGCCAATTTGAAGTGCAGCGGAATCGATCTCGTTGATCTGAAAGCTAAGTAAATCCAACCGGCGGGCGGCATCCTGTTCTCGCTGGCGCAAATCGTTCAGTTCTTTATGGACACGTTCGTACTGCCGGTACGCCTCTCGGAATGTGGTCCGCAATACATCGACATTTGCATAACGGTCGAGAAGTTGAAGATGTTCTCGTACACGCAGCAGGCTGAGGTGCTCGGATTGACCGTGGAGGTCGACCAGCAGCTCGCCCAGTTCACGCAGTAAAGACAAGCTCACAGTGCGGCCGTTAATACGGCAAATATTGCGGCCTTGCGCCCTGATCTCTCGTCCGATTGTGACGTGATCGGGATCGTCGAGTAAATCCTCGCGTTCGAGGATTGTACGCGCCTCCTCTCGTATGGCGGGCTCCAATGAAAAGTCCCCTTCGAGCAAGGCGCGCTCGGCACCGCTGCGTACCATCGTGCTGTCCGCTCGTCCCCCCATCAACATTTCCACGGCGTCGATGATAATGGATTTCCCCGCACCGGTTTCGCCGGTAAAGACGATGAAACCCGGAGCCAGTTTCAGCTTCAAATCATCGATGATTGCAAAATCCTGAATCCGTAATTCTGTGAGCATGGATGAATTAGAGCCGAATTCCTTTCAGACGATAATACATAGCGGAGATCATTAACACACCGTGTGCCACGGGCCAGATCAAAGAAGGGAGAATGCTGCCAAGAACGGCATTATTGATTCCACTCGATGTGAAATGATAACCAAGACTGGAAAGAATTAAATAGCCCAAATAACCAATAACGCCAACGCCTCCGCCGATCGCTGCGACGAGTGGCAGGCGATGGTTTCGTCTGCGACGGGTGAACCAACGAACGATTTCGGCGATTATGCCTCCCGCAACCGGCGCGACGAATAAACCCCAGAAACTCAAATAACTCAAGACAGCTGCTACGATAAGCACCGCGACAGTAGAAACGATAAAAGCGACGGGTAGATCAATCTGTCGCGTTGTCTCGAATACCTTCTGCTGTCCTCGTATACACGCTCGACATCGATAACCAACCGGTGTCAGCACTGCACAGGCAGCGCAAATGGGTTGATTGCAGCGATTGCAACGCAGCTGGGTTTCACGATTGGGATGATTAACGCATACCATGACCTCGTCGGTCATCATTCGTCTCCTGTGGAAGGATTTGTGTTCATGTGTGCAGTCAGATTGTGATAGAAATAATCCGCTTCTTCAAATCGCACGAAAAAGATGGAATGTTCGCTGGCGCGCACCTCGATCTGATCGCCATCCTTGAGTGGAACAGGTGCCTGTCCGTCGACGCTGAGTGCAGCTTGATGATCCATGTGAATCTCAACACGTACCCAGGAACCCTCATGCAGAACAACGGCCCGATCGACGGATAAATGTGGGGCCACCGGCATAATCAGTATGTTGCGAAGCTCTGGCGGCAAAATAGGCCCACCAGCTGCTAGTGCATAGGCAGTCGAGCCGGTTGGGGTGGCAACGATCACGCCGTCGGCAACGTAGGTTGTTAAATAATGCCCGTCGATTTCGGTGCGTAAGAACACCGGCCTCGCCATTTCACCTCTACCGATGAACGCCTCGTTGAGCAGTTCCCATGCCCCGAGATCCTTACCATCACGTATATGGACGGAGCGCAACATCATGCGCTCCTCCAGACGATAACTTCCGGACAATACTCTTTCTACGGCCGGTTTCCATTCATCGTGGGCGGCTTCGGTGAGAAATCCCAGACGACCCAGTTTAATTCCCAGGATGGGCACCCGTGGTGCCGCACAGAGATGGCTGACGCGCAGCATCGTTCCATCACCGCCGACAGCCAGGAGCAAATCGACATTGCCGTCCGTCACGCTTTGGTGCAAGTCATCATCGTAGAGCGCCGCACAGATTGTGGTTACATTATTGGACTCGAAATATTCTGCAATCTCAACCGCTAATTTCCCCGCTGTTTCTAAAGTGGGGTGAGAGACGATGGCAACACGTTGAGGGATAAAAGCATCCAAAGTCATCTTTTGTATTATAGCTGAGGGTTAATAGATTTCGCTTTCAGTCTAGTCCTTGATCGCATATCTCTTTATGGCCGCACGCTCGACATCGTCTGGCCGAATCATGTGAACGATCTGGCATGTGCTGCTCGCATCGCCGCAATTCGGCAAGGATGTCGAGCAATTGGTTTTCCAATCGCGAATCGAAATCGATAGCGAATGATTTGTCTGCGTATTTGATGATTCCATATTTCGGCCGTTGACCATAGACTTCGCCAGCCAGGTGACAATATGCTGCCAGTTGGAGTATGTGTCCTGGATATGGTTGAAGAGGAGCTCGTCCTGATTTTAATTCGACGGGGATAATGGCATCATGATCCCGAATGAGATAGTCCGGTTTGCCGGAAAGCCCTGTGACGGGATCGTAGAGCGCATTTTGCAGGCGGACAAATTGTGATGTATCCAGAAAGACAACGCGACCAGGTGGAAGACCGACAAGCGCATATTGTCGCTTTGCGAGGCGCAGGATGATCAAACCCATCACAACCAAGATCAAGATGATAATCGGCATATTTCACTCAAGCAGCAAGGAGGTCAGGTAAGCGACGCTGCAGACGAACGCAGCGGCCAGAAAAACATAACCCAATATACGCAGACATCCCGTCAAAATGACGGCACGTCCGTGTCGTCCATGAAACTGATTCCCCAAGGCCAGACGGCTTTGGGTTTCTTCGGATTGAAATCCTTGCTGTGTGTACCACCAAGCACGTTGGCAGTATAAGAACTCCACGATTTCCGAGGCACGTATATTTCTATCGGCCACGCCTTATTCAGATCCCAGTTTTTTCTCTACGGATTCGAGCGCCATTTTTAACTCGTGTTGCCGCAGACTTGTGGTCAGATCCCCGCGTGTGCGCTCAGTTACGCCTCGGACCATGTCCGTTATGCGGCGCAGATTGTCCGTGATGGCGTCAGGGAAATCGATCGTAACGAGTAAGCCGTAAATCTCGTCCATGTATCCGAGTAATCGCTCTGCTTCGTCAAATTCGTCGTGACGAAGAATATCCAACACGCGGCGTCGCAATTCTCCCGCCGCTTCTCCCAGGCCGCCGAGGTAGGCTGCACAGTCCACATCCAAAGCTTCAGGGGTGGGTAATGCTTGGTCTGTGAGCAACGCTTGAACGATACTGGCTTCTACAAATTCCTTCAACGCACTGCGCGTGTACCCAGCATGAAACAGGTCGGGGTATTCGGCCAGCGTATCTTTAAGTGTTGCGATGAGATCAGTAGCAGCTTGCAATTTTTCCTGGCATGCATCGGGCTCGTTGCGGTGTGCCGCTCGAATGGCTTTCGAGCAATGACGAATGATCGTACGCGTTTGTTGCAGCGCACGATCACGCGCTTCGTTTTTTATTTCGAGATATTCACGGATTTGTTCGCCGATGGATTCGAGTTTGTTCATGGGTTTACTCTTCTTCTGTGGGGTTTGAATCTGGAGTATCTGGTGGAACACCCTTAAATAATTGATCCGCCAGTGAGGTGCCTTCCGGAAGTTCGATTTCGCCGTGTTCCGCTTCGAAGCGAGACACGTGCTCCGTCAAGGCGCGGAGAAGCAATTTGGTATTGAAAGCCGTCATCACGACGCGCGCCAAAATATTGGCCTGTGCTACTTGTGGCAGGATTTGTGCGTAATCGATGATGAATTCAGAGCGTGAGTGACTGATCAAGGCGAAGTTGGAATATGTCGCTTTGAGTTGTGAAGGCAAATTGACTCGTATACGGCTTGCAGAGGGTGGCTTTCCAGATTTCTTCGACATGGGTTAACTCCGAATGAAAAGGGGCGCCCTCAGCCGCAAGAAGCATTCGGGCTGAGGGCATGGATGGAAAACGACCTAGAAGGGGATCTCGTCCTCGGATTCTGGTCCGACGCCTTGATCCTCGTCAAATCCTATTTCTTCTCCGCGTCCCCCGAGAAAGCGTATTGTCTGTGCGGTCACTTCAAAAGAAGCGCGTGGCTGGCCATCGTTACTGGTCCAAATCCGCGGATTGCCGTTTTCGTCCGGGTTGAGACGGCCCTCGACCAGCACGCTGCGACCTTTTTTCAGATACTGGTTTACGGTTTCTGCCTGCCGTCCCCAAACGGTCACGCGGAACCATGTGGTTTCCTTTTGCTGCTCACCATCGCGTGACCAGGTACGATTGGTGGCCACGCTGAGATTGCATACCGCCTGACCGCCGGGAGTGTAACGCATCTCCGGATCGCGGCCGAGATTGCCAACAAGAATTACTTTTTGAAACATGGGAATACTCCTCTCCGATGGGGGTCGTGGTTTCGTTCCGGCCCGGGTGGCCGTGCACTTCTTGCAGTTACCCACCGGTTATAGAACAATTGTACGATAAATGTAATCCTTGTCAACTGCGTTTTTTCCTGGGCTTAATCATCCCCATCGAATTTACCCAAAACCCATCCCTGATCCGATGGACGTTCCCATTTTTTAAAGATCACTAAAACCATTCTGAGCCCTCTTGATGGTACCCTTGACACAATCTTAAGTAACGTTTATATTTCACTAACTTTAACTATTAAGGATGGTTAAGCATTATGGATGAAAAGATACTCATGGACCGAATGCGTGATTGGATGGAAATCTTCATGCGTCACTCGATGCGTAACTTCATCCACTATGCAAAGGAGAACGGACTTTCCCTATCCCAGTGTGGTGCATTGCTGCATCTTCACCACATAGGCCGTGCCGGTGTAACCGACATGGGTGAGCACCTGGGCGTGAGCAGCGCTGCGTCGAGTCAGATGCTGGATCGACTGGTACAGCAAGGGCTCATCCTGCGTTCTGAAGACCCCGGTGACCGTCGTGTCAAGCAGATTGTACTGACAGATAGAGGACACCGGATCGTGGAAGAGACCGTCTGTGCTCGTGTAAGCTGGTTGAATGACGTATTCGATGTTCTCTCTCCCAGCGAAAAGGATCGGATCGCCTTGGCGTTGGATGCCTTGATCGATAAGGCATCTCAGCTGGGGTATCCCAACGAATCCGAACACTGAAGCCCAATATCGAGGAGCAAGCCTAAATGCTGCGATTACGAAATTATTTGAAGCCGTATGCTTTTTTCATCATCTTGTCCATAGCTCTCCTGTTCGTCCAGGCGAATGCCGACCTGGCGTTGCCGGATTATCTATCCCAGATCGTCAACAATGGCATTCAGCAGAACGGTGTGGAGAATGCTGTTCCGATCGCAATACGCGAGAGTGAAATGGAGAGATTGTTACTCTTCATGAGCGATGACGTATCTGCTCGCGTGGTTGAAAACTACGTATTGGTGGAACCGTCATCAGCAAACGCAGATACGTATCTCGATGATTATCCCCTCCTGGCGGCGGAACCCGTATACATCCGTAAAGATGTCGATCGGGCGGAGATCGATGCGCTCAATGCCATTTTAGGTAAGGCCTGGTTGGTTGTTTCGGGTATCGAGCAGATGACTGCGGATCCCTCCCAGGCACCGCCAATTGATTTTGGCTTTGATTTTGACCCAACCATGATTCCAGAGGGGACAGACGTATTCGAGGTCCTGAAAATGCTGCCTGACACTCAGCGCTCCGTGCTGCGTGCCAGGCTCGATGAGATGCACGCTTCCCTCGGGGAAAGCATGATCACGCAGATGGCCGTCGGTGCCGTCAAGATGGAATACGAAGCGCTTGGCATGGATGTCACTCAGCTGCAAACCAACTACATCCTGCGCACCGGCGGTGTGATGCTGCTGATTTCGTTCCTCGGTGGCGTATGCGCCATCGCTGTGGGCTACCTGGCGTCCCGCACGGCTGCCGGCGCGGCACGAGATATCCGCAAAGATGTCTTCCAAAAAGTGGAGCATTTCACCAGCACGGAATTCGATAAATTTTCTACTGCTTCGCTGATCACTCGCTCGACCAACGATGTGACCCAGGTTCAGATGGTCATATTCATGATTATCCGCATGGTTTTCTTCGCGCCGATCATTGGCATCGGCGGCATCATTCGGGCCATCGATAAAAGCGCAGAGATGTGGTGGATTATCGCTGTGGTCGTCGTCGCGCTGCTCAGTGTAATCATCGTTGTGTTCTCGATCGCCTTGCCCAAGTTCAAGATCATCCAGAGTTTAATCGATCGTCTCAACCTGGTGACACGCGAGAATCTCTCCGGCATGATGGTTATCCGTGCGTTCAACAAACAGGATGGCGAGGCCGAGCGCTTTGATAAAGCCAACCGCGATCTGACCGCTACGAGCCTGTTCATCGCCCGTGTAATGGTTACGATGATGCCGGTGATGATGTTGTTGATGAATGGGCTCTCGCTGGGCATCATCTGGGTTGGTGCCCACCAGGTCGCGGAAGCGAACATGCAGGTCGGTGACATGATGGCGTTCCTGCAGTACGCGATGCAGATTGTCTTCGCTTTCATGATGATGTCTATGATGTTCATCTTCTTGCCAAGGGCGGCGGTATCCGGAGACCGGATTGCCGACGTGTTGGAAACCGAGATCGCCATCAAGGATCCGGAAGATCCACGAAATTTCGGGGACGATTTCAAAGGCAAGATCGAATTCCGCAATGTATCTTTCCGCTATCCGGGTGCACTGGACGATGTGCTGCATGGGATCAACTTCACAGCACTCCCGGGTGAAACAACGGCTTTCATCGGCTCGACGGGCTGTGGTAAATCGACGGTGATCAATCTCATCCCACGTTTCTACGACGTGACCCAGGGAAGTGTCCATCTGGATGGGATCGATATACATGATGTGCGGCAGCATGATTTGCGCGACAGGATCGGTTACGTTCCACAAAAGGGCATGCTGTTCTCCGGAACGATCGAAAGCAATTTGCGTTACGCCGATCAAGACGCCAGCGATGAAACACTGCGGGAGGCCGTCGATATTGCGCAGGCCAGTGAATTCATATTCGCCGACGAAGATGGTTTTGCAGCTGAGATTTCCCAGGGAGGTACGAATGTCTCCGGAGGACAGCGGCAGCGTCTGGCCATTGCTCGCGCGTTGGTTAAAAAACCTCCAATCTACATCTTTGATGATAGTTTCTCCGCATTAGATTTCAAGACCGATTCTACCGTTCGTAAATTGCTTAAGGAGAAGACGGGTGATGCGACAGTGCTGATCGTCACACAACGTGTAGCTACGGTCATGAACGCAGATCAAATCATCGTGCTCGATGAAGGCCGCGTGGTTGGTAAGGGTAAGCATCAAGAGTTGATGGAGACCTGCGAAACATATCAAGAAATTGCCCGCTCACAATTGAGTGAGGAGGAGTTGGCATGACATCTCAAGACAGAAATTCATCATCGCAACGGAAACCTCGTAGCCTCATGCGAGGCCGCAGCCCAATGGGCCACGGTGGCCCGATGGCCATGCTTAAAGGAGATCGAGCGCGGGATTTCAAAGGCACGATGCGAAAGCTGATCGAATATCTCGGTACTTACAAAATCGCTATTATGTTCGTGATGCTCGTCGCAATTGCCTCTACGATCTTTGCCATCGTTGGCCCCAAGATATTAGGTCGGGCAACGACCAAGCTGTTCGAGGGCGTCATCGGGATTGTCGCCGGGACGGGCAGCGGGATTGATTTTGATTATATCGGCCAGATCATCTTGATTACGCTAGCGCTGTATCTCGCTTCTACTCTGTTCTCGTACATCCAGGGCTGGATCATGGCTTCGATTTCCACGGACATCACCTACCGCTTCCGCAGGGATATTGCCGACAAAATCAACCGTATGCCCTTTAGGTACTTCGACAGAACCAGCCAGGGTGAAGTGCTCTCACGCATTACCAACGATGTGGATACTGTCAACCAGACGTTGAGTCAAAGCCTCTCACAGATCGTCACCTCGGTTGTTACTGTGCTGGGCATCCTGGTCATGATGCTCTCCATCAGCTGGCAAATGACGTTAATTGCCTTGTTGATCATCCCGCTTTCGACGTTCATCGTCGTTCTGGTTGTGAGCAGATCACAGAAGTACTTCATGCAGCAGCAGGATTATCTCGGTCATGTCAATGGCCACGTCGAGGAAATGTTCGGCGGACACCTGGTGATGAAAGCCTTCAACGGGGAAGCCGAGAGTATCGAACGCTTCGATGGTTTGAATGAAACCCTGTATACCTCGGCATGGAAATCCCAATTTTTTACCCACCTGATCATGCCCGTCATGAGTTTTGTGGGCAACTTGGGTTACGTGGGAATCGCCATTTTAGGCGGCTACCTGGCGATCCAGCAGACGATCACTGTAGGGGATATTCAGGCTTTCATCCAATACGTGCGTTCATTCAATCAACCCATCCGGCAGATTGCCAACATCTCCAATATCCTTCAGCAGACCGCCGCCGCGGCAGAGCGCGTCTTCGAATTCATCAACGAGGAAGAAGAAGTGCCGGATGCCGATCAACCTGTGCGACCTGAAAAGATCGATGGACACGTTGTTTTCCAGAACGTTCGCTTTGGTTATACCCCCGATGAAATTGTGATCAAAGGGTTTTCCGCCGACGTCAAACCAGGGCAGAAGATCGCCATCGTCGGTCCTACGGGCGCCGGAAAGACCACCATGGTTAAACTGCTGATGCGATTTTATGACGTCAACGAAGGCGCCATCCTGATCGGCGGCCACAACATCAAGGATTTCAAGCGCGAGGATTTGCGCTGCATGTTCGGTATGGTGCTGCAGGATACCTGGTTGTACAACGATACCATCATGGAGAACATTCGCTATGGGAGGCCCAGCGCTAGTGATCAGGAGGTGATCGAGGCAGCCAAGGCCGCGCATGTCGACCACTTCGTACGTACGCTGCCCGAAGGATACAATCTGGTGCTCAACGAGGAAGTCTCCAATATATCCGAGGGACAGAAACAGCTGCTTACGATTGCCCGTGCGATTGTACTCGATCCCCGCATGTTGATTCTGGATGAAGCGACAAGTTCGGTCGACACTCGCACGGAAGTGTTAATTCAGCAGGCGATGGACAATCTGATGCAGAACCGCACCAGCTTTATCATCGCGCACCGCCTCTCTACGATTCGCAACGCCGATCTCATCCTGGTGATGGATGAGGGTGACATCATCGAGCAAGGCACACATGAAGAGCTGCTGGAACGCAGTGGATTTTACGCCGAGCTTTACAACAGCCAATTCGATTATGCCGAGGCGGCTTAATGCTCCCAAATATATGGAGGATGGGAAGGTAGATCCAACTCAGAATCGATCGGGGCCAAATACACCGCTTTTACCGGCAATTCGTAAGACCTTTCGCCAGCTATCACCTTCACGTGGATTAATTTCATGTTTGTGAAGGTAGTTATTCTTTGCGATGAAGGAATCCAGCTCCTCCTTCAAAGTTGTCCAGATTTCCTTATGGATTTCAATGAGCTGCTCTCTTGCAGAGGCATTGGATGTATTGATAAGGGTCATGCGAAAGTGCGGCAGGCACAGCCCTTCCGAATTTTCAAGGGCTTTTGAAACCTTTGAATCACGAATGTGTTTTCCCAGGGTATCGATATAGCGCTTTTCACATTCATATAAATAGCTGCAGACCATGCAAGCCGAAGTTGGAGCAAGTCGACTTTCCATGGTTTTACGTTTTCCATTGCGCTTGGTGATGTTTTGCAGCGGTTTCCCGCTGCCACTGGGCAAGCCTTCCGATAAGGTCTGGACCACTTCATCGAGCCCGGCGGCGTATAAAATGGCAATCTCAAGCGTTCCACCAATGTGTTCGGCTGCCCGCGCGCTGTGCTGTGCGCACAAGCCTCTTCGCTCTCGGAAGGCTTGGTGTGTGTCGGGATTGAGCACCATCTCGGAAAAAATCGTATTGAGATAACGATCCGACTTCTGAAGGAGCAGATTGCATACGGGGCAACCTGGGTGCTCCAGGATGTCGATCAGATCGAAGTAACTGAATGGTTTCGAGCCTTTTCGACCACGGAGACCGATTTTCTCGGCAACTCTTGGAATCGCTTTTTTGATTTTTGAATCCATGGTCCAACCTCACCAGTGAGATGATCGTGCTGATCATCATCATACGGGCCAAATTGCTTTCGAACGCTGGCTACACCACTCCAACGTAGATTAATCATAGTGTAGAGCCATCCAGCCCGACCTTGCAATCTCTCTACTATTCAAAATGATGGTTTACAGTCTATTTATGGGTTTCTCATCGAAATCCAATTAATCGTAACGGGAAACAAAAGTCCTGGTTTTAATATCCAATCAAGATACAACTTATAGCTCAATTCAACGTATCAAAAGAAAGAGGAGATACCGAGAATGGACTCTACGATACTACGGCCGATATGGGCTCGCCTTTTTCCGCGTGCCTGGATCTTGATTCTCATCCTATTTATTATCCTGGCTGGGATGCGGTGTTACGGCTTGTTTGGCCCCCCGGATACAAGAATGCTGGTCATGTTGAGTTTCTTTTTGATGTGGTTTTTACCTTTTATCTTTTGCTCAAAGGCTGGGATGAATGCTATCGGAATACATCGAATTCAACAAACGCGCTGGTTGCTGTGGGGGGTAATCATTGCAGCTCTCGCAGCGTTGATCACCTATTTCATCGGCTACGAACTCTATGGCTTTGGCGCTGATAATTGGTTTATCAGCCTGCGCGATTCGTTTGAAATCGATGAGACATTAATGCAACTTCCGCGATCTCAGCTTTTCTTGATCTATACGATCCCCGCTATACTCTTTAGTCCGATTGGCGAAGAGTTCTTCTTCCGAGGAATGATTCATACTTCCGTAGAGAAGCACCTGGGGGTCCGGGGGGCGACGGCGGTGAATGCAGTGGCTTTTGGTGGTGTACATCTCTTGCATCATGGGTTTCATTCAACTTCCACAGGATTACAGTTCGCCTGGGTCTCGGGCTCGTTTTGGTTTATGATGATGTTGTTATTGAGCTGGTTTTTCACCCAATGCCGCCTGCGGAGTGGTTCGATATGGCCGGCAGTCGTCGCCCACGCCACCTTCAATCTCGTCTCGAACGCGACGATTTTCTGGGTGCTGCTTTAGGGGATTATCCTCATGCGGGAACAATCTTCAACTCACTGGCGTTATTAGATCGAGAGGAGATAAGAAAGATGGCTCGAGCAAAAACGATATTTGTTCTCGTTTTACTCGTGATAACTGCAGGATGCAATCTGATTCCATCCGATACCACATCTGATACAGCGGTCTCATTCACGATTACAATCGATACCCGTGCTTTCTCTGCTGAACGACCGCTGCGGTTCGCGATCTGGAGCGCAGCGCAATTGGAGATCGCGCAGCGGAATGCCAATTGCTCGATCTCCTATAATGCAGAGACTGAAACGGAGAAAGTGAACTGCCCTGAAGGTGTTATCTACGAGCCGGTGACGCCGATCGAGTTCACCTTCGAGCTGGATGAAATCGCCGATCGTGTCGAGCTTACCCCAGGCAATATACACGTGGGGGAAAGTTATCGGCTTCAAATATCCGGATTGAGCAGCGATAACTGCAATACGACCTCAGCCAGCGTGGAATATATCGCCAAAAGCGAAGAGGTCATCATTGAGGATCTGATGTGGATGACGACCATGATGGCTTGTCCGGAGCCACTCGGACAGTGACGGGAATGGATAAAACCTTGGGAAAATAATCAACGGCAGCCGATTTCTTGGCTGCCGTTTTGCATTCGTTGGCCATGTCTGATTAGCTCATTCCAGGTAAATTCCTCGTCAATGCCTTTTCGCGATATTCGCGCGGCGTGCTTCCTGACCATTTCTTGAAGGCCTTCCTGAAAACACTCGGTTCGGAAAAACCGAGCAGATAAGTGATGTCTTCCACGGTGTAGTTTTCGCGCAGATACTTTTTCGCCAGCCGCTCGCGCGTATTCTCCAGAAGTTCCCGGAAGACAACGCCCTCACTTTTCAGGTGGTTTTGCAGCGTGCGGACACTCATCGACATTTCCTTGGCGATCCTGTTGAGGGTGAGATTGCTGCTGTCCAGGTTGGCAAGAATGTGCCTGGTTACAACCCGAGTGGTTTTATCGATCCCTTCGAGTTCGGCGAGGTATTCCCGGGCATAATTTTCGAATTGTTCGAGTAATTTGGGATTGGGCTGAAGTACGGGTGTTTTACCGGCATTAATATCGTAGATGATGTATGTCTGCTTCTGATCAAAATAAACGGGTGAACGAAATACCCTTTCGTACTCGGCAATCGATGCCGGATTCGGATAACTGAAACCAACTTCCAATGGGTCAATCTGTTTACCTGTAAGATTCCTGCCCATGCGCACCGTGCTCGAAAGGGTGGATTCAAAACAGTGACGCGAAAGCACGGGTGCGTGTTTCGGCGTTGAAAGGACAACTTTGACCGTTCCCCAGCCGAGAACCGCTCGTGCCTGGATCAAATTTCCGATGATGTTCGAGTAACGAGCCGACTTCTCCGCGGCTTCGCTGAGCGTCCGGCAATTCATCATCATATAGCCAAGAATAGACCAACTTCCGGGCTCGGCAAATTCTCCCATGTGCAATCCAAAGTACGGATCGTTGGAAATCCGTACGGCCTCATCCTCGATAGCGATGTAGGTTTCAATTGGGATGCGCGCATCAGGGTTCTTCAGGAAATTCGGATCGACACCCGCCATCCGAAAAACCTCATCGATGTCCACTTCGAGATACGCCAGATAACGAAGCAGCTGAGAGAGCACGGATACAGATACGGTAATCGGATGCTTTTTCTCGATTTTCATCTCCTATCAACGATACCATGGGAGAAAGCTGTGTCAATTTACGCCAATCATGTCTTGTTTTACGCAAGATGTCACGATTCTTGCAGGAATGGTCATTGTTGCGCATTCATCTCGATACTACAATTCCAGGTAGATGAGACCCTAATGTCACAAGGTTAGCTCAATCTTGGGTTTTTAGATTCGGGGAGGAACTGATGGACATGGAGAACAATGCTCCAAGTGGTGGAATGAAATCCGAAAAGGATTCACACAAACGGCTATACCGCCTGGGTGGAGCCGCTTGCCTCGCCATCGCACTCCTATACCTGAGTGCGGTTGCGGTGTACGCGCCCGCCATGCGTCAGGGACCGGCACCAACCACTGTCCTGGAGTGGTTCGATCTACTGCAGGACAATCAGATTGTGGGTCTCTTTTACCTCGGTTTTGCCGACATACCCATCGTGATCCTTTTTGGTCCGGTGGCCCTCGCGCTGCATGCCGCGCTTAAGCAGACTGACAAAGTTTGGGCATCGATCGCGACACCCTTCGCCTTTGTGGGGATGGCCGTTTATCTGGCCACGAACGTGTCCTTCTCAATGCGCGCGCTCAGCGGAGAATATGCCGCTGCCACAACCGAGGCACAGCGAGCGGCAATTTTAGCTGCCGGTCATGCGTTGATTAGTATCACGCATGGAACGGGCGGCGTCGCTGGTTTGGCCCTTATCTGGCTGGCAGCTTTGATTTTTTCGATCCTCATGCTCCGCGATCGAAAGATGGGCGGGGCGATCGCCTGGACCGGGATTATCGCTTTTGGGTTACTCGTACCGAGTTTCCTTTTCGCCGGCTATACCTATGGTGCTTCTTCCGGGATCGGAGAAGCATTGGCCTTGATCACCAGCGTTGGAGGAGGATTGCTTTCGCTGCTGTGGTACATCTTGCTGGGCCTAAGGTTGATACGGATGAGCCGTACATAAGCCCTTTTCTGCGCCCCTGATAAGTATGCTTCTCGAAATTGGCATTACGATCTCGGAATATGCTGTCTAGCGAGGAACCAGGATAATCATGAAATACAGAACCATATGTGTGCCTGAAAGAGGCGGACCGGAAGTGATGCAAATCGTCGAGAACGAATTGCGCCTTCCAATGAACGGGGAAATTCGTGTGAAAGTGCTTGCCGCCTCTGTGAGTTTGCCCGACGTCGAGGCGCGCTACGGCCGCAGTCCGTTTCCACCCAAAGTTCCCTTTGTGCCCGGCTATTCGATCGTCGGCGAGGTCGATGCAATCGGCGAGGACATCGAAGACACTGCGGTCGGAACATGGGTCGCCGCCTTGACGGTTTATGGAGGGTACAGTGAGTACGTCTATATCACGAAAGACCAACTCATACCTGTCCCCAAAACCATTAATCCCGTAGAAGCAGTGCCGCTTATCCTTAACTACATCGTCGCCTATCAGGCAATGCATCGATCTGCCCAAGTCAAAGCCGGTGACAAGGTGCTCGTCATCGGCGCCAGCGGCGGGATCGGGACGGCTTTCTTGCAGCTGGGTAAACTAGCCGGGTTGAAAACGTATGCGCTTGCATCGAAAAGCAAGCACAACATCCTTAATGATTATGATGCGGTTCCGATCGACTACCGCGCACAAAATTTCGTCGAGGTGATCCGTCAGGCAGAACCGGGTGGCATCGATGCCGTTTTTGACGGCATCGGCGGCGACTACATCCAGCGAGGTTTTTCCTTATTACGCCGCAGTGGCGTTTTCGTCGGATATGCCAACCCCTTCAGCCTTTCGCGCACGTTTCGCTATCTGGCCCAGATTGCTCTCTATACCCTGCTGCCCAATGGAAAATCTGCCAAATACTACAGCACAGGTAGATCTCGACTTGATCGACGTCCGTTTCTCGAGGATTGGGCAGTGCTCTTTAGATACTTGGAAGAAGGCGAGATTCAACCGATCATTATGGACAAGTTTCCCATGCTGGAAGCCGCACAAGCGAATGCATTGTTGGAAAGCGGGCGGGTTATCGGCAATATCGTTCTTGCGGCACCGGAATGGATGTAGCGGATATCACGATATTCATCTCTGAGGAGTTGAAATGAACACGACTCAAACTCAATATGCCTATACTGTTTTATTCCTTCTGTTTATCTTCATATCCGGATTTTTACTGAGCCGCGGGGGAAAGCCGTATGGCGTTGGCATTTTTACCGTCCACAAGCTGATCGGGTTGGCGGCGGGAATTTTTCTCGGTGTGAGGGTCTACCGCGCACATCAGGCGGCACCGCTTGGTCCTACGGAAATCGCGGCGATCGTGGTCGCGGTTGTGTTGTTTATTGGCACAGTCGTTGCCGGGGGATTGCTAAGTACAGAAGATCCTGTGCCGGTTGTCGTCTCGCGGATACACAAAATCTCCCCGTATTTCATCGTGGCCTCCACGACCGTCACTTTATATCTCCTGCATAAAGGCGAGTGAAGAACGAATCACGAGTCTTCTTCCATACCGGCGAATCATTGAAAGGCAACGATTTATGCCGTATGTCGTTTTAGCGTGAATCGTTTTAGTCCAAGTTCGGCCACCAGTATTATGATGAGAACTCCTACTCCAAAGACAAGATAAAGCCCTCGTCCGCCGATGCTTTCCAGCAAAGGGCCGCCGACGAGCCCGCCTACGGCCATCCCGATACCAAAAACCATGGCGCTGAAAAGGCCCTGCGCGGTTGTGCGTAAGCCTGGCGGAGCGTTTTCGTCAGCGTAAGAAACCCCCGCCACCCACATAATGGGGAAATTAAGCCCATTTAGAAGTTGGACCAGCAAAACGATGAGGGGGGATGTGGATAATGCGAAGAGAAACATACGCAGGGAGGTGAGGATCATCGATAGTATCAGCAATCGATACGACCCAAATCGTTTGACGAGTCGATTGCTGAAAAACAATATAGGAATTTCAGATATCGTTCCGACCGTCAGTGCAAGTCCCATTGTGGACTCACGTGCACCCAATTCACCCATGTAGGGGAAAAAATAATTATTCAATGCAGAGAGTGACAATCCGCCTGCAAAGGCCACGATCAGAAAGAGGACCCAGTGCGGATTGGCAAGCAAGGCGCGCACTTTTCTACCGATCGGTTCCTTGTCCTCAACTTGGCCATACTCCAATTTCTGGCTGATGAAGAAATTCAGGAAGAACAAACCGGCGCAGCCCCAGAATGCGTACCTCAAGCCAAAATTCTGGACGACCGTTCCCGCCACTGCTGCAGCCAATCCATATCCGATCGAACCACCGACGCGAACACGACCGTATAGCTCTCTCTTATCGGCCAACATGTGCATCGTGGCGCTGTCAGCAAACGCCGAGACCGGGGCGAAGAAAGTGTTGATAAAGATGGCAATGACCAAAATGGGCAGGAAAGTGGATACGAGGGGGTAAATGATCAACATCGTTATCCCCAGTAGAATCGCAAGCCCAAGGATCAAGCGATGCCGGCGTGTGGTATCAGCTAGCGCAGACCACAAAGGTGCGGCAAAGAAGGTCACCAAAGGTGTGATGCCCGTCAATATACCGATTTGTGCGCCGCTAAATCCCAATCGCTGATAGTAAAGTACGATAAACGGCGACATGAAAGCTGTTGACGCAAAAAGCATGAAATTGAAACTAAACGGCCAAACTTTTTTCATCGTTTTCTAACTCTCAGTAAGCTTATTAATTCGTTCCTGGTGTATCTAAAAACATGGAGGTGCGGCCCATTTAAAGCCGCACCTCGATTTACCCGAGCCCACATTATACATCAACAGGTGGGATTACGACTCGCCCTCCATCGATATCCGTCAGTTCCGGGAACCCGGGACTTTAGGGACACAGAATGCTGCCGTGTAGAGCTTGCGTCGAATGACTTATTCTCTTCTGCGGGACACCTTGCCGGCGCCCCGGCTGCCTCCACCTGTAATGATCGTCGCTCCGATGGCAAATCCCAGGTTATACCAGCCGCCGTTGTTAAACACTTCATACATGCTCACTTTGTCATTGAAGATAGAGATAACGAAGGTTACGGGTGCGATGACTCCGTGCCACAAGCCCTGCCAGAACCCGGCGATTTCACCTTCCGAATTTTCTGTATCTTCCATTTCATTCGGCCCGGGAGCACAGGCAGATAACGCAAGCAACAATACAATCGCCAATAAAACAAGAATATGTTTATTCATCTTTCCACTCCTCCAGGCAGGTTTTGGTTTCTACATATGTTCGACTTAGAAAGTGCTGTTCTCATTGTAAATGCGAATTTTACTTTCGGTGTATCCACTTTTTGGATTCAATTTGCTACTTGCCATTATCTAGTGCCGCACGTGTGGCGTCCCGTCCGAGTTGAACAAAGCTGCGACAGAGTTGAACGTACCAAATCACGTACCCCGGAAGACACAGGAACAGGAAATACGTTCCAATGACAGGCACGAAGAAGAGGCATACGGCCAGGTTGGTTACGATGCCGACATAGGCCGTCGCTTTGCTGAAGAACTTGCTGCGCAGCATCAGCAGCGAACTGATGAGAAGCGACAAACCGCCTAGGAAGGTATTTCCGAGATATGCCGTTCCATCGAATTGCGCCAGCAAGGCATCCCCGGCAGCCAGATACTGGCTTCTTGCCAATTCGGTCGTCGCTGCCGCATAGCCGTCACTCAGCGTGATTAACTCCGCCATGGGTCTAGCCGGGAAAATTAATACAGCCGCCAGCAAACCTGCAATCAAGGCGATGAGCGCATACGACTCGTTGACGCTTTTCAAGGAAACATACAGGGCGAGAAAGAGTAGAACCCCAAAGAAGTTGCTGATGAACAAGGGGAAGTCAAGGGACATCAAGCCCCCAAAACGGTCTCTCTGGAGCGTTGTGAAAATTTCAACCGTCGATGCAGAACCTGGGCTGTAGGACCAGATGACGAATGCAATCCCTCCCAGGACGATGAGCAGTTCCAGGATGACGGCCGTAAATCCGCCGATTTTGTAGAGATCCTTCCAGCGAGGATCTGCGGAATAGGTGGTTGTTGTATTCATGGGTATCCAAAATCTCCTTTAATATCCAATGAAGGTGGATGGGTGGGTGAATTTAGCATCTGATTGGCTGTTTAGATCGGCGCGTTTCTCCCCAGCTGGAACATCCTGCGTGCGATCATGATGTTCCACACGAACAGCAGCACGGCCGAGAAGGCGGAAATGTACAGGCCCACGACCGGCAGAAACAAGCCGAAATCGAGGATGCTTGAAGCGATACGCACGTAAGCCGTTGCACGACTGAAAATCGTGCTGCGCAGCATGACGACCGAGAGAATTAAGCCCGTGATCGAACCCAACAGGTAACAGACCATATAGCTGGTGCCGTGGAATATCGCCAGAAGTCCCTCTCCCGCCGCCAGGTATATGGCGCGCTGTGTTTCACTCGTAGCTGCCGCGAATTTACCGCTGAGATGCAGCATTTCCAAAGCCGGTCTCGCCGAGAAAAGCGCCGCGGATCCCGCGATGGTGAGCGCAAGATACAAAGCCATCAAGGCGGGATCGGTTCGACGCAAGGCGATGTATAAGGCGAGCGAGAGGGGAATCGCAAGTACACCGTAGATGATGAATAACAGTTCGAAGGACAACAAACCCAGCAGCGCGTTGTCTTGGAACAGTTCGAACCAACCCTGTGCCGTACTCGGTGGCGGCGCCACGCTGAAGATGGCGATCTGAATCGGGACGATGAAGATCATTATCAGCACGGCAAGACCGCCGATCTTGTAGAGCGAATTCCAGCGAAGATCTGTGTTGTTTTGATTTACTTGAGTCATTGGTACTCCTTGTTAATGGCAATCATTTTTCAGCAGCGTAGCTTACGATGATTAAATCACGGATGGGCTCAGCAACGGACTTAGGCTTTGTGCCCAAGTGCGTATCTTCTCCCAGTTTCTCAGATCGATGGTGGGGACGAATCGGGCGACCCATCCAGGAAGCATCGACTTCGCCCCGCGTCGATCGAACCTGCCAGCGAAGAACGCCTCATCAACGTGCTGCAACAGCGGTCGCACATCGTTGAGATAAGCCAACCGATTCCTGCAGCTGGCTTCATCATCTCCGAGGTTCTGGATGTGGACGGTGAAAAGCGCCACGGAAATTCGATGGAGCGCCTGCTGGTTCATTTTGACGAATTCGATCGCCTCCGGCAGCCAGTTGGCGTGCTGCACTGCGCTGCCAAGTAATACCGCCTGGTAATCAGCGAGAGATGGTCGTTCCAGGATTGGTTTTACGTCTGCGCGAAAACCGGCCTGGCCGATCGTTTTCCCGATTTCTGAAGCGATCTCTGCGGTCGATCCTGTTGCGCTCGCATAGGCGATGAGGATACGATTTTCGCACTCCTTGCCAAACGTGTATGCATCAAGATCGATCGGCGACGGTTCGGGGGCAGCGAGGTTGACGCCACACAGGGTTAAGCCGGCAGCCGCTGTGCCAACACAACCGGCTTTGATCAATCCCCGCCTGGATATTCCTTTGGATGGTTTCGTTTCGGATGACATTGTTCACTCCCGAATTTCCGATTTGCAGTTCACGGACAAGATCACGAACCCGCGTCCGTGAAGGTAGCGCAGCAATCCGATGATGCCGGATTGATCGGTGTGGACTTCGAATTTCGTGTTCTGTCCTTCCAAGCAGTCCACTTCCATGCGCAGCGGGCTTGCGGCACCGATCTCCTGCGGATCGATCCGGTCGCGAAGCAGGATGGCATACGTCTGCATGTCTTTCATCTTCGCCCTTTCCACGAAAACTACTTCTCGAAAATGGATTGGTGCTGCGGTTCCATTCTAGAGATGCGGTTTTGCAAAGTCAGCCCACGAAAGATGTATTCATGTTGTACGGCAAGGGGAATCCGGATTACTCGAAAGTGTAATCGGTGACTAAGGAGTCCTCCTGTTGTTGTCCCTCGACGTTAGAAATCAATAGGTAAATCGAAGGCAAATCGTCGTGAAAATGCGGCAAGATTATGATTTAAGTAAAGTGATAAGACGTTATCGACGAGGACAACCTGAAGAATCGAGGTGCAGATCTATCTCCACCGGGGTTAATTTTCAAGGTAAATCGATAAAAAGTGGGCAACTATAGAGCAGCATACCCGGAAAGATAATGGGATAACTCACAGAATTCTATAATTGGGAACTATGGAGAAGGAAACGACATGAAAAAAAAGATTGGCAAATTGTGTTGCATATGGGTTGCCATTAATGCTGTTATTGCCCTCAGCGCTTGCACTTCGGGCCAGGTTGCAGATTCTTCAACCACGCCGAGTTCATTAAAAACGCTTCAGCCAATTTCGGCGGAGACAATAATGACGACATCATCCGCAACACAATCTGCTACGCTGACATTGACGAGCACACATCAACCGACAGCAACAATTACTCCCGATTTGTCCAAAATAGAACTGCTGCTAACCAGAACGCCAGAACTTGAAAATTTAATCCCCAATTACAAACCAGGAGCGTGGACGGTATATGTAGTGTCTGTGGCTGGGATCGAGCTGCCGTCTGCACCTTATTATCGGTTTTTTCACTTCGAAGATATGGAAGAAGATGAGAACGGCGTATTTTAGATGGGAACCGAGCATGGATTAGTCCGTTTTGACGGACAGGAATGGGAACTTATTGCTGCCGAACCTCAATTTTCAGGGTGGTCTCATGTAGACATTGGGAATGACGGCTCCGTATGGTTTATTTTATCGGACGGAGTGTATCAATATCTTGATGGCAAGGTTAACTTAAGGTATGGAAAGCTAGATGGGCAACGTCTTCGGTGGATGGAAATTTCCCCCAATGGTGATGTATGGATATCTTGTTCGTCTTATACTACAGATGATGTTTTTTTATCTTATGATGGTTATTCTTGGAATCCGTTGACAGTCGCAAGCAGCTTGCCGGTTGTTACTATTTCTAATCTGGTATTTGATTCAAAAGGTAGACCCTATGTTTGGTGGGTAGGCCTTTCTGAAAATTGCGGCAGTGGGTTGGCATATTATGAAGAAGGTGAATGGACAATATTCAACCAGAGGGAATTATTTTCAGATTCGATATGCTATTACGACGGAATGGTATCTTTGGTTGTGGATGGACAAGATCATATCTGGTTTTATGAGGCAGGACGAGGATTATTTGAATTTTATGATGATCAATTCTATCTACGTGCCCAACCGATATGGGATTACCTAGGATATTATAATCCTGGACCGATGGTAATTGATCGAAATGGTGTTTTATGGCTTAGAGATATGAGCCTGGGAGCGTACTTGGCGAAATATGTGCCGGGCACAGATGATCTGCAATCCATTGATGGGTCTTCCGAATTTCTTATTTTTTCAAGCGATCCTGATGAAGCTCCATTATCTCGATACCAGGCTGAAAATATCCTTCCTTTTACAGATACATACTCATTATTTGTCGATTCCACTAACAAATTTTGGATCAGTACGAGTTCGGGTATCTATGTCTTTGATTTAAATTATTGAAACGAAAGGCTGTCAGAGCAGTCCCAACTGACGCGCTTGGGCGACCGCCTGCGTGCGGCTGTTTACCCCCAGCTTCCCGTAAATGTTGCTGCTGTGTTTTTTCACCGTGTGTACTGTGATCACCAGGCGCTCGGCGATTTCTTGATTGGATAAGCCCTCACCAATCAAGGTAAGGACTTCCTTCTCGCGCTCGCTCAGGGGTTCGATCAGTACGGATTCTTCGGTTTTGGGTTCACCGGAATCGTCAACCCGCTGCTTTCCCGGGAACGCTGCCAAAATCTTTTCGATATAACCCGGGCTAACGTTTCCAATTTCGTCCCGCTCCAGCAGCGTCGTCAGCGTGTCGAAAAGCGGATCCCCTTCATCGATGAAGATGCTGATGAAACCTTCCGGCTCGGCCAATTCCAGGGCCCGGATCGTGTCCGCATCGCTTTTTTCCACATCGCCGGCAGCGGCGTGCATCTGGCCGCGAAGCAGAAGCAGCTCTAAGCCGAGAAGATGATATTGACGCCCCAAGGCTTCATCGACGAGGCGATCCGCCAATGCAATTCCTGCCTTCAAACTTGCCGTCTCTCGCTTAACCCGCGCTCGGTAGAGAAGGATGCGAAATGCACTGGTGTACAGCGCACCGGTGGGCGGCGTGATGATCTGGGCGGGTTCCTGATCGGGGTGGACGAATCCATCTTGAAAAGAAAAGCCCAGCGGTGTGAGGATGGCCTCCGCACTGGCGAGACGATTGCGGGCCAGATGGATGCGAATCTCCTGGGCCAACGCTTCTTCTCGCACCGCCGTCGGCGCCTCCGAACGCATCATGCCCGAGACACGCTGAATCTCCCGGTCGGCGGCTTCCAGATCACCTTCAAGTTGATGCAGGCGGGACAGAACGACTCCGTAATACACTTTCGCATCGCTGTACCCGCTCAACTCGCTCACGCGAATGGCGCGCTGAAAATATGCATGTGCTTTCTGCAGTTGGTGCCATTGGTAATGAACCACACCGAGTTCGCCGTACACCGCGGTGCTGATCGGGGGCAATGAACCTGAGCGCTCCATGCGTTCGATCCCGCGCGAGACAATCTCGAAGGCGAAATGCAGCTGGCCATGCTGGATGGCCATCAGCGCAAGACCGGAAATACCCAACAGTTCATAGACCGAATTGCCCACCGCTTCGCCGTACCGGATGATCTCTTGAAAGGCGCCCAGGGCACGGTCATAATCATCGAGCTGTTGGTATGCACTGGCCAGTCCCAAATGGATCATGCTGCGTACACGCCCATCGTCCTGGGGAATGCGTTCTAAGGCCCTGTTCGCCAACTTCAGACTTTCTGCAGGCTGACCCTGTGCGTTGAGCAGCATGATCTGCAGCGCAAGCCATTTGGCTTTCAGATTTGGATCTGCTTCACCGATTTTGCCTTCGGTGTGCATCTCCTGCAAACGGCTTAGATACGGAGCCGCCTGCGAAAAAGCCCCGCGCTGGATGTACATCCAGGCGAATGCCAAATTGGCTTCAGCGCTTTGCGCACACCAGGCCTGCGGAATCGCCTGCAGCCAACCGTCCACCGTTTTAATGTGCCATTTCATGAGCATGTCCATGGCATGGCTTTCGATCAAGCGGACCGCCGAGGCATAATCCCTGGCCGCCATCGCATGTTCGACGGCCTCGCTGGGCATGTCCATTCGCTTATACCATTGACTTGCGCGTTGGTGCAGGTCGGCTACCGAATCCCGATCGAAGGTCTCCAGACGATCGCGGAGCAAATCGGCAAATAAGTTGTGATAGCGATACCAGCGCTGTTCGTCATCCAGGGGGATCAAGAAAAGATTGGCATTGAGTAAATCTTCCAACAACGCTCGGCTGTCCTTGCGTCCTGTGACCGCATCACACAAATCCCCGGTCAGGCGCGTCAAAATCGACGTCTGAACTAAGAAGCGTTGGATTTCTTCCGGTTGCCTGCTGAGTACTTCCTCGGTCAGGTAGCTCAAGATGAAACGATGACTGCCGCTGAGGTTGGCGATGAATCGGGAAGGGTTTTCTCTGTCCCGGATCGACAAACCAGCGAGATGCAAACCGGCGATCCAGCCTTCTGTGCGTTCTACCAACGCCTGCAGGTCGGGTTGCGAAAGGGAAAGCCCCATAAGCTGATTGAGAAACACCTCGGCTTCATTCTCCGTAAAACGCAGGTCGCCCGCTCGAATCTCGCTTAGTTTGTCGTTCACGCGCAAACGAGCCAGCGGCAATGAGGGATCTTCCCGCGTGATCAGAACCAAGTGAATCGCCGGGGGAAGATTCGCCAGCAGGTTTTCAAAAACATGCAGGATGTAGTCATCCTGGATCACCTGAAAATCATCCAGCACCAGCAAGAACCGGTTTTTGACGCTCAGGATGTCACCGATCAGGGTCGTGCTGAAGATCTCGACGGGAGGGAGCTGTCCGGCGCGCAGCACCCCTTCGATCTCACTTCCGATTTCGGCGTCGATTTCTTGCAGCGCAGCGATGAGGTAGGAAAAAAAACGACCTGGATCGTCATCTGCCGGATCGAGCGAAAACCAGGCTGCCGGCCATTGATCCCGCGAATCGACCCATTCGCTGACGCAAATGGTCTTGCCGAATCCCGCCGGGGCCGAAACGAGGATGACCTGATGGCCGGATTCGAGCCCCTCGTTCAACCGTCGTATCAGGGATGTTCGTTTGACCCATTTCCCGGGAAGGGAGGGTCGATTCAGTTTCGTCGTTAGCAGACCAGACATATCACGCGCTTTGCCTTCAAGGTGCTGGGCCTCTGCCTTCTATCTCAAGGCTCTTGAATTTATCAACTCTCCCGCGCAAGCCGGAAAAGTCCCCGGCTGATCAACACCCACCAGATCAACCAAACGAATCCATGGATGGGCATGAGCATCTCCCCGAGCGATGAATCAATGACGAGGCCGAGGCGGCTGACAAGTGCGATGACGAATCCAAGTATGCCCACATACGCCGTCGCTTTGCTGAAGGTCCCGCTGCGCAGGATGACGACCGAGACAATCAGACTGGCGGCGGCGACGAAGAAGTACCCCATGGTGTCGATCGTGGCGCGAACGGGAGCCGCCAAGGCCTGTCCCACGGCCAGTAACTGGTCTTTTTGCACCTGCGTCGTTGCTGCTGCGTACTCGTCGCTGAGTTTGAGCATCGTGGATCCCATGTCGGCGCGCGAGGCGACGAAAACGGTGATTCCTAGGATGGCGAAGAATAAAGCGATCAGCATGCTCGATTCATCTCTTTGTTTCAGGGCCATATATAGGGCCAGAAACATCACCCCCAGCACTGCGATGGAAATCACATCAAAGACATTGAGCGCCAGCAATCCAAGCAATTTGTTGTCCTCGAACAATGTGAACCACTCGATCGCCTGGGTCGGATACGGGTCGCCAACCAGGATTACGCCGATCACCTCAATGACATATGTGGCCAGCGTAATCAACGGGACAACCGCACCAGCTTTGAGCAGAGGTTTCCAATTGTTATTGATACCATTGCTGTGTTGTTGTGCCATACTTAAATCTCCAATGTGGTCTGGTGGATTTCTCTGCTACAGGTACATGCTTAGTATAAGTATGGTAGAGAAGCGTGCACTTATCAAGGTTTACCTGCATGTGGAGGAGCGTGGCGTCAGGTAACAAAACAGCCCTAACGGAGGGCTGTCCTGACTTCTGTGGATGGAAACTTACACGATTCTTTACTGATTCCCCTCCCACTGCACGTACGCTTCATACATCTCGGGCAGGGTCATCCACTGCACATCTCCGGATTGCACGTACGATTGAATGCGCTGCAGCCAGGCTTCGAGCACCTCGGTCTCGACGGGCGAGCCGATGCTCTTGCCTACGTAATAAAAATTCACCATGCCGGGTTCGGAAAGTGAAATCGCTTCTTCGAGTTCGGCAATGAACGCCTCGATGTCTCCCATCTCCGTGGGCATCTCGCCGCTTTCCGCCAGAATCACCAAACGGCCATTGGTATCGTGGGTGAGCCAGTCCAGGCCGCTGTTGGCGCGCCAGGGGTGGATGCGATCGTCCAGATCGGCGGGAATGACGTCGTGGCACTCCGATGGCATCTTGCAGTCGCGGTACTCGGGCGGACGCAGCGCTTCGGGCATCGACATCACGCTGTACGATACGATGCCGGTGGTGAAAAGATAGCCGGCGTCGACCGTAGCGGTCACCCAGTCGCAGTGCGAGGTGTTGCCCGAGACATGCAAGACCACAACACCCAACGACTCCAATTGCTCCTTCTCGGCGCGTAAATCATTGGCAAATCGTGCGCATTTATAGTTCGAATTCCCACCGATGTCTGCATGCACACCGACGCCATGTCCGCGCTGCTGCATTTCCAACAACACGTTGTCCCCCCATTGGATGATTCCGTCGGTGAGTTCCTTACTTTCCAGGGTGAGCTTCGCGCCGTAGGTTTCGAACAGCGTTGCCCACTCGCGAACGATACGAACGTGTTCTTCGAATTTGATCTCATTCTCATCGTCGCCCCATCCTTCGAGATGAATCATTAACCCCAGATAGAGTACGGCTTGTTCATCCACGTCAGGCATCGACTGACGGCAATCTTCGGGGCAGTTGTCGGCGTTCTCCGGCCCGTCGCAGATCCCATCCCCACATCGATTGTCCGAGGTCTGCGGTTGCGGTTCAGCCTGGGTTGGTGTATTTGTGCCCGTTTGACAGGCGGTTGAAAGCATCGTGAGAATCAAAAGACCCAACAGCACATTACTTTTCCACATATCTGTTTCCTTCCACTCGATCCGTAATTTCAAGCGCATATTATATAGGATTGGTTAAATCACGCCTCCCACGGTGAGAAGTAAGGTCCCGGAATACGATTGAACCCCTGCTGGTTTTCATAATTGCTGTAAACGATAATCAGCGAAATGTCCCTTTACCAAGGGAAAGAAAGCTGCCGTGGGCGCAGCGGGGAGTCTGGCGGCGTTGTATGGAGAAACCCGACTTCGCAGGAGATGCGGGTCTAATCTTCATTTGAGGAAAACCTTTCTTCACTTTTCTGCATGGTAAACCGTCCTTGACTGCACAGATCGGTGTTATCCTTTATAGGTGTCAGAAAATTCATACCGAGGGGATTGACCAATGGCGGATAGGAAAACCAACTTCTTAATTGTCAGCGACCTTCACTTAAGTGAAGGTTTCAGGCCCGAAGCGGCAAAATGGTCGCCGAATGAGGATTTCTTAAGCGATAAAGCCTTTGCCGATTTCCTGCGTTTTCATGAAACCCATCGCCAAAACGAGCTTCCTTGGAAGTTGATCATCGCCGGGGATGGCTTTGAATTTCTACAAATTCTCTCACTCCCGGCGGCGGATCCAAATGAACTGAAGCGTAGAATCGATGATCTCGTCCTTGCTGAGAATCCCCATCCGGCTTGTCATGTCGTCGCAATGCCCGAACAAAGGAAAAAACAGGCGCTGGAGTGCCTGGACGATTCCATTCAATCGATGCAAGAACAACACGGCGACACCCATCGCGTGTTGATCCAACAGGCGGAGGAGTTGAGAGCCTGGGGAGAAGAGATCTCCCTGGATCGCATCTGGGATCTGGAACGCATGACGACCGAACTCAGAATCCTCGCCTGTCGGCAGGATCCCCGCTTATCGAAAAATGAACGCCGTTACGGATTGGGTACCACAGCGCCGGAAGCCGTCTGGAAATTGGATCGCATCTCGGAGGGGCATCCAATCTTCTTTAGCGCGCTGGCCTTGTTTCTCGATCAGGGGAATTCACTCGTAGTGATGACAGGCAATCACGATATTGAGTTGTTCTGGCCTGAAGTGCAGGAACGGATTCGGGAGCTGGTCCTCGATGCCGCTGCGGATTTACATCTTTCCGATCCTCCCTGGCCAACCGAGTCTATCGATGTCACCCAGGGCATAGAGAAGTTGGATACGTATATTCATGCCCACTGTACTTTCGTACCCTGGATTTTCTTTGAGCCGGGTTTGGTTTACATCGAACATGGCAATCAATACGAATTGGCGGATTTTTTTACCGATTTTGTATACCCCATTCTTCCGCATGATAAAAAGCGTCTCCGTCTCCCGCCCGGTTCGTTCTTCGTCCGCTACTTCTTCAATAAAGTGGAGGAGACATTTCCTTTCGCCGACAATATCCGACCGATCACCCGATTCATCACCTGGTCCTTTCAAAACCGTTTTAAGGACACGATCCGACTCTTCAGGAGACACACGTCAGGGTTGTGGAAATTCGTCAAGGTGCTCTTCTCGCGTAGTTTGCAGGACTATTTCCAGGATCGCCGCATGGCCAGGATGCGCTATGTTAAGGTGCCCCTCGATCACAAAGTCAGTGACGCTGAAATGTGGCAATCTGAGGCAGATCATTATCACGTCTATACCATCAGGGATTTGGCACAAGATTCCCTAACGCAGGAGCACTTAGAACGTATTGAAAACGAAGCTTTTGTTAAGCGGGCCACACCGTTGCAAAAAATCTTCCGTTTCGCAGTGGTAGGCCTGCCGCCGTTGCTGATTGGCATCTTTATTCTGCTCGTTTTCGCAGGACCATTCGTCTGGGAGTTCCTCGTGTCCGATACCTTCAACACGCTTTTCGAAAACTACCTTAGTCGGGCGATCTTTTTGGGTGTTTTTGGGTTCGTACTAAAAACGATCTTTGTACCACTCATTTTCTCGAAGGATGAGGGGGATAAGGTGCATGATTACCTTTATTCGGCTTCGAAGAAAATATGGGAGATTCTCTCGGATCCCATGGACTCCGAATCCGCACCGGTTGTGAAATACATAGTCTTTGGACACACCCATGATCCGGATTGCCGCCGAGTAAATCAGGCTCCCGATTCTCCATGGTATGTGAACACGGGCTCCTGGCTGAACAGAGTCGATGAGATTGATATCTGGTACCAATTGCAGCGGGATTTCACCTATCTCGAAATTGTGATCGACGATGAGACCGAGATTCCCGGGCTATATCGTTGGAATCCGGTCGCCGCGCAACCGGAACGCATCCGCCGGCGAATGTAAAAAAGCCAATGAAAATAATGGTTATGTGAGATGTGTCGCTACGCCACCTGGACCGTGGTTTTTCGTACCGGATGGGATCCCGGCGATCAGGGTTTCGACAACCCATTTGTCTACTGCTTAATCGATCGATGTTTATTGATTTAAGATCAGAAAAACCTCTGTGTGAAGAATGGAATGCATATTGGGGCACATCGATTAATTATGGGTTGTTTATCACCAACATTCTCATTTGTAGATGAAATATAATGAGTGGCTGCGGCTGCTTCTCATTCGGCCGGTAAATCCGTAGAAATCCCTGGTGTTGGTCCTCAATATAATTGGTAGGCTACCGGATGATATGGGCGATTATGAATGCATCGAGGAGGCACACTATGCCCGACCGGTCGGGCTCATACGCCGGTGCATCGGCAAAAGAAGAACTCCAGGCGTGGCGGGAACGTGCGTTAAGGAGACTTCTACTTCTGATTCTAATCGTTGGCGTCATTCCGATATCCCTGACTCTCTATCGAGCGTACCAGGTTCCCCGTCATCACTCGGCCGCAGTAAGTGCCGTTGTCGCGTATTTGCTTGTCGCTCTATTGCTCGTACCGCGTCGACTCCCTTATCGTATCCGCGCCTGGGGAATGCTGCTGGGTGGGTATGTGCTTGCGACAGAAACGTTGATCGCTGGCGGGATGATTGGCAATGGACGATTGGTCCTGGTAGGAATTCCTGTGGCGGCGATTGTATTAATCGAGGTACAAGCCGGGGTGGTGGCGGCCGTTATTAGTTGGCTTTTCTATGTTGTGTATACCATTGGCGCTTATCATGGGGTGTTCCAAGAATGGATGGTGAACCCAAATCCCTCGCTGCCCTTGTTCACATGGATCTTCGAGGTCATCTCATTCACCGCTATGCTGACGGGTTTCACACTGTTTGTGGCTCTCGTCGTTCAGGTACATGGGAGACTTCTTGTGCAAATGGAACGGGCACGTATAGCACTGGATGCGGCCCGGATGAGAGTCTCTACCGCACGCGAACAGGAACGTCGCACCGTCGCCGGTCACCTGCACGATGGTCCTGTTCAGGATTTGATCGCACTGAGTTACCAACTCAGCGATTATCGAGACCAATCGCGCGAAACAATCTTGAAGGATGCACTAGACCAGGCTATGCGGGAAGTCCAGCGTATCATGCGGACCGTGCGCGATGCCTGCAGTCGACTGCGCTCCGGCGGAGTGGACGCGATGGGATTGGAAGCCTCCATGGCAGAACACGCCACGCGGTTGATGGAGAAGACCAATTTGACGGTTAACCTCGATGTGCCCGAAACGCGTTCTTTACCCGACGACTCCATCGCCATGGTTCTTCTATCAACATATAAAGAAGCCGTGAACAATGCGGCGAAACATTCCGGCGCCCGTGAAGTGTGGGTTAAGCTACACCTGGACGAAAGCCACTATGAGTTGGAAGTCCGAGATGAAGGACGGGGTTTTGTCAACCCGGAACAACTCGATGCGATGGAGCTGGATGGACACTACGGATTGATCATGATGAAAGAGCGTCTGGAGAACGCAGGCGGCCATCTGGAAGTGCGTTCGGAAGTCGGACATGGCACATCAATCCATGCCTGGGGAACCTGGGAAAGCATCTCGACAGAAACCGATCTGCATTCGGGCGAGATCAAAGTGGAGGTGTGATTCTGTGCGGGTAACGTCGAAGATTGAGGTGCTTGAATGAGTATTCGTGTGTTATTGGCAGACGATCACCCAGCGATTCGCGCCGGTATTCGCGCCAAACTGGAGCAGGCGGACGACATCGTCGTGGTCGCTGAAGCCAGTGATGGAATCGAGGCATTGAAGTTTATAGGAAAATTCCAGCCCGATATCGTGCTGCTAGACTGCCGGCTGCCCGAACTGCCGGGATGGCAAGTGGCGACAGAAGTCCAAAAGATGAACCTCAAGACGCACATCGTCGCCTTGAGCGCCTTCACGGAAGACCAGGAAGTATTCAGCATGCTTCAAGCTGGCGCAAAGGGCTACGTGTTGAAGGACGAGGCCTTGGATACCGTCGAGCAAGCCGTACGGAACGTGGCTCAGGGGGAAGAGTGGTACAGCATGCAGGTCATGCGCAAGGTAGCTGCCTGGGCGCGCGGGGAAAAGGCCCGGCCGATCCTGGCGGATCTCACACCGCGAGAGATCGAGGTGCTGGGATTTCTGGGAAAGGGTTTGGATAACGGCGAGATCGCGGAAGAAATGTGCGTCGGCATGCAGACGATCAAGAACTACGTACACTGCATCTACACGAAACTGGGGGTTAAGAACCGCGTGGAGGCGGCGAAGATCGCAGTTCAGTTGGGGCTGGATCGGGGCTCTTGGGAATAGTTCTACTTCTCGCGTTGCCTGCCGTGACTTAACCCATAATCTCGCCGGACTTGATACCATAGTTTGTGCAGTATTATGCCCCGTGATTCATCCCCAAGTGATGATGGATTTCCACCATAGTATTGCCGTTTGTGAAAATCTAGCATATTCATGAAGACCCAAACCTTAGTAAGATTTTGTTTATAACTTCCCGCTCGATCCATTAGGATGATGTATTCCCCCTCCACACGCTATAGTGTAATTTTGCACAAGCAACCCACTTCTTGTATGATTTACCAATCAAGGTAAAAGCTGATAGGAGGCTACGATGGGGAAGAAGGCGTTGAATAAATCTATCATCGGCGCAACGATTTGCGCGCTTCTCATTAGCTCATGTGGAACATCTAGTGCCATTCCTACACATACATCAACGCTCACACAAGTACCGGACACAACCCACACTACGCTGATAGACGAGACGGAGCAACTGGAAGAACAGGCATTCTTCGATGAGCATGGTTTCGTATTTCTGGCGACTAATCAGGATTCGGCACCCGTGTTGGCCGTGTCAGCGGAAGGTGAGAAGCTCTTGCCCGTGCTGGCCGATGACTCCGACACACAGATCCTTGAAACAGCTGTGTATATGAGTCCGGAGAACAAAGCTTTTGCGGTTTACACAGACGAAAACAACTTGCCCGACAAGGCGTATTTTGAGGAGTACACGATCCTTTTTAGGAATCATTATGAAGATCGCGTCACGATGATCTTGATCTCAGAAGGTGAAGTGGTCGAGGTTGCTCGAGACGTTCAGTGGGACACGGTTCTATGGGCAGAATATAAGGATTTGATTGCCTCGTATCAACCAGCGTCAGCCGCTCGCCTGGCGAAACGCAATCCGTATATGGGCACACATAAGGCAACTCTGTCTGATGCCATTGAGATGGCAACCTTACTCGTGTCTTTAACCATGTGCTTCTCGTCCTTGGCGTTTCCTCCCTCCGCGGCTTTTGTAGCAGTGTCCTGTGCGTCCCCGTTTTTGAAGGCCGTGAAACTGTTCTCTGGAGAGGATCTGAAAATTTTCGACGGCCCATACCGGCGATCGTGGTAGAAGCTGTTGGGTGTTTTACTGTTGAGCCTACTGAATGTGTGCAAGTAATGTATAGCGGAATCGCAATCGTTATTGAACTATTTGAAAAATGGGACGATGAAAATCAGGAGGCGTATGAAGCAGCGCTCGAAGAAGTTGATCAACCTGAACATACGAGCGAGCAGTGCGCTGGGGAAAATTGTCGGATCCTTACGATCGAAAACCCCTTGGGATTAAACGATACGATTACCTTGAAAGGTCCCGTTAACTATTTCTTTGAGATCCCACCTGGAACCACGCAGTTCTCGCTTCAAGAGGGGACCTACACCTTTGACCTCACGGTGTGCAATAACAGCCGTGTTTCGAAAGGTTCCCTTGACCCCTCGTATATTTGGCACATCGGGCTGCCAACCAGTTGTGATGGATGAAGCCCACTTAGGTACAGACTGATGAGTTTTTCTCTGTAGGGGTGCAAAACTATATCCGCCCTAATTTCCGGTGAAACATTATCTCAATCTGGAGTCCTTTACGCCTTACCTTTCATGTAGCTTATCCCATATTCTTGCCGGGATTGATACCATGGTTTGTACAGAATTTTGCCCTGTAATTCGTCCAGCAAAGATCGATTTGCACCATAATGTTGCCGCCTGGGTGAAATTTAGTAGCTGGTTTGTGAAAAGAATACATCATTGGCACTTTCGGCTTTGCCTGCCTGGCCGACGAATACCTCCTGTCCACAAAGTACAACATTCGAAGCAGACCAGCAGAGGAGGTTCTATCCCGGTGGTATGGGGCCATTCCGTAACGTAAAACCGGCTGCCCGAACCCTGGCGCTGATTCGAAGCACTGGTCGAAAATGTACTTCCATTCCAGTAACGGCTTTTGAACATTAGGCTAAGATGGGGGGCTATATCCGCCCTAAACCCGGCGCCAACATCACCATAATCGGCTGGATTTTATACTTCCGCTTTAGACAACAGACTTTTTCACAACCATCTTAAACTGTTAGTCGGCGTATATTGTTTCATCGTCTGGATAGTCACTTACGTATGGCGTTTTCCTCCAATCGGCAAAAATGGTTGCACTGCCGTTCATCGCCTCGGCATATAATCGAGATAGCGTATGTAGCGGTCTCTTACTGAAGAAGTCCTTGCTGTGCGCCCGGTGAACCTTGCTCTCCGGAAGAATAAATATAATCTCTGGGAGTGAAGGCTGAAAATTGATATCCTTTGTGAAAAACCGGGTGTACGGGAGAAATGCCTAAAGGAAGGATATGCGCGTTAACTACTCGACGCGCTCGCTTTTCGTGACCGCCGGACTGTGCACAGACGGCATCCGCCGGGTTGACTTCACCTGTCTAAACTTCGGATGCTCCTGCGTCAGCCATCGTCCGACGCCCACAGCCCCAGCTCATCCCCGAAGTACGCCAAGGACCAAATCCTGCCGTTCGGGGCTTGGATGGCGCTGGCGGTTACCAGCTCATCGACCAAAACGAATTCCTCGTCGACCATTTTGAAAAGCCTGCGACTGAAGAGCCAGCCCTGCCCATTGCTGTCGAAGAACAGGTATGTGTATATATCGACTTGTTCGTACTCGAGAATGACGAAAGAATCAGCAGCTCGATTGTAATAAAGACGCGTCGGGAGACCATAACAACTCGCGCCGCCACACAACTCCATTTCCAGCCATGGGTTAGAACTGGCATCGTAACTCAAATCCATCACATGCGCCCAGCGATTGAAGCCATCGGGCTCGGGGAGTGGATGGCTCTCCCACGCGGAAGCGTCGGGATCGTAGCGAGTCAACATCTGATCTGGTGCCGGGAAGGGGTCGTCGTCCGTCGGCGCGACATCTTTGGAGAGATCCATCCAAACACTACCATCCGGCGCCTGGGCGATCGCTGTAATGCAGCCGCTGGATACCGAAGAGTCCGGAATTCGCCACGAGGCGCCGTCGAACCAGCGCAAACCGCTTCCCATGGGCACCGGGCCCGGAGGCAAAAACTTGCACCCTCCGAGCCAGATGACACCGTTCACTTCGCTGATGGTAAAGGTTAACCCCATCAAATCTTCCGGTTCGTCCATCCACGTATTCGAGATCGCCATTTCGGCAAATCCATAGACACGCCAGCGCTGGCCGTCAAACCTGCGTACGTCCAGGTTGGTCGCCACCCACACAGAATCGTCGGAAGCAAACAATATCTCGCCCACGGGATCGTAGAATGTAGACTCATCTTCAGACTGCGGCCAACCGCTTTCCTCTTCGAACGTGTGCCAGCCGCTCTCGTTCCACCGGAAAATGGACATCCCTTCCGCCGCCCAGATCTCACCACTGGGAGCCACACCAAGCAAATACGCCGGAGCGTCGTTGAACAAGACGGTCCACTCATCGTCCATAAGGCGATAGGCCGACTCTGTTCCCAACAGATAAAGCCCTCCGTCCGGAGTCATGGCCAGGCGGCCATATTCGGGCGCCCCAGCGACCCGTCGGAATGGACCGATCTCCGACTTTTGCGTCGGCGTCAATGTTGGAATAGGCACGCTGGTGTTTGTGGCTGTAGGAAGACCCGGCGTTGGCGAGGCGACATCCGCGGGGCTCTCCGAGGGGACCAGGGTGGTGGGTGTACAAGCACCCAGCGCCTCGGCCAGGATCAAGACGATGACTACGCATAGGCTATACTTCATTTGAACTCCTTGTAAGCGGGAAATCGATATCCGATGTGATGGTCGAAATTTTACATCCTTTCTGGACAATATCATACACACTTCATATAAGCATTCCAACAATACAGGGGGAAACAAAATATTCGTGGTGAAATCCTGTTGTACCCACAACTTCCCAGCTAACGACTAATTATTTTTTATGACTTAACCCATAATCTTGCCGGGCTTGCCACCATATTATTGCCGTTTGTGAAAACCTTACATAAGTACAATATGCTCGTTCAAATTAATTGCATTGCGTTACCAAACAGTAATCATCCGGTTAAC